>JAEEGJ010008315.1_pt1 | contig 28720 bp, 21 predicted proteins | sample 8958761 | NCBI WGS metagenome assembly JAEEGJ01 (sample SAMN16246546, study PRJNA631951) | gut metagenome | biome: gut microbiome; feature: rumen; material: RS-attached | host: Bos | place: Iran: Karaj | collected 2018-10
TTCCGGGTGCTCTCGTAAGCGTGCTTTTGGACGATAAAAAGAGCGGTCGCTGGTTCAGCGCTCAAGATTTTACGGGAAAGACCGTCGCCGACGCCGTTGAAGCCGGTCGCAAAGTTTCGGCTTAAAAAAGTCACCAATATTGCGCTTCATCACACTTTCCTTTATTTTTGTTAAAAAATTATGTTTTAAAACTTGCGAACGTCCCGAATTTAAACTATTTTAAACATTGGATGGGTGTTCTCAATTTTAGGGGAGTGATGTATTCGTTATAGGACGTGGATTGCGAAATTGCTTTTTTTGCATCTATCCTCGTTGTAACGGAGGCGTGAAGCTATGCTGGTGCAGGATGATATAAAATTTATTGAGGAAACCCGGAATGAGTTGGAGCATTCCGAGGTTCCGCTTGCGGTCTATCAATTTGTTGATGGACATATTAAGACTGTTCTTGTTTCTGAAGGCCTTATTCGTTGGCAAGCTCCTGGTTGTAATCGTGAAGACTTGATTAAGTTTCTTGATTCGGACATGTACAAAGATGTCCATCACGAAGATATCGTTTTTGTAGCGACAAAGGCCAAGGAATTTGCCAAGACGAAAGATGGACGTTACGATGTCCTCTATCGTCAAAAATTATATGGTCGAGACGAATACCGTACAATTCATGCTGTAGGTTACCACCGCTATTTTGAGGATGGTACTAGATATGCCGTTGTTGTTTATGATGACGTGACTACAGCGTTAGAATCCAATGGTGGAAGTCGTATAATTTTTGATAATAGCCTCATTGATTTTTTGAATACGGATAAGGTTGAACCTTTCGTTATCGTTGATGCTAAGACGCACGAAGTTTATATGGTCAGCACGTCCGTAGAACGCATTTGGCATCCGGTAAAGGCGTTTGATTCTGGAATCAAGTTTGAAGAGTATTTCTTTAACGACAGCGAACAGTGTGAGATCTGTATTGACGAAGTCCTTGAAAAGGGCGAAACCATTTTCCGTAATCCGCATTCGGGCAAGGATTTGATTTTAAGCGCTTCGTTGATGCAATGGCACGGGAAAAATTCTATTCTGTTGCGAATAAGCGAACATGCGGACCGCTATTTTGATCCGTTGACAGGACTCCCCAATATGGAATACAGCCGCTTGTGCGGTGAAGATTTTGCTGAAGATATCAGGAAAAAGGGCGGAAGCCCTTCGATTGTCTTTTTTGACATTGTCGGAATGAAGCTGTATAATAGCGCCAACGGATTCGACATGGGAAACGAATTCCTGATTAATTTTGCGGCGTGCCTAAAAAAGAATTTTCCGGATAATTTAATCTGGCGTTTTTCCAACGACCATTTTGCGGTCATTGTCGATATCCAGAATATTGAAGAAAAACTGAATGAAATCCGCAGGTGCGTTAAAAGTTCCATTTCTAAAATTTCAATGGACCTTTATGTGGGCATTTCAAAGATTGATGAGTTTGATGCTATCCTAGATGCGAGCGAAAAGGCTAAACTGGCGTGTCACGAACAAAAGAAAAATGCCGATACCTTTATCCGCTATTACGATGATGACTTGCGCAAGGATCTTCTGCTCCAGAATTACATTGTCAATCACATTGATGAAGCTGTTACAAAAGGTTATATCAAGGCTTACTACCAGCCGGTTGTCCGTACGATTACGGAAACATTTTGCGGCATGGAAGCGCTTGCCCGTTGGATTGACCCGCAGTATGGTTTTTTGAATCCGGCTGCGTTTATTGGAGCGCTAGAAGAATCCCGCCAAATCCATAAGCTTGACTGCTGCATTGTTGACATTGTCTGTAAGGAAATGCGCCAAGAACTCGATCAGGGGCACCCCGTTGTTCCTGTTTCGTTCAACCTCTCGCGCCTGGATTTTATCGGTTGTGATATCTTTGACATTGTTGAAAGTACCCTTAAAAAGCACAATATTGATCGCGAGTATATCCGCATCGAAATAACGGAAAGCATTATGGCTTCGGATTCTTATGTCCGGAGTGAAGTTCAGAAATTCCGTTCGGTGGGTTATGAAGTTTGGATGGACGACTTTGGAAGTGGCTATTCTTCGCTGAACACCCTCAAGGATTACAAGTTCGATGAACTTAAAATTGACATGGCATTCCTTGCGAATTTCAATGACGCTTCCCGTACGATTATCCGTTCGACGGTTCGCATGGCCAAAAATCTTGGGCTAAAGACTTTGGCAGAAGGTGTCGAAACCAAGGAACAGATGGAATTTTTGAAGGGAATTGGTTGCGAAAAAGTTCAAGGATACTATTACGGAAAACCGCAGCCTTTGCATGATACCATGAAACACATGGAATCTATCGGGATGCCTATAGAAGACCGTAATACGCGTCTTGTGTATTCAAAGCTTGGGCGTATAGACTACTTGGTGGAAACGCCTAAAGCGATTATGGCTTATGCCAATGGCATGTTTAAGTTCCTATTTACGAATAAATTGTTTAATGAACAAACGAAGAGCCTTGGTTTTGCCGATATCGAAGATGTTGAAAGAGCGATCAATGATCCCGAAGATGCTACTTACCGTATACTTCACGAGGCGGAAGACGCGGCTTACAAGGGGCCGCGCGAGATTACGTATGCCGTTCGTGGAACATATGTGTTTTTAAGCGGGTACTTGATTGCCGATATCAATGATAGCCACATCTACGACTTGACTTTGCGCAATACGCATGTGAGTGCTTTTGATAATTCTTCTAACGAATCGAAAGTGACTCTCCCGACGGATGCGAAGACTGTTTTGCTTGCAGATGTCAATCCGCAAAATAGAGGGTTCCTCGAAAATGTCTTGAAAGACGATTATAATGTGTTGCTTGCCGAAGATGGTGAACAGGTACTCAACATTTTGCTCGAATACGGCAACCGTATTTCGCTGGTACTGCTTGATGCTGAACTGCCCAAAATTGACGGATTCAAGATTATTCAGAAGTTCAGGAGGCGCAGTCAGGAACTCCAGATTCCATTTATCATCATGACCGATAACATGGAACTGGCCAAAGAAGCTATTCGCTTGGGCGCTTACCAGTTTGTTCGCCTGCCCATTAAAGATAAGGATTTGATTAAGGCAAAAATTGATAGCGCTATCAAGAATACAGAACTTCTCCATCAGCTTGCTCTCAATTTCGTTGAATATGTTCCTGGCGGCGTGATTGTGTTTAACGCCTCGAATGCTGAAATTCTTTATGTGAACGCACGCGTATTGGATATTTTCGAATGCGATAGTGTCGAAGAGTTCCGCGAATTTATTGGAGTACATTTTAGTAATACAATTCTCCCTGAAGATTATGAAAAAACGGATAGAGAACTCAAAAATCAGGTCCTAAGCGGTAGCACGGTGACAAAGCAGGTGACATACCGAGCCAGGACCGCTAAAGGAAAAATCAAGCGCATCTATCATGTAGGAAAAGTCTTTAAAGATACGCCGTATGGCAGCGTGTTCTCGGCATTTATTTCCGAAGACGACATGGCGATGAAGAGCTACTTTACGCGAAAGGAAACCTTTGACGCCTTTATGGCATCTGGCGAGGCAACGCATACAAAATCGTATGAACCGGGTTATAAAGGATTTTTGTTCTGGAACTTGACGAAGAATTCGCCGGTGATTCGAATGGATGGCATTTCGTACATCCCGAAGGAACTGGAAAATCGTTATACCTACGAGGCGCATTACCGCTTTTTGAGAACTTTGATGTTGAATGATTTTGCAAATATTCGAAAAACAGTAGATTACACTCGTGAAAAGTTGATTCTCGATTACTTTAATAAGAATATCGTGCCGCCGCTGGATGTGAGCTATGATATCGAGAATGTCTTTTTTACCATTCGATCGAGTTTTAGTATGATGATGGATCCTGATTCTGGCGATATCATCTTGAAACTTCAGAATGAAAACATCGAGACGGTGAAAAAATAGCCTGATTCCTGCTTTTTTGTGCATTGTTGATCGCGCTGACACCTTTTGTCAGTGCGTTTTATTATATTGGTGCTCATGGTAGCACTAAATAAGTCTAAGAAAGAAATTGAGTATCTCTGTACGGAATGTGGAAATACGACCCCGAAGTGGGCTGGTAAGTGTCCGTTTTGTGGAGCGTGGAGCTCGCTAAAGGAACATGTCATTGAAAGAACTGCTGAGGTGGGGCGTGCTGGGCGCGGGCTTGGCGGCCCGGTGCACAAGGTTGTGTTGCTCAAGGATGTGGCTACGGAAGATACGCGCCGCTTGAGTACCGCGAATTCGGAATTTGATCGTGTGCTTGGTGGCGGTTTTGCTCCGGGGAGTCTTGTGCTGATTGGTGGCGATCCGGGAATTGGAAAATCGACGCTTGTGCTTACGACGCTTGCAACGATGAACGCGGCTGGCGTTAAAGCGCTGTATGTAAGCGGCGAAGAAAGTGCCTGCCAAGTGAAACTGCGCAGTGAGCGCTTGAATGTTTCGGGGAGCGATATGATGCTCCTTTGCGAAACGAATCTCGAAAAGATTTTGGAGCAGGCACGTGAGGTGAAACCTCAGGTGCTCGTGATTGACTCTATCCAGACTGTTTATAAGAGCGACTTGGCGGGGACGCCCGGGTGCGCAACGCAGTTGCGTGAGTGTACGCTCGACTTGATGGTCTTTGCGAAAAATTCCGGTTGCATTACGATTTTGATTGGGCATGTGACAAAGGACGGGCAGATTGCCGGTCCGAGAATTTTGGAGCACATGGTCGATACGGTCGTGTATTTCGAGGGCGACCGGAATCATCAGTACAGGCTTTTGCGAACGATCAAGAACCGCTTTGGTGCAACCGATGAAATCGGCGTTTTCGAGATGACGAGTCACGGACTCAATCCCGTGCTCAATCCAAGCAAGGTGTTTTTGCAGGAAGGCGTGCCGCCCACGCCGGGGAGCGCCGTATGCTGTACAATGGAAGGCTCTCGGGCGCTGTTGTTCGAAACGCAGGCGCTTGTGAACCAGACCAATTTTGCCGTGCCGCAGCGAGTCGCAGCGGGGATTGACCCGAAGCGTTTGACGATTATCCTCGCGCTTTTGGAAAAGTTCGGAGGCGTGACGATTGGCGCATCGGATGTGTTTGCTAGTATTGCTGGAGGCATGAAGGTGAACGATGCCTCGTCGGACTTGGCGCTTGCTTTAGCTGTTGCGAGCAATCATTTGAACATCCCGATATCTAGGCAGACGATTGCGATTGGCGAACTTGGACTATCGGGCGAGGTGCGTGGTGTAAGTCTTTTGGACCAGCGATTAAAAGAAGCTCATCGCTTGGGGATGACTGAAGCTGTAGTGCCTGCGAGTTGCAAAATCGCGGAAAACATGGGCTCGATGAAAGTTGTTCGCGTGCATTCGCTTGCCGAGGCCATTAGCTGGCTGATGGATAAGGGCGGCGAAACCGCAGTAGGCAGTAGACAGTAGGCGGTTGGCAGATTGCTGTAGGCGAGGATCCAGTATAAAAAAAGGACGCTCGATTGAGCGTCCCTAATTTCCGTTATTCAATTGGACTTATTTTTCGCCCGGTCTCTTGAAACCATAGGCGCGCGGATCAAAGCCGGCCGGGAACTTGGTTCTTTCGTTGTAGAACACCTTCTTGGCAGTGAACTTTTCAATCTTTGCACCGGTCAAGTCTGCACCGGAGAAGTCCACGTCTTCCATCTTGGTGTCTGCGTCAATCTTGACACCTTCCATCTTAGCATTGAGGAAGGTTACCTTGATGAGCTTTGCACCAGAGAAGTTTGCACCGGAGAGCTGAGCATTGTTGAATGCAGAGCGTTCGATGGTGGAGTTTGCAAAGTTTGCCTTGGTGAGGTCGGCGTTGTCGAAGATGTCCTTGAAGACGTAGGCACCGTCGAACACTGCCTTCATGAGTTCAGCGTAGTTGAACACGTTCTTGCTCACGTTAGCATCGAAGAAAGATGCCTTGTTGAGCTTGGTCTTGTCGAAGGTGCTCTTGGAAACATCGCCCTTGTCGAAGATAACGCCGTTCAAGTCGAGGTTCGTGAACTTCATGTTCTTGACCTTGGACTGGGCGAACTTAGCCTTCTGGAGCTGTGTTCTAGAGAGGTCCACGTCATTGAAGGTGGTCAAGGAAAGGTCAGCTTCCTGGAGGTTGACGTTGTTGAACGTTGCACCGTCGAAGTCAGCCTGAGAAAGACCTGCCTTGGCAAAGTTCACGTTGTTGAGCTTGACGTCGGAGAAGTTTGCAGCGATGAGGTTGCAAGCCGTGAAGTCCGTCTTTTCCATGACAGTCTTGCGGAGGTCGCTGTTAGCCATCAAGGAACGAGAGAAGTTTGTGTTGGTGAGGTTTGCCTTGCTAAAGTCGGCACGGGTGAGGTCCATGTCCATAGCAGAAGCTTGGGTGAGGTCAGCCTTGCTGAAGTCGCATTCGTCAGAAACCTTCATAGCGTCGAGACGAGCGTTCTTGAGGTTGGCTTTCGGGAATTTGCTATCGAGAAGTGTTGCTCGGTAGAGGTTTGCGCCTTCGAGGTTTGCGCTTTCGAAGCTTGCAGAACGAATGTCTGCACCGCTAATCGTTGCACCAGCGAGGTTTGCGCCTTCGAAGTTTGCCTTGCTAATCACAGCGTTGCGGAAAGAAACTTCGGGAAGGTTTGCGCCTTCGAAGTTAGGTGCGTTACCGGTAGCGCGCTGGAAGTCCGTGACGCCCTTGACTGCTCTAGCCTTCTGGAACTGGTAGTTGTCGATTTTCTTATCGCGGAAGGAGGTGTTCAGGTCCTTACCTCTGAAGTCTTGCGCAGACACGTTGAGCGCAAGAGCACCAAGGAGGCAGATACCAAATTTATAGACGTTCTTCATATTCATAGTCAAATTCCCTTTATGAAAAAGTAAATCAAATAACGGATAGCCCTAAAATAACTAAAAAAATTGCAAAACTAACAATGAAAAATAAAAAGTGACCAAATAAATACTAATTTTACGTTGAAATGACAACTTTTCGTTCAAATTCTTACAATGCGGTGATTTGCGGTGCAGGTCCGGCCGGTCTTATGGCTGCATGCCAGCTAGGAAAATTGACAGGCTGTGGCGGACGAATTCTTCTTTTGGATAAAAAAGAACCTTGGAAAGAGCCCATTTTTTGCGCCGAAGCTGTATCAACCCATCGTTTGAATGAATTGTGGCCGATTGACGAATCCTGGGTGCGCGGGAGTATTTCCGGTATTTATTTTACTTCGCCCAAGGGTTACAAGGCTGAATTTTACAGTAAAGATTGCGGCCGTTTGCTCGACCGTTCCAAATTCCATCACGCGATTGCCGATGCCTGTGTTGAAGCGGGTGTGGAATGCCGTTTTGACGCTCTTGTCAAAAGCATTTCGCGTAGCGAAGATGGCTGGAATTTGAATGTTCAGGTGGGCGAAGAATTATTCGAAATTTCGACCCAAACGGTTATCGATGCAACGGGGCCGGGCTGCCGCCTCACTCGTGGAATCCCTTGCCTAGAAGGGATTGAATCGGGCGATACGGACTTGGAACCGGGAATTTTTGCTGTCGCCGAGGGTATTGAACACAAGCGCGACCATATCGACTTGTTCTACGGGAGTGAATTTCCGGGCGGTTACGGCTGGATTTTCCCGCGTGATGGCAAGGAAGTGAATATTGGTTTTGTTCTTGCGAAAGATGCTAAGCCCGATATGCCTTTGCGCGAAAAGCTCAAGCATTTTATTGATACCCATTATCCGGGAGCAAGTATCAAGGCTATTTATGGTGGCATGATTGCTTGCGGGCAGTCCGACAAGCCGCTTGCCAAGTGCGGACTCTTCAAGGCGGGGGATGCCGCCAGTTGCGTAAACCCGATGAGCCGTTCGGGTATTGTCGAAGCGCTTTTGAGCGGAAAGATTACTGCGGAAGCGGTTTACGAATGGCTGAACGCCTCTGATGATGCGGCTCGTGCTCGCATTGAAGCTTCTGTCCTTGACCGCTGGATGGCTAAGCTTGGCAAGTCCCATTTGCAGATTGCAAAGGCAAAGCCCGGGCTTGCAAAAATCAAGGACGAGCAGTTTGATAAGGCGGCGAAACGCTTGTCGAAGCTCCCGCGTGAAAAGCAGACGTTATTGCGTATCTTCTTTGCTGTGCTGTGGTCTTGTCCGTCGGTAATTTGGAAAATGCGTTCATTTTTGCACTAATATGAGTATGCCAGAAAGTATTGTTGATCGTCAAGAAAAGATTAGGGCCAAGTTTGCCTCGTTTAGCGACCCCGATGACAAGTGGAAGTTCCTCTTGGATTTGGCTCGTGAGCACAAGGGCATGGATGCTTCGTTCAAGGCTGAAAAGTTCATTATTCAGGGCTGTGCCTCGACGATGTATCTTGTGCCGAAATTTGAAAACGGAAAGATCCATTTCGAAATGGATGTTGAAGGCGGTACGACGAACCCGCTCATTAGCCGTGGTCTCGGTGCGCTTGCTTTGCAGATTTTCAATGACATGACTCCGGCGGATATCCTTTCGGTGGACCCGACGTTTTTCCAGCAGATTGGATTGAATGTGGGGCTTTCGCCGACGCGTTCGAACGGATTTGCTAGCCTGATGAAACAGATTTATTTATATGCACGCGTCTTTGACGCAATTTCAAAAAAGTAGGACTAATATATGTTTAGTTTTTTGAATGGAAAGAGCCCGTTTGACGAGGCCGAAGAAAAACTGGAAGCCGGCGAAACCGTTAACGGGAGACCGAAACTTTCGCAGACTCCGATTATGGGTTGGCAAGACGGTGTGTTCTTGCTCGTGCTCGCAGGTTTAATCGTGGGCGGGTATTACTGGTACCAGTACACAAAGCAGCAAAGTGCAGAAGTGTTTGCTTCGTGCGATGCTATGTATGTCGCTGCAGAAACAAATGTTTTGAAGTATGCAGATGCCGAAGTCTGCTATAACGAAACGTGGGACTTGAGCTTCGTGAGCGATTCCATGGAAATCCTCCGCCAGAACCGCTTGGGCGCTATTGAAGATATGCGCAACCAGCAGAAGGATTTGTATGCCGATGCCATGGGCGCTATGGCAGCCCGCGATACGGTGGCTGCATTTAATATAGTGAAGGATTACAAGGGCCCGATGCTTTTGAGCCAGGGTGACCGCAAGGATTGGAACAAAATCATCACAAGCGAAGAAGTTAAGGCTTGTGTGGCTGCCGCTGCTGCTCGTGCCGATTCTATCGCAAGAGAAAAGGCTATTGCTGATTCCTTGGCTCAGGTTGCTGCTGAACTCCGTGCAAAAGCTGTTGCAGATTCGATTGCGAAGGCAAACAAGAAGCTTGCGAAAAAGAAACGCAAGAAGTAATTCGGGGCTATTAGTCAGTGGTCAATGGTCATTAGAAGTTATACAATAACTAATGACTAATAACTACTGACCAACAACTTCCAAAGTAATTTCTCGTTCAGTTTCAGAAAGAATTTGGATTTTAACGACGTGGGTGATGCCTGCGTCGTTTTCTTCTAGGCGTTCGGGCCATTCGATAAGGCTGATGCCGCTTTCGAGATAATCCGGATCCATGCCGACTTCGTAAAGGTCGGCGCCGCCTTCGAGACGGTAAAGGTCGAAGTGGAAAATGGGCGGGTTGTTCGGGTATTCGTGGAGGATGGTGTAGGTCGGGGAGCAAACGGTGCCGTCGAAACCGAGCCCCTTGCAGATGCCGCGACTGATGACGGTCTTGCCTGCGCCGAGATTCCCGTACAAGGCAACCTTATCGCCAACTTTGAGTTCTTTGGCGAATTGCAATGCCCAGTTGTATGTATCTTGTTCGGATGTGAATCGCATGATGAAAATTCAGGTATGGGGTCGCTCGCCTGAAGGCTCGCTTTGAGGTATGAGGTTTGGGTGTGCTTATTTGCATTTTGCCCAAAGGCTCGTAGAGCCGTGCCCATACCTGAAAACGAAGTGACCTCAGAGGACCGAAGGTCCGTGCTCTAAAGCTTCTCCTTAAACTGTTCGTACGTGAATTTGTGCAACAGGTGGAACTTGCCGTTTTCATCGAACTTGCCGATGCTCGGGTGGCGCACACCGTTGAAGAACGTGGTCTTGACCATAGTGTAGTGGATCATGTCTTCGAAGATGATGCGGTCGCCGACCTTGAGCGGTTCGTCGAACGAATAGTCACCGAGCTGGTCGCCGGCGAGGCAAGAATTGCCTGTGAGTTTGTACGTATGTGCTTTTTCGCGCGGGAGTGCTGCACCGATGATGTTCGGACGGTACGGCATTTCAAGGCAGTCCGGCATGTGTGCACTGACGGAAACGTTCAAGATGGCGATGTCCATTTCGTTGTGGACGATATCGCCAACACTGGCGACGAGTTCGCCTGTTTGCCAACCGATGGCTTCGCCCGGTTCCATGATGATTTGCAAGTGCGGATAGCGCGCGGAAAATTCCTTGAGGATGCGGACTAAATCATCGCGATGGTAGTCTTTGCGCGTGATGTGGTGACCGCCGCCAAAGTTCACCCACTTCATTTGCGGAAGGAACTTGCCGAAGTGTCTTTCGAATTCGGCAAGGACAATTTCGAGCGCGTCGGAATCTTGTTCGCAAAGCGCATGGAAGTGGAGCCCTTCGATACCGTCAAGGAGTTCGGGCTTGAATTCGATTTCGGTGACGCCGAGGCGGGAGTACTTGCCGCAGGGATTGTAAATGTCGGTCTCGACTGAGGAGTATTCCGGGTTCACACGAATGCCAGCACTCACGCCGTGGGCGAGCGTCTTGTCTTTGAAGCGCTGCCACTGCGAAAAGCTATTGAACGTGATGTGGTCCGCTGCATCGAGAATTGCATCGATTTCGTCGTCTTCGTAAACGGGGGCAAAGACGTGAACTTCCTTGTTCATCTCTTCGCGCGCGAGGCGGGCTTCGTTAAGGCTTGAGGCGGTGGCGCCGGCGAGGTATTCGCCAATGAGCGGGAAAGAACGCCAGAAGCTGTAGCCCTTGAGGGCACAAATGATTTTTACGCCGGTCTTGTTCTGGATATCGGCGAGGATTTCCATATTGCGGCGGAGACGTGTTTCGTCAAGTACGAAACAAGGACTTGGAACTTGAGAATAGTCGAGCATGGTAAGAAAGATAGAAATTATTGTCTTTTCGCTCAAATGCTTTTTTGTATTATTCAGATGGATTGAATTGGAGCTTTTTATGAATATCGCTTTGTGGATCTTTTTGTTACTTTATGATATTTATTGGGTATGTCGTGAAGCACAGGTAATGTATTATCGAGCCGTAATACTAATACCTTATACTCCGATTGAATTTGATCGTTGTTTCATGGATGGTTTTCTGCTGCTTTCTGCGATTGTCATTTTTTCTTTGCGACCTTTTCGTGTATCAAAATTGCGTTACTTGGTTTTATTGCTGGCGTCTTCGTTTGTAGCGTCTGGGGGTGTAATGATGCTTGATTCAAAATTGGTATCTTGTTTTGTTGAGAGTCTTTTAGTTTTGCTTTCAATCATATTAATTCCAATAGCGATTTATAAACGGCAGAATGTTTTGACTCAGAAATGTTGGATGATTATGCCTGCTTCAGTGCTGGTGGCAATTCTGTTATGTATTGTACATATGAAAATCCCGCATTTGATGGATTATTATTTTTATTACACTATAGGCTTGGGATGTGTTATTAGCTTTTCCTATTCTCTTGTACAAAATGCAATCCATATCATTAGAAAAGTTTTGAAGGAATAAGGCTGAATAGATTAAAATATCCTGTGATATAGATGAAGAAAAAAGTTAGATTTGAAATAAACTATCGGAGGTTTATTTTGCGACGATTATTTTTCTTGATTCTTTTGGTTGCTGGCTTGTCGTTTACTTTTGCTGATGAAACGCCAAATTTGCGTGAATTGCCTAAAACTGAAGCATCGTCGGAAGTAGAAAATGTTTATTATCTAGTTGAGTTGGATAGTACCGATATTTATAAAGAATTGATTGCGCAAGAAGATGCCGAATCTTCATGTGTAATGGATGTTGTGGGCATTGTTGTTGGTAGTAGTATTACCGGTATAGGTGCTGGTTTGCTTGGAATAGGGTTGTATGCGATGTTTGATAGTTCGAATAAGCACGCTATTGGTGATGCTTTTGATAGTGCTGCGGGCTTCTTTGTGATTCTGGCTTCTGTTCCTGTATTGTTGGTAGGAATACCCGTGATTGTAAACAATGTCGGTGATTATAAAATGCACAAAAAACATGCAATCAAACGAGATGAATACAAAGGGGCTTTGGATCGTTATAAAGTAAGGATGCAGCAAGAAGGATGGAAGTCTGTTCAGTTAAATGTTGTACCTACTTTGAATTTGGCAAAAGCCAGCTTTGGTGCTAATGCAATATTGTCTTTTTAGTTTTTTGAAAATACCAGAAATTGGTAAATTAAAGTAAAAGCTAGACAGTTTTCTGTTTAGCTTTTTTTAAATTGAAAAAGTCTAGTCGGAGGTGATTTTTGCGGCGATTGTTGATTGGGTTTGTTGCCCTGATTGTTTTGATTTTCTTGTTGTGCGTCGCCACACTTTGCTTTGGCGCGGTGAACATTCCGTTTGCAAATGTGGTGCAGGCTTTGTTTAGCCCGGGGGCAGATGTTTCGTCGAACATCTTGTGGAACTTGAGAATTCCGCGAATGATTGCGGCTGTACTGGCGGGGGCATCGCTTGCGGTGTCGGGCTTGTCGCTACAGACGGTGTTTCGGAATCCGCTGGCGGGGCCGTTTGTGCTTGGCATTAGCAGTGGCGCGAGTCTTGGTGTGGCACTCGCGCTTTTGGCGGGGATTGGCTTTGGGAGTGTGGGTGTGCTGGGTTCGGCGGCGCTCGGGGCTTTGCTTGTGACGCTTGTGGTGATGTTTGCGGCGACGCGTTTTGCGCAGACGGGCGTGCTTTTGATTGTTGGGCTTTTGACGGGCTACTTTATCGATTCAATTGTGAGCGTATTGATTGCTGGGAACTCTTCGGAATCGCTGCGTGTTTATGTGGCGTGGGGCATGGGGAGCTTTGGGCGCGTGACGCTCGGTGACGTTTGGATTTTTGTGAGTGCCGTAATTGTGGGTTTGGTGATGATAGGTGTTTCGCTGCGGTACTTGAATGCGGCTTTGCTTGGCGATGATTTTGCTCATGGGCTCGGGCTCAATGTAAAGCGTTCCAAGATTTGCGTATTGCTCGGAGCGAGTCTTTTGGCGGGGGCGACGACGGCGTTTTGCGGGCCTGTCGCGTTTATCGGAATTGCGGTTCCGCATTTGGCGTATTTGCTTTTCAAGACGACGAACCATCGCGTGCTTTTGCCGGGGGCTGCGTTGTGCGGAACTTCGCTTGCGCTTTTGGGCGGACTTTTCCCGGCGTCGGTGCCGTTGAATGCAGTGCTCTCGCTTGTGGGCGTTCCTGTGATTATGTGGGTGCTTGTGCGCGGTTCCGGTGCGCGTTTTTAGGGGGCTTTTATGACGAATGCTGAATCGCAGAATGTTTTGCTGGAATGCCGCGATTTGCTGGTAGGCTATAGCTCCGCTCTTGAAACGATGAAAACCCCTTTTGATTTTGCGCTTACGTCTGGAACGGTTGTGGCTCTGATGGGCGAGAACGGGTGCGGCAAAAGTTCTCTGTTGAAAACGTTTGCGGGCTTGCTTTCGCCGGTGGCGGGCGAGGTTTCGCTTGAAGGGAAAACGCTTGTAAACTGGGCTCCGCGTGAACGTGCGCAGGCTATTTCGCTAGTGCGGATGTCGAGTGCTGTACCGCCTCGCATGAGCGTGAGTGAATTTGTTCGTTTAGGTCGTTCCCCCTATTCTGGAATTTTTGACAGTCGCACTGCTGAAGATAATCGCATTGTCGATGAATCGATGGCGCTTTTGGATGTTGCGAGTTTTGCGAATCGCCCGATTGCAGAACTGAGCGATGGCGAACGTAGCCGCGTGTTTTTAGCGGAGGCCGTGGCGCAACAGGTGAAGGTCTTGTTGCTCGATGAACCGAATGCGTTCTTGGACATTCCGCGTAGCCATGCGCTATTTAGGTTGCTCAAGAAAATTGCAACGGAACGAAAAATGGGCATCATTGTTTCAACGCATTCCGTGGAATATGCGGAACGGTATTGCGATAGAATTATGGTGGTAAATGGTGGTGCGGTGCGTGTGGCGCCTGCGGGTGATGCTCGTAAAAATGGATTGCTTGATTGGACGGAAACTTTTTAGTTGTTTATATTTAAAATGTTTTAACTAAGGAGGATGAAGATAATGAAAAAATTGCATTTTTATCGTGCGTTGATGGGGACTTGCTTGGCATGCTGCATGGCGTGGTTGGCTGCGTGTTCTGAATCGTCGTTATTACCGGAACCAACAGTAGATTGGGGGGACAAACACTTTTTGTGGAAAGTGTCGGATGAAAATTCTTCGGTATGGTTGCTGGGGAGCATCCATGTAGCCAACGCTTCTTTTTATCCGCTTCCGACAGTGATTGATTCTGCTTTTACTGCGGCAAATGAACTTGCTGTTGAAATAAATATGAGTGATGCATATGTTGTAAGTGAAGTTCAGTGGCTGATGAATCGGCATGGAATGCTAATCGATGGAACTTTACATGATAAATTGCCAATAACATTGTGGTATTCGTTAGATAGCCTTTGCACCGCATGGAATTTGCCTGTGAGTACGTTTGAATCGATGCGACCTTGGTTGGTGGCGACGACTATCAGCTCTTATGCGTATATACGGGCTGGGTTGAAATCTGAATATGGGATTGATAATGTGTTGATGGGGCGGGCTGCAAATAGTGGTAAACCAATCGTCAGCTTAGAAACTGCTGAAGAGCAGATTGAGGCGTTAGCGGGGTCATCGGAATCGGATTCGGCTGGCATTTGCCTGTTAAAGTCTACTATGCGAGAACTTCCTGGGGTTAAACCTTTGATAAGAAATTTGGTTAAGGCTTGGAAGACGGGTGACGATGAACTGTTGAATAGTTTGTTGAATGAAGAAAACGTGCAAGATTACACACCGAGCGAAGTTCTGTATATGGAAGAGTTTAAACAACGTCTTTTAGCAAATCGCAATGTAAAAATGGCGGATTCTGTTGCCAGTTTTTTGCGCGACGATAGAAACGTTTTTGTCGTAGTGGGTGTTGCCCATTTGGCTTTTGAAGCGTATAATGTAATTGAAAATCTTAGAAATCGGGGCTTTATAGTTGAACGCTATTAATACTCTTTTGCAAAGGAATTTTGTAGAATTATTCTATGAATAAACGTTATAATTTTTCTATTTTACTTTATTTGTGCTTTGCGATTTTTTTAGTCGCTTGTTCGGGTTCTTCTAAAAAAAGTGAGACTCTTCCAGAAAGCAAACATTTCTTTTGGAAAGTGTCCGATGAAAATTCTTCAGTGTGGGTGCTGGGGAGTATTCATTTGGCAGATTCGACGCTTTATCCGCTTGCACCTGTGATTGATTCTGCTTTTGCTCATTCGGATGAACTTGCTGTAGAACTCAACATGAACGATGAAGAAGTCGTGAAAGAAGTAGGGGAGCAATCGGCAGCGCAAGGATTGTTGACAGAGGGAACGCTTCGCGATTTGTTGCCGCAGGACATGTGGAATACGGTAGATAGTCTTTGTACGGCTTGGAATGTTCCGATTGTAATGATTGAGAAAACTCGTCCGTGGCTTGCGGCGATGACATTAAGCTCGTATGCGTTTATGCAGGCGGGATTAAATCCTGAATATGGAATTGATTACGTCCTGTTGGACCGTGCGGCGATGGATGGCAAGGCTATTGTTGGTTTGGAAACGGCTGAAGAACAGATTGGCGCTCTTGCTGATACAACGGAATCGGATTCGGCTGGAGTTTACTATTTAAAGACAACTTTGCATGAAATTGCTGAATTTGAATCCTTGGTTTCAAATTTGATGCACGCTTGGAAAACGGGCGATGATGAAATGTTGCGCCGCTTGCTGGATGATGGCGAGGAAGAAGTGCCATTGCAAGAAAGTAAATTTAAAGATGAGTTTGAACAACGTATTTATGTGAATCGCAATGCGAAAATGGCGGATTCAATAGCTACTTTTTTGCGTGAAGACAGGAAAGTTTTTGTTGTTGTGGGAGTAGCGCATTTGGCGCTTGAAAAAGACAATGTGATTGAAACGCTTCGCAAACGTGGCTTTAAGATTGAACGTTTTTAACGCTTAAGCCAAGGCGGGCAAGGCGATTGTAAAGGGCTGTGCGGTTCATGCGGAGCCGTTCGGCGGCAAGGCTTACAGAACCGTCGCAATTGCGGATGGTTGATTTTAAAAATTCGCGTTCTTCGTCGAGTTGCATGTCGCGGAAGTCGTCATAGCTATTGGCGTTATAAGCTTTGATGGCGGCGCTGTCGGCATTTGAAAAACCTGAAATGTTGCGTGAATCTTCGTCGATTTGCAGGTCTTCGGGGGTTAAAATTCCGGGGTCTGTAAAGCAAAGCGCGCGTTGGATGACGTTTTCGAGTTCGCGAATGTTTCCGGGCCAGTTATGCTCCTGGAGTTTTTTCAAAGCATCGGGCGAGAGTGTGTAAGGTTCGCCTGCTGGAGCATACTGACGGATAAAGTAATTTGCTAGATCTTCGATGTCTTCTTTGCGGTCGCGGAGCGGTGAAAGCTGCATTGGAATGACGTTTAGGCGGTAGTAAAGATCTTCGCGGAAACGCTTTTCGAAAATTTCTTCTTTGAGGTCGCGGTTGGTGGCCGCGATGATGCGTACGTTGATGTGCCGCGTCTTGTTGGCGCCGATGGGGCGGATTTCGTGATTCTGGATGACGCGCAAAAGCTTGACTTGGGCATGCAGCGGCATGTCGCCGATTTCATCGAGGAATATGGCGCCGCCGTTGGCGTCTTCGAAAAGGCCGATGCGTTCGTTTTGTGCTCCGGTGAAGGCGCCGCGTGTGTGACCGAAAAGTTCGCTTTCGAAAAGCGCTTCGGGAATGGCGCTACAGTTGACGGTAACGAATTTGTCGTAAACGCAGGCGATGGCGCGTGCAATCAAGTCCTTGCCGACTCCTGATTCTCCTTGGATGAGCACCGGACCGGTGTGCAAAATGGCGCGTTCAACATTTTTGCGCAAACGTTTTATGGCATCGCTTTTGCCGACGAGGTGCGACATTCTTTCGCGGAAAACACGTTTGGCGTTGTAGATTTCCTTGAGGCGCGAAATTTTGCTCATCAAGTGAAGGCGCAAAGCTTCGGTCGAAAGGATGGCGTCGTAAAGTTTGTTAGAAACAGAGGCGTGGCGCTCGGGGGCCTCGGCGTAGGCGAGAATCATCGAGTCTGGATTGTGCTCGCGGAGGCTTGATAGCAATTCTGCGTTTTTTGCGGTAAAAGAATCTAAATCCCAAATGACAATGGCTGCGAGCGGAGCGCGGAGAGCTTCTGCGATTTCGGGCGAATCGTCATTGGTGGGGGTATGTACATCGACTTTGTTATCCACGGAAGAAAGAACGTCCAAGATGAACGAGGACGTTGCAGTGTCTTTTGTGAAAAAATCGATGGAAGGCATTTTAGAACTTAGAGCTTAGAACTTAGAGCTTAGAACTTAGAGCGCTCTTTTATCAAGATATTCTAAGTTCTGCCAACTAAGATCTAAGTTCTGATGAATCTTGTGATGCTATTTTCCCAGTTCCTTGCTGCGGTTCGTGCCGGCGACGACTGCCTTGATGAGTGTGCTGCGGAATGCACCTTCTTCGAGGGCGTCAATGCCTGCGATTGTTGTGCCTGCGGGAGAGCAAACCATGGCGCAGAGGTCGCTCGGGCTCTTGCCGGACTGTTTCACGAGTTCAACGCTGCCTTCGATGGTGCCGAGAGCGAGTTTCAAGGCGACATCGCGGGTGAGGCCTGCTTTAACGCCGCCGCGGGTAAGGCCTTCGATAAATTCGAAGACGTAAGCGGGGGCGCTGCCGGAAAGTCCGGTAACAGCATCCATGAGGGATTCTGCAACGCGGCAGGTCACGCCGATGTTTCCGAAGATTTCTTCGGCGATCTTGAGTGTTGCTTCGGAGACGCCGTCTGTAGCAAGACCGACAGAGCCCTTGCCGACGGTGAGCGGCAAGTTCGGCATCACGCGGAGCACCTGGTTCTTTTCGCCAAGGACTTCGAGGAGGCTCTTGCGGACAACGCCAGCCATGATGCTGATGAACGTCTTTTCGCTCTTGAGCGTTGCTGCGGCAGCCTTCCATTCGGCGGCGACGAGCTTGAAAATCTGCGGCTTCACGCAAAGGAACGTGACGTTAGCCTTTTCGATACCTTCGGCAAAGCTAGAAACGCGGACGCAACCGAGAGCGCTTACGGCTTCGGCAGCCTTGTCGCTCGGGTCAAAGAAGAAAATGTTCTTGGCATCGGTGCCTGCGTTCAAAAGACCGCGGAGAATGGCTCCGCCCATGTTGCCAGTACCGGCAAAGAAAATCGTAGTGTTCATTTTTTGTCCTTTTTAATTCTTTTGCTTTCAATTTAGCAAAATAGATATGTTCAATAAAGGAGATGCCCACTCGGAGGCGGGCATGACAAATGCGTTTAAAAAAAACGGAGCGCCTTGTGAGCGTTCCGCCAAATTTCGTTAGACTTTCGGTTTGGATAGGACGGCGAGGAGTTCTGCGTTCGTCTTGAGCTTGCTCATGAGCTTGAGCAGGTTCTCCATGATGCCCGTTTCCGTCTCGTTCTGACTACCGCGTCTGAAGTTCCAGGCGGCATTCTGTTCAAGGAGCGTGAGCAAACGTTCTTCCTTGCGGGTGCCGGACTTGAACACGTCAATGGCAGGCCAAATGCGCTTTTCAGCGATGCGGCGGTCCAGCACGAGTTCCATGTTACCGGTTCCCTTGAATTCTTCGAAGATCACTTCGTCCATGCGGCTACCGGTTTCAATGAGGGCGGTGCCGATGATGGTGAGCGAACCGTTCTTCTGGATTTCTTCCGTGATGGAGCCGTCTTCGTTCTTGACGGTGCGAATCTTGTCCTGGATTTTACGGGCTGCACCGAAGAACTTCTTGGGGAACTGCATGGCGTTCGCATCTACACCGCCAGACAAAATCTTGCCGGAGTGCGGAATCACGACGTTGTTTGCACGGGCGAAACGCGTGATGGAGTCGAGCAAAATCACGACATCCTTCTGGCTTTCGACGAGGCGTTTTGCCTTTTCCAGAACCATGTTTGCGACGCGGGTGTGGTGCTCGGGCGGTTCATCGAACGTCGAAGCGACAACTTCAGCCTTGATTTCGATTCCCTTTTCGGCAGCCTTTTCCTTGATGTCCGTGATGATGTCGCGCATTTCGGTGACTTCTTCCGGACGTTCGTCGATGAGGAGCGTGATGAGGATAATTTCAGGATGGTTCTTTGCAATGGCGCGTGTCACGTTCTGCAAGAGAACCGTCTTACCGGTACGCGGAGGAGCGAGGATGATACTGCGCTGGCCCTTACCGATTGGGGAGAACAAGTCCATGATACGCGTGCTGTATTCCGTCTCGTTCCATTCGAGGTGAATTTTTTCTTCCGGGTGGATCGGGGTCAAGTATTCGAATGCAACGCGGCGGCGCATCTTGTCCGGTTCTTCGAAGTTCACGCGGTCAATGCGGCGCATGGAGAAGTACTTATCTTGTTCGCGAGGCGTGCGGACGAGGCCTTCAATCGTATCGCCAATCTTGAGGTTGAATTTACGGATAAGGTTCTGGCTCACATAGACGTCGTCCGTGCTGGTCTGGTAGTTCTGATCCGGCATGCGGAGGAATCCGTGGCCCTGCGGTGTGACTTCGAGAACGCCTTCCGTATAAATGATATTGCCTTCGTTTTCGAGGCTCTGCAAAATGTAGTTGAGGGACTGCTTGCGCATCCTGCGGAAGTCCACTTCCTTTTGCACGGCGAGTTCCTGGAGTTCGCTCATGGAGAGCTTGCGGAACTTGAGCCAGTTTTCCTTGGCCTTTAAAATGGCTTCAGAACCTGGAGCCGGGAGTGTTGCGGAATCATCGACAAATTCTTCTTGCTGCTGGAAATTGCGGTTGCGGTTGTTCTTATTGAACTTGTTGTTCTTGTTGAACTTGTTGAATTTGCCGTTCTGGTTGTTGAAGCGGCGGTCGTCTTGACCTTCGCCGTTCTGTGCCTGGGCGTCGCCTTGAGCTTGTGCGTTTTCGCCTTGCTGCTGGGCGTTTTGTTCGGCATTCAAGTCGGCTTGGCCTTCTTGGATGTTGTATTGTGCTGTAGATTCCGCTACTTGAGAAACAGCTTCGCTTGTTTGTAGAATTGCTTCGCCGCTGTTTTCGCTTGTGAAGGACGTCTCTAAGTCGGGTTTGATGGTGTAAGTGTGTTCATTTGAATAAATCGCTTCTGGAATTGCATCAATGTTTGCGACTCCGTACTGTTCCGCAAGACGTTTTTCAGCGGCGGCGATTCCATCGACCGGTTCTTTTTTTTCTTGAAAATCTAATTCTAAATCTTGCTGAGGACTTTCAACGACTTCTTTGTGGACTTTGTTTTTGGGTCCCGGCTTTCGGCCACGGCGCTTGGGTTGAACAGTTTCTTCTGTGTTTTCGGGAAGCTTGTCGGGCGTGCCCAAATAATCGGGAACAGGGATGCCTGTGCTTTCGGGATAAACGATGTCGGTCAAAGATTTTTCTTGACTATTTTGTTTTAAATTCTGATTTTTAGGTGTTCTGGGCACGATTGCGTCCTATAGATGAATATTTTAAAAATGAAATGAACGATGTACTGTAAGGATAATGCGGGCTGCAAGCCCCATAAATTTATTGGATAATTAATATTATGTCCCGAAATTGCGGAACGGAATAAAAGATACATAAAATTTCAAAAAAATGGGAAAAAAAAAGAAATTTTTTGAAAAAAAATAAAATCATCACTAATGACCCATGACCAATGACTAACCCCTAACCCCTAGCCACTAACCACCATCCACTAATTTGCTATATTTGGGCAGTGGACTATTTAAATAGAGTATATATTGCACTCGGAAGTAATCTTCCAAACCGATCCGCTCATTTGAAGGCCGGCAGGGATATGCTGCGTCGTATCAGTGCGGGGGGATGGATGGAAAGTCCTATCTATGAAACGCCTCCTGTTGGACCAGCAGGACAAGGACCTTATTTTAACCAGGTCGTGAGTTTTTGGTACGATGGCGACCCCGTAAAACTGCTTTACTATTTGAAGGGCTCCGAACTCATTCTTGGCCGTAAAGATCGCGGACATTGGAATTCTAGGGAAGTGGATTTGGACTTATTGTTCTTTGGACAAGAAATTTGTACAGGCCGCCCGAACATTCCGCATCCGCAGATTTACAACCGCCAGTTTGTGCTTGTGCCGCTAAACGATATTGCCCCGGACTGGATGGATCCGAAGACGAATAAGCCTGTATCCGAGTTGCTTTCCGAACTGCTCTCTAAAGAAGAAAAAATTCCATTCCGCGTTGTACAAGGGGAGGAACCCTGATGCTTGCAGACAAGAATATTCATTTTATGGCTATCGAAGGAACTATTGGCGTTGGAAAAACTTCGCTTGCCCAAGCCATTTGTAAACGGTGGAATGCGATGTTCATCGAAGAAAACTTTGCCGAGAATCCGTTCCTCCCGAAGTTCTACGAAAACCGTTCGGCGTATGCGTTCCAGACTCAGCTGTTCTTTTTGCTGGACCGCTTCAAACAGCTCCAGAATTCGGCTTTGCAGAGTGACTTGTTCCATGATTTGCTGGTAAGTGATTACACGTTTGACAAAGACCGCATTTTCGCGTCGCTGAACCTCACGGAAAATGAACTTACGATGTACGATCAGGTGTCTAATGCGCTGAACCATGATATCCGCAGGCCGGACTACATTGTTTATTTGCAGGCGAGCGTGCCTACGCTTTTAAAGCGGATTAAGGGCCGCGGTCGTGCGATGGAAAAGACTATTGACGGTAACTACTTGAGCGATTTGCAGGAACGTTACGATCACCACTTTTGGCATTATCCCGATGCTCCGGTACTCATCATCAACACGGATAATATTGATTTTGTCCATAATGAAAACCATTTGCAGTTGGTGCTCGATGCGATTGCGTCTTGCCCAAGCCAAACAACATACTTTGTTCCAGAAGGTAATTAATCATGCAGATAATTAAGTCTATCGATTCCCTACGTGAAACGCTTGCTCCTCTTGCAAAAAGCGGTAAAAGAATCGGTCTCGTCCCTACGATGGGTGCACTCCATGAAGGGCATGGCGCTTTGATTAAGGCGTCCGTGAGCGAGTGCGATGTGACGGTTGTTAGTGTGTTTTTGAACCCCATCCAGTTCGGCAAGAACGAGGACTTGGACAAGTATCCGAAGCGTCTGGAAGCCGATGCAAAACTTGCCGAATCGATTGGAGCTGACTTCGTGTTTGCTCCTTCTGTTGCTGAAATGTACCCCGATGGCGACCCGATGACGCTTGTTCGTGACGAACAGCTCGAATCCATGTACTGCGGTGCTTACCGTCCGGGACATTTCCGTGGCGTTTTGACGGTTGTTTCTAAGTTGTTCTTGATTTCGGGCGCGAACGACGCTTACTTTGGCGAAAAGGATTACCAGCAGGTGTTCCTCATCGAAAAAATGGTGAAGGACTTGAATTTCAATATCAAGATCCATCGCGTGAAGATTGTTCGTGAAGAGAGCGGTCTTGCCCGTTCGAGCCGTAATGAATATTTGACGGATGAAGAACGCGCACAGGCTCTTGGCATTTACGAAGGTTTGAAGGCCGCGAAAGCTGCTTTTGAAGCGGGCGAACGCAGCGTTATGAAAATTCGCGATATCGTCGTGAAGTCGATTGTGGCTGCTCGCGGCGTAGTGCAGTACGTTGAAATCGCAAGCCAAAAGACTTTGTTAAAGTGCACCGGAGCTCTTGGCCCCGAAGACAAGTTCGTGATTCTTGTCGCCGCATTCTTTGGCAAGACTCGTTTGATAGACAATATCGAATTGAACTAATTAGGTGTTAGGTCTTAGGTCGTAGGGGTTAGATGGCGGATCTGGTCCGCCATGACGTCATCCGGTCTAAGGTCCCTGAGCTCGCCGAAGGGCCGGTGATCTCCTTACACAATACCCCTTGCTTTCCCTCATACCCCAAAGCCCACTGTAGTGGGCGAGCCCATACCTCATAACCTAATTCCCCCTTGCATACCCCCTAACCACTAATCACTGACTACTAACCACTTCGCGGCTTTGCCGCGACTATTTCTCTGTTGCGGTAAAGATGCCGTCCCACTTTTCGCCTGCAGCGACAGGCGGATTTTGTTTGTAGGCGAGGCAACGCTTGATATAGACCATGCTCGGGCAGGTCTTGCTACCGGGATCGCGTTCGGGCAGGTGCGGCTCGAATTCCTTGCATTTTTCAAACAACTCGATGGCCTTGTCCCATTCCATATTGAGATAAGCGGCTCGTGCTTGTGCCCAAAGTGTCGTAAGCTTGTTCAAAGTCTCGGCGTTTTCGTCGGTTGCATAAGCGAGGAATTCAAATGTTTCCACAGGTTCTTCCTTACCGACGACGCGGATGATATCGAGCGAGCGGTAGATGTATTGGTCGCTGATGCCTTGAGCGACAAGCTGGTCAATCGTGTTCTTGCAAACGTGAATGTATGCACCGTATTGCTTGGCCGCACTTTCAAGACGTGCCGCCAGGTTCACTTCGTCACCCATCATGGTGTAGTTCTTACGCATGGTCGAACCCATGTTCCCGGTAACGATGTGGCCTGTGTTGATGCCGATTCTCATGTGCATGTCATGGACGACTTTGGGCCATTTGTCGCCTTCGCTGAGCCATTTCTTGCGGAGTCTCAAAAGTTCGCTTTGCATGTCGAGAGCGGAGTTGCATGCACGTCTGGCATGGTCGTCGAATTTCATCGGAGCTCCGAAGAATGCGATGATGGCGTCGCCTTCGTATTTGTCGAGCGTTCCTTTGTTCTTGGTCGTCAAAACATCGGTCATTGCACTGAGGTATTCATTCAAAAGTTCGACGAGCTTGCTTGCGCTTCCGATTTTTTCGGAGAATGTCGAGAACCCTTGAATGTCGGTAAAGTAAGCGGTAATCACGGACTCTTCGCCACCGAGTTGCGGCGTGATGCCGTCGGCCACCAATTCGTCAATCAGTTCCGGGGAAATATATTGCTTGAAAGAACTTGTAATGAATCGCTTTTCTTTGTTTTCGAAGTAGGCTTGCACAACCATCGCCAAAATGTTCGTGAGGATAATAGCAAGTAACTGCTTGAATACGCCTATGTAAAGGTTGTGCTCGAAATAAGTGTAGGCGACAATGATATAGCCTGCTGCGGCGAGTAGCATGAATAAAAACGACCAGAAACTTTTAGAATAAAGTCCAATAAATGTAAAAAGTAGTGCAAGTAAGATGACAATGATTCGTTGGTATTTTTCATCGAGAATTTTCAGGTAGTCGTCTTCGAGAATGTTTTTGACAATGCTTGCGTGGACGAGAATGGCGGGGATGTTTTCTTCGTGCGGTCCGTTCACAATATCGAAAAGTGCAGATACGGAGGAGCCGAGAATAATCGTCTTGCCTGCGTATTGGTCGAGGTTGGTGGAATCCTTGTATATGTCATAATAAGAAACATGTTTAAACGCTTTCGTTTCAGGCGTCATGAAATTGAATCTTCCTTTGTATTTGATAAGGAAACGCCCTTTGTTGTCTATGGGGATTTTTTTATATGGCCCGAAACGCAATTCTTGACCCGGTTTCAAACTGCTGATTTTCTTGTCCGTCGTTTTTAGAATGTCTTTTAAGATTTGATCGGTAAAGAACTTGATGGATGCGCTCCATTTGTCTTTTTCCGGGTTGTAGCTGATATCCAGATAGCGAGAGATGTATTTGTGTTCTCCCTTCTTGATATTCTGATAGGAGTTTTCGAAAAAGTGTATGGTACTGAGAATGTTCGGTGTGATGGAAACTTCTTCGTCGTCTGCGTCGGTGATGATATAAACGCCCTCGTCATCCTCGCTTTTGCTGAGGGTGTAACTGTCGCCCAGTTTGATTTTTTCTTCGTCTTCGAGTTTGTAGAAAATACTGTCCGACGTTTTACGTAGTAAGTCTGAAAGCTCTGCATTCAAGTGCTGGTCTTCGTCAAGAAGGTAATCAAAGACGATGTCTCCATCGTTATTTCGCTTTACGGAAATTTTAGATGAAGTTTCGACTTGGCCTGCTTTTTTCCCGCTTGCCTTGATGGTTTTCATCTTGTCACGTAAAGCGACAAACATGGGGTAAGTAAAATTCGGATATGTTGTGTGGTAATCGCCTGCGGAGTCGCGGTAGATTCCGAACGGTTTGCCGATGTCGATATATTCACCCATTTTGATTCTTACGTCTTTGGGGTCCTTGTGGAACAAGTGTAAGATGGTCATGAGTGAAAGGGTCGAGTAAATGCGATGCGGGGCGAGCTTGTCATCGCCGACAATCGGGTATTTGTACAACATGAAGATTCGGCGGATGACACCGTCTTTGTCGGGATAGGCGTTTACCGCTCCAAGCCTTGCCCCTGCATGGGCGAGTTCCGGGAAAACGTTGTCAAGCAACTGGCGGAATTCGATGTTTTGCTGTTTGTCTGCTTGGTTTAGCTGGAACGTCGATTCAAAACCGATTTCCTTGGCGCGTTCCCAGGTGCTCAACGGATACCAGTCGCTTTTATGCTTGTAGTTCGTGGAGTCGCTCATCAGGTAGCTTACAATACAGATGTTGGAATTCTTCGTTGCCTCGACGAGCATGGAATCGTAATTGTAGTAAGAGCGGATTTGAGAAAAATGGTGGGTATCGATGGAGTCTGTACGGACTGTATCCGGGTAAAGCTCAGAAAGAATCGTATTGCACTGGTTTGCCTTGCGTTTTCCGAAGTCCGCGTTTTTGAAAAGGATATCGAACGCGATAGCGGCGGCCCCGCCTTCGCTCAGGTTTTCGATGACTTTTGCGTGGATGGATCGGTCCCATTCGTAATAGTTGCCTAGCATTTCTAGCGATTTCTCGTCGATATCGGCGATGAGAATGTTCGGGTCGTTGTATTGCTCCATTTCCATGACGACACCGTCTTTAATGCCGGTCGTATCTACGACTTCGGTAATTCTTTTAAAGAACTGGTCGTAGAAAAGATTTTCCATTGATTCAGCGGCGGTTAAATTTTGTTGCTCTGAAATCAATTCTTTTTGGGAATTGCCGAAAATGAGAATGAGTGTGACGGCAATCACCGAAAGAGATAACGCAATGATTAATTTTTTAAGATTTTTTGATTTTTTTTGAGCCATGATTGAAAAAAATAATAATTGAGGAAACAGTGTCATTTTTTGTGCTGAAATGGAGTGCTGTAAAAGACTATATTTAGGTTTGAAAATATAGGAGCGTGTTTTTGGCTGTTCAAAAGAAAAAAACTGTAAAGAAAACGAAGAAGCCCAAAGTTGAACCGAAACAGGAAATCCAGCAACCGGATTCGTATTTTATAACGATGCTGGTGGGGTATTTGGTGTTGCTGGCCGGAATTGTCCTTTTGCTTGGGTGTGTGACCATTTCGATTGCGGGTGAAAAAGATAATTGGCTTGGACCGGGCCTGGGGGGTGCATTCCCGGAGTTTATGACGTTCTTGTTCGGGCGAGTGGCTGTTGTCGTGTTTACGGCTTCGCTTGTCCTTTGGGGACTTTTTATTGCTGTGGCTTCGTTACGGGCGAAACTCTTGCGTTTTGCGGTTGGTTTGAGCTTGTTGTCTGTTAATTTGTCGTTCCTCTTGTCTCTCAAGAACTTTGGCGTGAAGAGTGTTTCAAACGACGCTCTTTCGATGAGCGGCGGGGTGTTGGGCGAGTTCTTTTTGCAGAACTTGGCCATCCCCGTGTTTGGGACGGTTTCGTGCGTGGCTCCGCTGATTTTGCTGGTGGGTGCTCTCGCTTTGATCCTCGTACTTTCGTTTGGCGTGCGTCCGAGGCATTTCAGGTTTGTCGCGCAGACGATGCGTTATTTGACTAGCGTATTTGGACAGCGCCGTTCGATGGCCCCGATTGAAGTGGAAACTGTTGAATTTCCAGAAATTAAGCCGGAGAAAAAATCTGCGGAGAAAAAGCCGCTTCGCCGTGGAGTCGTGATGGAAGACGAGACGATGATTTTCGTCCCTGATGATGTGAAAACTCGTCGGCGTGGGAAAGTGGAGCCGTTCAATGGTCGCCATAACTGGCTGACAGACGATTTGAATCCGTCGGAGATGCAGACAGTTGCTGGCGGTACGTTCAGTGGCAGGCCGTATAACGGTGCTGGAATGGATGCTGCCGGGGCGAATGGGCTAGGGAATGTGCAAGGGAATCCGGCTGGGGTTGGGCTTCCGCAGTTGCCGAACGCCCCTGTTGCGGACCCGCGAGATATGCAGCGGACGATGAACGACGCGACTTTGGGCAATGGCGTTTATGAAGATCCTGAAATTTTGCGCTTGGAAGAAGAACTTCGCTTGAACGAACGCCACATGAATGCGTTGCAGATTCTCGAAATCAAGGAACGTATCAGTGCACTGCGCCGTGCCCGCGACTTGATTGATTGGGAAAAAGGGCATAAGGGCCGAATGCAGGTGAAAGGCGATGTGCGACGTACCGCAGGTGTCGAAACGGTGGATGCGGCTGGCGATATTGCTGGTGAAGCAGGTTTAGCAGCTCGCCGTACGTCGGAAAGGACTGTTGTCGAAAAAACTCCCATGCCGAAGTCTGCGAAAAAAACGTCGGCTGCGGCAAAGAAAGCCCCGGCAAACGGTGCCAACAACGCAAACGGCGAACTTCTGGATACGGTCCCGATGCGGGGGGCTGCAAATTCGTTTGATGCGACAATGCGTGCGGATGATGCGACTTTGCGTGGGCCGCATGCTGCGGAAGCGACCCGGATGGCTCGCGATGCTACACTTTTGGATTCCGTCGAAGAACGTGCGGCAATACATGCCGAAGAACTTTTGGGCGGTGACGGTGCTTACGTGGAAGATTTTCCGGGGAGTCCTGCGGTCGATGACGACGAAACGTTCGCTCCTGTGGTCGTGACGGCGGATGAAGTAGGCGAAGAACCTGAATTTGAAGAGCCTGTTCCGAGTTCTCGCGGGGCGGGGCGTGCGTCTGCAAAACCTGTCGCAAAACCGGCGGCAGCTTCCCATTCCGCTCCGATTCCATCGACTCCGGCTGCTTCTTTTGACAAGTACAAAGTTCCTGAAATTTCAAAGATTCTCGATACGCACGAAACGCAGACGGCGGACTACACCGAAGAAGAATTGAACGCCATCGGCAAGATGCTCGAAGAAAAGCTCGAAAACTTCAAGGTGAAAGGCCGCGTGATCGGTTGCGAAACCGGCCCGATGATTACCCGCTTTGAAGTGGAACCGGGCCCGGGCGTGAAGGTGAGCCGCTTCTCGGCTTTGCAAGAAGATTTGGCTCTCCCGTTGAAGGTCTCGTCCATCCGCATTTTGGCTCCGATTCCCGGCAAGGCGGCGGTTGGCGTTGAAATCCCGAATCGTAAGTTCCAGACGGTGTTCTGCCGTGACGTGTTCATGAGCGATAAGTTCAAGCCCGCTCCCGACAAGATTCTTGTCGCGCTAGGGAAGGACATTACGGGTGAATCGTTTACGATGGATTTGGCAAAGGCACCGCACTTGCTCATTGCTGGTCAGACGGGTTCCGGTAAGTCTGTTTGTATTAACGCGCTCATGGCTTCCATGCTCTTCAGCAAGACTCCGGATGAACTCCGCATGATTCTTGTGGATCCGAAGGCAGTGGAACTCAAGATGTACGAAAACATCCCGC
>JAEEGJ010008316.1_pt1 | contig 28719 bp, 24 predicted proteins | sample 8958761 | NCBI WGS metagenome assembly JAEEGJ01 (sample SAMN16246546, study PRJNA631951) | gut metagenome | biome: gut microbiome; feature: rumen; material: RS-attached | host: Bos | place: Iran: Karaj | collected 2018-10
TGTAATCGTTAGTCAGTATACATCTGTAGGTATATTCGCCTTCCCAAATGTCAAGGTCTCCATCTATTCGCCTTTGTCTCTGTATGACAAGACGATACGGTTTTCCTTTCCATTTCTCAACAAGGATGGAATTCAGCTCAAATTCAATACCGTTGATTTCAACAGTTTTCCATCCAGTCAAGGCAAACATGGAATCGTAGAAGGAAGAGCATCTGTTGGCACGAATATAAAAATGCCTGCAATGAGCCTCTACCATATCTACGATTTCCTCCGAGCATGAGCCGCAATCCATGCGGGCACGGGATATATATACTTCTGATGCCTCCAGTCGCTTGAAGATTCTTTCCAAAGTCTCTCTTTGGTTGAAGCGCACGTTTGTGTTGCCGTCTCTATTTTCAATACCGACAATCATGTCGTTAATGACTGCCACACCTGGACTATAGCCCAGGAACTTCTTGTAGGTTGGTTTTGCATCATGCTTCTCTGTTTCAATGAACTGATGGTCAAAGTCAAAATCATACTCTTGACCGGATTTCAATTGACCAGTAGCAAGCAGGGCTTTGATCAATAAGCAGTTCATCTTGTCTGCAGTATTGAAATCATAGGAGTTGCCAGAAGCAGATTTATAGGTGATGTTCTTACAAGTCAGTTCTTCGATAGCACGCAATATGGTGTCTGCGCTGCAAGTGCGAAGAGTTGGATGAAGAGACAAATGTTTCATCAAGTGAGTTGTAACATCCTCAATACATGAGCCGCCACAAAGATATACGCACATCAGAGAGCGTAGAATTTCGCTATATTGATAACCAAACATAGTGCATCTCAATCCCAAGGTGGAATCTATGGTTTGAGCTAAAAGAGCATCAAATTGCTCCATAATAGAAAAAATTCCTCCAAAAGGAGTGAGTTTCTCAGATTTTATTTGTATCTTTGCCATGTCATATTAGAGTTTTGCTTGTCTTCTTTTCGCAACACTAAGGTAAGTGAAAATTCTGACATGGCAAAATCCTGGGCAACTTTTTGTTGCTCAGGCACTTATAAATAATGTTAAACTATAGTGTTGCGGAATTAAGGTAAAGGAAAGATGAAGATACATCAAATCATATTTAGCCCCACGGGTGGAACTCAACGAGTGAGCGAAATCCTACTTTTTATGCTTCTCACCTTTTTCCTGGTTTATACCCAGACTACAGAGGCGAAAGGTCAATACCCATGTTTTTCATATGGGGCAAGCATTATGAATGGGGATTTATATTGCGGTCATCAGGAGGATAGTGCTTTTGCCATGCATAGCGTCATGAAATTCCCACAGGCTTTATACGTAGCAGACTACTTGCACAAGAAAGGACTGACACTGAGCGACTCTGTTCTTGTGCACAAGGATAGTCTGGACGCTGAGACATGGTCGCCTATGCTGTCAATATTTGAAGGTATGCGTTATTTCACATTTGCAGAGTTAATAGAATGGTCATTGAAACAGAGCGACAATAATGCGTGCGACCTTTTGTTTGCATCATGCGGACAACCGGATGCAGTAGAGAAATATATCCATACGCTTGGATTCAAAGACATCCATGTGCGACTGACAGAGAAGGAGATGAAAAAGAATCCTCATAGAGCCATAGAAAACTCAGCCACTCCAAAAGAAATGGCAAGGCTCTTGGAGTGGTTTTATCTTCATAGGGATGACAACAAGAATCTCTCCTTTATCTGGGATACAATGGCTGATTGTAATACGGGTCAGCAACGCATAGCAGCAGTCTTGCCCAAAGACGGCAAACTGATTCACAAGACAGGTTCTGGTTTTCCTTCTTCTGACGGAAGACAAGATAGAAACGATGTTGGAATCATTCTTTTGCCCGACGGATCTCACTTATCTATTGCCATCTTCTTGCAAAAGTCTAAAGAGGAGAAAGAGGTGGCAGAGATTGCAGAACAATGTTTGATGCGCATCCAGGCGGATAAATTCCTACGCAACATGCCGCCGGACCTACAACACAAACAGACATTGGCTATACTCAGGGCTATTGATGGAGATAACAAAGAGTTGATGGCTGTCCGCAATGCCCGGAATGCTCCACCCAAGTATTCTGACCATGTGGAAACGAAGATGATCACCCCAAACATGCGCCTATATGAGCCCAAGGGAAGTCAAGGTCAATGCCTTCCTGTCTTGTTGTATCTGCATGGAGGTGGCTGGACTTTTGGCAGCATCAACAGTTGTGGAAGATTCTGTGATGCCCTGGCTGCATCGGGCAAGATGAGAGTCATCGCTCTTGACTATCGCTTGGCTCCAAAGCACCCTTATCCTGAAGGACTGGACGATTGTATCTCTGCCGTCAATTACATCATCGACCATGCTGCAGAGCTGCATATTGATGCCAACCATATCACCATTGGCGGTGACAGTTCGGGAGGCAACCTTGCTTTGGCCACGGCTTTGTCAGAAACATGCTGCGGCAAAATAGAATCCTTGCTTTTGTTCTACCCTGTGACAAAGGCTTTTGACGATGGTTCGGAATCATGGCAGCAATATAGTAAAGGCTTTGGTTTGGATGCCGAAATCATGGAAGCTTTCAATCGGGCGTACACCATCAATGCAGACAATCGCTGTTCCGCCATCAGCGTAGGCCTGTGTAGTGATGAAGAGTTGAATATGCTTCCGAGAACTTTACTCATAGCTGCAGAAAGGGACATTCTGCGCGATCAAGGATTGAATCTTGCAGAAAGGATGTGCGGAAAGATACAACGGATAGAATATAAAGGAGCCGTACATCTTTTCATCACAGTTCCCGGGCAGAAAACGGCATTTGACAGAGCAGTCAAAGATGCCATTGGATTTATTTGTAACAAATAATAAAACAATTCTCTGTCACTGAAATGCGTCTCAACAATATTGTTACTTCTCCTTGCTCTGTTCGGCAATGGCTTTTCGCTTGAAGCGCATGCGTATTGCATCAAGCCCGTCCAACTGGTTCTTCATCACATGGAAACAGTCAATCACGATGTCTGCGTTCGGGAAGACTTGTGTCACGATGGAATACATGGAGTCCGAGTAATCCATCGTCACCTCCTTTACTGCTAGACGCTTGTCCTCTGGTATCTTCATTAGGTGTTCCACCACAACGGAGGCTTTTGTGCCACGGATTGCTGCGATGAGCGTACCCTTCTTGCCATGGCCGTCCTTGTTGGAGAGAAAGGTGAACAGGTCTTTCTGGTGCATACTTTCGTCTATGCTCAGTTTCTCGCCCATGTTCTGCGCCAACAGCACCCAGTCGCTTGCATGCGCCAGCTGATTCCACTGACGATAACCGCTCAGATGCTCTTTGTAGTTTTTCTCAAGAGTCGGTCCGTTGACCTTAAAGTATCGCTCCAGAGAGCGGACCGCTATCGGGTATGTGTCCGAATATTTTTTTTAAGACATCAGCGAACTCCTTAGAGTAGCTGGTCCCTGATGCGGTAAGACTTTCACGGGGTAACACTACATTCTTGCCATCCTTATCCTTCCATCTGCGTCTGCGAACATGCAAGACAACCTTGCGGTCGCGGATGGGAAAGTCGTTGATGCAATGCTCTTCGGTGAAACCATTGGGATGAAGGTCATGCCATTCTTTAGAACGCAAGTCACGCTCATCAAGATGAATGTGGATTACACGACGTTCCAGACCCGTTTCTTCAATGAAACCGGTGTGTTCCTCTTCTACATTGACGACTTCAAAGACATCGAGAATGCCTTCGGGGAGGATAATGCTTACGAGTGCCTCGTATGCGAAAGATGCGTTGGAGTTTTTTGCCATGGTGCAAAGTTACACTATTATTTTGAACAATGTACCGTTGCACGATGATATTTGGCTAACAGTTTTTGTGTGGGCTATCCACGGACAATATCTGTAGAGCCGGAAAAACATCAATGATGTACCTCCCTTAAATGCTATAACATTGCAGAGATCTTTATCTTTGAATATCAGACTCAATATCTGTGCCATGTATAGCTTATGCTTGTTCTTGTCCATATCTATTTTAGATTTAATAGTTTAGTAACTCTTTCCATCAACGCCTTCGACTTATAAAGCGGCAGAAGTTGTTTTACCTTTGTTTTGTTCAATGGATGCAGGTTATCGAAGTAGCAATTGCCAGCACTCAGATAAACCATATCAAGAAAGGCACGCTCTGGTACAGCTATAAGTGTATTATCCTTCTGTTCGATACCCTCCATACCAATCCATAATTCAGGATTGATAATACGGAACTGATATGTTTTGTCGTCTATATCCACTATGCGATTGAGATAACTCACACACGTTATGGTATCATCATACTGGAACACGATACCTGCTCGTTGAAGCACATACTCCAACGAGATATAAGCCGGGCGGTACAAGCTACATGCCATTTCCTTCTCGTCGTAAGTTGCTTTTGTGTATATGCCACGGCGAGGATTACGAATCTTGCCCTCTTTTATGTAATAATGTAACGACTGAGTGAGCTTTTGACTATCTTTGCAGTCAGTCAACATACGTAGTGACTGTACATTAAATACTGAGCGAGAGCTATTTAGCATCGCCTCAAGTACATTCTTTTGCAAACTCATAATATGAATATTTTCTATTAATAGTTCGCAAAATTAGTAAATAATCTCAGAATCTCCAAGATATATCTACAAAAACTTGAAATTTGCCTCTTTTTTATGGCCCAAGGAGGAGTTTGGGCAACTACTACTCACATTATGATGTTATAAAACACCCCGAACTAACGTTATTCGATGGATAGATGTATCTCTTGTAAAGCATCCAGCCAAATCCCACAATCGGAAAATTTCCCATTCTATCTACGTTAATTTTTGTTATCTCATGTTTGCAGAATGGGGTTTTGGTACATGATTGTTTCTGATTTGTTTTTTTTGAGGTTTTGCCGTTGGGAATGATACTGTATTTCAGTTAGTTATATTAAATCAGCAAGATTTCAAGAAGAGCATCATGATGATCATTGGTGCTTGTGTGTTCCTGATTGCCGCAGCACAGGCACTGCCTTTGTTCTTCGGTATTGAGGATGGTGTTCTAACAGGCTTCTAATGTCAACCGTAAACAATTATCCCGAATTCCCAGTATTCAAGGGGCTGCAGCGGCCCCTTGAATTCATGGGGTTACGAGGGAGATACATCTATTGGGCAGCTGCCACGGCTGGAGGTGGAATATTGTCATTCATCATAGTTTACTCGTTAATAGGATTTATCACGGCATTGATAGTTCTGACGGTAATACTGGGAATAGGCATCTTTATGATTATCATTAAACAAATGAAAGGATTACATACCAAAAAGACGGACAAGGGCTTGTTCATCTATAAAAGAAACTCGGAAATATAGGAATATGATAATACATATTGATGTCAATACTACAATATTGAAATACGTAAATACAGTAACATCATAATATATAAATAGGTAAATACCCCATGACGGTCTATGTCATTCTTGTTTTTCTTTGCATCCTGATAGGTATGGCCATTTCTGTCAGTGCGTTCGGCACTGGCGGAAAACGTGCCAATATCATTAAGGATATATATTTCTCCGTGGAAGAAGTTGACGGAATAGGCATCCTCTATTCGAAGACGGGGGACTATTCTGCCATCATTGAAATTCATAATCCAGTCCAGAAATATTCAGCGGAAACGGACAGTTACTATAACTATTCTCATCTGTTCACAAATATATGCCAGGCATTAGGGGAAGGTTATATCATACAGAAACAGGACGTTTTCGTAAGAAAGTCCTTTGATGCCAAGGAACACATGGGTTCTGATAGAAGGAATTCATTCCTGTCTGACGCTTATTTCCGCTTCTTTGACGGTCGTGAATACACGGAATCGTCGACTTATCTTTGCATCATACAGGAAAACAGGAAGAACAAGTTTCTGTCATATGATGACAAGAAATGGCGGGACTTTATGATGAAGCTCCATAAGGTGGAGGATATCCTTGTAGATGCAGGTGTGAAGAACCGTTTCCTGGGCGAAACTGAGGCAGAGGAATATGTAGACCGCTATTTCTCTATGAATTTCAGGGACAGGAATGTTTCCATGACTGATTTCAAGGTCGATAATGAAAACATCTGGATGGGTGACAGGCAATGCCGTGTCTTCAGTCTTGTTGATGTAGATAATATATGCCTTCCTACGGCAATCCGTCCGTTTACGGAAATGACGGTTAACAATAGCGTTATGCCTGTTGATTTGGTTTCGGAAATTGACAAGATTCCCGGAATCGAGTCGGTTGTGTACAATCAGGTCATCTTTTTGCCGAATCAGAAAAGGGAACTCAACGCCCTTGAAAAGAAGAAAAACCGTCACAGTTCAATCCCAAGTCCAAGTAACCAGCTAGCAGTAGAGGACATTAAAAGCGTCCAGAACATCATTGCTCGCGAGGGCAAACAGTTGGTGTATGCTCATTTCAACTTTGTCGTGTGTATATCCAAGGATGCAGACATGGCCAAAGTCACGAACTATCTGGAGAACATGTTTAGCAAGCTGAGCATCCTTATCTCAAAGCGTGCCTACAATCAGCTGGAACTATTCGTTTCAAGTTTCCCGGGTAATTGCAGTCAGCTCAATCCTGACTATGACCGTTTCCTCACATTAAGCGATGCAGCAATGTGTCTGATGTACAAGGAACGTCAGTGCATGAGTGAGACAACACCGATAAAATTCTATTATACAGACCGTCAAGGTGTCCCTATGGCCTTGGATCTGACAGGAAAGGAAGGTAAGGTCAGGCTCACGGACAACTCAAACTTCTTCACGCTCGGTCCCAGTGGAAGCGGTAAGAGCTTTTTCATGAACACGGTCATGTATCAGTTTTATGAGCAGATTACCGATGTGGTGATTGTCGATACTGGACATAGTTATGAGGGGCTTTGCAACCTTTATGGCGGCGTGTATCTGACTTATTCCAAGGAGCACCCCATTTCCATGAATCCCTTTAAAATCACGACTGACGAGTATAACCTCAACTTTGATGAGAAGAAAACCTTCATCATGAACCTTGTATTTCTTATTTTCATAGGAAACGAAAAGCCCACCATGATTCAGGAAACCCTTATTAACAAGGTTATCCTGGAATACTATGAAGAGTATTTTCATCCATTCAAAGGCTACACGAACAAGGAACGTGAAGAGTTGCGTGAACGCCTGAAGCTGGAAGACAAGAAGAACGGTACATACGACAAATATCAGCAGGAGCAGAGGGAGGCTTTCAGAAAAGAACAGGAGGCGAGGATGGATGAATCAGAGCCTGTTGAGGAAGAATCCGTATCGGAGGAGCTTTCAGACCGCCAGCAGTATGACAAGATAGTAAGGAAGACCACCAAACTCTATAACCTTGCCAACGACCCGTCTGCATCAGAAGGTGAAAGGACTGCTGCCAGTAATCTGGCCAAGAGGATGATGCCGGAGGTCATGAAAGACCACTACCCGATGATTATAGAGGAACGAATAGACAGGATGGAAGAAAGGAGAAAGAACCTTCATGTGACAGAACTCTCCTTCAATTCCTTTTATGAGTTTTCTCTGGAGCGCATTCCCCAGCTCATGGAAGAGATGAATCTTGACAAGAACAAGTTTGACATCGACGATTATGGAGCCATTCTTTCCACCTTCTACCGTGGTGGAGCATATGAGGAAACCCTGAATAATGACATGGCTTCATCCCTGTTCGATGAACGTTTTATCGTGTTTGAGCTTGATCAGCTGATGGAGAACAAGAGACTAGCCCCCATTATCGTCCTGATAATCATGGATGTGTTCACCCAGAAGATGCGTATCAAGAAGGGGCGTAAGGTGTTGGTCATAGAAGAGGCATGGAAAGCCATAGCCACACCTACAATGGCTTCTTATATCCAGTATCTCTATAAGACTGCAAGAAAGCACTGGGCTTCTGTCGGTGTTGTCACCCAGGAGATACAGGATATTACGGGAAATGAGACTGTGAAGGATGCCATCATCAGCAATTCTGGCGTATTCTTCCTCTGTGACCAGAGCAAGTTCAAGGAAAAGTTTACGGATATAAGGGAAACGCTTGCCTTGACAGATACCGATGTGAAGCAGATTTTCACCATCAACAAGCTGGAGAACAAGGAAAACAGGTCTCAGTTCAACGAGGTCTTTATCAAACGAGGCTCTGAAGGTATCGTGGTGGGTGTCGAGGTTCCGCATGAACTTTATATGACTTTCACAACAGAGAAGATAGAGAAGGAAGCCTTGAAGATGTACCTCAGGGAACTTGGCTGTTCATATAAGGATGCTGTTATTGCCTATTGCAGAGACTGGGAGCTCAGCGGGATATCCAAGCCCATAGAATTTGCCCAGAAAGTCAAAAATGCTGGACGGGTGCTGTCGCTGTCATCCCGTGACAGGCGTTATTACTCATCAGCAAGTTGAAATCAGTTTAACCACTCCTAATTATCAGAACAATGTGTCGTATAACATCACTCATATTTCTGCTTTGTCTTACCCTGCCGATGATGGCTGTTGGCTACTATGCCGTAAACATAGACTGGAAGACATCTTCAGCCATGCTTGCAGCATATAACGTGGAAGGTGCTATGGAGCTGATGGGAGAGGAGTCCACCAAAACGATGCTGAAGCACTACAAGAATGCAGAGATAGCATCTGCTGGTATCTTCCTCACCAAGTATATGGATCAGAAGTACCTTCGGGATGCTGGTATTCTTTCCAGTCCCCAGGAGAATGCTTACTATAAGCGGATATACCGGCTCGTAAGCAGCAATATCATTCCCAAGACGTGGGACGTGGCGAAGCTGATGGTTCGCTATCCAGACCGTGCGCCCTATTGGGCACCCTTCTTGATAAAGACCTGCGAGGACACCAAAAGCCTTTGCATGCAGTTTGAGTGCGTCGTTACAAACAATAAGCTAAGTTTTGGGGACATCCCATTCCTGAGTGTAAGTGAACCGGTACGGAATGTCTTGGACTTGTCCCATTTTGGAGGTGTCGACTGGAAGGGTACTTTTGAGGATTTGGCCAACCTTGCGGAAGATATTACCATTGAAGACCTGAAATTAGACCTTGACGACATTATGGCAACAGGTGCTGCCATTGCCAGCGCTGGAGGTGTCAATGAAGAGTTTTGGAGAAACAGCAATGTAGGCCAGCTGTTTGGCGGCATACCCCAGACTATCTACGGGTTATACGGTACGATTGGTCAGCTCTATGACAATCTCTCTGGGGATGGTATAAAGAACATGATATTAGGTATTCTCGGCGGTACGGATGAAGTGGCGTTGACACGCCTTTTTGAGACTGGTGACTACGACATAACCCAGATGGTCTCGAACTACAACACACCTTCCAGCTCCAGTTACTATACTAAGAGGTACTATATCTACACCCTTGTTAATGGTTCTTCAAAGAAGGAGGTCTACGAAGAAGTCTTTGACAGCTACAGTATGGATTCCAATGTCTTCTACAATAAGCTGAATGGTCTTTTGATGGATTACAGGAGCAAGGCAGAGCAAAGTGGCCTTTCAACGGAATATTATCTTGGCAGTGATGAGAAGAGATATTACGAGGCTACTGATGCCACAAGGATAAAGGGCGTTTCCACTGTCAGTTTTACGGTCAATTGTACCGACGGGCAGAAACTTGGTGAGGGAAGCACATCATGGAAGGAAAACGGTGATCAGGGAAAGTCCCTGGGCGAGGAAAGCAAGGAGTTTGCCATGCGAACCAGTCTGGAAGACAGGAATCCCACTTCACAGATTGACAAGATGATTTCCGATGTCCAGAATAAGATAGATAACCTGAAGAAACAGATACTCCTTTTGGAAACGGAACGTAATGACATATCCAGCCAGCTCCATGATTTAGGCTATGATGCCCAGTTGATGGCCCGCTATAACGAACTGGAGAAGGAGATAAAAGAATTGAAGGGACAGCTTGCGTCGGCAGAGGAAGAATACTCAGAACTTCAGGAAACCAGGGAGGAAGTCCAGAATGAGTTTTCCCAGGAAGAGGATGATGTAGTCCGAATACCATCCATCATGCACGACTGTCAGGTTGCCTATAACATAACCTGGGATGGTGAAGGCTACTGGAATGGCTTTACTTATATCAGGAAAGGCCATATCGGCAGTATGCAGACTTCCGTGACTTTCCGTGCCAGGCTTAGCTTGCAGAGAAAGCCGAAGTATGTTTTCGGCATAAGGGTTCACCGTGCCATTTTGCAGATAGACTGGGAACTTACATCAGAATACAGCTATTCCGATGTCGTAGAGATTAGAACACTTGACCCAGACAAAAGCGATGAGGAGCGAGCCGAGGAGATAAACAGCAGGTTGTCGGAACTAGCCCAACTCTATCCTTCCTGTACTGTTGTGGCAGACTATAGGAAGTCAAAGTCCTTGGAAGCAGATGCCGAGAACGGTCTTCCTCATTTCCTTTGGGCCAGTAACCGTCTGGCGATAGCCCGGGATATAGAGTCAAGGCTTGTCTCTATCTACACGAAACTGGTCATGTTGGAAAAATACATCCTAAGCAGCAAAAGACTGAAGGATATGATTTTTGACAGTGTCATGAATGGCATAGACCACAGTAAGCGGAAATCCATAGGCATTGAGGCACTTAACAGGTGGAAGGAGAGTGCCAATAATGCCCTTTCAGGTAGGAAGGAGGAAGAGTCACAGATATGAGTATATTCAGTGAAAAGGGATTGTACAAGTTCCCTGTAAAGTCAAGATTATGGTCTTTATTGTTCATGTTCTTCATGGTTTCTATACAGGCATCCGCACAGTTCAACTTTGATGTGGAGACTGTAGAAGCATTAATCCGTGACCATAAGAACGTGCGTTCTGTCCTGATAGCCAGGAACAGCGTCGAGCAGGCCAATCTTATTCTCCACCAATATAGCAGGAAGGCAGTCGAGGATCATTACCAGCTCAATGTGGAGCTGGATAAGTTTACGCGGCTTTTTGACATGATAGATATCATCGTAAGCGGAACCTCCACTGTTTTTAATGCCAAGAATACCTATTCGGATGTGTCAAAGAGGCTGGAAGACTATAGGAAGTTGCTCCAAACCTATACCGAGAGGCTGGCCATGCGTGGGAACATCCAGTTAAGGGACACTATTATCATCGGCACAAGCCAGAGGGCACTGGAGCATGTTTATGAGGACGGCAAGGACATCTATGCCTCTCTGACGGCAATCATAGCCTACAGCTCGGGAAAGGTTCCCTGCAATACGTCGAAGCTGTTGAAGATAATAGAGAACATTAACAAGTCGCTGGATGACATCAGGCGAACTGTGAATGCTGCCTATATAGCCACATGGCGTTACATGCAGATGCGACTGACCTATTACAAGGCCGAGGTGTACCGAAAGCGAAGTGTGAAGGAGGTTAGTGCAGAAGCCCTTGACCGCTGGAAGGTGTCTGGAAAGGATGCAATTACAAGAAAACGTAACTAAAACCTGTCAATATGAAGAAAGTATTTTTAGTGCAATTGCTATTGGCTTGGGTATGTATTGAGAATCATGCCCAAACAGTCACCTATAATCACGACGAGAGTGTGATGAATCAGGTGACGATACAGGAAACCGGCTCAGGTAGTTTTACTCCTGACACCTACTATGATGTTTTTCATAAGGATTACCGCAACTATGCCGCTCGGGACAATAAACTGACGTTCCGAACCCTGGTGGTGGCAGCAGAAAAAAGGCAGGAGCCTTATGCCGAGGAGATCGATTCCGCACTGACCAAACGTGCGAAGGTCGAGGCGTTAAATCTGGCGGACAGACAGGTTGATGCCGTCTGGCTCGTTGAGAAGGACAAGGTGATGGATGCGCTGGACACCTTCAAGTCCAACATTGAGAAAATCACGTTGTATGGTGGTACATACACATCCTATGAGAACTGGGTGGAGATTTATAACATGCTGGTTTGTGGACTTAACTATATCAGGAATTCCTACTTACCCAATTCTGAAAGACAGGAACAGTATCTGGAAATCTATAATGACGCAAAGTCCCGTAACAAGAAACTTGCTCGGCTGCTGGCCTTCTGGAAGGAAAGGAAAAGCATTGCCTGGAGTGGCAGAGAGCTGAAAAGGAAGGACGATTTAATCAAGAACAGCGGTTCCAATGCTTTGACAAGATGGAAACTCGCTGCCATTAATGCAAGAGGTAACAAACAATAATTCGATATACTATGCCAACTTTAAATGATGGTTCTGGAATTACCGACCAGATAGTTGATCAGGCTTATGACTTCATGGGGGTAGGCTTGCTGGAAGATGAAATCGATGATGTCATCTTCCAGACGAACCAGTTCCTGTTGAATTCAGATTTCATAGGTTCGAACGGCCCGTTCTGGTGGATTCTTCAGATGAGTATGTGCCTTGGAGCCTTGTTCGCCATAGTCATGGCGGCGGGCATGACCTATAAGATGCAGGTCAGGCACGAGCCGTTGGATGTGCTGAAAATCCTACGTGTTCTCGGAGTGGCGTTAATCATGATGTTCTGGTACCCACCTTCTACAACAGGAATCGGGCCACAGAGTGTCAACGGCAGCTTCCTCAGCATCCTTGCCTATATACCAAACTGTATAGGCAGCTATACGAATTCTCTCTACGAAGCTGAAGCCTCTCAGGTTCAGCAGAAATATGATGAGGTCGTTCCGTATATCAAGCAGCTTAACGACAGTGTCACTGCAAAGAGGGAGGAATATACCTTCCTTCTCGACAAGTTGAAAAGCACTGATGATACAGCACTTGATATGGGGTCAGCAGAGGACATCAAGGCACAGGAGAAGGAAATTACTGCCCAGTACGCAAAGGTTGTGACAGCAGGAACGATAGTGTTCCTTGACAAGATCATTATGTTCCTGGCTCTTGTGATATACCGTATAGGATGGTGGGCGACGATGTACTGTCAGCAGATACTCTTGGGAATGCTGACGATATTCGGTCCTATTCAGTGGGCTTTTTCCCTGTTGCCCAAGTGGGAAGGTGTGTGGGCAAAGTGGACGACGAGGTATCTTACCGTTCATTTCTATGGAGCTATGCTGTACTTCGTCGGTTTCTACGTGCTGTTGCTTTTCGACATTGTGCTGAGTGTTCAGTACGAGGATTTGAAGGCTGCCACAGAAGTAGGCACCTCGGTAACGGAATACATTGGAAGTGCTTTCTTCTCAGCCGGATATATGTTGGTCGCAAGCATAGTAGCCCTGAAATGTCTAAACCTTGTTCCAGACCTTGCTGCATGGATGATACCAGAAGGTGACACTGCATTCTCCACCCGTAACTTCGGAGAGGGCGTAGCGGCACAGGCAAAGGCCAGTGCGACAGGTATTTTAGGTTCAGTTGTCAGATAAAATCTAAGTGAAATGGTATTAAAGAAGATAGAAGATAAGATAAAGCTGGTAGCAATCGTATGTGGGTTGTTCCTTGTGGGATGTGTCGTAATCAGCCTTGGCTCCTTGTTTACGGCAAAGATGATGGTTGACGATGCCCATAAACAGATCTATGTCCTGGATGGGAATGTACCCATTCTTGTGAAGCAGACTCCTACGGAGGTCACGCTTGACATTGAGGCAAAGGCAGATGTGGAGATGTTCCATCATCTGTTCTTTACCCTTGCTCCTGATGACAAATATATCAAGTACACGATAGACAAGGCAATGTATCTTGTTGACGAGACAGGCTTGGCACAGTACAATGCGTTGAAGGAAAAGGGTTTTTACAGCAACATTATGGGCACCAATATGCTTTTCAGTATATTCTGTGACAGCATCCATTTCAACAAGGATTCCCTCTCGTTTGTCTATTATGGCCGTCAGCGGATAGAGCGGCGTTCAACCATTCTCTGGAGGCAGTTGGTCACAGCTGGTCAGCTGAAGAGAGTTCCCCGGACGGAGAACAATCCCTATGGCCTTCTCATCATCAATTGGCGTACTTTGTTGAACAAGGACTTGGAGGAGAGAAAGAAAAGTAACTATTGATTCATCATTTAAAACAGTTAAATATGGGTATAAAGAAGTTTATTTTCGGCGAGCCTATGCCTGACAAGAATGACCAGGCTTACAGGGAACGTTATGAAAGGGAGGTGAATGCAGGAAGGCGGTTCGCTGACAAAACGGGAATCAGCTGGCTTGCCCGTAAGACTCAGGGATTCGCAAACCGTCATCGTGTGGGGTTCCTGGTCATTGTGTTCGGATTTGTCCTTTTATGTTTTGCCTATAACCTCTATAGGATGGTGAGCAGCTATCGTGCCGGTGCAGAGCATAATGGTGTTGCTACACAGCGGGTCGATTCTGCCCTTCAGGAGAGGAAGCCCCACAGTGAAGGGAAAACTTATGAAATACAGGAATATCAACATTTTAATCCATGAATAAAGTTAATTTCAGACAGCCGAAATACATCCTGCCAGCCATCATCTATATTCCAATTCTGGTTACAGGGTATTTCCTGATAGATATGTTCTCTACCGAGGTTAAGTCTGTGGACAAGAACCTTCAGCAGACCGAATACCTGAATCCGGAATTGCCTGAAGCCAGGATTGATGGTGACCTAGGCAACAAGCGCGACAATATGACGAACGCATTTGGTGATGTCACCGATTATACTGCCGTTGAGAATGCGGAACGTGATTCTGTCAAGGGCAAGGAAGAGTATGAGAGCCGTTACAAGGCATCCGAAGCAGCCAAGATACGGAGGAACAATGAGGAACTGGAGAATCTTCGACAGATGCAGAACAGACTTCGGGCTTCCCAGAATCAGCGAAGCATGGGAAGTGATGACTATGTGCCACCTATCAGTGATGACGAGCACAGGAATGCCCGTCGCTTTCGAAGCCGAGACGATTATGAGGAGTCTGACAGGCTCCTGGCACAGGCTCGTTCCCGTGCCCGTCGTAATTCCTATGCCGGATATGATGATGAAGACAATTCTGATGATGCGGATGCTGACCGTAAGTCAGGGGCACAGTCAGGTCAAACCGTCACCAGCACCGAGTCAGAGGAAAAGCCGGAAAGTGTTGTCAAGAAGGTAAAGACAGAATCAGAGTATTTCTCCACTGTTTCCCAAAACGCCCCCGAATCATCCCTGATATCAGCTATCATAGATGAGAACATCAAGGCTGTTGAAGGTTCACGGGTCCGGTTGAGGTTACTCGATGACGTAGAGATTTCCGGAAAGATTGTTCCCAAAGGCACTTACCTTTATGCGCAGATGTCAGGATTCAGCAAGCAAAGGGTCAAGGGAAAGGTAAGCAGCATCTTTGTCGGTGATGAGATTAGCAGTATCAGTCTTTCCATCTATGACACGGACGGACTTGAAGGGTTGTATGTTCCTTCCAGTTCTTTCCGTGAAACGGTAAAGGATGTGGGCAGTTCTGCCATGCAGCAAAGCATGAGTTTGGATGGGTCAAGCTCAACAAACAGTGTGTCGCAATGGGCACAGCAAGCCGCTCAACAGGCTTATCAGCGGACGACTCAGGCTATTAGTAAGGCCATCAGGAAGAATTCTGTACGGCTGAAGTATGGTACGGTCGTGTATTTAGTGAACGGTAAGGATATTAAGAAAAAGTAAACAATTAAAAACAAGTGATATGTTTATGATAAAAAGAGCAGGAGTCGTTTTGGTGTGTGCGTTGGCTTTCTGCAATGCAAAGGCACAACAAACTTATGAGGAAATGGAGCAGCTGACAGTTAACGAGAAGGTTACAACGGTTGTCACCGCTTCTGAACCCATTCATTTCGTGGATGTCTCGACAGACAAAGTAGCAGGTGACAAACCTATTTCCAATACTGTTAGGTTCAAGCCGAAAGAGGGTACCCATGCTGATGGTGATATTCTGGCCATCGTCACCATTATTACTGAGCGTTACCGTACTCAGTATGCTTTGGTCTATACGACGCGTATGGAAGAGGCGGTTACAGACAAGGAGATACTTCCATCTGAATGGCATGCCTATACTAACCCTGCCGTGTCCATGTCAACCGAGGATATGACGAGGTTCGCCCGTAGGGTATGGAACAGTCCGGCAAAGATACATAACATCAAGGCAAGGAGCAACCACATGTTGATGAGACTGAACAACGTCTATGCCGTCGGGGAATATTTCTTCTTGGACTTTTCCGTGGAGAACAGGACCAATATCAGGTTTGATATAGATGAACTCCGTGTGAAATTGAAGGATAAGAAGGTTCAGAAGGCTGCCAACAACCAGACAATTGAACTCCCGGTCTTTTTCCTGCTTGACCATAGCAGTAGTTTCCTGCATGGTTATAGGAATGTGGTTGTAGTCAAGAAGATGACTTTCCCCAATGATAAGATTGTAAGTATAGAACTCTCCGAGAAACAGATCAGTGGCCGTGCTATCAGCATCACCATAGACTATGAGGATGTGTTGAATGCCGATGCTTTTGACAATGTGCTGTTACAAGAGCAGTAAAAACCGTGAAGATATGATACAGATGAAAAGAATGAGCCTGATGGTGTTACTGGCGATGGTCTTTGCAGCAGCCGTCGGACAAAACAATATAAACCATCTGAACATGAGTGTTGCTGCCCTGTACGAGCATGGCCTGGATGCTACTCTTTCCTATGAACATGAGACAAGGTATCACAATTCCTGGGAGTATTTTGTGAACGGCTATATCCAATGGGATGATGATCCTGAAGCCGGGCATGTTACCACAGACAGCTTCTGGCATAACTATTTCACCTATAATATTGGTGTCGCATACAAGCCCTGTGTCATGCGAGGCCGTAATCACCATGGGAACCTCCGCATAGGAGCCAGTGGAGGAAGTGACACCCATAAGTTCATAGGGGCGGCGCATGTCGGTTATGAGCACACCTATTGCTTGAAACACGGATGGAGCCTGTTTTGGCAAGTCAAGGAGGATATTGTATTCCGTGGTGAGGACATCTTTAGGACAGGTGTTGCCGTCGGAATCAAGGTTCCGCTATGATTTTGTATTCATATCAATACATCAATATATCAATAAAGGATTATGAAAATACATACTGTGAATAAATCTTTCAAATTCTTGGGCGTATTGTCGGCATTGTCATTACTCGTCGTTTCATGTGATGAGCATGAGCGGATAGACAATGACATTCACGTTGGATATATTCTTTGTTCAGACGGGCAGGTGGTTTCCCCGGACTACTGTGAACAGTCTGGAAAGGAGGCTGTGGCCGTTGTATTCCATGTGTTCAGTCCTGACGAGAATTCAGGGGATGGACTGGCTGTCAGTCTGAAAGAGCAGCGACCCCAGGCCTTTTCTGATACTCTCGGTGTCAGTCAGGGTACATCAGCTTCTACGGAAAAGCTGGATGGGAATGCTAACACCTTTTCCTTGTACTCAAACCGAAACGCAGGTAGTCCGATGGCTGAGACAGCATTCAGCGCATGGCGATACGGGCAAAGTGCCTATATCCCCAGCGTTGCAGAAATGCGGCTTCTTTTCAGCTCCCGTTCTTTCGTTAACACTCTGATTGAACGTTTCGGAGGGGATATGATTTCTTCGGAACCCGATAATTGCTGGTATTGGACGAGCACGGAAGTAAGTGGTCAGACTACGGTCAAGGCATGGCTTTATTCATTGGGTACGGGTACTATGCAGGAAACGCCCAAAACAGAAACATATCCAGTCAGGTTGATTGTAACTATAAACAAATAAATGCTATGGGTTGGAACTTTGTAAAGATAGCGGAAAACGCTGCCAAGACAGCTAAGGCTGTTGGCAAGGGAGGTGTGAAAGCCTTGGAAGGAACTGGAAAGACTCTCGGCACGGCTGCCAAAGGTGTCGGTGAAGGACTGGGAGCAACAGCTCGCGGTCTCGGAGGCTGGAAAGGTGTTGTCGGGACGGGAGCCGTAATAGGTGCTGTCAGTTCGGAAAACGGGCTTACCGGTGTTGCCAGTGATGTCCTCTTCGGCAAGAATGGTTCAGAGAAGATCCAGGAACACGGACTAGCAGGGGAGGCTGTTAATATTGCTATAGGAGACCAGGGTAAGCAAGCTATCAGCGATGCTTCTAGTGTTGTTGCTGATAAGGTCGCAGATGTTGGTCAGAAGGTACAGTCCTTTGACTATCATAAGTTCTATGGCAGTTTTTCAGGAGGTAATGCACAGTCATCCCCGTCTGTGCAACAGGATGGCTTTGGTAATTTCATGAATCAGGCGACGTCAAATCCTTTTGATATGGGAGGCAATTTCCTTAACAATATGATGAGTGGAAATGTCAGCTCCATGTCTATGGCTGCCATGATAGCGAGTAGCCTTATGATTTTCGGACGTTTCGGCTGGTTTGCCAAGGCGATGGGTGCCTTGCTGGGTATGCATACCATTGGAAAAAACAGTCATCCCATGTACGTTCCACAGACTCAGGCTGCACCCAATCAGGTAATTATGCAGCCAGCCAGTTCCCCTGTTCCTCAGATGGATATGGAAGTTGTTGAACGCAGTAGAGGTTTAGGAAGATGAGATACACAAAAGAAATGTTCCTGTTTTCGGCAAGCGGATATTGCATGCCTTATTCTTCTGAGAAATGTGACCCACAGCCTTTGCTGGAATATGGTAATCAGGTTCACCCAAAGACGAAGGAGAAATTCTTTCATCATGGCCTTGACCTGACTGCTGATGATACGCCACTTCTCGCATTGGCTAGCGGTGTAGTCTCTGGCATGGGAAGTGACCCCATCCATGACGGATTTATCAATGTCAGGTATGGGGAGTATGAGGTTAAGTATGGCCATGTTACCGAGGCATATGTTACCTTTGGTACGCCTGTTGTGGCTGGTATGCCTATTGCCCGGAGTGGCAACATGCTCCATTTGGGAGTCCGCTTCAAGGGCGAGGAGATAGACCCGAAGGACTTCCTTGCCATGCTATATGATAATGTGATGTCGCAGAACTTGGTTGGCGATGGTATGGTGATGGACGTTAAAGGGGAACCGCTCCATACGGAATATGATGCCGATATGGATGAGATTAACCGTCTGATGCTCCGTTACCTGCCGTTGTATATGGATGAGTTGAGAAAAGGAAGCTACAGGGTGACAGAAAGCACAGAACGCTCTCTTCTCAATCTCTTCACTCAGTCAGCAAAGAAGAACTATTATTTCGAGTCCCTGCCTTCAATGTCTAATCCATTGGGGTTAAGCGGTCGGTCAGCACCATTGGCGGCTAAGGTACAGAGCCTGATTATCTCCGATTTCCTTAACTATCTCGGCGTTCGTCATTCCGTATTCCTCTCCACATGGAATGACGGTCAAAAAAAAAAGTTCCTTAAGGAAGCAGCAGACGAAGGAAGATTCATAGACCCGTTCAAGGACTTTGATATTCTTGTCCAAAGTTTCGACGTGCCAAGAATAGCAAGTGTCTATCCTGACAATGCCGGGATTCGATGGTGGACAAAGGCGTGGTTTAACAACAGGGAAAACGGGGAGGACGTAGTGGAAATCTCCAGGGAGATGGCCATTAAGTTCATCAAGGGCGAGATTAGTAAAGATGCGTGGTTGGAACGCTTTTATCCTAAACAGATGAGCGTTTATCACAATGCGATAGATCAAACCAGAAAACAACTTTTAGGTATATAATATGGCTCAGGTTAAGGTTCCGGCAAGTCTCAGGGACTTGGAATATTACTTCAAGGCATACTTCAATGCCCATATCGCTTCAATGGCTGACAATGCTGTGGCACAGGCAAACAAAAGGTTTGCCGATGACATGGATAGGATTCCTGACCTACCAGTGAATGCAGGTGTTCCCGGCATGGAAGGTATCAGCAAACTGTCCCGGGCATCCCTTCTGGATTCGTACAAGAATTATTGGACGAATGTCCAGGCTAATTTCAGGAAGGCTTTTGAGTCCTCAAAAGACCTTGGAAAAGACATGTCACATTTCGTTGATGAATACCAGAAGGTTTTTGTCAAGGCCATGGGAGCACAGAAATACATGGCAGCCAGCAAGGAGCTCGGACAGGATCTTGCTGCCTGGTATGTCAATAACAAACTGTTAGAGCGCACACTTAACCGTATGGCATCCCATGGAGCACCCAAGAGTTCTTTGGACTATTTGATAAGAAAGGGAGCAGACGTGTCTGTTTTGGGGTTATTGCAGCCGTCTGACTGGAATGGCTTGAAGGATTTGCAGGAAAGGCAATACAACCCTTCTGGTATGGAAAAGTTGGGGGCGTATGCTGTCGGAGGTGCATTTGACTATGCAATGATTCCTTTCGGAGGCCTTAAATCAGCAATGAAGGTTGCTGCTGTGGGAACAGGCCTTGACTTGGTTGTTTCGTCTGATTCCAGTCATAAGGAGAGTGTTGACACCATAACGAGCCGCGTGGTCTTCGGTTCGGAAAAGACCATAAGAATGTCAAGGACACTGAAGGTGAATCCTGAGACAAACAGTAACGTGCAATCGATGAACAAGATGATGCAGAAGAAGGTCACCCTGAGAGGCAAATCCCCATTGGTCAGCATGTTGGAGAAGGAAGAAGGCTATCCGATGCCTTTGGGAGGGCGCAAGAAACAGTCCTCCAGAGATGGTATTCCTTCAGTCGTCGCTTTTGGCAAAGAAGAGGAATACAGGAAGGAACAGGCAAAAGAGCAAGCAGCACACCCCCCAAAGGAAAAAACTGATACCAAGAAAAAGAGCGGTAAAGAAACGGTAATCCCATCGGAATCTTCTGTTCGGCATCAAGCGACTAATGCTGTGTCCAGTTCCCCGGTGGCTTCCCAGCCATACAATCAGATTTCTGCTGCACAGTATTATGCTCAGGGCAATTCGCAGTCTCAGGGCACTATGCAGGGATGGGGAAATCTTGTCGACAAACTGGGAATGACAGGATTTACAGATGTCTTCAAGAATCTGGGATATGTCCTGGCAATGTTGCCTGATTTGCTGATAGGAATGTTCACGGGACGGACGAAATCCCTGAATTTAAAAGACAATATGATGCCGATAGCAGCTATTATCTTTGGTATGTTTGTGAGAAATCCTATGTTGAAGATGTTGCTTATCGGTCTTGGTGGTGCAAATCTTCTGAATAAGGCTACCCATGAGATTCTTGATGACGGCGACAAGAACAGGTCATTGAGCTATAAAACGTATCAGGATGAGCCTCTGAATCCGAGAATCAGCTCTCCTCAGTTAAATGGAAACCTTTTGGTGGCTAGGATTGACGGAGTCCCCTGTACAGTAACTTTGCAGGATAGAGTTGTCGATGCGTATTCCAAGGGAGCACTACCCTTGAATACGTTGGCCAATGCCGTGCTAGAGAAATACGATGAGCAGCGTGAGAACCTGTTAAAGAGCTATGACAATGAACTGGAAGAGAAGCCTGACAGGGAGATGTCACGCGGAATCAGATAATAATAGGAGGTCAGGATTATGATGGATTCCGTGGTAAATGTTGACTGGACAGGCAAGATGATGGTGTACTCATCATCTGAGTATCTGCCTGTCCGTTCCCTTGCCCATAAAGTAAAGGAAGGAAATCCAGAGGGCATTTCCAAAGCAGCAGGTATCTTGGCTGACATCATCAAGGAAATTCCCGATTATCAGAACAAGGTGTTGGTGCCGATGCCTGGTCATGATGGGACAGCCGGATACACTAAAGAACTTTGTGACGAAATATCTTCACTGTCAGGATTGGAAGTATCTGACGTTCTTGAAGGAAAAGTCCATGAATCTCTATATAATAAAAAGGTAAGGGAAGGTCTTGGCAGCCTTAGGCCGTTTGAGTTTATGCTTCGTGGCAGGATTCCCGAAGGGAAATCACCCTTGCTGGTTGATAACGTACTTGATACAGGAACCACTGCAATGTCTGCTTTCAGGGCGTTGGGAAAAGATACCGCCTTGGTAGTTCTTGGCAGTACTGTTAACCATAAGTTGTATAACTACCCTATTGAGGTCTTAATGCCAGGTTCAGGAAAGGAAGAAGACATTTCCTCGCTCCAGAGGAAGCTGAAGACATTAATAGATGATGCCTTGTTCGTTAGCGGCAAAGGCCCTTATGACAGGGGAAAGAGGGATGTTCCCGGACTTGCCCGTGAAAAAACCTTGTCTGGTATATTAAACAATCCTGTTGCCATAAGCAATGAGCGTATCGTCAGCCGTATTGGTTTTTTCAATACGAGCATGCTTGGTATACCCCGGCCTGTGCTATTCACAAATTTCGGTGTAGTTTACACCGATGACCTGAATAATGCCAAGGACATCAAGGCTGTGTCAGATGAGATTCGGAACACGTATTTCAATATTTATGGAAACGTGCTTTCAACCATCGGTCGGCATTATTTTCAGGAAGGAGAGGTGTTCCAGTATGATGATAAGACCTATACAGTTAAAGATGTCGGCGAATTCAGAACACTTACAAAGCCTTTTGGCTCCATGGGAATACGTGCCCAAGATAAAGAAGGAAACACCAAGACCTTCATCTTGTCACAGAACAGGTCTCATCAGATTTATGTGGTTCCTCCCAGTGAGAGAATGCGTCGGGGAATGGTCACCCTCTTTGGTAAGGATGTTAGGGGTGATATAGAAGAAGCCCTTTCCAAGGCTTTAGGGATGCCTTCGCATAATACAGAAACTTATAGTGATTTAAAAACTCAATTCGATATGGAAAAAGATAAACAGCTTAATGACAGCACTGTTAAGGAGCAGCAGCTGAAACATGAAGAGTCTCAGGAAAAGGAGGCTCAGAAGAAAGAGAGCCAGAACAAAGGCACAGATGAAAAGGAATCCGATCCTGCCCAGAAGATTGCAGGTGAAGCTGCCCAGGTAGCATTATTGGCGGCTGCATTTGATGCTGCCAAAAAGAATCACGGGGTATGGCTCAATCCGAGTCTTCGCAAAGATGCCGGAATCTATGGCCAGGATGTCAACCTTACTGCATTCAACAGGATGCTGATGAATGCGCATGCGGACATCAACGGTTTCAAGACTGCTCAGTACATGTCTTTCTCACAGGCTAAGGATAATGGAATCAGCGTCAAGGGTGGTGAGCAAGGTGTCCCTCTTTCTTGGACAAGATGGGCCTATGAGAATCAGTATGACAAACGGCTTCTGACTCATGATGAATATCTTCGTGAGCCGAAGGAAGAGCAGTCTAATTACAAGGCCGTAGCCCAAAAGGAATTCCGTTTCGTCTTCAATATAGACCAGACCCTGATGCCTTACAAACAGGCAGAGGAATACAAACAGGCTGTCGAGACGTATGGTTCAGCTAAAACAGAAGTCAAGGATGATGTGAGTAGTCAAAACAAGACATTGAAGGTCTATAACGACTTGAAGGAAAAACATCCTGATGCTTTGCTTCTATTCCGCACGGGCGATTTCTATACGACATATAACGATGATGCCAGAACAGCAGCAGACAAGTTAGGCATTACGCTAACAAAGCCGAGCAAGAAGGAAGGTATTGATTTCCTTTCTTCGTTTCCTCATCACGCTTTGGATGTCTATCTTCCCAAATTAATTCGGGCAGGTGTTAGGGTGGCCATCGTCGATGATCCGAAATATCAAAACGTAAAGACGACTCTGACAAATGACTCGAAGCAAGAGAAGGAAGCAAGTGAGCGTATGAAAGGATTGGTTGAGCAGCTTAGCAAGACCTTGGTTCCCATCAAGCTTACCTCGTCTCTGGAACGTACTAAATATGATAAGGAATCTGATACTGTCATGGTCGCTCCCAGGGCCTCTTATGAGACGTATACCGAGTATGCTCATGATTTGGTCACTGCTGTAGTGGCTTCTACGGGAACAGAGAATCGTATGAATCGTGAAGCCCGTTCCGGCCTTGCTCCTGAAGATGCAGCAAAGTATGAACTTCTTGTCCAGGAAATGGTCGCTGGCTCTGTCCTGACGAGCATGGGACTTAAGGCTGAAATCTCCAAGGATAACAATGACAATCTTGATTACTGGTCAAGAGAGTTAAGGGAAGACAGCGGCTCGCTGCATCGCATCGAGCGGGATTTCAACATGACGGTTCAGACAATTGATCAGTTGTCCAAAGGAGAGAAGGTTGACTATGCTGCCATGCGTGGGGAATCGGCAAAAAAGGTTGAAATGCCGTTGAATTATAGTATCTCCAGGGAGATTGCCAAGCTGCCTAGCACCGAGAGGAAAGAGTTTGTCGTGGTACGGGATGCTGCCAATAAGTCTGCGGATGTCATACTGCCTGCCGGAGCATCTGATAATATCAAAAACGAGATACCAGGAATGAACAAGAGCAGAATCGCTACAGCCTTGAAGAAAGAAGGTATCGACGGTGACAAGATTTCCTTTTACAATGCCGGTGGGGCTTTTGGCCAATATGAGCCAAACAGCTATTATGATGGCAAAGATGTCACAGTAAACAGGATTAAGCAGTATTCCCTTGTTCCGATGACAAAGGTTGATGTCTCTGCCGCTGTCCAACAGAAGGCAGAGATAGAACGTTTCAGCCTTTTCGCCGACGAGCATAACAATTATGCTGTTTTCCTGAAACCTGCCAATGAAAAGGCAATCACGATGTATCCTTCCAAAGATGACATTGGGAAGTTCTTCTCTTCGCTAAAATCAGAGAACGGTAAATCTGAAAGGGATGCCATGGCACAGAAATATTATTTCCTTGCCAAGGAGCATCCTGAATACAAGAAGGATTTGCTGTCGGTAGGAGTTGGGGAAACCGACCTTTCAAGAATCGGCCGAGTAAACATCTTCAAAAGCGGAAAAACGGGTGCCATTCTATTGTCTGCATCCATTGACGGAGAAAGACAGCCTCCAAGAGAAGTTTCCAAGTCGGACTGGAACCGCTTCTGGTTGGTTGATGACAAAGAACAGTATAAGACACAGCTTGCCGCAAAACTGTTTGATAATGTCCTTAATGTGAAGCAGGAACAGAAGGCTGAGCAGGAGGTCCAGCAGGATAGAGGGTTTCATCGGTAAGGACATGGCAGAAAACTGGCTTACCGATGATAGCAAAGGCGTGAATAAACAGTTTGGTGAAGTGGACAAAGGTGCATTACTCTATAATAGAAAGATAAAAGATGAATGACAGTCGAACCGCTTTTTTTGAGAAATATGCGGCTGCTGCTATGGAAGAGCAGAAGCGGTACGGTATTCCAGCCAGTGTCACGCTGGCACAGATGGCTCTGGAAAGCTATTATGGGCAAAGTGCTCTTGCAAGACAAGACAACAATTATTTCGGCATCAAGGCGAGCAAAAGCTGGCTGGATGCCGGAAAGCCCTGGAGTTACCATCACGATGACAAACCGAATGAGAAGTTCTGCACTTTCGGTTCTGCCTTGGAAAGCCTTGAATACCATTCAAAGGTGCTGATGGCATCGCGTTATAAAGCTTGCCTCCAGTACAGTTCCGATGACCATTACAACTGGATCGTTGGTATTAAGAATGGAGGTTATGCGACAGCTGGAAACTATGTGTCTTCTGTAGAATCAATCATCAAACAATATGGTCTGGATAGATATGACAAACAGGCCATAGCAGAGGCACAACAGCAAGGTATTCGGATTGGCTACATGCGGAATGTCAAAGGTGGTTCGTCAATCACATCTGTTCCTTCTAATCCTGTCTTGTTGCCCCCTGAAGCCAGTCGGTATTCGTTCCCGTTGGAAAGAACTGGAACGATGGCTGTGACTTCCAATTATGGGCCTCGTGTGGCTCCGAAGGCTGGGGCTTCCACAAACCACAAGGGGCTTGACTTGGCGGCAAGTTATGAACCGATATTATCAACAGAGGACAACGGTAGGGTTATCTCTGTCACTTCTGGAGGCAAGGGAGGAACGGGTATTCATGTGGAGTATTCTCGTGTTGATGGCACTAAATACCAGGTTTCGTATTTGCATTTAAGCAAGGTGAATGTCAATGTCGGTGACACGGTAATGGCCGGACAGAAAATAGGCGTTTCGGGCAATACGGGAAACAGCACCGGCCCTCATTTGCATTTCTCAGTGAAGAAGGTAAGTTTAGACGGCTATTCCCAGCATATAGACCCGTCTCTGTACCTTGCTGAGATAGCTGTTCGTGGAAATATCAACACGAAAGTTCTTTATAAAGGTACAGATTTGACAGCCCACCATAAAGCCAACATGCAAGTCGGGGTTCCGCAACAGGCAGCCAACCAGAATGCTTTATTGGCAGACCTTACAAAATCAGACAATCCCAAGGACTGGCTGTCTTATTTGATGAGTGATGGCGATAAATCAATGATTGCAGGTTCTTCAGATCCAATTGCAACATTAATAGGCTCTGTGTTCAGCGGACTGTTCATGATGATGTCCCAATTAGAGGTGGATGATGAGAAGACCGCTCTTGCATACAATAACTCACAGTCTATGTCAAACGTCGTTTCATCAAAGAGCAAAGACAGTTCTGACATTGTTATGGAAAGGCCAAGAACAGCCGTTGACCTGGCAAAGATGTCCCAGTCTGCATCGGCATTTTTTGAAGCAGGGATGCAGGAAGGACAGAAACAGGACAATGCTGTTGCATTAAAATAGTATTTTGTTTAATATTAGAATATTTGATATGATTAGATGTAAAGTAACATTGGCAGGTGTCGTGAATAAGACTGCTGCCACGCGTGAAGGAAAGGATGGTAAGCCATTTGTCTCTTTTGGAGTGAAACTGCCCCTTGGTGACAGAAACGGCAATGTCATGGATTTCGAGGTAAGTGTCTCTGCAGACACTGACAAGATTCCTGAAGGAGCTGTTTCCATTGGAAAACGAGTTGAGGTGTTGGGGACGATGTATTTCAGAAAGACTGGAGATGCAGTCTTCTTGAATCTGTATGCAGATTCTGTCATTGCCGATACTACTGGAATTGACAAGATTGAGGGAGAGATGGAGTTTAAGGGTAGGACAGGGAAGAAGGACATCCAGGTGCTGACCGATAAACGTGGAAAGAAATTCCAGACATTCTCAGCCTATTCTAAAGAGAATTCAGGTGATGAAGCAGTGTTCACATGGGTACATTTCCTCAATTTCAACCCAGACAAAGCCGGATGGCTGAAGGCTCAGCAAAGCATTCAGGTAAGCGGTTCTCTTGACCTGAAGATTTACAACGGTAAAATTGACATAGGTTGTAATGTCAAGCAGATTGAGGAGTGGCCATTCGATGATAAGAAAGCTCAGGAAGAAACAAATAGTTAGGTGTCATGGATAAAAAGCCAAAATACAACTGGTCTGGAAGCAATTCTGAAAGTGCTGAAGATCGGGCATTAGATAAGTTTACAGAATTGATGGTAGAACGTATTTCTACCATCAATCAGGACTGGAAACAGCCTTGGATTGACAAGACCAATTTTGCCGTTCCGAGGAATCTGAGTGGTCGGGCCTATAATGGCATCAACTCTTTCCTATTACTCCTGCACAGCGCAAAGGAGAAATATGAACTTCCCGTTTTTGTGACCTACAACCAGATAGCCTATGACCTGAATAACAGGAGCAAACTGAAAGAAGACAAGTCGGAAAAGCCTGCTGTTGACCTAAAACCGGCTGAAGGTGAGAAGGCGGATTTCGTTCATGTGAAAAAGGGCGAAGAGTCTTTTCCTGTCTTCCTCTCTGTCCCCATGGTGAGGAATAAAGACACGAACAAACCTATATCCTTGACAGAGTATAATAACCTCACCAAGGAAGAACAGGACAAATATTATGTCCGTGCTTACACCCGGGTCTATAATGTGTTTAACCTAGATCAAACCAATTTGAAGGAAGCACGTCCTGAATTGTATGCCAAGATATCAAAGAAATTCTCAGAAATCGACAAACAGGATATCGTTCCCATGGAAGAGGGGAAGATGTTTAAGTTTGCCCCGTTGGATAAGATGATTCACGAAAACAAGTGGATTTGTCCTATCGAGGAACAGGAGAACCAGGGGGCCTTCTATAGTATCTCCAAAAACAAGATAGTCGTGCCCCCCAAGAAGACTTTCATAGACGGAGAATCTTTCTATGGAAATCTGCTTCATGAGATGGTGCATTCTACAGGTTCAGATGCCTATATGGGAAGGTTCAACAACCAGGAAGGAAAGACAGGGAACAAGCGTATGGACTATGCACGGGAAGAACTAGTTGCAGAACTTGGTGCTGCGGTAACCGCTCATCGATATGGTTTTGACAAGCATATTAAAGATGACAGTGCTGCTTATCTGAAAAGCTGGTTGGGAGCATTGAAAGAAGATCCCTCTTTCCTTAAAACGATGCTGGATGACGTGAAGAAAGCAACTGGCCTCATAACGGGAAAAATAGAGGATTTACGCCTCGATGTCAGGGAAGTCAAGACAGTTACCATTGATGTCAATTCCGATGGTATTGCAGACCTGGCAATCAGTGAGTCCCTTGCTGACAAGAAGCAAGGAGAAAACGAGCGTAGCAATGCAGCAAAGGAATCTGCACCTTTGGAACATGTAGAAACACATAGAGCCTTTCATAGGTAGCATACTATATTTTCTTTTTCCTAAAATCCGCAGATAATTTTTCAACGGTCTAGTCTTGCCGTCATTTGAGACATGCCTGTCTGTTTTTTTGCCATACAAGCGCGTAATCCGACGGGACATGAACTAGTTCCCCCTTACCCCGTAAGGTCGAGAGGCTTAGACCAAAGCATCAGCGAAGGAAAGTTAGCCTATCCGTGTTCCCAAATAATGTTGTAAGGTTTTGCTGAATAGATGTTGAGTTTGTACTGCCTT
>JAEEGJ010008318.1_pt1 | contig 28718 bp, 23 predicted proteins | sample 8958761 | NCBI WGS metagenome assembly JAEEGJ01 (sample SAMN16246546, study PRJNA631951) | gut metagenome | biome: gut microbiome; feature: rumen; material: RS-attached | host: Bos | place: Iran: Karaj | collected 2018-10
GCGAGGGTGCGGTAGAGCATGGCGGCTATCTGGCCGCGGGTGCAGGGCTCCAGCGGGAGCAGCTCGCCCGCGTCGGTGCCCTGGACGATCTCGTTCATGACCATCCAGCAGAAGCTCTCATAGCTCCATTCGGGCACGTCGTCCTTGTCCGTGAAGTCGAGCTCGAAGGCCCACGCGCCCTCGAAGCCCTTGCCCTGCAGCTTGAGCGTCCTGTAGAGGAAGGCGACGGTCATGGCGCGCTGGACCTTGAGCTCCGGCTCGAAGGTAGTCTCGGAGGTGCCGAGGGTCACTCCGTTCTCGGCGGCCCAGAGGACGGCCTTGTAGTAATAGGCGTCGGGGTCTATGTCCGTGAAGGCGCATTCGGTCGTCGTCGGCTCGGGCTCGCCCAGCGTCCTCCAGAGGAAGGTGACTGTCTGGGCGCGGTCGCATATGCCGTCGGGATCGAAGGTGGTGTCGCTCGTGCCGTTGGTGATGCCGTTGTCATAGAGATAGGCGACGGCGTCATAGTAGTAATCGTCGGGATCGAGGTCCTCGAAGGGCAGGTCGCGGTAGAAGCGGAACTTGACCCAGACGTCGCTGGCCGGCATGACGAAGGTATAGGTGCCGTCCTCGTTGTCGATGAACTCGACGGGCCTGCGGGCGTCGTCGGTGATCTCCAGCGGAGTGGCAAGGTAGCCCTCGTCGGGCTTGAGGGTTATCGTGATCTCCGCGCCCTCGCCGGCGGCCTGCGCGCTCGCCCTGGCCTCGCCGTTCGTTATCTCCTTGGGCATGTTGATCCAGTAGCCGGGGACGAAGGGCGTTGTGTCGGCGGAGATGACGACGTAGGTGGCGTTGGCAAAGTCAAATTCGGGCTCGCCTGTCGGCTGGGGAGCGGGAACGGCCGCGTCGGGATCGATGATGCCCGGTCCGTAGACCTCGCCGCCCTTGGGAACGACGATCTCAAGCGGAGGCTCGATCACGATGCCGCGGCTCGACCAGAGGGCGTCGGTCTCGCCTTTGGCGGTCACGACGGTGTTCGCGCCGGAGATCTTGATCCCGGTCCCGTATTCGGGCTCAATTGCGCGAGGCTCGTCGTCGATGATCATCTCTCCCCTGCCGGTGCAGACGATGGCGCCGCTGCCCATTTCCCCATCGCTCCCGCCGGCGGTCGCGGTCACGACGGAATCAATGATGTCGATCGCGCCGCAGCCGTAGACTGCGACGGCCATCGCGCCGCCCTTTGCGGTCGCGTTAAGCGAGCCGCCGAGCACGCCGACGTCGCCCTGGGCAAAGAGCGCGACGCTGGAGCCTTCGGGCAGGAACGACTCTCCCATGCCGTCGAGATAGCCGGTCCCGTCGTACTCGACCTCGCCGGCCGTTAAGGTCACGGAAGCGCCGTCGATGATGAAATTGCCGTTGGCGACGACGGCGACGGCCATGGCGTCATTGTCGGGAATTTCGGCCTTGAGCGCGCCGGGCCCCTTGACAAAAACTGCGTCGGGCATATTGGCGATCGCCCGCGGCATGCCTAAGCTGCCCATGGCGACGATCGCGGGGCCTTTGCCGCCTGTCACGCTCAGGGTCGAGCCGGAGCGGAGGTCAAAAACAAGGCTCGCGGCCTCAATGCCGACGTCGCCGTATTCCGCGTCGGCCGAGACGCTGTTCGTCCCCTCGGAGACGATGGTCAGCGCGGCGGGGCGGGAGACGACGTCGTCGGAGCCGCGGAGAATGCCGGAGTAGTAGCCCTCGTAGTCGATGACGGGAGGAACGTAGTAACTGCGGGTCGCCTCTCCGGAACGGCGCACGTCGGGCATCGTGAAGCTTATGGTCGCGTTTTTGAGCAAGAGCGTGTTGTCGTCGGGGGTGTACTTGACCAGGCCGCCCGGTGCGCTGACGCCGGGGATGTCGGTCAGGTCGTCCTTGTTCTCGCTCGTTACCTCGACGCCGTTGATGTACAGGCCGTAATACTCCACGTCGTCTATCGTCGCGAAGGCGGCGACCGGCAGGAGCATCAGGCACATCGCGAGGACGAGCAGCAGGCTCAGCAGTTTCTTCTTCATTAAAGAACCATCCTTTCTGTATGATGACTATGTGTGCAGCATAGGTATGCTCGCTTGAATATTATACAGCCCTGCGGCGGATAATGCAACATAAAATCCGCGTTTACCGCCGCCCTGCGCAGTTAAAAAGCCCGCTCCTGACAAAGCGGGCTTTTCGCTTTTATTCCAGATACTTGTTGCGGAATTTTTCGATGTCCTCGTCGAGCAGGCCGAGGCCCTCGTGCAGGAAGATGTCGAAATTGCCGAACTTCTCGTCAATGGCCTCCCAGAAGGCGAGCAGGTAGGCGGGCTCGGTGCCGAACATGCGGCGCATGGCGTCGTTGTCGGCCGCGCCGCCGGCGCTCGCGGAGATGCGCTCGACGATGGCGTTTATCTCGTCGGCTATGTATTCGGCCGTCTTGAGATAGTTGACCATGATCTCCTCGCGCGGCAGGCCGAGGATCTCCTCGACGATGGCGGCGGTCGTGCCGGCGCGGTCCTTGCCGGCGGTGCAGTGCCAGAGGACGCCCTTCTCGTGCGGCTCGAGCATGACGCGGACGGCGCGCGCGTAGTGCGTCAGGCCGAAGTCGCTGCGGACGAACTTGCGGTAGGTGTCGGCCATGCGGGCGACGGCGGCCTCCGGGTCGTTGCGGAGATTGGCGAAGGGCGAGGGCGCCTCGGACTTCTTGTCGCGGGTGACGCCGGCGCCTATGCCCTCGAGGATGGGGCTGAAGACGTTCTTCGCGCCGGGGATGTCGGCGTCGGGGCGCTCGACGCGCTCGTTTTCGGTGCGCAGGTCGATGACGGCGTCGACCATGGTCGCGAGCTTGGCTATGTCGGCGGGGCTCGCGTCGGCGAGCGCGCCGGAGCGGAAGAGCTTTCCGGAGACGATGGTGCGGCCGTCCCTGACCTTCTGGCCGCCGAGATCGCGCGTATTGCGCAGCTTTTCGAATTCGATCCTACGGTCCATAAAATACCCCTTTATAATGAATTTTTATTACTTGTCTTTTTTCTTTTCCGCCCGCAGGTCGAGCAGGATGAGCAGGAGGCAGCCGAGCCGCACGATAAAGCCTATGATAGCGGCGGGCCAGCCGGCGGCGATATTGAAATGCGCCGGGACGAGCCTCAATACGAGGTCCGCGGCGACGAGCGCCGCGAAGACGACGCGCACCTCGCGCGGATGCTTCCCGCGCAGCAGACGGCGCGATACGACGCCGAACGCGAGCGCCAGCGCGAGCATCACGAAGTCGAAGACTATCTCGCTGGAGGTCAGGCGGTAGAGCCAGCTCAGGAAAAGGAGCTCCGCGCGCGGCAGGGACGCCGCTCCGACGTCGCAAAGGAAGGGCAGCACGCCGCCCCGCATGATGACGGAGGGATAGCCCGAGACGATGAAGATGTAGACGGCCGGCAGCAGCGCCGTCAGCGTCAGAATGCGGGAATAGAGACCCGCGCCCGTCATGCGGGCCCTCTCGTCGAAGCCGAATCTCATCCCGCGGCCTCCCCGAGCGTTCGGTCAAGGTAGCGCGACTCGAAATCGCAGGTCAGAGCATCCCCGTCGCGCAGGCGGAAGAGGACCTCCCCCGTCTCCGGATCGAGCCAGACGACGGTCGCCGCGTCGGACTCCGGGCGGATGCGCGAGCCCGCGGCGTAGAGCCTGCTCAGGGCGTTGGTCTTGGGGAAATCCGAGGGAGACATGCATTCCGCGAGGCAGACGGGCTCGCCCGAGGCGCAGACTCCGCGCAGCGTCGCGTTTTTCATAAGCGTCGTCTTCTCGAAGGTGTTCAGGTCGACACAGACCACGCTGGGCACGGTCATCCCGAAGGGGGTCGAGCGCAGCTCGTTTATGATGAGCCTGTCGCCGAAGACGGCGGCGCCCCAGCCGTAGCCGTAGCGTCCGGCGAGCTTGAGCGTCCCGTTGACGGCGTCGCCGGTATACAGCCCGTCTTCAGCGAACGTCGAATAGCGGACGGAGAGCTCCGTCCCCTCTATGGGCTCGAAGACGTTGACGACGCTGCGGTCCGCCATGGTGACGAGGCGGATCGTAAAGAACATGCCTATCGCGGAGAAAATGAGCACGATGAGCACGAGCGCGTTGACGGAAAACTTGGAGTTATTCAATGCGCGGGGCCTCTCTTTCGTGGTGATAGCGGGGGTAATAAGTTATTTTAACATATCCGCGCGGATTTGGGAAGACAACGCGGCAAAGACTTCGCCTTCGAAGGCTTGCTCCGCATCTGCGAGGTGCGCGCAGGGGAGGGGCTTGCCCCTCCCGTCGTCTCTGCGGCGGGTCTCGGGAGGGGCAAGCCCCTCCCCTACGTTTATTATTCTTGCCGGGGATCCTTCTCCGCAAAAACCTTTGCACTTTGCCGCAGACTGCGGCAAGAGAAGGGCGGCGCTCGTCGTGGATGCTGCCGCACCTCTCCTCCCCCGTCCTCTGTCATTGCGAGGAGCGAAGCGACGCGGCAATCCTTACCTGCGAGGAGAAGACCCCTCATCCGGCGCTGCGCGCCGCCTTCCTCCGGGGGGGAAGCCTTTGACGAGGTCGCTTATATCGAGAGGATGTATCCCCCGTCGATGACCTGGACTGTGCCCGTCATCTGCGCGGAAGCCGGCGAGGCGAGGTAGACCGCCAGCGCGCCGACCTCGATGGGCTCGCCGAAGCGGCCGAGCGGCATCTGGTTGTTGATGTAGGTGAACATATCCGCGGGGATGAACTTGGAGAGCTCCGTGTTGAAGAAGCCCGGGGCTATGGCGTTGACGCGGATGTCGTATTTGCCGAGCTCGACGGCCATGCAGTGGGTGAAGTGGGCGACGGCGGCCTTCGCGCAGGAGTAGGGCGACATGGCCTGCGTCTTGTTGACGATGAAGGCGGCGTTGGAGGCGATGTTGACGATGCAGCCGCCCTTTCCGGCGTCGCGCATGCGCTTGCCGAACTCGTACGTCATGTGGACGGTGCCGTTGAGGTCGGTGTTGACGACGTTGTACCAGTCGGTCAGCTCCTCGTCCATGTCCAGCAGCTCGCTGACGCAGGAGACGCCCGCGTTGTTGACGAGGATATCCGTATCGCCGAACTCGGCCGTGACCTTCGCGGCGGCGGCGCGCACGCTCTTAAGGTCGGTCACGTCGCAGTCGAAGGCGGCGTAGCTGCCGCCGTACTGCCTGAGAGACTCTATGGCCTCGGCGGCCTTGGCCCTGTCGCGGCAGAGGATGGCGACGTTGGCGCCGCTCTCGGCCATGGCTGTCGCTATACCGAGGCCGAGGCCGCGGTTGCCGCCGGTGATGACGGCGTTCTTGCCGTCGAGCCGGAAAGCGTCCTTCATGCTCCTGATGGGAGATATCATGGTATCATCTTCCTTTCGGCAGTTATTGCCCGGTTTTTCTTTTATTTTACCATATCCCGCGCGAAAACGGGAGCTTTTTTTCGCCGCGCGGGGAAAACATCTTGCCCGCCGGAGCGCGAAAAGGTATAATATAAGAAGAAACTGAAATTTTGCCCGCCTCGCGCGGAGAATAAGGAGGAAAGCATGCAGACCATCACCGTCCGGCACGGCGAGGGCAAGCTCGCCACCAAAATTTTCGTCTCCTCGGAGGACGCCTTCAACGTCACCTCCGTCATCGTCATGGGGCAGAAGGAATGCGTCCTCATCGACTGCCAGTGGACCCGCGCCAACGCGCACAGGGTCATAGCCGAGATCATCGAGACGGGCCTTGAGCTCAAGGCCATCTACGTCACCCACGCCCACCCCGACCATTACTGGGGCCTCGGCGAGATAGCCGAAGCCTTCCCCAACGCCAAGTGCCTCGCGCCCGCGCCCGTCGTCACGCTCTACGCCCACCAGTACCAGCCGAAGCTCGACGAATGGACCGAGATAATCGGCGAGCGCAACCTCTGCCGCAAGATGTGCGACCGCCTCGAGGCCATCGACAAGGACTATATCGAGCTCGAGGGCGAGCGGCTGGAGATAATTCGCTGCATGGGCGACCTCATGTGGAACACGATCGTCTGGATCCCGTCCATCAAGACCGTCGTCTGCTCGGACGTGCTGTTTTCCGACGCGCAGCCCTTCACCTGCGAGGTCAACGCCGAGCAGCGCAAGCTCTGGCTCAAGGACATCGACGGGATATACTCGCTAGGGCCCGAGGTCATCATCCCCGGCCACATGCGCGAGGGGACGCCGCTCGACGCGAGCGGGCTGGAGTTCATCCGCGCCTACCTTCTCGCGACCGAGGAGGAGATCGCCAACACCAATACCGCCGCCGAGTTCTACTACAACATGGCCCGCCGCTTCCCGACGGCCTCGCTGATGCACCTTTCCAACGAGATGAACGCCGAGGTCTTCAAGGGCGGCCGCGTCTGGGCCTGGAACGAGGACCCCGATCCGCGCTGGATGATGTTCCGCACCTGGGACTGAAAATAAGACACCATCAAAGAATGTGAGGTAATAAAAATGGCTGTTGTTTACAATCAGCTCGTACCCGTCCTCTTCGGCAACGGCGCGCTCGACCTGCTCGGCGAGAAGGTAAAGGAGCTCGGCGGCACGAAGGCCATGCTCGTCTACGACGGCGGCGTCAAGGCCGCGGGCATCGCGCCCCGCGCCGAAGCGAGCTTGAAAAAGGCCGGCGTCGACTTCGTCGTGTTCGACAAGGTCCAGTCCGACCCCGCCGACTATCTCGTCAACGAGTGCGGCAAGATGGCCGTCGAGGCCAAGGTGGACTGCTTCATCGGCGTCGGCGGCGGCTCCAGCCTCGACTGCACCAAGGCGGCCTCCCTGCTCATGAACCACCCCGCGCCCATCGAGCAGTACTTCACCGCGCCGCCCAGCTTTCTGGAGTGCTGCGTGCCCGTCATCCTCTGCCCGACCGCGGCCGGAACGGGCAGCGAGGTAACGCAGGTCGCCGTCATAACCAGCTCCGTCGACCACTCCAAGCCCTCCGTCTTCATGCGCTCCAGCCTCGCCATAGTCGATCCGGAGCTGACCTATACCGTCCCGCCCCGCGTCACGGCGAACACCGGGCTCGACGCCTTCACCCACGCCGCCGAGGCCATAACGGCGAAGGGCCGCAATCCGCGCAGCGAGCTGCTGGCGAAGACGGCCATCGAGAAGATAACCAAGTTCCTCCCGCAGGCCTACGACGACGGGAAGAACGTCGAGGCGCGCTACGAGATGGCGCTCGCGGCCAACTGGGCGGGCATCGCCTTCCAGGACACCGACTGCCACCTCGGCCACTGCATGGCCGACGGCATCTCCGCCAAGTACCACACGCCCCACGGGTATAACTGCATCGTCGTCGACCCGGAGCTCATGGTCGAGTGCGCGAAGTTCGTCCCCGACAAGGTGAAGATAGTCGGCGAGGCCGCGGGAGCGAAGTTCGAGGGCTCCGAGACGCCCGCCGAGATCGGCAAAAAGACGGCCGACGCCATCCGCGCGCTCATGCGCCGCGTCGGCATAAAGAGCCCGAAGGAGAACGGCATGGCCCGCGAGGACTTCATCGAGTGCGCGAAGATGGCCATGGAGATAGACTACGGCCTCCGCCTCAACTGCCCCTTCGAGCCGACGCTCGAGAACGTCAGCGAGATATACGCCCGCAGCTACGACAATTATTGATAATGGGTTTAAGCCCACCGCCGCTCGGCGGTGGGCTTTTTTATCCTTTTCGGTATTCCTCCCCGCTGACAAACATGCTTGGGAGGGCACTTAGGGAAATGGGGACAGACCCCGTTTCCCGGGGTGAAACAGGGGACAGTCCCCATTTTCCACGAGGAGACGATGGACGAGGGTCGGGCGGATGTTACCCATGTTGCTATTGACATGATATCCGCCCCTACACATTAACCCGGAAGTCAGCCGCATAGGCGTTAACGAACACGGAATTGAAAGGCCCGCAGTCGTCGCGGCCTGCAGCGATTCCGATACTGCAGGCAGAAAAAGGATTGCGCAACTCTCTCTGCAATGGTATAATATGCGCGGGAAAGTCTTGCAGAGCAAGCCTTCGCGTCTGCGACGCGCTCGCTGCACTCGCCCTCGCTATTGACGGCTTCGCAAAAATGTCCTTGCGAGCAAACATTTTTGCTCATGGTATAATATGCGCGGGGAAGTTTTGCGGAACGTTGTTTTTGGCCCAACAGGACTGGCGTGCCATTTGGCGCGGATGGAAAGGGAGGATAAAATGAGCAAACGAATTATCGCCGCAGCGCTGGCTGTCGTGCTTGCGCTTGCGCTGCTCGCGGGGTGCTCGCAGACCGTGCCCGACCCCGAGGGCTCCGTCGTCTCTCCAGAGGGCTTCGTCCCCTACGGCGAGGAGCCGGCCTTTGTCAATCAGCAGTACGCGAGCGACGACACGGTTATCTTTTATGCGGGGCTCCTTTTAAAGGAAAAGCCCACCGCCCCGATCAGCTCATTCGCGGGCGCATACCTTATCTTCTATGACTTCGCGGAGCGACGTATTACGGGCGTCATCGACCTACGGGCGATCGACTGCATCGACAGCGGCGACAACCCGACGCGCTGCCGCATAAGCGAGGACGGGTCGAAAATCTCCGTTTCGCAGGGCGACCGCGAATACTGCTACGTTTACAAGGACAAGAAACTGAGCCGCTCGAAGCCGCACGGCGAGTTTGCGACGCGCGACAACCTTACGCTCCCGGACGAATACATGGATCAGATCGACCCGAAATACTCCGCTTGGGCGTTTTATTATCCGCTGGCACTCTTCGATGAGGGTGTCGGCTATCTCGCGCTCGACGTCGACGAGAACGGGCAGACCATCATGCATTATGCGAGCCTGCTTTATCTGAAAAACGGCGAAGTATACCGTATATTCGGCTGATGATCCGACACGGCATTATAAGGAAAGCCTCCGCGCGCATGTGAACATGGCGTGGAGGCTTTTTTTCGCAGGCGGATGCACGAAAAAGGGCGGCGGAGGGGTTTTCTGCCGCGCCGCGGGAAAGGGGACAGACCCCATTTCCCTTTTCGCTTCGCTCGGGAAATCGGGGACAGTCCCCGTTTTCCCGAAAACCGCGGGTCGATGTGGGCATCGATCCCTACGAAAGAGAAATGCTGCGGATTTGCATTTGACAGTTATTCATTCTTCATTCTTCATTCTTCGGTGAATTATACTATCAAGCGCAACACTTGAAAGAAAATAAAGAAGTTCATACGAAACTCGTGTAGAATGGAATTACCACACACCAAAACCACAGAGGAGGATCGTATGAACTACAGACATCTTAGCATAGAAGAGCGGAGTTGTATACGAAAATATTACGTAGACGGTCTCAGTTACAGAGAAATTGCGCGGCTGATTGGAAGGAATGTGAGTACCGTTTCCCGAGAGATACGGCGCAACTGCACTCACATGTACGACATACCGACCTACTACCCGCATACAGCACAGAAGAAGTATCTGCTGCGGCGCTCGTACTGTCACCGGGGGATGTTCTGGAACGAAGAAGTAATAACGTACATCGAAGACAAGCTCAAGGCCACGTGGTCACCGGAGCAGATCGCCTGTACTCCCTGTGAGTTGACCATGCCGAGCTGGAGGACGATCTATCGCTGGATCTATGAGAAGTATCTGGTCAACGGTAACCTGAAAGTGCTGCGCCGCAAAGGAAAAAGCCACGGCGTCAAGGAAACCCGTGGCAAATACGCCATGGGGAAATCTATTCGCAAACGGGACAAGAGTGTATACAAGAGAGAAATTGCCGGTCATTGGGAGGCGGATACTGTCGTAAGCGGCCTCGGCAAAAGCAAGGCATGTTTTGTCACCCTTGCCGAACGAAAAACCAGATATTATACCGCTATGAAGCTGCCTGACAAAAAGGCCTCGTCTATTGAAGACGCCATCGTTAAGATACTATCTGAATTCCCGCCCTGCCTTGTGAAGTCCATTACCTGTGACAGAGGCTCGGAGTTCGCCAATTGGCTGAACATAGAGAAACGGCTGAACTGTGACGTCTACTTTGCCGATCCGTACTGTGCCTGGCAGAAGGGCTCCAACGAAAACAGCAACGGCCTCCTTCGCGAGTTTTATCCGAAAGGCCGCAATCTCTCCCGCGTCGCTCCGGCAACCCTAAAACGAAACCTGGCGTTGATCAACGCCAGGCCTCGTAAGGTTCTTAATTTCCGTTCTGCTCAGTTTCTGTGGGATCTTGAACTCCAGAACTGTTGCACTTAGTTTGACAATTCACCGCTTTTCTTATTTTTCTTTTAATTATGCGCTTTTCAGGCTGTACTTAATACTATAACGCCGTTAAAACTTTTTTCGGACCTCGTGCAGAAGGATGGGCATGGTACGCTCGGCGTGGTCGCGGAGGGAGTATTCCCCTCCGCTGAGGCACCACTCATAAAGCAGGGCGCGTTCGCACATGGCGTAAAGGCGGGTGATGTCGTTTACGCTCATATCGCCGCGCAGCTCGCCGCGGCGCTGCCCCTCGGAGGCTATGGTCCGCAGCAGCCTGTAATACGTCCGGTTGCGGTCGAGCAGGTGCTTTTCGCCCTTTGTGACGAGCTGCGTCGAATACAGGCGCGCCAGAAGCTCTATGGGGACGGAGTTCTCGATCATGGCGAAAAGCTCGCGGTTTAAGTACATGAGCTTGTCAAAGGCGTCCATTTCCGGGGCGAGGCTGTTCATGAGCTCCTCATACTTCTCGTCGAAGATCATGGAAAGGCTCCCGAGCAGCGCGTCCTTGCCCTCGAAATAGTGGTAGAATGAGCCCTTGGAGGTCTGCGAGCGCGCGATTATCTCGTCAACGGTCGTGTAGTCGTAGCCGCGCTCATAGAAGAGCTGCCAGGCGGCGGCGACTATCTTTCTCTTGGTCTTGTTTTCCATAGTCTGCCTCCCGCGGGCGCTTCAGTCCGTCATCGTCTCGGCCAGATACGGCACCTGCACGCGCAGGCCGTCGTCGGTATAGACGATGTAGCGTCTGAACCAGAAGAACATGAATATCGCGAGAACGACCGCGACAAGGACTATCCAGCCGATGAGCTTGAGCACGAAGCGCACGGGCTTGTGCCCGTGGTATACCGCGCCTCTTCTCATGCCTCGTTCTCCAGATCCATGATGAGCCCGACGCGGCGGGCGTGCCTGCCGCCCTCGAAGGGCGTATTGAGGAATATATCGACTATCTTCAGCGCGAGACCGCCGCCAATGACGCGCGCGCCGAGGGCGATCATGTTCGCGTCGTTATGGCGTCTGGTCATCTCGGCGGAGAAGCAGTCGCCGCAGGTGGCGCAGCGGATGCCCTTTATCTTGTTGGCTGCGAGGGCGATGCCTATGCCCGTCCCGCACACGAGGATGCCGCGGTCGCACTCCCCGGAGGAAACGGCGCGCGCGGCCGCCGCCCCGTATATGGGGTAATCGCAGCTCTCGGGCGTGTAGGTCCCGAAATCCTTGTATTCAAGTCCCTTCTCGTTCAGGTAGGCGGCTATCTCCTTTTTCAGTTCGAGTCCCGCGTGATCGCTTGCAAGTGCTATCATGTTATCTCTCCTTATCAGAGCCCGACGAACTCGGGCTTTCTGTTGATGAACCTTGTGATATTCTTAAAGCCGAAGGCCCGGAGCATATCCGCGCCCTCGTCGAAGCCGCTCGCTATGAGATGAGGCTCGTGGGCGTCGCTGCCGAGCGTCACGAGCTCGCCGCCGAGGTCGGCGTAGAGCCTCAGCAGCCAAGGCTCCGGCGTGCATTGCATGCCGTAACGGAAGCTGGAGGTGTTGAGCTCGAGGGCTATCCCCTTCTCTGTCATTATTCGCAGGACCTCCGCGAATACGTCGCGGAACGGTTCCAGCGTCAGCCCCGGCTGATCGGGCTCGGTATAGCGCAGCGGATAGCCTATATGAGCCATGACGTCGAAGCCGCCCTGCTTTGCGAGCTGCAGATGCTCAAGCGCGTAGCGCTCGAGCATGCGCACGTCCTCGACTCTGTCGGCGAGCTTCCCGTCGCGCCCGAGGGAATAGAAATCGGGCAGCCCCGCGAGATTGTGGACGGAGGCGACGACGAGATCGAAGCCGTCGGCGGCTATGCGCGCGGCGACCTCGGGGTGGTGATTGGCGCTGCCTATCTCGATGCCGAAGAGGACCTCGAGCCTGCCCTTTGCCCTCTCCTTCGCTTCCTCATAGACGGCTCTTCGGGCCGGCCCGTCATAGCAGTCGGGGTCTATCTCCCCCGTCTCGTAGTGCTCGATGTCGCAGTGATCGGTGAACGTCACGCCGGAAATACCGAGCTCCGCGGCGGCAAGCGCCATCTCCGCCATGGGCACATGGCAGTCGTCGGATATATCGCTGTGAAGATGCTGGTCGTAATACTTCATATGATCTCGATCTCCGATCAGAACGGATACGCGCCGGCGAACCATGAGAGCCAGTTGTCGGCATATTTTATCGAGACGGGGACGCCCGTCAGCGCGGGATAGAACATCGCAAAGAGCGCTATGCAGCAGGCGGTGAAGGCTATGCAGCCCCATTTGCCGCGGATGTGTCTTGCCTCGACGACGTCGTTCATCATCATTGATATCGCGACCGCAAGAAACAGCGCGCTCGGGAAATAGTGATAGATAAAGCAGATGCGCGTCACGAAGACCCAGGGCAGAAGCTGAGCGAGATAGGCTATGACGATGAACAGCGCCTCGCCTTTTTTGCGGCTTATCAGGCTCACGACGGCCGAGATCACCGCCAGCAGCCCCGTCCACCAGACGAGCGGATTGCCGAAAGCGCCGAAGGCCGAGCGCTTTCCGTCGCCGAGGGATTCGAGGTAATAGAGGATGGGTCTCCCGTCGACCACCCAGTTCCACCAGGGCGAGCTGTAGGGATGGGTCGCGACGAGCTTGCTGTGGTATCCGAACATGAATTTCTGGTTTTCGAGGACTATGTTCAGATGCTCCGCCGAAAAGGCCTTCGCGCCCGCCGCGTGCGCATACGGCACGTAGGCCGTTATATATATCATGGCGGGCACGGCGATAAAGAACGCGATCGAAACGACGACCGTCTTTATGAGATAGGCCCCGAAGCGCTTCTTCCTGCCGTGCAGGTAAGCGGCGACGGCTATCTGCCTTATGAGCCAGAGCACTGCGAGCCCCGCGCCGCCGTAGAGCACTATCCACTTGCACGCGACGCCGAGACCGAAGCTTATCCCGCAGGCTATGAGCGGCGGGAACGTCTTGCTGAGCGGCGCGTCGAGCGGCAGGGCAAAATAGCGGTACATGAAAAGGAACATCAGCAGGATGAAGAACACGCCGTAGGTATCTATCGTCGCGATCCTCGTCTGCACGAAATGCATGAAGTCAAAGGCGAAGACCAGCGTCCCGCAAGCGGCGACGACAGTCTTGCCGAACATATTCTTGATGAGGATATAGAGCAGCGGGAGCATGAGGACGCCGAAAAACGTCCCCATAAAGCGCCAGCCGAAGGGATCGAAGCCGAATATCTTTATGCCGGCGGCTATGATGAGCTTGCCCAGAGGCGGATGCGAGACCTCGTAGGGCTGGATCCCGATGATGTGCTCGTAGGCCGTCCTGACGTGGTATATCTCGTCGAAATAGGCGTTGGTCAGATAGTTTGCGTGATCCGGGAACGTCTCCTGATCGTCGGCCAGCATGGCTCCGTATCCGCTGCCGTTGAGCGGTATACGATCGCCGCTGACGTTGAAGCAGACGATCTCGCCGAGGTAGATGGGCGGGCGCTCGGCGCGCACGCGGACGTACTTTGCTATCCTCGCGGAAACGTCGAGCTTATACCAGCCGAACTGGCCGGCGTTGGTCTGCTCGAACGTCACGGGCTCGCTCCAGCCCTCTCCGTCGACGGACGTCTCGACGAGGTAATTGCCGGTCTTGATGCCGGTAAAGAACCAGACTTCGTCAAGGAGCTCGGCGTCCCTGAACTCGACTACGGCAGCCTGCTCGGGCGAAGTGAAGCGCATAAGGCTATCGGGCGCCTTGCCGCTGCCGAGGCCTAAAAACGCCGTCACCGCGTAGACGACGGTAATGACGATGACCGGGAGAGCGTCGCTTCTCTCCATGGGGTGTACGCTGCAGCCGAGCAGCCTGTCCCTGCGGCGCTCCGGCTTCGGGCTGCCGAGCACGGACGTCGCCCTGTACGCCGTGAACCACAGCGCGACTATGAGCGTCGCCACGGCGGGAATGAGCCATAAATAACTTTTCATTTGAGTACCTTCGCCAATTCCGCGATATGCCTCGGAGTCGTGCCGCAGCAGCCGCCGACGAAGGACGCGCCCATTTCGGCTATGGCGGCGAGCTTGTCCGCGAATTCCTCCGGGGTCATCATATAGTTTCCGTTTTCATCGGGCAGGCCGTTGTTGGGCTTGACTATGACGGGCAGGTCCGTCGCGCCGAGAAAGCGCGCGGCTATCTCCGCGGCGGCCTCCGGACCGACGGAGCAGTTCATCCCGATCGCGTCCGCTCCGGCGGCGGCGAGCTCCTTAGCGGCCTTCTCGGGCGTATCGCCCATGAGGGTGCGTCCCTCGCGGCCGAAGGTCAGAGTCACGAACGCGGTCATGCCGGCATTTTTGGCGGCCTCAAGGGCGATGAGCGCCTCTTCGAGGCTCGTCATCGTCTCTATGGCGGCAAGGTCGGCTTCGCGCCCGGCGGCGACGATAAGCGCATAGAGCCTTGCGGCCTCCTTCGGGTCGAGCTCGCCGTATGGCTCAAGCATCATGCCGAGCGGCGCGATATCCAGACCGACGCGCACGGACTCCGGCACGGCGGCGCGGGCATTGTCCACGGCGGCCCTTATGAGCTTTTCCGTATCGGCCCCGCAGGATACGGGATTGACGGAAAAGCTGTTTGCGTAGACTATCTCGCTGCCCGCCTTCGCGTAGCGCGCGTGTATCGCCCGCACGAGGTCGGGCCTTTCGATATTGGCAGCGGCGAGGTCGGTCAGGCCGCTCTCTCTTATGAGCAGACTGCCGAACGCGCCGTCGAGTATAACGGGTCTTTTCATGGTATCCCTCCCCGTCAGAATTTCGCTATGGAGTTTTTGACGAGATATTTGAAGTTGGGGGCCGCAGCGTCTGCCGCGGCGACGACGTCGGCATGTGAGAGCGGATGCTTCGCTATGCCTGCGGCAAGGTTGGAGATGCAGGAGACGCCGACGACGCGCATGTCCATGTGGCGCGCGGCTATGGCCTCGCAGGCGCTCGACATGCCGACGCAGCTCGCGCCCATCGCAGCGAGCATGCGTATCTCCGCCGGGCTCTCAAACTGCGGGCCTGTCAGCTGGCAGTACACTCCGCGGGCGAGCTTCACGCCGCCTTCCTCCGCAGTCGCGGCGACGACTGAGCGCAGTTCCTCGTCATATATATGCGACATATCGGGAAAGCGCGTCCCGAGCTCGTCCTCGTTCGGCCCTATGAGCGGCGACGGGACGAAGCAGCTTATCTGATCCTCGATGAGCATCAGCGAGCCCGCCGTCAGCCCCGGAGCGATACCTCCGGAAGCGTTGGTGATGAAGAGTATCTCCGCGCCCATCGCGCGCATAAGGCGCACGGGCAGCACGACCTTGCGCATCGGGTAGCCCTCATAGTAGTGCACGCGGCCCTGCATGCAGACGACCGGCGTCTCCCCTATGCGGCCGAAGACGAATCTTCCCGCATGGCCCGGTACGGTCGAGACGGGAAAGCCCGTCAGCGAAGAATACTCCACCGACGCCTCCACGTCTATCTCGGAGGCGAAATCGCCGAGCCCGCTGCCGAGAATCAGCCCCACGCGGGGCAAGAAATCCGTCTGCCTGCGCAGATCGGCAAGCGCGGCCTGTATCTCCTCATAAACTGTCATATCCGTCCCTCCGTCTCATTTTATCTCAACGGCCTCGCCCGTGCGGAAGAAGTAAAGAAGCTTCTGCGCGACGGGCCTTTCAAATATTCTTTCCATGGCTTTTGCGTATGCGCCGAGCTGCGGGGCGTAGCGCCTTGCGGCGGCGGGCTGAGTCATTTTGGTCACGTTGTCGCTCTTGAAATCGACGATGACGAGGCCGTCTCCCTCGTCGAAGAGGCAGTCCACGACGCCCTGGAGCAGGAGCTCGTCCTCCCCCGCGCCTTCAAGCAGCTCCCCGGCCGGAATGAGCAGAGAGAATTTAAATTCACGCCTGAGCTCTTTCGCAGCGAGCATGCGCTTTCCCAGCGGCGAGCCGACCAGCGCGGCGATGGCCTCCGGCTTTACGGAATCCGCCTCGGCGTTCGTCAGCATATGGCGCTCGCGGAGCTTTTCCAGTTCGCCGCGCGCGCCCTCGGCCGTCACGCAGAGCGCGAGGTCGGAAAACTGGACGGCCTTGTGCAGCGCAGTTCCCCGCTCGGTCGGCGAAAGGCGGCCGCCCTCGGTCTCGAAGACGGGTCTTCGCAGGTTGGCCGGCTCGCGGCGCACGTATGTGTCGGCGCCCTCGGCGGCCTCGGATCTGAGAACGCCGCCCTTGAGCTCCGTCGCGGTCAGCTTGGAGGGTATCTTCCATGCCTCCGGCTCAGGCGGGGTAAAGTCGAGCCTTTCGGCTATGATATGCGGGGAAATCGCGTCGTCTCTCTCAAGCTCCGGCCCGGCGGCGGCTCCGCCGGCGCCTGAAGGCTCGACGATCTCCGGGACCCACTTCGGGTCTCGTCCGGCGAGCTCTGCGGCGACGAGCAGCAGCCAGTCGGTCACGTTTCCTCTATCCTCGAGCAGAGCGGGATCGAGGCCGTCTGCCTCGGCGGTCAGCTTTTCCCATTTCTTAACGCCCGTTTTCGGAGCGGTCATTATTATAAGCTTTTTCTTTGCTCTCGTCATTGCGACGTAAAGCAGGCGCATCTCTTCGCTCAGCGCCTCGTTTTTAAGGCGGGACTTGACGGCAAGGCGGGCTATCGTCGGATACTTGATGCGCCGCTCAAGGTCAACGAAGTCCATGCCGACGCCAAGGTCCGAGTGGATGAGCAGGGGCTTGTCGCCGTCTCTGTCCTTGTACTCCGTCTGGAGATCGGCAAGCACGACGACGGGCCATTCCAGCCCTTTCGAGGCGTGCATCGTGCAGAGCGTCACGCCGCCGGAGGTCCTCTGCGAGGTCTGCAGCGAGAATGGCTTTCCTGCCTCCTCCATGTCGCGCAGCTCGCTCACGAAGCCGTAAAGCCCCGTTCCGCCGCGCGCCTCGAAGGCACGGGCCGCGTCGAGCAGGGCATAGAGCCCGCCCGTGGCCGAGGCTGCGAGTATCCCGCTCTCATCATATATCAAGCGGAGCAGGCGTTCAAGCCCGAGTTCGGGGGCAGCCTCGCGCAGCTCGAGAAGCTTTTGAAGGAATGCGGCGCATTTTGAGTCCTCCCTGGCTCGGACGGAAAGCGCAGAATAGAAATCCCCCTCGCGGTCGGCGGCGCGTATGGCGGCCAGCTCGTCGGAGATAAAGCCGAAAAGCGGCGAGCGCAAAGCGGCTATGAGCTCGACGTCCTGCCTCGGATTGTCTATGACGGAGAGATATGACAGCACGGCGGCCACTGCGGGCTCGTCCGGCGCCTCGTCCTTCTGCAGCACGACGGGGATTCCCTCGCGGCGGAGCGCCGAGGCGAATATCTCCCCTCTCGGGCTCTTCATGAAGCGCAGGAGCACTGCGATATCGCCCGGCTCTATGGGCCTGCCGTCGACCGTCATGCCGGAATCGAGCAGACGGCGTATGCGCGCGGCCACCGCCGCGGCCTCGGCCTCGCGTTTGGAATCCTCCTCGTCTTTCGTCTCAGTATCAAGGAGCAGAAGCTCGAAGGGCTTTTCCGGGTCCTCGTCGGGCGCTCCGCTCCCGCGGAGAGCCTCGTCCTCGCCGTATTCCATCTCGCCGAGTTCGGTTGACATAATTCTGCTGAAGACGTCGTTCACGGCGTCCAGCACACCCTGCCGCGAGCGGAAATTCTGCGACAGAAGGATGCGCCGCGGCTCGCCCGGAGCGGGGTCGTCCTTCCAAGCACTGTACTTATTCAGGAATATCGTCGGATCCGCGAGCCGGAAGCGGTATATCGACTGCTTGACGTCGCCCACGAAGACAAGGTTCTTCCCATCCTTCGATATCGCCTTGAAAATCATGTCCTGCACGCCGGAAACGTCCTGATACTCGTCGACGAGTATCTCCGCGAAGCCCTCTGAGATATCGAGAGCGCGAGGCGTCGGAGCCCCGCCGTCATCTATGAGGAGACGTACCGCAAGATGCAGTATATCGCCGAATTCGAGCACGTTTCTGCGCTTTTTTTCCTCGTCGAGCGCGTCGCCGTAATCGAGCACGCAGCGCAGGAGCTCGTCGGTAACGACGTTTGTCTTCTCCATCTCCGCGAGAAGGACGGCGCTCGGAGCCGTGAATATACCGGCCAGCTTCGCCTGACCCGCCTTGCAGGCGTCCCATGCGCGCTTGGCGGCCTCGATCTCCGGGGATTTGTTCATGACTTTGCCAAGCCCGATGAACGGCACGGGCCCGAAGCTCACGGCGGCGTCCCACCCCTCGGCGATGGTCTTTCCGAAGCTCTCCATGCCTTCGATGGCGGCGTCGAACTGCGTGCCGTAGGCCTTTTCGGCCTTGTCGTCGCAGGAAACGAGCGTTCTCGCGTCGGAAAGCCTGCGCAGGAGCGCGGCGTTCCTTCGTCCGGCTGAAGCTATGAGTTCTCTGCCCCAGGGCGTCTCTCCCGCGTCCTTTGCGCCGGCGCAGCCGCCGAGGTGCTCTTCTATCCAGCGGCGCGGGTAGGCGTGCGACTGGAGGGCCCCGTAGGTCGCCTCTATGGTCGTTTCGAGCTTTTGGTCGTCCTTTCCGGTATTCATCGTCTCCGCAAGAGCCCTGAAGGCGGGCGTCATGGAGGAGTATAGCTTCTCAAGCAGGCTGTCCATAACACGGGCGTGGATGACGCTGCTCTCGCCCTCGTCGCAGACGCGGAAATCCGGCCTGATGCCGAGCAGATGGGCATTTGCACGCACTATCTCCGAGCAGAACGAATCTATCGTCGAGATATTGGCGCGGGAAACGAGCGCGAGCTGGCGGCGAAGGCGGCGGGACGAAGGCTCGTCCGCGAGCCTCCTGACGAGCTCGCCGGAGATGCGCTCGCGAAGCTCCGCAGCGGCGGCTCTCGTGAACGTTATGACGAGGAAATCGTCGATATCCGGCCCGTCGGGGGCGGTAACGCGGCTCATGAGGCGTTCGACGAGCACGCGGGTCTTGCCTGAGCCTGCGGCGGCGGCTATGAGCAGAGCTCCGCCGGAATGCTCGACCGCGGCTCTCTGGGAGAAGGTCAGTTCGTCAGGCACGGTCCTCGCCTCCCTTCTCGAGACGCTGCCAGAAATCATCTTCGGAGATCTTTTTGAAGCGGCGCGGTCTGTCCCTTCCGGGATCGAACGGGCAGGCGGCGGCAAATTCGCAGTATTCGCAGATGAGTCTGTTCGAGCCGATATAGCAGGGCTCAGCCCCTATCGAGCCCTTTTCCAGCTCGGCGCCGATGTCGGCGAGGTTTTTCTTTACGAGCTTGGCGAGCATGCCGAGCCTCTCCGCCGAGGCCACCTTGACGGGCGCCTCGCCCCTTTTTGTTTTGAAAACGAGGCGCGCGCCGCTTCTGTCCATGGCCTTGAGAAGCTCCGGCTTATCCAGAGCGATGCCGGTGCGCTTGCTGTTTTCGCGGCGCTTCTCCTCTATCTTTTCGTCAGTCGTCTCGCGCGGAAGCTGCAGTATCGTATCCTTCGCAGGCAGGTAGAGGACGCCCGCGGGCTCTATCTTTTTCCCGTAGCGCCCCTCGCCCTCTTCGGCGAGCATAAACAGATAAATGAGCATCTGCATGCCGAGACCGTACCACACGTTTGAGAGCGAGAAGGTCTCCGAGCCGGTCTTATAGTCCGCTACGCGCAGATACAGCGTGTCGCCCTCGGTCCAGCCGTCGACCCGGTCTATCTTGCCGCTGAGCTTTATCTGCGTCCCGTCGGAGCTGATCACGCCGGGTGGCAGGTCTCCGCCGTCCTCGAAGGAAAGCTCGAAGTCGAGCGGCTCGAAGTCGGAATCGCGGAGCTCGTCGAGCACCTCGCGCACGATGCGCCTGACGGTCTCCTTCATCGTACCGAGCAGATACGTGAAGCGTCCGCTCTTTTCGCGCCCGGCGAGGAGCTTTTCGCAGTATTCGGCAAGGTAGCGCTCGGCAAGCTCTTCGCAGGCATCGGCGGGAGCCGAGGCAAAGCCTCCGAGCTTTTTGACGTCCCTGACGACGTTTTCGAGTATGTAATGGGCAAACGTGCCTATGGCGGCGCCGTCGAACTCGGCCTTTTTCCGAGGGGAGGCGCGCAGGCCGTACTTTACAAAATATGAATAGCGGCACTTGTTGAAGCTCTCCGCCCGAGAGGCGGAAAGGCGGAATTCCTTCCCGTAAAGCGCGCTGACGCTCTCCGGGGCAAGAGTGCTCCCGTCCCTGCGCAGGCGGCGCTTCAGGTCACGGAGGCGTTCCGCTCTCTCCGGTCTCATTCCGAGCGCTTCAGCGGCCGGAGCCGACCAGCGCCTGTCGCCGCCGACGGCGAGGCGCAGGCAGGGGGAAACGGCGTAGGTCATGCACTCGGCGGGCGGGACGGTCTTTATCTCGGCGCCGAGAATATCCGCGACGCGGGTCACTATGAAGGAAGGGCGCACCTTGCGCTCGCCGCTCTCGGGCCAGCTCAGAACGAGCTTTTCCGTGGCGGCCGTGAGGGCCGAATAGACCGCAAACAGCTCGCGCGCGACGCTCTCGTCGCTCCCGCCGCCTATGTCGATGCCTAGCGCGGAGAGCTTCTCGCGCTCGTCGCAGCTGAAGAGCCCCGTCGCCGCGCCGGAGGCGGGAATGGCGTCCGCCGTCGCGCCGAGGATCATCACGACGCGCTTTTGTCTGACGCGGACCGCGTTCAGGTCGCAGAGCGTCACGGCGTCGAGCGAGGCGGGTATCGTCCCGACCTCGTACTGCGAAAGCAGGAGCTTCAGATGGCGGGAGAGGTCCGCGTCGTCCGTCTCGATCGGACCGAGCACGGCATGCAGCTGCTCAAGGCAGTCCACAAGGACGCCCCAGAGCTGATCCGTCTCGTCGGCAGACTGCGCCTGCCCCGCTTCGCGAAGGGCGGCGGCGCGCCCCGCGAGGCGCTCTGAAAGGCGCAGCGCATCGAGCATATCCCATAGAGCGCGGGTCTTTTCCGCGACGGTCGAAGCTCTTTTCAGCGCCTGCGCGAGCCCGGCAAGGGGCATGGCCGCGGCGGTACGCGCGGCGTTTATCCTTTCGAGCAGGAGCCTGTCGGCGTCGCTGAGCTCATATGAAGTCCCTTTCGGGCTCATCGTCCAGGGCTCCTCGCGCGTCCACATGGAGGCTCCGCGTATATCCCAGGTCAGACAATAGTTCTCAAGGAGATCGACGTCCTCGGGGGCCATCCCAGTCAGCCCCGTCTTCAGATATGCGAAGACGTCCTCGCTGCGCCAGCCGCCCGTCACGACGTCCAGCGCGGAGACCGCGAGCAGGATCAGGGGCTTTTGCATCACGTCGGCGCGGCGTCCGGAATAGGCGGCGACGCCGTATTCGCGCATGACGGCCTCGCAGGCGGGCGCGTAGCCCGCGTAGTCCGGGGCGGCGACGGTAAAATCGCGGCGGCGCAGAGTCGGGTCGGCGCGCATCATATCGAGGATGCGCGCGGCGGCAAGGGCGCATTCGTCCTCGCGCGTCCCGACGCGGTATATCTCGACGGCCTTCGCCTCGCCCTCGAAGCGCGGCGCGCCGTAATCCGTCAAAGCGGCGTCAAGACAGAGGAGCTCAGGCGGCTTTTTCGCGGCGTTTCTCAGTCTCACTATCTCACAGCGCACGCCGCGCCTTGCGGCCATGGCGGCGAGCGTGTTTTTGGTCTTTTCGCAGACGGAGAACTCCTCCGCGTCGGAGCCGTCTGTCGTCAGAGTGACCGTCATATCCACGCCGCGTCTGAGGAAGCAGTCAAGCACGGCGAGTTCCTTGCCTGTGAAGTCGGTAAATCCGTCGACGAAAACGCCGCCGGAGCCGACGCTGCTGCCGGGAAGGCGGTCTATGAGCCTGTCGAGCACCTCGCGCGGATCCGTCAGCAGTTCGGAGCGGACCTGAGCGTAGGCTTCGCGGATCACGGAGAGGTCGTTGAGCTTCTCGGCGACGGCGCCTCCGGCCGCGTCTGCGGCGGCGAGCATGGCGTCGTCGGATATATCTGCGGCGTCAAGATCCTCGATGGCGCGCAGTATGTTTTCCAGATAGCCCGTGCGCGATGCGCGGCCGCCGCAGATGGTAAGGCGGGCCGCGACGCGCGAGACCGCGCAGCTGAGCATCAGCAGCTTCGCGCCGCGGTCAGGCACGACGTCGGCAGCGCCGCCGCATTCGGCGGCGACGCGGTTGGCCAGGCGCGTGAAGCTCAGCACCTCGGCAAAGAGGCTCGCCTTCGGCCCGAGGGCAGAGGCGAGAGAGCGCTCTGCCTCATGCGAAAACTGCTCCGGCACGAGCATGATACGCCCGCCGACGCCGCGCTCAGCGCCCTCGCGCAGGCGCTCCAGCACGCGCGAGGTCTTGCCCGAGCCCGATCTTCCGCAAAGCAGCGTAAGCAACGCTCCGTCTCCCCTTTCGTCGTTTTTCTTTAATTAAATCATTATATATCTTTTCTGCCCAAATAACAAGCTCGGCCTGCCGGCGCTTTGAGGAGGCTGTTCACCGCGCTTTGACCGCCGCGAGCCGCTCCGCCATTTTCTCCAGCCACTCGACGAGGCGGAATTTGATCACGACCCCGTCGCCCTTTATGAAAACGCTTTCGCCCTCGCCGAGGCGCGCGAACGCTTCTTCGGCTCCGTCCTGCCCGCACAGCGGCGGGAACACGACGCACCACCAGTTATGCCCTTCTCCCGCGCCGAGCGTAACGCGCAGGCTCTCATATTCGCCCGCGGGCAGGGCGAACGTTTCGTATACCCGCGTCGGGAACAGCTCTCTTCCGAGCGAGACGGAGACGACGCCGCCGTAAACGGCGCGGGCCGCCTTCTCTATGTCCGGAAGCGAGCGCGCGTGGATCGTCTCGGCCTCCTCCCTGCTCCCGCAAGCCGACAGGCGCGGGGCGAGAAGAGCGTTGACGGCGTCCCTGACTTTGAGCTTTATCTCCTGCTCGTGCGGCTCGTCCGAGGCGGCGACGACGTGCATGCGCACTACGCGTTCGGAGAGCGTCTCGGCCTGACGCTTCACCGAGGCCGTCAGCATGACGGCGAGCAGCAGGCAGAGCGCCGCGGCGATCCATACCGCGTTTTTGAGATATTTTTTCATGTTTTCCCCTTTCGTCAAATAAAAAAAGCAGTCACGAATGACTGCTTTCATCATTGACGGATGATCGGGGATCTAATCAAGCGCGGGCGAAGTTTTCGTCGCAAAGCACTTAAAGCCCCGTATGCGCGAGGCCGCCGCATTCGCCGTCTCCTCATCGGGAAAAAGGCCGTAGACGGCGCTTCCCGTCCCGCTCATGCAGGCGCCGAGCGCCCCGTTTTCGAGCAGGAGGTCCTTCGCTTCGTCGACTTTCTCGCTCCAGCGGCGCGGAAGGGCCGCCTCGAAGACATTGAAGATCCGGCGCGCGACGGAGGTCAGGCTGCCCTCGTCAATCGCGCGCAGCATTCCCGCCGTATCCGGGCGGGAGATGACGCGAAGACCGTCTATCGCCTTGAAAAGCTCGGGCGTGGACGATGCGAAGTCCGGCCTTAAGATTACTACTCCGCATTCGGGCACGGCGCGCAGGCGCGTCAGCTTCTCCCCTCTGCCCTCGCCGAGGACCGTCCCGCCCGCTATGCAGAAGGGCACGTCGCTCCCGAGAGGCTCGGAGAGCTTTTCGAGCTCCGGCAGGCTCAGCCCCGTCCCGCAGGCTCTGTTGAGCAGGCGCAGAACGGCGGCCGCGTCGGAGCTGCCTCCGGCGAGGCCTCCGCAGACTGGGATCCTCTTTTTAATATCGATGACGCCGCCGAGCTCGGGAACTCCCGTCTCGCGGAAAAAGAGCTGCGCTGCGCGCACGGCGAGGTTTTTGTCCCCCGTCGGCAGGAAGGGCAGGTCCGTCTTCGCCGTCAGCGGACAGTCGGACGGAGTGAACGTCACTTCGTCGCCGAATTCGACGCTCTGGAGGACGGTGACGACTCTGTGGTAGCCGTCGCCGGTCTTCTCCCGCACGTCCATGGTCAGATTCAGCTTCGCGCGCGCTTTTTCCGTATACTCAGCGTTCAATCGTTCTGCACTCCAGATAGTATCTCTTGTCTCTCGCCTCGCCCATGGAGAACGTCTTTTTCGGCAGGACGCCCTCAAGGACGATGCTCTTGAAGAAGCTGCTCTTATCGACCGCGCTGAAGAGGAACGAGGTCGTCATCGGGTTTTCAGACAGCTTTATCGCGACGTCGTCGCCGTGGACGAAGTCCACCTCGCCGCCGAGCCCGGCCAGCTCCGCATCGAGAAACTGTGTGAACGCTCCGATGGCGAGCGTCGCGGCGGAGGCGGGGATGGTCAGCGGCTCGGTCTTGCCGCCGACGGCGCAGTATATGGTATGCCCTTCGCCGAAGCCGGCATGGGCGCCGGGGAAAAACGCCGTCAGCGCGGCCTTTACCTTCTCGGGCTCGACGCCCGTTATGACTCTGTGGATGGGATAGAAATCGAGCGCGGAATCCATGATATTGACGAGCTCGACGAGCGCATAGCGCGCGGGGTGATCCTCCCGCTCGCTCTCGGGCAGCTTTTTCTTTATTTCCTCCCAGCAGTACTTCGCCGTCGCGAGGGAATGGTTGCCGTCTCCGGCGGCAAAAAGCATGACGGGGCAGTCTGCTCCGACGCCGTAGCGCGCCTCGAAGGAGCAGCGGTCGGAAAGCGCGTCTATCGCGCGGTCGACGGCCTCTGCCGCCTCGCCCGTGACCTGCCAGCCGGCTATATGTCCGCCGTCCTCCATGAGCTCGAAGTCATACAGCTTGCGCATGGATTCCTTTTTGCCCGTCAGCGGCTCGATGACGATGTGGCTGGGGTCGTCGACGAGGAGCATGACGTGGGGGCATTCGAGGGGCGAGCCTCGGCGCAGGCTTATGCGGACGGGCATCTTGCTGTTGACGCGGCCCTCGGTCGCCCGGACGGGAACGGTGCTCACGGCGTCGCCCGAATAGCTCTCGAGATCGAGCTTGCCGACTATGCCGCGGCGGGTCTTGCCGTTTTTGAGCGTGCGCTCGACGTAGACGTACGAATCCGGGAAGCACTCGAGAATGCCGCTGTCGGCGATCTCCCTCGTATCCCTGCGGACGCGCTCGACCAGCTCGCGCAGGCGGCCGCTCTTATAGAGGTGCTCCGGAAGCATCATTCGGAGGGTGCTCGGCGCATTTCCGACTTTTTCCTCCACTTCGGCCCAGTATTCGGGCTCAGACGTGTGCTGATCGCAGGCTATGACGCTCCACTTTTCAAATCCTTCCTTCGGAAGGAGGACGTCCGCCCGGCTGAATATCCTGTTGCTCATAAACTGACTTCCTGCTTTGAGATGATTTCCTTTTCAAAAAGGAGTCCCATCAGGCGCGTGCCCGCGTCTATATACGGCCCTTTTTCGCCGCTCGGCTCGGAATAATCCGCGGGACCGTCGATCTCCGCTCCGCTGTCATAGATCATGAACGGAACGGGCGCGGCGCCGTGGGCGCCGGTGGCTGTGAGGGTCTTGTGGTCGGAGAGGATGAGCATGCGGAAGCGCTCGCCGCGCTCGCGCATCTTCTCGACTATCCTTCCGACTACGAGGCCGTCTATGTTCTCGATGGACTTTATCTTGCCCGGAAGATCGTGGTTATGCGTGCATTCGTCCGGCGCCTCGACGTGGACTGCGACGAAATCGAGCCCCGAATCGAGCGCCTCTATCGCGGCGTCGGCCTTGCCCTCATAGTTGGTGTCGAGCTCGCCCGTCGCGCCCTCGACGGAGATGCGGCCGAGCCCGGTCAGCGCGGCGATGCCGTGGCAGAGGGGCACGGCGGAGATGACGGAGCCGCTCTTTCCGTAGGTCTCCGTGAAGGACGGGAGCTCGGCGGCGGTGCCCTCCGCCCAGAACCAGATGCAGTTGCAGGGCAGCTTGCCCTCGGCGGTCCGGGCCCTGTTTATCGGATGCCCGCCCAGATATTTGTTCGACAGCTCCATGAGGCCGCGGAGCGTCTTTGCATTCTCGTTGCCGGAGGGTATATTGTCCCCCACGCGCTCGCCGAGGTGATCGTGGGGCGGGCTGAGGCGGAGGCCCCTTATGTCTCCCCCGGTCTGCACGGCGATATGGCGGTAAGACAGCGTCGGCTTGACGGTGACGCCCGCTTCGCGCGCCGCGTCCCGGAATTCCGGGACAGTAAAGAGCCATTCGATGAGCTCCTTGGACTTATCTCCCTCTATGCCGCCGCCGCTGTGGGAGAGGATGCGCTTTTCCTCAAACGGGACGTCCTCATCGGATATGGCGGCCATGTTGCAGCGGAAGGCCGCGTCGCCCGGAGCGAGGCGCAGGCCCTGAGCCGCCGCCTCGAGCGGGGCGCGCCCGGTATAGCACTTATGCGGGTCGCATCCGAATATGGAAAGAATGGCCGTGTCGCTTCCGGCCGGGAGCCCGTCGGGGCAGTTCTTGACGCTGCCGACGAGGCTGCGGCGCGCGAGCGCGTCTATAACGGGCTTCTTCGCCGCCTGCAGCGGCGTCCTGCCTCCGAGCTCGGGGACGGGATCGTCCGCCATGCCGTCGCCTATTACCAGTATATACTTCATCGTCATTTACCGTCCTTTGACAGTCTTTCGAGAAATCTTCCGAGCCTCACGAGGGCCTCCGTCAGGTCCTCCGTCGAGGCGGCGTAGCACATGCGCACGAAGCCCTCGCCCGCCGCGCCGAACGCGGAGCCGGATATGACGGCCACCTTTTCCTCGAGCAGGAAACGCTCGCAGAATTCGTCCGAGGTCAGGCCCGTGCTCTTTATGCAGGGGAACATGTAAAACGCGCCGCGCGGCTCGAAGCATTCAAGCCCCGCGTCCCGCACGCCCTGCAGGAGCAGCCTGCGGCGGCGGTCATAGTCCTCACGCATGCGCGCTACGTCGATATCGCCGCTGTCGAGCGCCTCGATGGCCGCGTACTGCGCCGTCGTCGGGGCGCACATGATGGCGAACTGGTGGAGCTTGAGCATCTGCTTTATGACGTCGGCCGGGCCGCAGACATAGCCCAGGCGCCAGCCGGTCATGGCGTAGGTCTTGGAAAAGCCGTTGATGACTATTGTCCTGTCGAAAAGCTCGGGTATGTTCGCCGGGGAGACGTGCTTCGTCCCGTAGGTCAGCTCGGAATATATCTCGTCGCTGATGATCGCTATGTTTCTCCCGCGCAGGACCTTCGCCAGAGCCTCCAGATCCTCGCGGCGCATTATGGCGCCTGTCGGGTTGCAGGGATAAGGCAGGACGAGCGCCTTGGTGCGCGGTGTGAGCGCGGCCTCCAGCTCCTCGGGAGTGAGTCGGAACTCGTTTTCCTCCTTCGTCTCTACGAGGACGGGGACGCCGCCCGCCACGCGCGTCAGCGGCTCGTAGCATACGAAGGACGGCATGGGGATTATGACCTCGTCGCCCGGATCGAGCAGGACCCGCAGGGCGAGGTCTATCGCCTCGCTGCCGCCGACCGTCACGACTATCTCGCTCTCGGGGTCGTAACGCAGAGCGAAACGCCGCTCCAGATACGCCGATATGGCGCGGCGCAGCGATAGGCAGCCGGCATTGCTCGTATATTTGGTAAAGCCCTTTTCCAGCGAATAGACGCCCGCGTCGCGAATGTGCCACGGGGTCACGAAATCGGGCTCGCCGACGCCGAGGGATATGGCGTCGGTCATGTCGTTGAGGATATCGAAGAATTTTCTGATGCCGGAGGGCGCGAGCGAGACGACCTTATCCGACAAGAGCTCGCCTATGCCGCTCAACAGAACATCATCCTTTCCTGCTGCTCCGGCTGCGTCTCGAAGGCTATGTTCTTATCCTTGTATTTCTTGAGGATAAAGTGGGTCGCCGTGCCGACGACGCCGTCTATCGTCGAAAGGCGCGAGGAAACGAAGGTCGAGACCTCCTTGAGGGTCCGGCCGGAGATTATGACCGTCAGATCGTAGGCCCCGCTCATCAGATAGAGGCTCTCGACCTCCTCATACTGATATATGCGCTCGGCTATGCGGTCGAACCCGTCGCCGCGCTGAGGCGTTACCTTGACCTCGATGAGGGCGGTGACGAACTCCTCGCCGGTCTTGTCCCAGTCTACGAGCGTGAGGCGGCCGAGTATCGTCCCGTCCTTCTCGCACTCCCTGATAGTCTGCGCGACCTCCTCCTCGGTCAGTCCGAGCATGGCGGCGATCTGCGCGTCGGTCAGGCGGCTGTCCTTCTCAAGTATTTTAAGGATCTCTTTCTTCATGGATTTGAAGCTCCTTTCGGATCCGGAAGTTTTTATGATATTAAATGATTATAGCACACGCTCTTTTGCCCTGCAATATGAATATGGAACGAAAAACGGGTCAAACTAAAGGCGAAATACAGGCTCGCCGGCACCTGCGCCTCCCTCGGCGCGTCTGCGGGCCCGATACCGGAGGTTTCCAAATGATAATGGACCGCATCTCGCTGGCTCTGATCGTCATCGGCGCGCTCAACTGGGGCAGCATCGGTATTTTCAAGTTTGACATCGTCGCAGCGATCTTCGGAGGGCAGACGGCCACCGTCAGCCGCATCATCTTCACGCTGGTGGGGCTTGCC
>JAEEGJ010008319.1_pt1 | contig 28717 bp, 17 predicted proteins | sample 8958761 | NCBI WGS metagenome assembly JAEEGJ01 (sample SAMN16246546, study PRJNA631951) | gut metagenome | biome: gut microbiome; feature: rumen; material: RS-attached | host: Bos | place: Iran: Karaj | collected 2018-10
TGTATCTATAAAGTTCTGGGCAATGTTCAGGTGCTTTTCGGCACTCTCAAATTTACCCTGTTCAAGCTTAAGCACACCGACCATATTTCTGTAGAAACACTGCGCGAAAGGTATGGGCAGTTCGTCATTCAATCTTGCGGTGGACTCTGCGGCAGCCTCTGCCAAGCTGAAATTACCACGGCAGGCCAGGCATCCCACATTTAATGAAGAGGAGATAAGCAGGGTAAATTTATCGTTCAGTTTCTTTGAAAGAGCGATGGAATTTTCACATACTTCTCTGCCTTCCTCAAAACGACCTGACATATAGTAAGCCATACCAAGATAGATGTAGATGTTGTTGATCTCCCACATATCGCCTATCTCGCGGAAAACATCCAGAGCTTCCTGCAGGTACTTTACAGCCTTTGTATGATCACTTTCCATGATGCTGAAAATACCGCTGATAAACAGGCTTCGTGCGTAGCCAAATTTGTCACCGATTGATTTCCTCAAAGTGAGAGTCATGGATTGCGCAAGCTTTGCTTTTTTCTTTTCGTTATTTAATCCGTAATAAATTACAAGTGCAGATGCTCCGAAACCAAGCTCGGGAGAATTACCGAATTTCTTTATGGCATATGTGTAAAGACGGAGCAGTGTGTAGTTAAAGCTGGTCTTGTTTGTGTATGCGTAAACCCAGATAAGTGTTTCCAGGATGGAAACGATGACCTTGTCATCCTCGCTGATGTCGTTGTCACGCCGCATAGCATCACTGAGTGATGTTGAACGGCTCTTTGTGATATCGGAGCCGGAAGAGAATTTGACATTTGCCTTTAATGAATGGAGCATAAGTCCCATTTCTGTTTCTGAAGAAGGGAACTTAAATTCAAGTGATTTCAGAGCAGTCATAAGGTTCATGATACAGTCTCTGAAATTACCCTGACGGAAATGTCCTATACCGATATTTTTATACAGCTTAGCCTTTTCAAGACGGTCCTCTATAAGAGGCAGTAGCTCATTTGCTATCTGGAGAGCGTCGTTAAAGTGACCTGTCGTAAGATTAAGATTGATCAGGGACTTCTTAATGGCGATCCAGGAGGTCATATTACTGCTGCTGCGGGTACCCATAAGATCGAGTGCCTGACGATAGTAGCTTATAGCCTCCTCGTTGGCATTGGAAGACTCTGCCAGATGTGCTGCATCAAGGCAGTATTTGCGCATGCCTTTTTCATCGTCTGCCATAAGGAAATGGTAAACGAGTCTGTACAGATGCTGTGAGGTTTCTCCTGAATATTTTGCCTCGATACCCTTAGCTATCCAGTAATGCAGTTCCTTTTCCCTGGCGGGACTTATCCTTGAAAGGAATACCTCATATATCTGCTTGTGTGCAAAGGATATAAGAGTCTTACGGGCAGAAGCATAGTTTATAAACTGCATTGAAACCGCATGGTCTATCCAGGGCAGCATATCGTTGACTTTTACATCGGTGATATATGACAAGAGCTCTAAGGGGAACTCGTAGCCGATGACTGCGGCGATTTCCAACAGGTTAACGGCATCCTCGTCCAATAGCTCCATTTTGCGCATAATGATACTGATAACATCATGCTCGGAGTTGACAGACCTCAGCTTATCCCAGTCGTGCTCAATGGTGCGGTTGGCTATCGTGATAACACCGTCTTCAAGCATGGACCTGAGTACATTTATGGTATAATAAGGATTACCGTCGGTTTTCTCTATCATGTAGGTGGTGAGTATGTTACATTCCTGACGCGGAAGGTTTAGGATTTCTGAAAGATACTCACACATACGTGTTTCGTTAAAAGGCTTTAAGGGCAGGTCAAAGAATCCTGCGCAGCTCTTTAAGCGGTTGACAACCGAAGCCAGCAGAGGATTTTCTTCCGGAGACTCAAAATCACGCATGGTAACCACTATGGCTACCTTATGGGAACTGACTCTTTCTGCCATTTCACAGATAAGTGAAAGAGATGAAGAGTCCGCATGCTGCATATCATCAAACATGATGCAGTACGGTTTTTCGTCACGAAGCAGTGAAAGCATGAAGGTGGACAACAGCATATAGGAACGCTGTTGCTCCTTATAATCATCCAGATGAGGTAATGAAACCGCTTCTGTAAGTACCGAGCTCATGATGGGGCTGATACGTGTTACGGTATCGGTGAGTCCGCCGATGAGCTGTGAAAGACGGTTTTTCTCGGTTATCTGGTACTTTCTCTCATATGTACTGTAAATGGTCGCAAATTCACTGAGCAGCTGCTGGAAGGCAGAATAAGGCGTCATCTTATACTGGGATTTAAATGAGCACCTGAGTGCGACTGTACCGTGCTTGGTAAGATCCTGATAAAGGTTATTCATAAGGTCGGATTTACCGCTGCCGGAGGTACCGTGTACCAGTATAAAATGACCTTCTGTTTCAAATGACTCCTCAACCTTTTCCTTTAACTGCGTAAGCTCTTTGTGACGGCTGTACATCTTAGCCTTGCGGTTAAAGCCGTGGAGGATATCATTATCAGATATCAGATGTCCGAACTCGGAATCTGACATGAATTTATCTATATCACTGATAAACTCATTTGCAGTGGAATAGCGAAGATCGGGATCCTTGCTTATGAGCTTTGTTATGATGTTGGATACATCTGTGGGAACTTTTGCATTGATATCGCTCGGTGCCTTTACAGGGACTGCCAGGTGCTTGTATACCATATTGTCCATGGTGTCCGAATGAAAAGGAAGACATCCGGTGACCATCTGATAAAGGATGATACCTAGACTGTATAGATCAGAACGTTGGTCAACAGGTCTGTCAAGTACACCGGTGGTCTCAGGTGCCAGAAAACCGAAACTGTAGTCTATATCTGTGTTTGCAAAGCTTGAATACTCGATGATATAGGCTATGGCGAAGTCCATGACCTTAACGAGGACTTCTCCGTCCTGCTCAAGTATGAGGATACTGGGAGTCCTTAAGGTTCTGTGGATTACATTGAAACTTTGCGCATAACGAAGGCCGGTGGCTATCTGTTCTGCGATATTAAGAGCTGTCTTTATGTCTAAAGTTTTGTTTTGTTCGATATATCTATTAAGAGGAATACCGTCGAAATACTCAAATACTATACAGATGGTATCATCGTACTCGCCGGCATCATAAACGCGCAACAATGAGGAATGCTCAAAGTTACGTATTACCTTCATCTCTTTAAGGAATCTTGCACGCTCACTTTCAAGCTTGGTGATCGTGAATGGATTCATCATCTGGATGAGGACATATTCACTTGTATGCAGATGTTCTCCGAGGTATACAGTCACAAAATTAGTCTTGTCAAGCTGCTGTATGATCCTGTACTTGTCGAAAAGAACCGTTTTTTCAAGTAAATCCATACCTGTCTCCGTTTATAGTTTTTACCTTCAAATTTTAGTATAACACATAATCTAAAAAAATCATAGTAAAATTTAGATTTTGCTTGACTTTTTTTTGGTTTCGTTGTATAAATGAACAAGCGTGTGACGCTGGTTGGATACGAGGTGTGGCTCAGTTTGGTAGAGCGCTACGTTCGGGACGTAGAGGTCGTGGGTTCGAATCCCGTCACCTCGATAAAGAAAAACAAGGCTTCCGTGGATTTCGGAATCCTTGTTTTTTTCTTTGTTCTACCTTTGGTTCTACTTGTTCTAAACTTCTATATTTATGTTTTAGAAATACTTCTTTACGACTGTTTCCTGTGGACACTGATTTTAAAGGTATCCTGGGGGTATCGGTAGACATTTTCGGAGAGTACTTCGGCATCGGGGACTGCTTCAGCGTTTACACTTCTTAACATATCGTTTAATACATCCTCACCCATGCCTATATCCGCCGGTACTATGATAATCTCATTGATAGAGCTGGGGATGATATAGTAATCAGATCCGATACTTTTTCTTATCCTTTCGAGCATCCCGTCATAGAGCAGACATCCTGCACCGTTAAGTCCGGAGGCAGTGGTAAGTAAATACATAGGGATCCCATCGAAAAACGGGATTTTGTGACCGGATGGGATTAAACCGCTCTCAATGCCTGATTTAACCAGGTATTCAACTCTCTCAAAAATGGCCGGGAAGAGCCTCTCGGTATTCTTACATGCGCATTCGCGAATGCTTTCCTCTGTCAGATTCAGGTATTTCAGATTCTCGTAATCAATCCTGAAGGTAGATATGCCCTTTTCGCTGTCATTTGACAAAACAAAATGATAAGTTACTGCCAGATCCCTGACTTTGTCGTGGGGACACTTTGCAAGCATCTTTTTATTTTTGGCATAATTAACAAGCCGCAGAATAACTTTTTCCTCGGCATTTTCAGTGTTTAAAAACATGCAGTTGGTATCATCGATAGATTTAAGACATTCCCTATACTGCTTTACGGCCCATTGTGCTAAAGCATCGATGCTGTGTCCGTTTTTGTATTCGAGGAACATGCTGTTCACATAAATGTTCGGTGAAATATTACAGTTATCATGGGAAATGGACAGACAATCGTATTCGATTGAATTATTCTTTTCGATTCTTCTGGAATCGATTTCGTATTCGGGTCCGAGAATATCAGATACCTTTTCTTTAAGTAATTCGATAAATTCCTGTAAATTCATTTATCCTCCTTTAAGAAGTTAGTAAGTTATCTTAAAGAAAGACAATGTATCGGGTAAACAGAGTATCAGAATAAACAACAAGGCAAGTGTATCACTTGCCTTGAAAGTTGTCAACTTTTTTGTTTGTCAAGATCAGTTTTCTGCAGGGCTTTCATCCGTAGTTCCAGAAGGCTCGGCGGAAGCATCTGCCTCATCACTTTGAGTCTCTGTATCTGTGCTCTGAGCATCTTCGGTTACAGCGTTGATCAGTTTGTTCCAGAAATCCTTTAATGCAGGGTCACTCTGCAGAGCCTTATCTATCTCTTCGGAAATGGACTCTTTGAGTGCGATTACATCATCGTCATTATCAAGACGGGTAAGCAGCGCCTGGGTCTCCTCGCTGAAAATACCTGAGAAGATCATAGGCTTATCATCCTTATAGGTGATATAGAACGATTCGAGAGATGCGATAGGAGTTTCAATGGTCGTAATGGTTGTATTAAATGTACAGTAAACCACCAGATCAATCTCACCGCCGCCACGCTTTGTGTAGCACTTGATATCTGAATACCCCTTTACATACTCGCTCTGAGCAGTGATGGTCTCAGCGCTGATATATATAGGATCTGTAACCAGTGTCTTAAGTGTATCGATATCACAGGTGGTTTTGGCATCGAAATATTGCTGTATTACATCATGTACATCGGGATAAATCTCCAGCCTTAACGGATTGGGAGCATCGGGATCGAGAGTGGGCTCTGCCGAGGGGGTGGGAGCCTCTGTTACAGAAGGCGTATTATCCACAAGAGCAGGAGTTGTAGCATCGGGCTCGGTTCCGGTGGGTGTTTCTGTATCGGGTGTGCTGACTGCAGGCTTTATGACTACAGCACTTTTAACAGGGTGTCCCGTAGAGAAAGTCAGCATACCAAGCATCATAATCCCGGTAAAAAATATAAAAATCAAACGTTTACTTATCGGCATTTATGTATAAACCTCCGTAAAACAACAAGGTTTTGACTTGAGTTCTGTCGTATTTCTGACTATTATACCATATTTTTCCGATATAATCAACTCGAAAAAAGCAATAATTGATAAATAAAAACTTTGATTTGGGTTGATTATGAAATATGCTTGTGATAGAATCAAAAATGCCGTTTTGGGATTCTTTTGGAGGTACCGGATGCCAGGAGGTATTGATGGGCGAACTTATAGAGATTAAACGAGAACAGGAACGTGTGGTTCTTGTCGCTGTAGAATACAGGGAAAACGATGATACAGTTTCATCGGTTGATGAGCTGGAAGAGCTGGCAGAGACTGCAGGAGCGGTTACTGTAGGCAGGCTCATACAGAAAAGAGAGTCCGTTTCTCCGGGATTGTACCTTGGCAAAGGAAAGGTTGAGGAGCTCAGAGACCTGATAGAAGAGACCGGAGCAACAGGTATCATTTGTGATGATGAGCTTTCACCGGCTCAGATGAAAAATCTCGAGGAGGCTCTTGATACCAAGGTGATGGACAGGACCATGCTTATACTTGATATATTTGCAGGTCATGCCAATACCGCAGAAGGTAAGCTGCAGGTCGAGATGGCACAGTTAAAGTACAGATCTGCCAGGCTTGTAGGTATGCGCAGTTCCATGTCGAGAGTATCCTACGGCATTGGCATGAGAGGTCCCGGAGAGAAGAAACTTGAGGTGGACCGCCGGCTTATCAGAGACAGGATTTCCAGACTTAAAGAAGAGCTGGATACTATAGAAAAAAACAGAAGCACCAACAGAGCGAGACGTCTAAAGGGTGGGACACCCGTGGCAGCCATAGTCGGTTACACGAATGCCGGAAAGTCCACATTGCTTAACAAACTTACCGGTGCGGAGATACTGGCAGCAGATATGCTGTTTGCCACGCTGGACCCTACGGTGAGGCAGCTTGAGCTGGAAAACGGTCAGCAGTTATTGCTAACAGATACGGTCGGCTTTATCAGAAAGCTTCCGCATCATCTTATAGAGGCTTTCAGGTCAACTTTGGAGGAGGCCTGCTATGCTGACATGATCATCCATGTGGTAGATGCTTCAAATCCGAATGCGTTCAGTCAGATGCAGGTGGTTTATGAGACACTTCGTCGTCTGGGAGTTAAGGATAAGCCTATTATCACATTGTTTAATAAGCAGGATCTTGTCGCTGAAGGGGAGATACTCAAGGATTTAAACAGTGATGTGAGCATCAAGATATCCGCAAAGACAGGACAGGGACTTGATGACTTAAAGAAGGAATTGGAAAAGATTCTTCTGGAAAACAAGATATATATTGAGAAAATAATTGATTTTTCAAATGCCGGAGCTATACAGCTTATCCGTAAAGAAGGGAATCTGATAGAGGAAAACTATCTCCCTGAGGGTATAGAGATCAAGGCATATGTGAGTAAGGAACTTTTTGGAAAACTTAAATTATAGTTACATTTGGGTGAATATATTTAAATGTAGAGATTTTTAGTAATACCGGGGGTATACAAAGTTGAAAACGAAATTTCTTAAGGTCAGAGTATCTCTGATACTCGTAATCTGCCTTATGGCTCTCAGTCTGGCTGCCTGTGGCAAGGGTAACGGAGATAACGGCGATGGCAGTGATACTGTGACACCCACTGCTACAGAGAAGGACAGTGACACAGGAAAGAAGGACTCTTCAGGCAAGGATGATGAAAAGAACCCTGACGGAGAGTGGCCGCCCAAGACTACGGTTGCTCCTACGCCGGAGCTTGTAAAGAGCGAGAGTATCAGTAATCTTGCAAAAGAGCAGAATAAGAAAGAAGAAAAAAGCAGCAAGGTAATAGAGCTTGAACTTGATTTTTATGCAGACGGTACGTTTGAGTTTGCACAGGACAATCAGTTTTATGATAATGATGTAAAGCTTACCATCAATGCACCCAGTGGAGCAAAGGTTTATTATACTCTTGACGGCAGAGAGCCCTCATTGGGTTCATATATTTACACTGAGCCTTTGGATTTCCTTACATTGGGAGGAGATTTCCCGGATGCATATACATTCCGTGCATGTATGATCAATGATGACGGTACAATGTCGAATGTAGCTGCCAGGACATTCCTTGTAGGACGCGGGACAGACAGCAGATTCTCGTCACTGGTATTCTTTATAAGCGGTGATCCGGATGAGCTGACAGAGTCTCCTTACGGTATAATGTACGGCGATAATGCTTTAGAGCGCGGTCGTGACTCCGAAAGAAAAGTATATATCGAAGCATTTGAAGCAGACGGTACTCCGATATTTGCACAGTTTGGCGGTGTGAGAGTTTATGGCGGATATTCCAGAAATGCTTCTATAAAGTCATTAAAGATTTTCTCCAGAAAATCCTATGATGAAGAGCATAAAAACTTTAAGATCGACTCTTTCCAGACACCTAAGCTTGGCGAAGGTGAGGAAGGCGAGGTTATAAAGAAGTACGATAAGCTGGTACTTCGTAACGGCGGTAATGATATTCAGTTTGGTTTTATCAGAGATGAGCTGAGCCAGACACTGGTTAAGAAAGCCGGATTTGATACATACGAAGCAGTACTTCCTGTGGTCGTTTACCTTAACGGACATTATTATGCGTTCCACTGGCTGCATGAAAACTACTGTGATAAGTATTTCAAGGAGCGTTTCGGAGACGGTGAAGGCGAGTTTGTTATCCTTGAAGGAACAGATCAGATAAAGGATGACGATGATGAGATCCAGGATATCGTAAACGGATATAACGACACCTATGACAGGTTTGTAGCATCAAACCTTACCAATGATTCGGTATACAATGAGTTATGCAAGTGGATCGATGTAGAGAGTTATCTTGATTTCTTTGCTTGGAATATAGCACTTAACAACTGGGACTGGCCCAATAACAACTTTAAGTGTTACAAATATGTTCCTGCCGAGGGCGAGAGCTACGGTGAGGGAGTATTTGACGGCAGGTGGAGATTCCTTCCTCATGATATGGACTACACCTACGGTATCTACGATCAGGCTAAAGCAAAGGAAAATTACAATACACTCCGTGTTGTAATGGATGAGAATAATGAGCGTTATTCTCCCCTGTTCACTAAGCTTATGGAAAGAAAGGACTGCCGGGATTACTTCAGAGCAAAGACTATGGAGTACCTGAACGGTGCGCTGAGCGAGGAGAGCATCAAGGAAGAGTATGAAAAACTCCATGCATCCAGAAGAAAAGAGCTTCTGAAGTACTACGATTTCCTTCAGATCCTTAACCGCAGAGGTGACTGGACCATCTGGACAACAGCTGAAAACTACGCTAATAATGAAAAGCAGATTTACACATTTGCTGAAAAGCGTGGAGCATATGTTATCAGATATATGGATGAGTTGTTACCTGAGCTCTGATTTTAAAACGTGATTCTAAAATGAAATATGAAAAATATCCCCGGTAAGTGGTTTATCACATACCGGGGAATTTTTATCGGTTTGTATAGTAACAAAATATATGTTTATGCGTAATATATTAATACATCCAGTAATTGCCACACAAGCACAGCAATACAAAAACACTTATACTTATTACTAATTGTATTATACAGAATCTCATAACAGTCTGGGTATCCGACCAGCCCTTGTTTTTCCTTGCATGGTCATGAAGAGGGGTACGGGTGTTTTTGAGAATGCTGATCTTTAAAAATCTCTTTAAGAAGATCTTTACCAGACCGATGCCTCCGTCCACAATAAATACTATACATATAAGAAGGAACAGGAAAGGATCTCCGCATTTCATAGCAGCTATCGCCAGGAAAACTCCTATAGTACGTGAACCTGCATCTCCCATCAATATCTGGCTTGGTGATGAATTGAACCAAAGGTAGGCAGCCAGAGCTGCGATAAACAGTATCTCATAGAAGATGAAGCAATCCTTCGTAATAACCATGAAGGTGAGAATACAGATGAGGGTCAGGCTGGTACACAACCCATCCACACCATCGGTACAGTTTACAACATTTATAGCCATCCAGATAAGGACGGTAGCCAGTATTACATAGACAACATAGGGAATGTCCAGTGTTACGGGCTTTTTTATGATGGTTGAGATAAGCTTGAACTCAACCATGGTTGAGTTGTTTGCTGCAAATGTGATGGCTACACCTACCGAAATCAGCAGGTCCAGGATACCCTTTTTGTAGTCGCTCCACGGTATTTTTGAAGCATCATCGAGAAAACCGGTCATCATTGTAAACATAAAGAATACAAGATATATCGAATATTCAATATCAAACGGTGCAAACAGGAAGGAGAGTATACAGAAGCAGGTCACAAATATGATGCCGGCTCCTCGGGGCTTGCCTTTGGCTTTTTCAGCGTTTACCGCATATGCTCGCCCTATGTCTCCCGGGAGCCTGTGCATGAGTTTGAGTATAAGCACAAAGGTGAGTGCGAACATGAGCAGTGCAGCTCCGGCGATATAGATGCCCGGAGGATTGTCAGGGTTTTTGAAAAGCAAGCTAATCATAATGAATCTCCAATCTTGAAACTAGTAGAATATAACCATTCTATCTTATTTAGGCTTATTTGTATAGTACTTTTACCTAAAAATACGCAAAAAAAGAGTAGAAGCGTGCTCCTACTCTCCGTTAAATGCGACTCTTTAGTTGAAAGCGTCCTTGATGTCTTCTGCAGCGTCCTCAACAGCATCCTTAGCGTCATCGAGAGCGTCCTTTACATCCTCAGCTGCCTCGTCGGGATTGATCTTGATGTACTCGGGAGAATTCTCATCCTCATCCTCGTCTAAATCGAAATCATCGATATCATCGTCGAAATCGTCCTCTTCGGTATCCTTAGCAACAAACTTCTTGTATGCGCAATATGCACCAAAGCCTGCTGCAGCAGCTCCTGCAACACCAACAACAAACTTTAAGAATTTCTTCATTTTGCTTCTCCTTTCAATTTGACCAACACTTTCGGTCGAGTCATCGAAGACTATTATACGATGAAATTTCAAAAAAGTAAAGTTAAAAAATTATGAACGGCCGATTTTTTGGCATTTATTTGATATTGACAATAAAAGTCAAAACGGATATACTAGTCTAGGTTTGCGTTTTAGGTTTGTAACAGGAGGTTTTTTGTGAACCCGACACTCAAGAAATTCTTGAAGTATGCCTTGAATATCATATTGATTCTGGGCATTACGGCATTAACTTTACATTTATTGTTTAAAGATAATGAACCTGCCAAAATATTTGAACAGATAAAGGAAGCTGACTGCAGGTGGCTGGGACTGGCCGGCTTACTGATGGTGATATTCGTATGTGGAGAGTCTGTACAGTTCAGGATGCTGTTTAAGGGTATGAAGCAGAAGGTGAGCATGATAAAGTGCATACTTCTGTCAAATATCGGATTCTTTTTCAGCCAGATAACCCCCGGAGCTTCGGGAGGCCAGCCGCTACAGATCATATACATGACAAAACTCGGAGTAAACGCATTTGTTTCGACGCTTGTATGTATGCTGGTAACCCTGGTTTATAAGCTGGTACTTGTAATACTGTTTTTTACAGCGCTGATACTCAGACCTTCGCTTGTCGGAGGCGCTATAAGCGATGTTATAGTATTTTTCGTTATTGGTATAGTGTGTCAGCTGGCATTCGGTTCGTTCCTGCTCATATGTGTACTTAAGCCTGCCTTTGCTTCGTGGATAGTGGAAAAAGCCATAAAACTGGGCACAAAGATCAAGCTTGTCAAAAATCCTGAGGGCTTATATGAGAAGGCCGAGAATTCTATAAAGCAGTATGAAGCTGCTTCTGATTTCTTAAAGAAAAACAAGCATGTCATGGTAAAGATGGCTCTTATCACGATAGTACAGAGAATTGCCTATTTTGCGGTAACATTCTGTGTGGCCAGAGCCCTGCATGTAGAGGATTGCGATATCGTTGATGTTATAGCACTGCAGGTGGTACTTTCCTTAGCAGTCGATATTCTGCCCATACCCGGAGCATCGGGAGTCAACGAGATAGTATTCGTGAGACTTCAGACCATGATCTTCGGCTCCATGGTATCAGCAGGCTTGTTACTTAATAGAGGTATTACATATTATCTGTTTGCGGTTGTTACCGGTATCTTTACTCTTGTGGCACATCTGTACTTCAATAAGGTGGCCAAAGAGCGCAAGAAAGCGGGAGAAACATCTGCGACACCGGATAAGGAATAATGATATATGGAAAAACAAAAGCAGAGTGGCTGTCAACCCTCTGCTTTCTTTAATTTGGCAAATGATGCCATCATTCTTTTTGTCCCTGACGGAAAATCAACGGTGACCTCAAAATCCTTTTCACCTTTCTCGATTTCCTTAACGGTTCCTATACCAAATTTTATATGCTTTACCTTATCACCCACCGAATATCCGAGATCTCCTTCGGAGGAGGCTGCCTGTGAAATGCCTTTTTCCGGCAGTGCGGCATAAGGATTATCGTTAAGTCTTACAGTACCTTTTCTGAAGCCGGCATCCTTTTCTCTGAAAGCCCGGCTGTGTTCTTCGTCATTAGACTTTGTTGTGTTTTCCATATTTATGTATCCGGAGGAATGATCGTTCGACCGGCTCCTTTCAAAGAAGTTTTTAAAACCTGCATTTCCGCTCAAAGTATTGGTACGCCCCTTTTCTCCCTTTATAGTCAGGAGATGTCTGGGTATTTCGCGTACAAATCGCGAAACTGCATTAAAAGAGATGTTGCCATGCATCATCCTGGTAGTGGCAGCACTGAGGTACAGCCTTTCCTTGGCTCTGGTGATGCCCACGTAGCAGAGACGCCTTTCCTCTGCTATCTCTTCCTCGGGATAATCGGCGTTTATAGAGAGGGCACTGGGAAATATATTTTCCTCCATGCCTGCGATAAAGACATTGGGGAACTCGAGACCCTTTGCGGAATGGATGGTCATGAGTACTACCATATCGCTGTCCTCGGAATAGCTGTCAATATCTCCGACTAGAGCTACCTCCTCCAAAAAGCCTGCAAGACTGGCCGGTTCGTCACCAGATTCTGACTGAACCTCATATTGGGCAAGCTTGTTTAAGAGTTCGTCGATATTTTCCTTGCGATCCTCCAGTTTTTCGTCATCATCCTCATCATCAAGATATCCGTAATAGTCGATAGCCTCAAGCAAGTCATTTACCAGGTCAACATACGAGTCAGCCTTTAGGGCTGTATTTTTAAAGCTCTCTATAAGTGATGCGAATTTCGTAAGTCCTGTGATGGAACGCCCGAGTCCGAGACTCTTTGTGAGGAAAGGATCGTTGGTAACCCTGAGGATGGCGTCATAGAGACTTATCTCATTTTCCTCTGCATAAAGAGCCAGCTTGTCAATACTGGTAGCACCGATGCCTCTCTTGGGTATGTTAAGGATACGTTTTACCGAGATATCATCCGAATGGGATGCGATGACTCTGAGGTAAGCCAGTATATCCTTTATTTCCTTACGCTGGTAGAAGTTAATACTGCCGATGATCTTGTATGGGATATTCCTCAGTACCAGACGCTCCTCAAACATACGGGACTGTGCATTGGTACGGTAGAGGATCGCAAAGTCCTTATAGTCGGCATTGCCCTCACGTACTTCTTCATATATGGTATTAACGATGTCCTGTGCCTCGTCCCTGTCACTGGGATAGGTAGTAAAGGTGACGGGTGTGCCGGATTCGTTATCGGTCCAGAGAGTCTTTGACTTTCTGGCGGTATTATTCCTGATAACCTCGTTTGCGGTATCGAGGATACTTTTTGTAGAGCGGTAGTTCTGCTCCAAACGGATGACTTTGGCCTCGGGATAGTTCTTTTCAAAGTCAAGGATGTTCCTGATATTGGCACCTCTGAATTTATATATAGACTGGTCATCATCTCCGACTACACAGAGATTACGCTCGACCTCGCCATAGTCATTCATATATTCTGCAAGCAGTCTGATGAGCTCGAACTGTGCGGTGTTGGTGTCCTGGTACTCATCGACCAGGATGAACCTGAACCTGCGTCTGTAGTACTCAAGAGTCTCGGGTGATACACGGAACAGCTGGACGGTCTTAAATATCAGGTCATCAAAATCGAGAGCATTATTGGCTTTGAGTCTTTTCTGATACTCTGCGTAAGCTTTGGCATAGAGCAGCTGCTCCTTGTCGCCGCCGGCGTATTCCAAAAACATATCGGGGTCTATCAGGTTGTCCTTTGCAGAGGAGATGACACCCAAAAAAGTTTTATCCTTATACCTTTTGGGGTCAAGGTTCATGTTTTTGATGATATCCTTCATCAGGGACTTCTGGTCATCACGGTCATATATTACAAAATCCCTGGCAAAATCAAGTTTTTCTATAAAACGACGGAGTATCTTTACGCAGGTGGAATGGAAGGTGCTGGCCCAGACAGCCTCGGAGCCGGGTCCTACGATCCTTGCGATACGTTCCTTCATCTCATTGGCAGCCTTGTTGGTAAAGGTAACCGCCAGTATATTGTAAGGGCTTACGCCGCACTCTGAGATCAGGTAAGCTATCCTGTGGGTGAGCACCCTGGTCTTACCTGAGCCGGCACCTGCCAGTATCAGCAGGGGACCGGTTTCATGCTGTACGGCCTCGGCCTGCATGTCATTAAGTCCTTCAAAAATATCACTCATATATGTAATCCTTTTATGTATTGGGTTTTAATGCAAAAACGGAAAAAATCGTACAAAAAAGGGAGGGACAGTGAAAAACGTCTGTCCACTCACCATCTCGAATTTTACACTTTTTTTGAAGATTTGTCAATTTATTTTAAAAAATACTGGAAATATGAGAGAAAGTATGGTAAACTATATCTCGTAGAGTTTCTGTTGCATGATAAAGCAAAAATCAGACAGGAACCGTAAAAGTATTGAAAGGATGTGGAGAGTATGTGCTTTAAGTGTAAGGAGTTTACAGACAAGACAAAGAAAAAGTTCGATGACATTATTTCTGAGTCAAAGATCGGCGAGATCTTAAAGAAGAAGGAAAAGGAAAAGCTTGAGAAGAAAAAGAATAAGGCAGTTATCATTTTGGCTATCGTTGCTTCTGTAGCAGCTATCTGCGTTATCGCTTACTTCGTATATAAGCTTGTTAAGCCCGATTACCTCAAGGACTACGAAGAGGATGACGATTTCGACGATTTTGAAGACATCGATGATTTAGATGATTTTGATGACCTTGATACAGAAGAAGAGAAGAAAGAGGAGACAGCTGAGGAATAATTCTTTAGCTTAGGTGTGCGTGATGGCCGGATCGGAAGAGAAAAGTATTACTCAGGCTATGACAAAGAGCTTGAAACAGATGCTGAGCGAGGATAATGCTTATATGGTATCCATCCTTAAAAAGATGAAGTCCACCACGTATGTTCAGCCCGGCGAGGTACCTAATATCGATCTGTACATGGATCAGGTTACTAAGTTCATGGATGAGCATCTGGAAAGCTCAAAGCGTCGGAGTGATGATAAGCTTCTGACCAAGACCATGATCAATAACTACACCAAAAACAATCTGCTGCCTTCGCCAAACAAGAAAAAGTATACCAAGGACCATATGTATACTCTGCTCTTCATATATTATCTGAAGAACGTTATGCCGATGGATGATACACAGAGTGTATTGAAACCTCTGACAGACATGTTTTTCGGTGAGCAGGGCTCCATCGATATGGAGGATATCTATAAGGAAATATTCGATATCGAGTACGGACAGTCGTTTTCATTGACGAGGGATGTGGTCAGAAAGTATAACAAGTCCAAGGAGAGCTTTTCTGAGGTAGAGGATCAGAAGGAAAAGGATTTCCTGCAGGCATTTACCTTTATCGCTATGCTGTGTTTTGATGTGTATATGAAGAAGACTATGATCGAAAAGATCATAGATGATAATTTCTCACTTTCATCTATCATGAAAACAGAGAACGCGGATGAAGAAAAAAAGGCAAAGCCTGCCAAGAAAAACAAAAAATAATTAAAGGTTTATAAAAATACTGCCGATATAAGATTTGGTGATTTGTATTTTAAGGATTTACAGTGCAGATGCACCGTAAATCCTTTTTTTGAAAATGGAAGATGAGGACTGGGGGTAGTAATGATGGATAAACAGCACAGCAGGAGATTATCAGGGAAAAAACTGGGCATATTGATGATGCTCGTTATTTCCATGGTATTTGTGGGTGTTTATTGCTTAACAGGCGGGGACGCCGTGAGGGTACGTGCGGATGGAAATCTGCAGTTCTATGTGGGTGGATCACCTAAGAACAACGGAGAAACAATAGATTGTATTACAACTTCTATGTCTATCATGCTCTTGAATGCTCCGACCGGGTCTACTTTTGAATGGGAGGTCGTTGAACCATCTGTAATAAAAATTGATGATGGGTCTGTAAATGGCAGTGCTTCTTTTTTAACAGGAAATAACAGTATCAATATTAAACGTATTTCACCCGGATACTCGGGATTAACGGTAACGGTTACTTCTCCCTCGGGCAGCCAGGAGGCATATATTGATGTGCGTGTTCCATTAGAATGGGATGATAATAACAACATAGATGCACAACCGACAAATGACAACTATGGATTAATGGTTGTAAATGGCAGAAAAACAGTACAGATTTATAAGAATGATTCTAATTTGGCTGGGTCACCTAACAGATACTGGCATTATTTAAGAAAACTTAAATATATAGAATACTCTTACAGTGGTGACGACCCGGATACAGCGGTGAATGAAACATTAGGCACACCGGCAGATAGTGATGTAAATCCTTCTTATCTGGCGAACTTTGTTTCTGCTCTTGAATGGGAAAGCTCTGATCCTAATGTCGCTGAGGTAAATGAAAAAGGTGTTGTTATAGCAAAGTCTGCAGGATTTGCAACTATCAAAGTTAAGACAAAAGGTGAAAAGTATGATGAAGATTCCTTTGACGTGGTAGTTGTACCTGAGGTAACAAGTATAACGGATGAGATCAGGGGATATGCTCCTGATACTGTACTTACAGCAGCAGATTCGGATGGAGCCCGTGTGGTGAAGGATTTTGAAGGTTCTGAAATCGTCGTTGAGGTCAATGCGGAAAATGCTGCACTGCTTGACTGGTATGTACTAAGTGCTGATGGAACCATGGATATAACTGATACTGTAAGGAATGACATACAGGTAAGCAGTAATTCCAAGAAATTCATATTAAAGAATATAAAGGCAGGTACTTATTTCATAACCGCTGTACCACGAAATGGTATAAGCGGATACAGTCAGTTTCCTTCAACTTCTAAAATTAATATTTTAAAGTTAAAAGTAATAGTTCCGATAAAATATCCGCCGAGTGATATTGTTTTAGGGTTTTATTCCTCGGGATACCATGATACTTATAATATATTGGAGTATTCTAATCTGCCGTCGGGTGTGTTTAATTATGAAATAAATTACAATGAACAACAATATGCCAGGATGGGCAACAGTGAAGGCTTAGTTGAGGCGGTTTCTGAGGGGCGTGCGACTGTCAGGATTACAAAAAAGAATGCGGAATTTAATGCTCTTTTTGGAAGCTATGCTACAAATAATAATCTTACGAATTATAATGCTAATAATACTGTAAATGTCACGGTATATGGTGGAGTTCTGTTAAATTCATCATTGGTATCGCTGCCTATTGGTAACCAGTATAAATTAGAATTAGTTGCACCTGAAAATTATCTTGGACAGGTAAATTGGTCAAGTGATAATCCGTCAAGGGTTTCGGTAGACAGCAGCGGACGTGTTACAGCCATTGCTGAAGGTGAAGCTACAGTTAAGGTAGTTTTAAATGATGGTACGGGGGTTACCAGACAGGCACAGTGTGTCGTAAAAGTTGTCAATGCTATAAATTCTATAAGTCTTTCAGCGGGGTCTGACCATATCAGTGAAGGCGGAAGTATGCCGATCACAGCTACAGTTGATCCTTCGGAGCTGACTGCTTCAGCTCTGAGATGGACTGTTTCTGATACAAGCATTGCCGAGCTTGTACCTACCGAGGGATCAGTAGTTACTATCATAGGAAGGAGTCCCGGTACAGTTGCTGTTACGGCGCTCAATCCGGATAATGGCAAGATTGGTACTATGGTTGTAACTGTTAACCCTGTTATAACCGGTATCAGTGTTTCGCCTTCCTCGTTGACAGTAGCCAGGTCATCCGGACCCATACAGCTATTTGCTACCTGCACTCCGGGGCTGCCTGCTAACGAAGTACTTACGTGGACCAGTGATAAAGAGAATATTGCCAGAGTAGATCAAACCGGTAAGGTTACTTTTGGTGGAGATTCAGGAATAGTATATATAACTGTCAGAACAGAGAACGGGAAAAGTGCAACATGTACAATTGTAGTTACCCAGGAAATGCAGGGGATCGTACTTGATAAGTATGAATACACAATGTATGCCGGTGAAAACTACAGGCTGACATATACCGTAAGACCATTTAATACTACGAATGCCACGCTGCGATGGACTACCAGTGATGCTAATGTAGCTACAGTTGATACCACGGGACTGATCTCAGCGAAAAATCCCGGAACATGTACGATTACCGCACAATCAACAGATGGGACCGGATTAGTAGCTACCTGCCTGATCACTGTTATTAAAAATGCAACCGGTGTTAAGCTGGATGTTAATTCATTGGAAATTAATGTTGGTGAGACTTATCAGTTAGACGCAAAAATTGAGCCTGCTAATTCTTCAGCTTCTCTGTATTACGAATCGAGTAATCCTAATGTTGCCATAGTTTCCTCAAACGGTAAAATTACGGCAAAGGGAAAAGGAAACTGTGTAGTTTTTGCAAAGACCGGTACGGGAATATATGATTATTGTTATGTAGAGGTTTCACAGCAGGTTACCGGACTCGAGTTGGACCGTGAAGAAGCAGAAATAAAAGTGGGTGAAATGATTGAGCTCATAGCGAAGGTTACGCCTGAGAGCGCTTCCGATTTGGAACTTGAGTGGACGAGCAAGAATGAAAAGGTCGCTACTGTAAGTCAGAAGGGTGTAGTAAAGGGCATAGCAAAGGGTTCAACTATTATAAGCTGTACTACTTTGGATGGTGAATATATAGCAATCTGTCTGGTAACCGTTACGGAAGCAGATGGACCCAGAACAGTTACTATAACAGTGAATAAATCAGCTACTGTGGGAGTTAAAAAATCATACCAGCTTACTGCAACGGTTGACGGAGCTGAGGTGGATCCAAGCACATTGTCTTGGAAGAGCAGCAATAAAAAAATAGCCAAGGTAACAAAAAGCGGTGTAGTAAAGGGTGTTGCAGTCGGAAAGTGTAAGATCACCGTAAAAATGAAGGATGGAAGCATCGGATCCGCAAAATGTACCGTCAAGGTTATCACTGCTACCAATGATATAGAGCTGAATAAGTCCTATGTTGAGATAGTTCAGGGCAGGACTTTGAAACTGAAGGCAACAACATCACCTAAAAAGACTACTTATTCTCCGCTTTGGGAGAGCAGTGATGAAACAATAGCAACGGTCAGCAAAAAGGGTACCATTACTGCGCTAAAGCCCGGTGACTGTACGATAAAGTGTGTTGCTAAGGATAATTCTGAGGTTTATGCAGTCTGTCGTGTACATGTTACGGCTCCGGTAACCATTACAAGCTTCAATTTTTCTGAAGAGGCTCTGGTGATGGTACCCGGTGAGTCATCAAGTGTGCAGTATACGGTTTCTCCGGCTAACTACACCGAAGGCTATACATGGTCTTCCGATAACCCGGTGGTAGCTACCGTTGACAGCAAGGGAAAGGTTACAGCAAGAGCGGTAGGTGCTGCCAAAATCACAGCTCTTTCGGATTCGGGCAAGAAAAGTACCATGAACGTATATGTTGTAGGCCTTAGTAAATCAAAGATAACTCTTCACCAGTATGAAAGTACTAAGATAAAACTTGAAGTAGACGGGGTTAAGAGCGGAGAACTTGATATAAGATGGGATACGGACAACCAGAGTATAGCAGAGATGTCTAACGGTAAGGTAACCGGTAAGGCACTGGGTACCACAACAGTCTACTGTGTAGTAAACGGCAGGTATCTGGCTTGTACTGTGAAGGTAATTAAAAACTAAAAAAGAGCAGAAAAAATATAAACCGTCAGACTTGAGTTTAGTCTGACGGTTTTACTATATCTATTTGTTTCTTAATGGAACGTAAACAGATAAAAATTTATTCTCCAAAATGTTTATTGTAGAAATCATCTAAGAGACTATCAACATAGTCCTCATTAAGTTGTCCAAAACAGGTTTCGAGTGCCTTTTTCATGGCATCGGTACGCTTTAAGTAAAGAATTTCTTCAGGAGTACCATCGCTACCGTCGAGACCTTGCTGAGTCATTATATAAGCATGTTTTTCAAGCCATTCATTAATCTCGTCTGTACGCTTTTCTTCATCAGCTACTAGTGACTTTGCTTTCTTGGAACGCTTAAATGCTCCTATACCTACACCGATGCCTGCTATGGATAGTGCGAACAGGATGCCAAGAGTCATATAGTTGCCTTCAAAAAGATCGATAACACCAACCAGATTTAACAGAGTGAAGATGAACATCAGACAACCGACGATGGTAAACGTGTAACCTGTGGATGAAAACTCATTGGCTTTTTCTGCTTGGGACTCATATACACCGGCAGGTTTGTATTGGGGAGCAGAAACCTTTAACAGTTTCTTTAAATCCTCATCGGAGACACCGGCTTTTCTGAGCCTTTCCAAATCCTCAGGGGTCTCAATCTTTATAGCCTCTTTTGTACCCTCTTCGTCCTCGGAAATCTCAATATTTAAACCTTCATCATTTTCTGAAGCCTTTAACTTTTCTGCTTCAACAGTTATAAACGCTTTATATTCTACGGCAGCTTTCTTGCCGTCAGCATCAGCTACTGTAACCAGATAAGCCTCGTCCTCGTCTATATACTCGGATTCTGCCTCAATACCGGCATATTTCAGATAAGCCTTAAGCTTTTCAACAGTATCCGGATTTTGGAGCAGGGCTATCTGGGCTCTTTCAGCTTCTTCCTTGAGCTCTGCTACAAGTGCTGCACCACAGTCTGCACAAACCTTTATTCCTTCGCGGTATTCTGTTTTACAATTAGGACACCAGGGCATAAGAAAAATCTCCTTTATAAGTTCTTTTCGATTGTTAACTATACCATAATGAGTTAAATAATTCAAGGAGAAATACTATATATGACCAATTGAATAAAGAATAGTAATATTTTTGCATAAAAAGTAAATTTTCGCTTTTATTTATCCATAATTTATGTTATCATATAAAAAGAGTATCTGTATATTTTTGTGGGATTCTCTTTTGGTGAAGATGACATTTTGATATTTACATAGACGGAATGGATCGGAGGGTGCAGGATGAAACTTAAAACCAGGCTGTTGTTTAATTCTATCGGCCCGATGCTGCTTGTAATAGTTATCGTTATGGCTATACTTGCTTTTGAATTACCTCTGTTTAATACCCGTACCACGGAAAAAGGTATGAAGTCAGCCGCATACACTGTGGCTAATATGCTGGACCTGATCGAAGGTAATTATAAAATAAATAACGGAAAACTGGTTAAAGGTGATAAGATCCTTACAGACGAGTCCGGTATATTTGAGTCCATGAAAGAAAAAACTGGCATGGAGATAGCAGTTTTTTACAGCAACATCGGCTATGCGACCACTCTGAAGGATGATGCAGGAAATTACCTGAAGCTGTTTACCGTGGATGAAAATATCGCTGACTCGGTAATAAGTCTTAACGAGGTGTATTATGACAGAAATGCCACCTTTAACGGTGTAGATTACTATGGTTGTTATGTACCTGTCAGGCAGAATGGACTAGCTGCAAATATCGGTATGGTTTTTGTCGGTTTACCGGTTTCTGAGGTTAAGTCGGCCACTGTTATATGGATCATTATCTCGTTCGCAGTAGTGCTGGTTGTAGCAGTTGCATCAACTATATTTGCATGGAAATATGCAAGGTCCATGACTAAGGCTATCGTGGAGTGCGAGAAGGCTGCTGACAGGCTTACATCTGGAGAACTCGAGATCAGACTGCCTGAAGAGCTTTTAAAGAGGTCTGACGAACTGGGAGCTCTCGGGCGCTCAAATGTAAAGCTGGCATCCACTCTGAAGGATATAGTTTCTGAGGCTAAAAAATGTACCGGAGAGCTCGGAGATGCTTCGACCAACTTAAAGAAAGTCTCTATGGATACTACGGTTGCTATCAGGAATATAAAGAATTCAGTGAATGATATAAACAAAGCTACTTCATCACAGGCTAAGGATACCGAGACCGCATCTGAGAATGTAGCGGTTATCAGCGGAGCAATAAATGATACCGCCATGGAGGTTAAACAGCTTGACAATAATGCCGAACTGATGAAGGCAAAGAGTGAAGAGGCTCTGGAGATACTTGATGATCTGAAGGGTATCACTGATGAGGCGGGTCAGGCTATCAATGTAATTTACGAGCAGACTAATAAGACTAACAGTTCCGCTAAATCTATCGGAGAGGCTGTAAACCTGATCTCTGATATAGCAAACCAGACCAACCTGTTGTCACTTAATGCTTCTATCGAGGCAGCCCGTGCCGGCGAGGCAGGTCAGGGCTTTGCCGTAGTTGCTACTGAGATCAGTGCATTGGCTGAGCAGACCAATAATTCAGCCCACATGATAAAGGGCATCATTGATTCCCTGATGCGTGATTCCAACAATGCTGTTAAGACTATGGATAAGGTTCAGGAGATCATCGTTAAGCAGAACGATAACGTAGACAGGACTGTTAGGATATTTAATGAGCTTGAGGACAATATCAACATAACGGTATCTACTTCTGCAAAGATTTCCGAGGATGTAAAGGCTCTGGAAGAGGCTAGAAATGTTGTAGAGGATGCGCTTCAGAATCTGTCTGCCGTGGCTGAGGAGAATGCGGCCGGTACTGAGGAAACGTCAAACAGCATGGACAGAGTCGGAAATGTAATCAACAAGGTATCATCGGCTGCACTCAGCCTGTCGGATATGTCCGAGAGACTTGACCTTACGATGTCGGCCTTTAAAGTCGATGAGTATTGATCAAATAAGTTAATTAATATTTTGAAAAGTGAGATAAAGGGGTCTTGGTAAATCCCATGAAAACATATGGATATACCGGGTACCCCTTTTATGTATTGATGTTCAACTTGTATTTGAGATAAATTTATGGTTTTGTCATTCTGAACAACGCGAAGAATCTTATGATTTTATATGGGGTATGACATATGAGAAAACTTGCATTATCTGATGAAATATTGATGAGTGTGGATAAGAGTGCCCGTTATATAGGGCATGAGGTAAATGCCATATGGAAGGATCTCGATAAAATAGATATCCGATTCTGTATGTGTTTCCCGGATGTCTATGAGGTCGGGATGTCGCATATCGGCATACAGATATTGTATGAGATGTTTAACAGGCGTGAGGATACTTTCTGTGAGAGAGTATATTCGCCCTGGCCCGACCTGGATAAGCTGATGAGGGAGCACAACATTCCTCTGTTTGCACTCGAGAGCCAGCAGCCCATAAAGGATTTTGATTTTTTGGGGATTACGCTCCAGTATGAAATGTGTTATACAAATGTACTGCAGATACTTGAGCTTTCTCAGATACCGATATTTGCTAAGGAAAGGACCTGGGAGCATCCTATAGTTATAGGTGGAGGTCCATGTACATATAACCCTGAACCACTGGCTGATTTCTTTGATATCTTTTATATAGGTGAGGGAGAGACGGTCTATGATCAGCTGCTGGATACCTATAAGAAGTATAGAAAAGAAGGACGCTCGAGGCATGACTTTTTAGTGGCTGCATCTCAGATAGAGGGGCTTTATATACCTGAGCTCTATGATGTGGAATATAATGAGGACGGTACTTTAAAGAGCTTCACTCCCAGAGAAGGCGCACCTGAGAAGGTTAAGCGTCAGGTAGTGGCTGACATGAGCGATACCGTTTACCCGGAAAAGCCTGTAGTTCCTTATATCAGGGCGGTACAGGACAGAGTAGCATTAGAGATACAGAGGGGCTGCATCAGAGGATGCCGTTTCTGTCAGGCGGGTATGATATACAGGCCCTTAAGAGAGAGAAGTCTGGAGTTTTTGAAAAAGTATGCTCTGGCGATGATCAATTCCACAGGCTATGAGGAAATCACGCTTTGTTCTTTGAGTTCAAGTGATTATACCAAGCTGGCTGAACTTATGGACTTTTTGATCAATGAGATGGGCAAGAGAAGGATAAATATCTCACTGCCGTCTTTAAGAATTGATGCATTTTCACTTGATGTTATGAGCCGTGTGCAGGATGTCAGAAAGAGCAGTATCACCTTTGCTCCTGAAGCCGGCACGCAGAGGATGAGGGATATCATCAATAAAGGTCTTGATGAGGAGACCATTCTTAACGGTGCTTCGGAAGCATTCAAGGCAGGCTGGGACAAGGTTAAACTGTATTTTATGCTGGGTCAGCCTTTCGAGCTTGACAGCGATGTGGAAGGAATACCTCATCTGGCTGATAAGATTGCAATGGCATTTTATGATACGGTGCCGAAGTCTGAGAGGCGCGGTAAGGTTCAGGTGACTATCAGTACTTCTTACTTTGTACCCAAACCCTTTACTCCGTTCCAGTGGGCAGCACAGATCACTCCTGAGGAGTATCTGAGACGTAAGACTCTGCTGATGGATACCTTAAAGCAGGAGCACAACTATAAGTCGATCAAGTATAACTGGCATGACAGCAATACTTCTATATTAGAGGGTCTGCTGGCACGTGGCGACCGCAGGGTTGGCAGGGTTATCTATGAGGCATACAAGGACGGATGCCTGTTTGATGCATGGACTGATTATTTTAATATGAAGAAATGGGAGCAGGCTATAGAGCGTGCAGGTATAGATATGGATTTCTATACCACGAGGGAACGGAGCACGGATGAGCTCCTACCGTGGGATTTCATTGATACCGGTATGACCAAGGCTTTCATGAAGCGTGAGTATGAGAAGGCTCGCAAAGGGCAGACTACCAAGAATTGCCGTGAGGGCTGCGGCGGATGCGGATGCAACTCGTGGACGACAGGGGTGTGCATTGAGGCGTAAGTTTTTTATATGTTATTTTTTACGGGTGGTCGGAGCAGCTTTGTGGTCTAAAACCCGAATCCGAAGCATATCCACTGCACGCTTTAGGGTTTTATCCCATAAAGCTGCTCCGACCACCCTGTACAAGAATATTTACAGTATTTTATGGAAGAAGGTTATATATGATATTTCGAATAAGATTTGCAAAATATGGCGTAGTGAAGTTCATAGGTCATTTGGATGTGATGCGTTATTTTCAGAAGGCGGTCCGTCGTTCGGAGCTTCCGATTAAGTATTCGCAGGGTTTCAATCCTCATCAGCTCATGGTATTTGCTCAGCCTTTGGGTGTTGGTGTTACCAGTGACGGCGAATATATGGATATTGAGACTGAGGATGTTGATTTTGCCGGGAATGCCTTAAGTGCTGAGAGAGTGCGGGAGATTCTTGGCGGGGCGCTTACGGAAGGGTTTGAGATTGTTTCAATCAGACAGATTCCCTGGCAGGAGGGTACCAAACATCCCGAAAATGCGATGTCTCTTGTAGCAGGAGCAGACTATGTTATGTCTTTAAAAGATGGGTACAGTCTGGGAATCTTGGATAGCGTCGAGCAGGATGATAAAATATCATATCTTAAACAGAAGTTAGAAAGCTTTATGGGACAGGATAACATCGTTGTATGCAAGAAGTCGAAGTCCGGTGAAAAGGATATGGATATCAAGCCATACATATATGAGGCAGCAGTGGAGGATAATTCTAGGATCCCTTCATTTATTGATGAAACAGGGGTTGCTCATGCGGATGTTTATGAACCCGGTATTAGATTTTTCTTTAGCCTTTCTGCAGGTAGTGCAGTAAATATCAAGCCTGAGCTTGTGCTGGAGGCTTTCCTTTCATACTGTGGTGAAGACTTTAATGAATTGATGTTCCAGATCCACAGGGCACAGATGTATTCTGATGTTGAGCAACATACAGGCCTGTAATAGAAATAATCGGACTGAATGGGTGATAAATGCAGATATGGGAAATTCTATAGTTGTTGTAAGAAAAGATGATAAGATAATGACGGCTCTTTTTAAGGAAAAAGAATTAGTCACTATCGGACTGGAGAGTACCGGTAAAGAGGAAAGGGTTGGAGATATTTTTATCGGAAAGGTCCAGAATATTGTTAAAAATATTAAGGGTGCGTTTGTTGAGATCGGTAATAAGAGAGTCTGTTTTCTGCCACTTGAGGAAAGAATATCTCCGGTTTTCTGCGATGGTAAGAAAAGGGATATCAGAGTAGGGGATGAGCTGCTGGTACAGATTTCTAAAGAAACCAGAGGGAATAAGGCGCCGCTTGCTACTGCCGGACTTACACTTACAGGCAGGCTTCTTGTTTTAGCAAAGGGCAAGGAGAATATCGGTGTTTCAAGCAAGATTTCCGATGAAGGCATAAGAGAAAACTTAAAGGAAGTTGTAAGACCTTTTTTAGGTGACGGCTATGGCTTTATTGTACGTACCAATGCCGCAACGGCCACTTCGGATGATTTGGAAAAAGAAGCTGAAGCATTAAAGACTCAGTATGAAAAGATAGTTCGGGAGAAAATCCATCTTACATGTTTTTCTAAGATTTATTCAGCTCCTGCAGAGTTCATCATGGAGGTCCGAAACGGTTATTCGTTTGAGGTAGACAGTATTCTTACGGATGATAGGGAAATCTATGAGGGCATTAAGGAATATCTGGACCTGGGATGTGAAGCGGACAGAGAAAAGCTATCTTTCTATGATGATAAAAATATATCATTGTCTGTTTTATACGGGTTGGAGTCCAAACTCCAAAAGGCTCTTCAGGACAAGGTATGGCTTGATTCAGGGGCGTATCTCGTTATACAGCCGACAGAGGCTCTCGTTTCCATTGATGTTAACACCGGAAAGGCTATAGTGGGTAAAACTAATACAGAGGAAACTTTCTTTAAGGTAAACTGTGAGGCAGCTGTAGAGATTGCGGCCCAGCTCCGATTGCGAAATCTTTCGGGTATCATAATTGTTGACTTTATTGATATGAAAAAAGAGGAGCACAGAAAGCAACTTCTTAATGTACTTAAGGATGAACTGGCCAAGGATCATATCACAACAAGGCTTATAGATATGACACCTTTGGGACTTGTCGAGATAACCCGCCAGAGGATACGGAAATCCATTTATGAGTTATAGCCGTTAACCAAATGTTTACTGACAATGGATTATGTTGATGAGCTAATAATGGTAATGCAGAAAGGATTGAATATGAAAACTTTGATTGTTATCGATATGCAGAATGATTTTATTGACGGAAGTATGAAATAAAAGGGGCTGTGTACATTGAAATCTGCTTGACACAGCAGTTGAAATAAGAGTATAATCGGAATTGTTAAAAAAATATTAAATACAGAATAGGCTTGACAAATGATATGATAACGGACAGAGTTTTCAAGCAAGGCATATTATATACTTATACCGTAATTACGAGCTGGAGGTTAATAACTTGGGCTCATTTATGTGCGCAAATTTAATATGAAAAAATACAGACATAACTGAGAGCTATATGGGTTCTTTGCTATGTCTGCTTTATTGTTATTTGCTTTGAAAGAAGGGAGAAAAATGAAAAAACTATATTTTTTTATCTTTGTACTGTGTATTTTAAGTGTGAGTGGTTGTAGTTCGCTTGACGATGATGGTATAGCGCAGAAGATATCCGAGGATAGTATTGCCGTTAAAAATGATGTTGGTAACAATAATGACAACATTGACATTGTTGACAATAAACCTGAATCTAAAAGTTTGGAGTTATCGAAACCCAATAACATATACCTTAAACAAGATAACCCTAAAAAAATGTACTTAACATGGGATAGAGTTTCTGATGCGGATTATTATGAAATTGAATATGGAAATGGTCAAACTCTGGTTTCTAAAGTTAATTCCTGTGGAATTGATAACCTTCAAGAAGGGTATTTATATGCCTTTAGAGTAAGAGCAGTTCATGAAGAGAAAAACCATGTTGATTATTCTGATTGGGCAGAGAGTAAGACCTTTGAAATTGCAGTGAATTTGGCAATGCCAAAGAATATAGAAAAAGATTTAGATGGGAGCTATATTCATATTTGCTGGGAAGCAGTTGAAGGAGCTACAGGATATGAAGTAAAATGGAATTCGAATTCTAACATTTTTGACACACCGGGCGTTGATCTTACAGGCGTAGAAATGGGTGAAAATATTAAATTGTATATTCGCTCAGTAAAGAATGTGGAAACCAGATTTTATTACTCTGATTGGGCAGAGTTTTCTTACACTGTGCCTACAATAGATTATTCTAAGATTGATTATGATGAAGCTACACTACTTAACTATAACCAACTATTAGAATGGGTAAAAACAAAAGGATATGATGGGAATATTACTACTGAGGACTGGGATGGAACTAAAATGACTGTGGTAGATGTTTACTGTGAAGATGTAGTATATAAGGATCATCCAATTGTAGCCTTGGGAGCTAAAGCACTTGCTGTTGGAAAGCATATTTATGAACAGGTTGATCTATATACAGCAAACAAATTAGATGAGGATTATGCATCGGTATTAGACACAACAGTTACGCTGTTTCAAAGCAAAGGCTTTAAAAACTACATTAACGAATTAAACAAGGAGGCAGAAGAAGAGGGGCAAAGAGCTCTTGTTAAGGGGGTTTGGAGAGCGATTATTACAGATACCAAAATGCATTATTATTATTACTATGATAATACTGATTTGGGAGCTATTGTTTCAATTAATAAATTTATTCATCATACTATTTGGGGAGATGAGCATGACAAGAAATACTCTAAGTACAAGAAAGATTCAGATGGATACTATTCTATTGTTTCGAAAATGACTGGTCAGGATTATAGAGTAAAAGTTGATGATGTAAAAGAAAATGGTATGGTTTATTGGTTTGTCCAGGTTGATAACTGCAGGAAACGCTGAATGATACCCTGAAAATGATAAATTATGTATTTGAATCGGA
>JAEEGJ010008320.1_pt1 | contig 28714 bp, 27 predicted proteins | sample 8958761 | NCBI WGS metagenome assembly JAEEGJ01 (sample SAMN16246546, study PRJNA631951) | gut metagenome | biome: gut microbiome; feature: rumen; material: RS-attached | host: Bos | place: Iran: Karaj | collected 2018-10
GGGTGGTATTGATGGAATCTTATATTCCTTTTTGTCATTAGTAATTACAACATGTTGTGTGCGTGTGAGTTTATTACCTTTTTGTTTGGTTTTGGTGATGACCACTTTGCCCAGTTTCACGCCTTTCACTCCGGTCTGGATGATGTGAGTGCGGCCCACCACGGTGTCTTTTTCGATGTGCGTATGTCCGCTGACAATCAGGTCGATACCATGGACTTGGCTGGCGAGGATGGGGTCGCACATGGGGCGGCCGGGTTCGGGGTCGTAGCCGAGATGCGAGAGGCATACGATAAGGTCGCAATGCTGTTGTTGAAGTACCGAAACCATCTCTTTCGACACCTCCACGGGGTCCAGATACTTCATGCGCTCCACAGTGGAGGTGAAAGTGAGGCCGTCCATATTGGGCGAGAGTCCGAAAATTCCTATTTTAACTCCCTGACGTTCAATAACTATCCATTCTTTAATAACTTTCTCCAGCTCGGGACAGCCGGGGAATTTGTAGTTGGCGCAGACGACGGGGAATTTGGCCTTTTTCAGCTTTGCCACAAGGCTGTCCAAACCGTTGTCGAACTCGTGGTTGCCGAGGGTGGCGGCATCGTAGCCCATAATGTTCATCATCTCTATCTCCACGTCGCCGCCGAAGAGGTTGAAATAGGGGGTGCCTTGCGAGAAATCGCCCGCATCGAACAGAAACACAGGACCTTTGCTCTGTCGGCGTACCTCGTAGATGGCCTGCTCGCGACGCAGAACCCCGCCCAAGGTGTCTTTCGACGTGATGTAAGGCTCTATCTGGCTGTGGGTGTCGTTGGTGTGGAGTATGGTTATTGTTTTCGAGCTTTTGCAGGTGACGAAAAGCGCCACGGCAAAGACTGCTATTGCTACCGGTAATATTCTGTTTTTCATAATGTTGCGTTATTTGATAATTGCTACCCTGCCGTCTTTCACGCCGCGGAATTTTCCTTTGGCTTTGAAATATTCAATCATCGTTGTGCGGAAAGGCTGTGTTTGTGTGAAAATGTTTTTGGTCTTGACGTCGGCAAGGATTTTGTCGCCGCCGTTCTCGACGAAATTGATGGTGGCCATGCGGTAGGTACGGCTGTCGTCGAGGGGCTTGCCGTTGATGGACACGGATTCGATGATGCCGCCTTTGTACACCAGCCGCACGCCTGCGGAGAACGACTGGACATTTTTCAGCTCGCGCAAGTTGTTGAAAAACATCTTTCTAAGTTCGCTGCCTTTTACGTCGACAATCACCAGATTGTTGTTGTCGAAGGGCAACACGCTGAAAATCTTGCCGATAGTGATAGGTCCTGCCGGTATTGGTTCGCGTATGCCGCCGAAGTTGAGCAAGGCTAGGTCGGGAGCTGTGGCGTTCTGCGACTGCATCTCGGTGGCACCGGCCTGCAGCAGTGCGTCGGTGAGGATGTTGGCGAGGGTTCCGTCGGGGGCCTCGTTGCCGAGGTCGTTAAGGGCTTCGGCCGCCACATCGTTGAAATACAGCTGGTAAAGCAGCCGCACACTGTCGTAATACTGCGAGATGCGGCTATCCTTGCGAGGCACGAAACTTTTGTCGAGCGGTATCAGCTGCGACTCCTGTCGCACCTGATTTTGGGCTATAGCACAGTCCGAAAACAGCACGGCCAAGCCTAATAAAATGATTGTCAGTATTTTTTTCATTGCGTCATTATTTGTTTTTGTCAATGAGAAATTGAATCACCTCTTTGGCATTCTTTTTCAATTTAATTAGTGGGTCGATAAAGTACATTTCGTCGTCTTCTCCAAGCAAAATATTGTCGCTGTCCGCACCGACGTCTGTTATAGCATAGTACTCGTTGCCCCAAGTGTACTTGTCTTCTTGTTTTAACCCGAGATTGTTTTCAAGATAGTTGATAATTTGTTGGTTTGAAGGCCGTTTAAAAGCACGGACAGCTTTTTGTGACAGTATGATTCTTATATCACCCAAATCTTCGCCTATGCCAATAAAAGTGTATTTGGTATTGGGAAAAATCAAGTTGTGAATTATGTGTTCATAAATGATGTCGGTGGATTTTGTGTGTTTTATTGGCTGTTTTGCGTATGGGTCTTTTACCTTGATGTATTCACCGCCTTTTTTGTAAACAACGCTTTCGCCCGAGCGTCTGCTTACTTGATCGCTAAAAAACTTGTATTGTTCTTTAGAATAGAAACACCCAGTTTTTTTAGCAATTTCTATTAGTTTTTCGGAGATTATTTCCCGTAATTGTCTCTCACTAATCTCTCTATCTCCCCAGTGTTCAACGGGTAACCCTTCCGCAAAACTTCGTATGTCGCCGAAATCACCAATTTCTTGTATTGCTCCGGCACCATCAGCAGATATTCCTCCGCCGTCATTCCTTCCGACAGCCGTATGTCTTTGAGTTCCGTCATTTTCTTGGTTATTTGATGTTTGCATATCTGAAAAATGATTTTGCAAAAATACAAAAAAATGTCGAAAAAAACAAATGTGTCAGATTATTGGATGTTCAGATATTCCGATTTTCAGATTATCAGATGATTTGATATTAAATAAAAGAGACGCACGGCCGTGCGTCTCTACGATTTCAATTTTCAATTATCAATTTTCAATTCCCTTAGTCTTATCAGTTCGGGACGGTATTCGAAATGCATGGTGTCGTAGTGGTACCAGCGTCCGCCCCAGATAAAGCCGTGTTTCTCGAATATCTGCACTATCTGCAAAAGCATGGCGTTGCGGTACTTGATGTTGTCGCTCTCGGTGGCGCCTTTGTTGTCCCACCGCCAGTAGCTGGATTTCCCCACGCCGATGTCGATGGCAAAGGCGAAGCTGTGCGGACTGAGCCGCTGTGTGCCGGCCACGATGCGCCAGTTGAAAGTACCGGCGCTTTTGAGGTAGGCTTTCCATTCGGGATGACGGTCGAGCTCGTCGGAGACTTTCTGCAGCTGACGGTCAACGTGGTTTACCGTGCTAACAAGCAGTTTCTGTCCACAAAGTTTTGGACACCAAGTGATTGTACGAGCGCGATTGCGGACTTCGGCGGCGCTGTTGCCGTACATCTTCCTGAAAAAGGCCTCGCAGCGTATGCGGCCCGGGTCGCGGAAAGGCAGCACGGTGTCGGTGTAGTCCCAGAAAGCCATGTCCTCGATGTCGCAGCTTTCGAGTTTCTGCTGCCACGTGCGTTCCCGGCCGTCGTCGTAGAGCATCTTGGTGCCGTCGGCAAAGATAAGGCTGTCGCCGTCGAACCCCTTCAGTGATTCAGGATAGGCGTCGAGCAGGGCTTGTACAAACAATGGCACTTTTTTCTGCTGTTCTGCCTGTGCTCCGACAACGCTGTCCTTGACAGGAATATTCGTGGAAGCGTTTGAACAACAGATTGTTATCGCCGATATGGCAAAAAATAGCAGGTGTTTCATTGTCTCTTTTTTTACAATTTCGGACTTACGCGGTATGTCCTTACATTTTAAGACGCACGGCCGTGCGTCTCTACAATTTCAATTTTCAATTATCAATTTTCAACTATTTCAGCGGGTATGTCTCCCGAATTATCTCTATCTCGTCGTTGCTGCAGTCCACCACGGTGGATGGCACGTCGGTGCCGATGCCGCCGTCGACCACGCAGTCCACCTTTTTGTCGAAGAGGTCGTAAATCAGCTCGGGGTCGGTGAGGTATTCGCTTTCCTGCTCCTGATTTTCGATGCGCACGGAGGTTGAGATGAGCGGCTCGCCGAGTTCCTCAACAATGGCGCGGCAGATGTTGTTGTCGGGCACCCGCAGTCCGATGGTCTTGTTGGGATTCTGGTAGTTGCGCGGCACGCTGCTGCTGGCTTGCATCACAAAGGTGTAAGGCCCTGGCAGATTGTTCTTTAGCATAAGGAACATATCTTTGTCCAACGGTCGGGTGTACTCCGAGAATTGGCTCAGACTCGAGCAAACGAGCGAGAATTTGGCTTTGTTCAGCGAAAAGCCCTTCAGCCGTGCCATCTGCTCCACAGTCTTTTTGTGACTCATGCTGCAGCCGAAGGCGTAGAGCGTGTCGGTGGGATAGATGATAAGTCCCCCGCGACGCAGGATGTCGCCTATCTTGCGGATTTCGTTGGTGTTGGGGTTTTCGGGATAAATCTTGGTTATCATTTTTTTTAGTGATTAGTGACTGGTGATTAGTGATTGGTTTTTTTGATCTGTGAACTGTTGTTTAATTGTTTAATTGTTTAATTGTTTAATTGTTTAACTGTTTATTTGTTCCAATCGGTTCCGAGTTCCGAGTTACGAGTTCCGAATTCCGAACTAATTGTTAATTGTTCATTCTTTTAACTGCAAACTCAAAACTGCAAACTACAAACTTTTAATTAGAATGATTTCCATGGCGAGCATCAGCAGTGAAAGCACTAAGAAAATGTGCCACAGGGGCTTACCTTCGCGCTGACTGCGGATGAGTTGGTCCAACGGCTTGCCGGTGCTTTTTATCAGCGACAGACTGCTGTTCGCTTTTACGGCGTCGGCAATCTCGTCTTCCGAATGGAAACTCATCTCCGACTCGCGGCGGTCGTAGTTGAAGGCGATGCCCTCCACCACTTTGTCGTCGGTCGCAACGACGTAATTGCCAGCGGTTTGCAGGTTGCCGTGGGTGCGCAGGATTCTACTGTCGGCACTGCCGGCCATTTCGGGGATTATCTCCGAACTTCCGTCCAATGCACGGATTTTCAGTACGTTGCCATTGCCTATCAGTTTGGTGGAGATTGCTATGTCGTTGCCTATAAAGTGGTAGAAGTCAGACACTTTGCCGCTGTGCAGGGCTATGTTGTACATCGTGGGGACAAACAGCGCCATGCTACCGAAATTGGTGTGCTGTGCGTAGAGAGGGGTGGAGAGCAGGTAGATGCCGCCGGTGCTGCATTTGGTGAACGACAGCAGGTCGTCGCCGTTGGCGAGGGTGAGCAGACTCTCCTTAACCGTTGAGCTAGAGGGCGTTGCAAGGAAATGTCCGAACACCGTCGGCTGCTCGAAGTCGTTGCCCTGACGCTCGAACACGTTTCGGTAAAGCGGGTGCGAAGTGTTTGTGTGCGAGACTCTTACATCACCACCGAAAAACGCCTTGAACTCGGGCAACCGCAACTGTTTGGCGAAACGGTTGTAGGCCGCCAGATCCATCTCCTTGCTGGGCAGAAGAAGCACCGTGCCGCCGTTCTCTGCAAAGGAGCGCAGATTCTCGGCAAGTCCCGACTGAAGCGTAACCACTTCGTTTACAATAATTAAGTCGTACTGCGAGAAATCCTCGTAGCCCGCGGCGTTGGCCGTGCAACTGCGGTAGGCAATCAGCGAGTCGTTGCCGAAAAGACGTCGTATGTACTGATTGTCAGTGCGTTCGTTTATCGAAAGGGTGGCGATTTTCGAAGTGGGGTTGATGCAGAAAAACATCTCGTCGTCGAAGGTGATGGGGTAGTCGGCGATGCTCACGCTGCCGTGGAGGATGGCGTTGTTATCTATCGTAAATTGCAGTTTTACAGTATTTTCGGCGTTGGCCACGATATCTGTCGAAGCCACGGCGCGTTCCTTGTCGTTCACTGTGAGTTTCATCTGCAGGTTCTCTACGGCCTCGCTGCCGGAGTTGCGTATGTGCGCCGCCACGCTCACCACATTGCCCTGCGTGTAGGCCGGCGCGTCGAACGAAAGACTGTCGATAAACAGGTTGTTCTGTGCCGTTCCCTGCAAAGGCACTAAATAACAATGGGTTGCGGAGTCGGAAGGAAGTGCCTCGATGTCGGCGGCAGAGCTTTGGAAATCGGTGATAAGATATGCCGAGCGGTTGTCGGAACAGTTGTCGGAGCCGAGGGCTGCAAAAAGCCGCTTGGCCACGGTGCTCAGGCTCGGACTCACGGGCGACACATCCACCTCGTCGACGGCGGCGGAGAACTCGTCGGGACTCAGCAGGCGGAACTGTGAGCCAGCCATGTCGTTGGTAATCAGTATAAAACGGTCGGAAGGACTGTAGCCCGCCACAATCTCCTTGGCTTTGCGTTTGGCTTCGTCGAGCAACGTGCCGGACTCCGTGCCGCCCTCCATGCTGAACGAGTTGTCGATATACACTCCCACAGCCGTGCTGCCCGACTGCAGGGCGTTCTCCCTCGGCGGGATGACGGGTTGCGCAAAGGCGATGGCCAGAAAAGCGATGGCGAGGATACGCGCGGCAAGGATTAGAAGGTGTTTCAGCCGCGACTGCCGTTTGGTTTCCTCCGCCAGCTCCTCAAGCTTGGAAATATCGCTGAAATACACCTTTTTGTACCTTCGCAGGTTGAAAAAGTGTATCACAATAGGAATGGCTATCGCCGACAAACCTATGATAAACAGCGGGTTAAGAAACTGCATGCGACAATCGTGATTAAAAATTCAGTTTGCAAAAATACGAAATTTTTTGCAGAGTGAATAGTGATGAAGAAAGGTTCAGTGAACCTTTCGATAGCCGAAGGCGGAGAATGAAGAAACATCCAGTGGATGTTTCGATAGCGACCAAAGGAAGCGGAGAACTCTCCACAAAAACATCCAGTGGACCTTTCGATAGCCCGCAGGGCGGAGAATAAAACCCCGTAGGGGTGTCAGACTATAGGCAGGGGCGTAAGCCCCTGTATAAATGAAACCCAACACGATAGATGAGCCCTGAAGGGGCGACAGAATAGTTTATAATTATGTTCCCAAACAAAAAAGTGCCGAAGTTATTTCGGCACTTTTTTGTAACAATAGAAAGAAAGAAAAAGTTTCTGTTGTTTCTATTATTTGTTCCCTTTAGCTCGGTTGTGTGTGAGGCATAGCATTTGACAGTTGTCTTCGGTGGTTGCACCTCCGAGGCTCCAAGCTGCAACATGGTCGGCTTCCATTTCTCGCTCTCCCCATAGTCTAGTTCGTCGAGCTTCGTGTCCCATAGCGCAAAGCGGACAATTGCTTACACCTTTGGCACGTGCTTCAGCAGTCTGACGCTTATAAACCCGTCTCTTGGTGGCATCGTCAAACACGCGAACATCCAAAAGTCGTGTGTCTTCTTCGCCACCCAAAAGGTATTCGAATACCCCTTTGCGATTCTTCACACAAGGGTCGTCCATCAATTCCGCGGCTCTCTGAGTCATCTCCTTTTGGTTATAGGGCTTGTCGTGGTACTCGTCGTATAACTGCCCCCATTTCAAACCGCACATTTCACTATAACAGTCGGCAAAAACACTTTCTACCCAAGCAATTACATCGTTGAAATGGTCTTGGAGTTCGTCTATTTCGGTGTCGCGACGATGAGCCATCATATATTCGTCCACTTTGTCGTTACTTACCCATTCGAGTGCTGTGTGAAGAAAATCCTGCCTTTTTACCGACCCACGCACGTAAGCACTCCATTTCTGAACGTTAGAGTTGCGGCTATTTGAAAATACCGACCGAGCTTTGGTGACGAAAGGACCGCTGTAAGATGCGTTCAACACCTCCTGCTCGTTGAGAGGTATGCCTGCGATGTTGATGGTCTTGAACCATTGTTTTATCTCCGCTTCAGTCCCTTCGCACTCATAAACCAGCAACGAGGTTTTCTCGATTAATGTCTGTTTGTCTTTGGGCAATGCGTGAAACCGATATGGTAGGTCGTTGCTTATTACAGAGAATTTGTCTCTTAGGAAACGCCCTAGCGATGTTATACGTTGTTGTCCGTCAAGTACTTCCAGATTGCCGTTGGGCAGGCGGTTGAAATAGAGCAACCCCAGAGGGTACTGTTTCAGCACAGACTCGATTACAGCCACTTCTTTTTTGCCATTGTCCTCGGCGTAAAGATAGCTTCGTTGGTATTCCGGTTGAATAGTCAGTCTACCAGAAAGGCCATACAATCCCTTCTCTTCCAGCTCGTTGTATACAAATCCATTACATAATTCTGCAATGGTGTATTGTTTCAGTTCGGTATTCATGATTAGTTTTTAAAAATGCCACCTTTACCATTGCCAAATAGATACTTGCCTCCGTCGGCAAGCAACACTAACAGAATTATCAAACCAATAAATCCCATGATTATATGCGTTTTAAATGTTTATTATATTTCGTTCAAGCTGTCTATGGCTTCGTCTATGCTATTACAAGCATCTTCCAGTGTGTCGATAGATTCCTGCATCTGCTCGCCGCGCTCGCTATCCTGCAAGCCTTCTGGCATGTTGTACAATTTGTCTTCTTCCTCGTCTCTCATATTTTCAAGATTATTCTTGATTTCTTCGAGTGTGGTAACGTACTTTGCAATTTCTTTTCTTCCTTTTGCGTTCATGTTTTTTATGTATTTTATGTTAATAATTATCCTCTTGCAGGCTTGTATGCACTGCCCCAAGATTTTCTTGTTACCTGTGATTGCGAACCATAGCCGGGACTCCGTCTTGTCACTGTTTTTGTTGAGGTTGTGCCTTTGCTTCTTGAAGTAGCGCCAGCAGGGCAATAATTTCTAAAACTTGTTTCGGAACAACTTTTGCGTTGACCTTTTCGAACCTTAAAATATGGAATTGGTTGCCAGTCGTTTGCATTTTTTTTGTTTTCTTTCTTTTTTCGACTTCTTTTAGGCATGCGAATAAGTTTAAAGTAGAAATTCCAATACTCAAAAATGTTTTCATTTTCGCCCCTCATCATTGATTTTATTTTATCTTTTGAGGGCAATTCACTAGGTATATCTTTCATGAATATCTTACGCCGGACCAGTTCTGTTATTGCATTGGCAAGGCGCTTTTTATACATCTGTTCGTCTTCCATTTCGCCTTTTTTAAGCAATTCGCATTGTTCATCGGTGAGCCGGAGAAGTTTGTAAAACTTTTTTCGCATGCCTATTTTAGTCATTGCGTATTTTACCTTCTCCCCGAGCTGTTTTCTTGAGTTTATCGTATGTTCCATATAGCTATTGTTTTTTTCGAATAAGTATTCTAGCATATGGTTTTTTAGGCGTTCCACCTTCCATATAGTATACTTGCCCATCACGAAGGCTTGGATTCAATCTTTTCAAATGCCTAGGGTAAGGCAAAAGACCCAATTCTTTCCCGGAGTCGCCTTCTGCACATCCAATAATATCGAACTGTTCAGGGCTGTATTTTTCCAAAAATGATTTGGGAACCCCCATAACACCTTTGTAGTCGCTTGGGATTGCATCCACAAATGGAACATCTATTGCATCATAGTTGGCATAATGAACATATTCTTTACGACCGCGAACTTCTTTATGACGACTATATTTCAAATTGTCTTCCATAGTCATTAATTCGAGTGTTCGATGTCGCCTGCCGTGGTCAATGTTGGTGAACCAACAGGTGTTCCCCATTTTTTGTACTCCGCCTTCAGGCTTTAGATATTCTTTCGTCCCGCTACTAACGCCAAGCCAAATGTAGTTGTCTTTTATTAACGGAAATACCTCTTTGTAAGTAATTGCATTCATGTTGCCAATTATTAGAAATGATTTCTCAACAGAAACTATCCATGCCAAAAAATCTCTAAACAAAGAGAATGGCGGATTGGTGACTATTACATCAGCCTCGTCACGGAGCTTTGTAACCTCTTTGCTCCGGAAATCACCGTCGCCTATTAAATAATTCCATTTCAAATCATCAATATCAATGCGTTGGTCGCCATTCTCGTCACGGTCGAGGATAAATATTTTGCCGTGCGTGCGAGTTTTCTTTGCATCGTATTGTGGTGAGTTGGTTTCGAATTCGGTTTCAAACAAAGACAGTTGTACGTTATAAAGTTCCTGTTTGCGTTCCACGGCATAACTGGTGCTGATAAGTTTCTTTAATCCCAGCCGTTCGAAGTTTTGAGCAAAATAACGGGTAAAATTGCTCCATTCAGGGTCATCGCATGGCAGCAATACAGTCTTGTCTCGGAATACATCGGGGTTATAGTCTAGATATGATTCTACCTCGCGTTCAATGTCATAGTATTGGGTATAGAATTCGTCATTTTTGGTATTTTTTGCAGATTGTAATGTGTGGTTTGGCATATCGATTGATAGCTTTTTGCTTTGCTACCAATCACAAAAGACGGGTAAAAGAAAGGTGCAGACCTTTCTATCGCGTTCACGGGGAGCCTAGCAAGAACCCCGCTGTACCCTTAGATTAGCCCACACCTAATGGTGCAAGCATACTTTTACAGGGTACGATTGGACTCTGCTCGCTCTTTCCGCGAACTATTATCCGTCAATTAAATCTCTAGTTTGCTAGGCTTTTGATTCGAACGCGAATAATAGCAATGCTGTTAATATTTCAATTTTTAATTGTTCCTAACTCTTGGAACAATTTCAATTTGCAAAATTACGATTTTTTTTCCGTTTTGGCAAAAAAAAATCAATTTTACAATTTATTAGTGTGCAGTTTGCAGTTTTGAGTTGGCAGTTAGTGGCGGCACTTCGACAGGCTCAGTGACCGCTCTTTTTCTTTGGATTTTGTCCAAAAACAGCAAATTATTTCTTTGGATTTTATCCAAATTTGACAAATTATTTGTTTGGAAATTATTCGTTTTGTAATTGAAATTCTTGTGTATGAATGATTTGCGATTTTCTTTATCACATCTTCACGCCTTCACATCTTAACATCTTCACTACACAATTAAACTGCTTATAGCAACGGAGTATCAAAAAAAACTCTTTTCAACTTCATTCCGAAATCCTAATTCCGAAATCCGAATTAAAAAAAATCGTATCTTTGCATTTCGAAACTCTTGGTAAAAAACTTTTGTAACACCCAATGCCAGAACTTATTAAAATCCGCAAAGGACTGGATATTAGCATGGTCGGAGCGGCCGAGAAGATTGTCGTAAGGCAGGAGACGCTCGGCAGCTGCGCCCTGAAACCGACAGATTTCGTCGGTCTTACGCCCCGTTTGCTCGTTGCCGAAGGCGACAGCGTGCAGGCCGGCACGCCGCTGTTCTGCGACAAAGCCGACGAACAGATTCTCTTCACCTCGCCCGTGAGCGGCACTGTAACGGCCATAACGCGCGGCGAGCGTCGTGCCATAATGGGGATAGTTGTAACTCCCGACGGCTCAAATAATTACATAGATTTCAGCTCTGCCGACCCGCTATCCCTCACACGCGAACAAATTGTAGGGAAACTCCTGCAAAGCGGCACGTGGCCTTATCTGCGCCAACGTCCGTTCGGCACCGTGGCCAACCCCGCACAGCCGCCCAAAGCCATCGTTATTTCCGGTTTCGACACTTCACCACTCGCTCCCGACTACGACCTGCTGCTGCACGGCAGGGGAGAGGACTTTCAGGCGGGCCTCGACGCCCTTTCGCGCCTCACCGACGGCCCCACCTACCTATGCCTAAACCCAAAGATGAACCTCAGCGGCGTATTCCGCAACTCCAAAAATGTTGAAATAAAACATTTTACGGGCAAACATCCTGCCGGCAACGTAGGCACGCAAATCAATCGTTTGTGTCCCATCAACAAAGGCGAAACGGTGTGGTTTGCCAATCCGCAGGACGTGGCTACCATCGGACATCTGTTCAACACCGGCCGTTACTTTCCCGAAAAAATCGTCGCTTTCTGCGGTCAGAGCGTGAAAACGCCCCGTTACTACCGAGTTTTGGCGGGCTTCGACATCGCCAGCGTGGCCGAAAGTCAGGTGACGGACGCCAACGCCCGTTTTATCTCGGGCAACGTACTAACAGGCAGTAATATAGGTCGTGGCGGACACCTCGGTTTCTACGACAATATGGTTACCGTCATCCCCGAAGGCGACGACTACGAGTTTATGGGCTGGCTCGCCCCCGGACTGAAGAAATTCAGTTTCTCCCACACTTTCCTTTCGGGAATTCTTAACACGCTGGGTTCCAGCAAGAAATATAATGTAAACACCAACACCCACGGCGGACAGCGCGCTTTGGTGCAGACGGGCAAATTCGAGCAGGTGTTCCCCTTCGACATCTACCCGTTGCAACTGCTAAAAGCCTGTATCATAGGCGATATTGAGCAGATGGAGGCCCTCGGCATCTACGAGGTGGAACCCGAGGACTTCGCTCTGTGCGAATTCATCGACGTCTCCAAAACCGACATCCAGCAGATAGTGCGCAACGCCCTTGAAAAATTAAGACTAGAATAATTCAAAATTATTTGTCAAAGGTCAAAAGTCAAAGGTCAAAAGACCAGTGACCTATGACCAGCGACCAATGACCAAAGACCAACAAAATGAGTAAGTTGCGAGACTTTATCGACAAAATAAAACCCAATTTCGAAAAAGGAGGCCGTTTTGCCAAACTGCACTCCACTTTCGATGCTTTCGAGACCTTTGCCTACACGCCCAAGACGGTTACCGCCTCGGGGTCGCACATACGCGATGCGGTGGACCTTAAACGTACTATGATTGTGGTGGTTATGGCCCTTGTGCCGGCACTCCTTTTCGGTATGTGGAACGTCGGTTTCCAGCACGCCCGCTCCCTCGACCCCACAGTGGCTTTCGGACAAGACATCTGGGGCAATTTCTGGTACGGATTCCTTAAAGTGCTGCCTATTATAATAGTGTCGTACGTTACCGGCCTTGCCATCGAGTTCACATTTGCGCAGATACGCGGACACGAGGTCAACGAGGGATTCCTCGCCACCGGCTTGCTGATACCCTTGGTGCTGCCCGTCACCATCCCGTTGTGGCAGGTGGCTGTGGCTACGGCCTTTGCTGTGATAATAGGCAAGGAGGCCTTCGGCGGTACGGGCATGAATTTCGTCAACCCCGCGTTGCTGGCGCGCGCCTTCCTTTTCTTCGCCTACCCCTCGTCGATGTCGGGCAACGGAGTGTGGATCAGCGAAGCCCCCGACGCCTTTTCGGGAGCCACGCCTCTCAGCTCCGTCACGGCGGGACAGTGCTCCGCTTCGCTTGCCGATATGTTCTGGGGTTTTGTGCCAGGAAGCATCGGCGAGACCTGCGTTCCGGCCATACTGCTCGGCGCCCTGCTGTTGCTCGTAACGGGCGTTGCAAGCTGGCGCATCATGGTGGCGGTGCTGGCGGGAGCCATCGGCACTTCGCTGATGTTCAACGCAATAGGTGGAAGCCCCATGGCCGAACTGCCGTTCTACTACCATCTGGTGATGGGCGGTTTCGCTTTCGGTTGCGTGTTTATGGCCACCGACCCCGTAACCGCGGCGCAGACCAACGTCGGCAAGTGGATTTACGGCTTGCTCATCGGCTTTTTAGTGATACTCATCCGTGTGAAAAACAGCGCCTATCCCGAAGGCATGATGCTCGCCATACTGCTGATGAACGTCTTCGCCCCCCTGATCGACTATATCGTCGTTTGGTTTAACATACGAAAAAGAACTCGAAGAAAAGCAATTAACAATTAGTTCGGAGTTCGGAACTCGGAGTTCGGAACGGATAATCATTATTCACAGCTCAACAACTAAACAACTAAACAATTAAACAATTAAACAGTTCACTGATCACAGATCACAGTTCACAAAATAAACAATGAAACCCAAGTTTACCAACCGATACATTATAATATATGCCGCAGTTCTGGTGGCTGTGGTTGCCGTAATACTCTCCGTGGCTAGCGAGGCACTTCGTAGCCGCAAGGAGGCCAACGCCCGCAACGAGAAAATGCAGAACATGCTCGCCGCCATCGGCGTGCAGAGCGATTTGGACAATGCCAACACCCTGTACTCCAAATACTTCGTCGAAGAACTCGCCATCGACGGCAGGGGAGAGGTGGTGGCCCGATTCCAGCCCAACGCCGACGCAACCGCCGTTGAACGTCCCTTCGACATCGACGTGAAGGCACAGCAGACTTTGGCCAAGGAGGGCAAGGACTGCCGTCTGCCGCTGTTCCGTTACAGTAAAGACGGTGCCGAGGGATATGTCGTTCCTCTGCACGGTGCAGGACTGTGGGGCCCGATTTGGGGCTATGTGGCTCTGGACGAGGATTTCGCCACAGTGGTGGGCGTCTCCTTCGACCACAAGGGCGAGACCCCCGGCTTGGGTGCCAAGATAACTACCCCCGAATTCCAGAGCCAGTTTGTGGGTAAGAAGATCAAGAACCCCGACGGCGAGTTCGTCTCCGTGCAGGTGCTGAAAAACGCCGACAAAAGTTCTGAAAATCAGGTGGATGCCATCTCCGGAGCCACCATCACCTCCACGGGGGTGTCCGCCATGCTGAAAGACTGTCTGGAGCCTTATCGCGGATACTGGGGGAAGATGGGTAAAAGTGGCGTCAATAATGTCCCCGCTGCAAAAATCATTTACATTGAAGAAGTCGAGCCCCCGAAGGGAATTATCAAAACACTGACATATAATAAATTGCTCGACAGTATCTTTTCCGATATGGGCAAGGATAATATACAAATTGTAACTCACGACAACAGTAACACTTCGCTCGTTTACCGTCCGCACCCTTTTTTCGACGGCTTGCACACGGCTTATGCCGAACACCGTCCTTTTGTGCTTTCTCCCGACGCTCTTTGGCTGCTTATTTGTCAGGGTTTTGCCAGCCATGTGAACTACAACGCCGAAGACCTTCGTTCGATGTTCGTGGATTTCGACGGCAAAAAAGTGCTTGGAGTTTCCGTTCCGCCAAACAGCATAAACAATTCCGCCCAGTGGGAGGAGAGTTTTAAACAATTTTCCGAGCAGATTGCGGGATACGTAGGCGATGAACTTGTCGGCATATTGACTTGCGATTTTTCCACGTCGAACACTGTTACACGAACCGCTTCGCAAATAACCGTTATGGCGACAATGCAAAAATATTTTGAGTATGAGATAATAGAAGTATGTGGCATACCTTATGTAATATTGGAGGGCACTCCCGACGATTGGCACAAAGTGTTGGACAATACGCAAAAACTGCGTAAATACAAACTCGGGTGGTGGGTGGACGAGATGGTCCCGGTACTCACAAAAATAGTCAAAGCCTCCGAAGGAGAGGTTGACAAGGAATTTTGGAAAGCCATGTTCAAATATCATGCTAATCCTGATAATGAAGTGTGCGGAGACCCAAATGTTATTGCCGACGGCTGGATAGTTAAATTTTATCCTTATCCTGATAACAATTGGCTCAATAGTCTCACAAAAGAGGAACGGGAAAAAATACCTGCCAAGAATCTTCGCAACGACCTTAAAAAACTCTATGATTTTTCCAGCGACTTGCCTGCCGAGATTGTGTCGGTGCCTTTACGCTATGAAAATATCATTGGCAATGAAACGATACTCGACATTTGGGCCGGCTTTGTCGGACTTTCGCAGGATGCCTCCACCTACGCACTCCGCCCCGAAATTGGCTGGGTTATAACTCGTAAGAAGTAACTGCTCGTTCTCCAGATTGGATGTGGTGAGGAGAAAAAAACTTTGCCGTTTCGGAAACATTTTCTATCTTTGCAGTGTCAATAATATAACAATCACACAATAAACCTGACGCTTTTGCGTTGAAAAAAGAAAAAAATCATGACAGCATTACAACTCAGAGCAGATATTGACAACAATATTAATATTATAGCCAGTGATGAAAGCCTGATGAAACGGCTTGCCAAATATGTGAAACGTCTTGCCACCGAAAAGCAAGCCGACGACACCTGCATGTCCAAAGAGGAGTTTATGGCCAAACTCGACCGTGCCGAGAAACAGATAGAACGCGGTGAATCCACTTCTTTTACCAACCGCGAAGAAATGATTGCTTGGCTTAACTCATTGTGATATGGCATACAAGATAACCTACTCTCCCGAAGCTATTGACGATCTTTCACGTCTGCGCCGAAACGAGCCTGCCGCACACAAAAAGGCCGTTAAATTGTTGAGCGAACTAATGGATCATCCCAAAACAGGCACCGGACATCCCGAACAGCTTAAAGGCCATCCCGAAAACCGCTGGTCGAGGAGGATAACTCAAAAACACCGCCTCATTTATCGCATCTTCGAAACCGAGGTCTATGTGGACGTGCTTTCCGCCTACGGCCATTACGAGGACAAATAAAGTGCTTTTTCCGCACCGTGTAAAAAGTTTAGAAAACAATAGCCGTGCTTTCCCCAATTACTAATTGCTAATTGTTAATTATCAATTGTTAATTGTAAATTCTTAATTGTCAATTGTTTTCAAAAACCAACATCTTATTGTAAAAAAAACTTTCAATAATATTTGCAGGAAAGTGAAAAAAATAGTATTTTTGCAATTCGAAAAAATGTTCCTTTTTGGGGCGTTTTTTAGTTAGTAAAATCATTTAATATACACAAATAAAAGAGATTACACATGACAAAAGTAAAATCATTAGCTGAGCTGAAAGCGATGAGAGAGAAACTTCAGAACTCCCTCGACGTACGCGAGAAGAGCGAAAACCCCGAATCGCTTGTTCAGGTTAAGGTTGCCATGGCTACCTGCGGTATTGCCGCCGGCGCCAAACAAGTTATGGAACACATGATGGAGAAAGCCGAAGCGCTGAAAATCCCCTGTGTTTTCACACAAACCGGATGTATGGGCTACTGCCATGCCGAACCCACCATCGAAGTGCGCGTCCCCGGCCGCGAACCCCTCGTATTCGGACACGTTGACAACAACCGTGCCGACGAAATTCTGGAAAAATACGTCCAGAACAACGAACTCGTGGAAGGCATCATACCCGTAAACTACGAAGTTATTGACAAATAATCGGAGGAAAACACATGGCAAAATATAAAATGCACGTTCTGGTTTGCGGCGGCACAGGATGCAAATCGTCCAACAGCCTGCAAATCATCGAAAACTTCAAAACTTTATTGTCGAAGAACAACCTGCAGGACGACGTTCAGGTTATCAAAACCGGATGCTTCGGTTTCTGCGAACAGGGCCCCATCGTTAAGATAATGCCCGACAACACTTTCTACACCCGCGTTAAACCCGAAGATGTGGAACGTATTGTAAACGAGCACCTCATCAAAGGACGTAAAGTTCCCGACCTGCTCTACACCAACCCCGAAAACAAAGAGCACGTGAGCGACTCCAAACACATGGATTTCTACAAAAAACAAATCCGTATCGCTCTGCGTAACTGCGGTTTCATTGATCCCGAAAATATCGACGAATGCATCTCCCGCGGCGGCTACGAAGCCCTCGGAAAATGCTTGAGCGAGATGACCCCCGAACAGGTTATCGCCGAAATGAAAGCCTCCGGACTTAGAGGCCGCGGCGGTGCCGGCTTCCCCACAGGTCTGAAATGGGAACTCTGCGCCAAAAACAAAGCCGACCAGAAATACGTTATCTGCAACGCCGATGAGGGCGACCCCGGCGCATTTATGGACCGTTCCATCCTCGAAGGCGACCCCAACAGCGTCATCGAAGCTATGGCCATCTGCGGTTATGCAATTGGCGCCACTAAAGGTCTTATCTACATCCGTGCCGAATATCCTCTGGCTATCGACCGTCTGAAAATAGCTATCCGTCAGGCCCGCGAATACGGTCTCCTCGGCGAAGACATCCTCGGCAGCGGCTTCAACTTCGACATCGAACTCCGTTACGGTGCAGGCGCATTCGTTTGCGGTGAGGAAACCGCCCTTATCCACTCCATGGAAGGTATGCGTGGCGAACCTACACTGAAACCCCCGTTCCCCGCTGTAAGCGGCTACATGGGAAAACCCTCCAACGTTAACAATGTTGAAACTTTCGCCAACGTGCCCGTTATCATCACCAAAGGCGCTGAATGGTTCAACAAAATAGGTACCGAGAAATCCAAAGGAACCAAAGTGTTCGCTCTGGCCGGCCAGATCAACAACGTGGGACTTATCGAAGTTCCCATGGGAATCACCCTCCGCGAGATTATCTACGAAATCGGCGGCGGTATCAAAGGCGGACGCAAGTTCAAAGCCGTACAGACCGGCGGTCCTTCCGGCGGATGCTTGACAGAGAAACACCTCGACACACCTATCGACTACGAAAGCCTTATGGCAGCCGGCTCTATGATGGGCTCCGGCGGTATGGTGGTTATGGACGAGACTTCATGTATGGTGGCTATCGCTAAATTCTACCTCGAGTTCACATGCGAGGAAAGCTGCGGTAAATGTACACCCTGCCGCGTTGGTAACAAACGTCTGTGCGAGATCCTCGACAAGATTACCAAAGGCAACGGCACAATGAAAGACCTCGAAGACCTGCGCAACCTTGCAGCAGTGATCAAAGACACCGCCCTCTGCGGACTTGGTCAGACATCGCCGAACCCCGTTCTCTCCACAATGGACAACTTTATGGACGAATATATCGAGCACGTTCAGGACAAGAAATGCCGCGCCGGCGTTTGCAAGTCGCTGATGAGCTACGTTATCGACAAGGAAACATGTATCGGATGCGGCAAGTGCGCCAAAGGCTGTCCCGCCGACGCCATCACCAAGACCGACTACATCGCTCCCGGCCACAAATTGCCCTCGATGGTTATCAACTCCGAAAAATGTATCAAATGCGGCGCTTGTATAAGCGGTTGTAAGTTTGGTGCTATTTCTGTAAAATAAATTGGTAAAACTATTAAAAATTATTAGAAAATGGTAAAATTAACGATAGATAACAAACCGGTAGAAGTAGCAGAAGGCACAACAATACTGAAAGCCGCCCGCCAAGCCGGTATCAATATTCCTACACTGTGCTATTTCGAGCTTGCAGGAATGAAATTCGAGAACAAACCCGGCGGTTGCCGTGTTTGCGTTGTAGAAGTGGAAGGCCGTCGTAACCTGGCTCCCGCTTGCGCAACAGACGTTATGGAAGGTATGGTAGTCCACACCAACAGCCCGCGTGTTATCAACGCACGCCGCACCGTGGTTGAACTTATCCTCTCCGACCACCCCAACGACTGTCTGCAGTGCGAGAAATCCGGCGACTGCGAACTTCAGGCCCTCGCCGTGAAACTGGGTATCCGCGAAATCCCCTTCAAAGGCGAACAATCCACCTACAAAACCGACACAACCCTCTCCGTTTACCGCGACATGAACAAGTGCGTTATGTGCCGCCGTTGCGAGACCATGTGTAACAAAATCCAGAGCGTGGGCGCCCTCTCCGGCGTAAACCGTGGCTTCCAAGCCGTTGTTTCCCCCGCTTTCGAGCAACCCCTCGGAGAATCGTCGTGCGTCAACTGCGGTCAGTGCGTACAGGTATGTCCTGTGGGCGCCCTCACCCTCGTTGACAACATCGGCGACGTGATGAAAGCCATCGCAGATCCTAAAAAGACCGTCGTGGTTCAAACAGCTCCCGCAGTGCGTGTTGCCCTCGGCGAAGAATTCGGCATGGAACCCGGCACCATCGTTACAGGCAAAATGGCCGCCGCTCTCCGCAGACTGGGATTCAACTACGTGTTCGACACAGACTGGAGCGCCGATCTTACCATTATGGAAGAAGGCACCGAGCTGCTGCACCGCGTGGCTAAAGTGCTGAATGGCGAAAAAGCCGTTCTGCCCCAGTTCACCAGCTGCTGCCCCGGTTGGATTGCTTTCATGGAAAAGAACTTCCCCGATCTACTGCCTAACCTCTCCACAGCCAAATCGCCGCAACAGATGTTCGGTGCTGCTTGCAAGAACTTCTTTGCAAACAAGATTGGCGTGAAACGCGAGGATATGGTGGTTGTTTCCATTATGCCCTGCTTGGCCAAGAAGAGCGAAGTGGCACGCGACGAGTTCAAAGTTAACGGCGATCCCGACGTAAACTACTCGCTCACCACCCGCGAACTTGCCCACATGATCAAACAGTACAACATCGACCTCAACGACCTGCCTGAGGAAGACTTCGACAGCCCGCTGGGTGAATCCACAGGTGCTGCTGTTATCTTCGGTGCTACCGGTGGTGTGATGGAAGCTGCTCTGCGTACCGCTTACGAAGTTCAGACCAAGAAAACCCTCCCGAGAATCGATTTCGAGGAAGTACGTGGTCTCGACGGCGTTAAGACAGCTACCGTTGATTTCGAAGGTCTGCCCGTGAAAGTTGCTGTTTGCCACACTCTGGCCAACGCACGCGCCATGATGGAAGAGGTTCGCAACGGCAACCCCAGAGGTTTCCACTTCATCGAGGTTATGGCTTGCCCCGGCGGTTGTATCGGCGGCGCTGGTCAGCCCTATCACCACGGCAACAGCGACATCATACGCAAACGTATGGAAGCTACCTACCGTGAAGATGCCGGCAAACCCATCCGCAAATCGCACGAGAATCCCGATATCATCGCTATATACAAGGAATACTACGGCGAACCCTGCGGTCATCTGAGCCACGAACAGCTTCACACAACTTACTTCGACAGAAGCAAAAAAATCGAAGCCGAATAAACAAAGTGTTTACTTATTAAAATCGAATTCATTATGTCAAAAATAAAATTGTCAGCTGACAAACTGAACACGATAAAGGAAATCTGCGCTTCCTTTGGAAACAAATCCGGCGAAGTTATCAACGTGCTTCACCAAGTGCAGGGTAAATTCGGCTATCTGCCCGCCGAAGTTCAAGAGGTTGTAGCTCACGAACTCCAGATGCCGGTGGCCAAAGTTTACGGTATTGTATCGTTCTACTCTTTCTTCACCATGCAGCCCAAGGGCAAACACCCCATCTCGATATGTCTGGGTACTGCCTGCTACGTGCGTGGCGCCGAGAAAGTGCTTGACGAATTCAAACGCCAGCTCAACATCCCCGACGGCGGTGTTACCCCCGACGGCAAGTTCTCCATCGACACACTGCGCTGCGTGGGAGCATGCGGTCTGGCACCCGTTGCCATGATCGGCGACAAGGTGTACGGTCGTCTCACCCCCGACAAAGTGAAAGATGTTCTGGCCGAATACGCTGAATAATCTGTCAAAACTTTGACAAGACGATAGAGAGGAACGGTAACGTTCCTCTCTTTTTCTTGTTGCGGCGGATTTGATGTTCTCCGCTACACTATCGAACCTGCCACAGGCAGTTTCTTCACCTTTAGCTCATTGCCAAAGGCAATAAATCCGCAACAAATGAAAAAAAAGTAACAGATACATGCGAAAAAAACTAATATTGATAACCTTAATAATACCTATTTTATTTATAATAGGTAAATACAACCCTGCATATGCATTGAACTCTTCAGAAAGTGTAGATATAGAATTAGATGATGATTCTTTAAATAAAATAACAATATATGGCGTGAGTTGGAATTTGCGAAGCAAGAAACCCATAACTATTGACAATATAAAAAGTAAAGCAGAATATTTCCTGACAATAAATAATAATTACATCTCTTGTTTAGACGACTTGTTTTATGGTTTTAAGGATTGCCATGATTATTTAATGGAACAAGATACATTATCGAATTTGGATGCGGGTTGTATTGCATGCGTAATATTATATTTTGAAGAAAGAGAAATAACATTGTACTTTAAGGCAAACGCATGCTATTTTTATAATGGAACATGGTTTAAACCGAATTATGATCTTTTTTATTACATTTTTAATTTTTTTGAAACAGATTCCATTGTGCCAATGAAAATTATTAAAAAAGCAAAAAAAAGAAGCTCGTCGAATAACTAAAATCCTTCTATTACATAATTGCATATTGAGATATAACAACATCAAAACAAAACCAGCTTGTTCCCGTTGCGGAGGATTTGATGTTCTCCGCTTCGCTATCGAAACATCCAATGGATGTTTATTATTCTCCGCTTCGCTATCGAAACATTCACAGAATGTTTCTTCATACGACGCAGTAGAGTTTCGGGATTTCAAATCCCAATATGCCACTGTTGCGGATTGCAAATCCGCAACAACTGATAGAGCGTTGAAAAAAGATGAGTAAAAAAAAGATGAGTAAAAAAAATAAAAAGACAAAAAACAGTATCTACATTAATATTTGTGGACTAAAAGTAAATGGAACTATTCTTGTAGCTATGGCTATTATGTTAATATTGCTTGCAATTAACATACCCATCCAAAGACATCGAAAAAACTTGCTTGAAAACGGAAATACAATTGTCGTCAATGCAGAGATTGTTGATGTCGGTAAAAGAACGCCTGGGGGGCTTGGAGCAAGATCATCAGTCGGATATATAAAATTTAAGTATTATATTGAAAACAAGATGTTTATAGGGCATAGTGAATCTTTTTACATAAGCAATAATATAGAAAAGTATCATATTGGTGATTGTATAGAGGTTATTGTAAGTTTGGATGATGAAGAAGTTTATGAATGGAATAAATCGAAAGGCACTTTTAAATGTGAGGAACAAGATGATATTTGACTACGGTTGTAAAATTTTACAAGGTTGTTGAAAGCGTCTGTAGTCAAACGAAGGCTGAATAAATCCGCAACAACTGAAATAGAAAAGATTGGCTCAAAATAAAAAAAGCAATGAATATCTTCGATTTGTCATGGTGTAAGTTTTATCTTTACGAAGTGCGTCACGATATGGGATTCCCTTTGGTTGGAGCATCTATATCTATGACTTTCTTTGTAGGTTTGTTTATCGTGGGACTAATTATGTTTCCGAGTACAATCGGCTTATATAAACTACCAAACTTACCATTCCTACCTTTTGGAATCGGACTCGGCCTTATTCTGTCATTCTTTATCTTCAGACATATCAATAAAGATGTCCGCAATAGAAGATTATTTGAGTGTAAGAAATATGAGAAAGAATATCCGGTAAAAGCAAGGCTACGATTTCTTATGTTTATAATCATCCCGATTTTAATATTTGTTTCCGATTTTATAATCGCAAATATTCGATATAGCCTACTATAGGGATTGTAAGTAATATTTTTTACTATGGTTCTAAATTTCGCTGTAGAATACCATATGAGGTTACAGTCCAACAAAACTAATTCAAATACGGAATGTGTGTCGCCCCTTCAGGGCTAAAATGTCGTGTGGTGGGTGCATTAAAACAGGGACTTACGCCCCTGCCTGTAGTCTTGAAATTCTCCGCTCCCTTTGGTCGCTATCGAAACTGCCACTGGCAGTTTCTTCACCCCTACGGGGTTATTGTTCTCCGCCCTGCGGGCTATCGAAAAGCACAGTGGACTTTTGTATAGACGAATGAAATAAGTAATATCTTAAAAATTAGTGTTTTACTTGCAGAATTTTGCCGAATCCACAATTTTTTTTTGCCAAAATCTTGCCGAATCCACAAATTTATTTTGCTCAAAACACGACAAATCCACAAATTTGGATTCTTTTCCCCCCAACTTAGTTATTAAACATAGAGATTGGTTTGTCTTGCACACATTTTTTGTGCTGTGTTATAAAAGACCTGCGTAATACATTGGCAAACACAGCGTATGTCCATCAGTGCCATAATCTTTTGTGTAAAGCAGAATTCTCTCACCAACACGAGATGAGTATTTCTTACAAAAGACATCTAATGACTTATGGGTGCGGTATCCGGAAGATTTTACCTCGATTGGAACAATCTTGTTGCCGCGTGAAAGCAAAAAATCAATCTCGTAATTTTTGTTTCCATTGCCGGTCGGGAAAGTGTAATAGAATAATTCGTTGCCCGACGTGTGCAGCATCTGGGCAATAAGGTTCTCGTATACATATCCAAGGTTGGCTTCCAGTTTGTCGCTCAGTAGTTTTTGATATACAGTGTTTTCTGTGAAACTTTTGTCCCAAAATGCCAGAGTGACGAAAAGCCCCGTGTCGGCAACGAACATTTTGTAGGTGTCGAGACTGCCGTTCAGTCCAAGTCCAACATTGGGATCGTTGGCGTGGTGGGCAAGATTCACCACCATGCTTTCGCTCATCTCGTAAATTATGGTATCTGCCGTGCTTGTTTTTTTCTCGCCTAAAGCACTTTCAACCATGAATCTGGAGGCGTTTCCCGACAGTTGTGCTGGAATATGTTTGAACATTTTTGACGCACTGCCTGTCGGGTCAATCTTGTTGAAATCCGAGATGTACAGCTCCACAATCTGTCTTTTCACTCGGTCTACTTCTTGAAGATTGTTGCTTGATATATAGGTGTTTACAGCCTGTGGCATGCCGCCTATAAGCATATATAAACGCAGTTCCCGCATCCATTTGCGGTGTGTGGCATCACCCATGGCTTGTTTCATGCTAAATGCCTGTCGGATCTGTTCAGGGGTTATCTTGTTACCTGTGGCCCAATAGAATTCATCCATGTCCATCGGGTGAAGAGTGATGCTCATTTCTTCGCTCGGAATCAGGATGTTCTCAACATTCTTACGAATTGAGATAAGCGAGCCCGTCTCGATATAATCGTATCTTCCGTCCTTGACAAGATGTTTGATTGCCTGTCGTGCTCTTGGGTTGAATTGTACTTCGTCAAAGACTATGACCGATTCCCGTTCGTATAGCTTTACATCAAAGATGGTCTGTAGTCGCAAAAAGAAGTAGTCGAGATTCATATAGTCTGCAAATATCTCATCTATTTGTTTTGAGGCTAAGGAGAAGTCTATCAGGATATGGCTACGGTATTCTTTTTTCGCAAATTCTTCCACAAGAGTGGATTTTCCGACACGACGAGCTCCTTTTACCAGCAGGGCGTACTTGCCCCCCCAATCCTTCTTCCATTCAAGCATTCTGTCGTAAAGTTTCCTTTTGAAAATCATATTTTTGAATTGTTGAATTACGGTGCAAAAATACGAAAAAAATACAAATCCACAAATTTATTTTGCCCAAAACACGACAAATCCACGAATTTATTTTGCCCCAAACACGACAAATCCACAAATTTGTCGGTGAAAATAGGTGTGCTTATAACATGGAATCTCTGTTTATAATTCTCCTGCTTGTCTTCGACAAGCGAATTACAAAGTAATCGTGAACTCCTTATAAAATCAATTTAGTATTGAGAACAAATCTTTTAAATCTTTTAAATTTGTTTCGCCTTCGGCGAAATTATTATTGAGATTTACAAGATTTGTTCACATTATTAGTTTTATTTTCATTTGTGTTCACGATTATTCACATATTTGATTGATTTTATTGGTGTTCAAGAATGCTTATGCATTTACTTCGTAATTCAGCCCGAAGGGCTAGGAGTATTTCAACTATCCATATTCAATTTGAATAAGATTTCTGCCGCTTGCGGCAAGGAGCATTTAAATTGCCCGCAGGGCAAGTAGCATTTCAACTTTCAACTTTCAATTCCTAAAAAAATCGTACACCACTTTGGCTTTGGCCATGCCTATGCATTTGGCGAGGTCCTCGAGGGGGGTATTGCGTATCTGTTTCACCGATTTGAACTGCAACAGCAACTCGCGGGCTGTCTTTTCGCCGATGCCGGGGATCTCGGTTAGGGCGGTCTTGAAGGTGCCTTTGGAGCGTTTGTTGCGGTGGAAGGTGATGGCGAAACGGTGCACCTCGTTCTGTATCTGCTCCAGCAGGTGGAACAGCGGACTGCGTGGCGCTATGCCTATGCTTACGGGCGGGAACCCGTACAGCAGCTCCGAGGTGCGGTGGCGGTCGTCCTTGGCAAGTCCGGCAATAGGGATGGCGAGACCCAGCTCTCCATGCAGCACACGGCGCACCACCTCCATCTGGCCTTTGCCGCCGTCCACTATTATCAGCTGCGGCAGGGGTTTCTGTTCGTCGCGGAGACGTGTGTAGCGACGTCTTACCACCTCCTCCATCGAGGCGTAGTCGTCGGGACCGTCAACAGTTTTGATGTTGAAATGGCGGTACTGCTGGCGGTCGGGCTTGCCGTCGGTGAAATGCACCATGGCGGCGACGGCGTATTCGCCCTGTATGTTGGAGTTGTCGAAACACTCTATGTTGCGTGGCAGCTCGGGTAGTTGCAGCTCTTTCTGAATCTTTTCCAGAAGCTGCATCTTGCCTGCGTCGGGGTCCACCAGAAGACGTTGGCTGAAACGCTCGTGCTGATAGAATTTTACGTTGCGCAACGACAGCTCCAGCAGCTCTTTCTTGGCCCCTCGGGTGGGGATAATCTGGTGCAGGTATTCATCGGGCAGGTCCACTTTTATCGGCACAACTACCTCTTTGGCAGTGCTTTGCGTGCTTTGGTGCAGTTCGGGGATAATCACCGCAAGGATGTCTGCGTCGCTCTCGTCGAGCTGTTTCTTGATTTCCGTTGAAAACGAGTGGATTATGCCGCCGTTCTTTATTCTCATCATGTTGACGTAAGCAAATTTTTCGTCGGAGAGGATGGAGAACACGTCGAGGTCGCGCACCGAGGTGTCCACCACCGTGGAACGGCTCTGATACTGGTTCAGCAGCATTATTTTCTGTTTCACAGCTTCGGCCTGCTCGAACTCCAGTGCTTCGGCGTGACGTGTCATCTCGGCTTTCAGGTCGTTGAGCGTCTCACCGAAATCGCCTTTCAGTATGCGGCGTATGTTATCGATGGTGGCGTTGTAGTGCTCGTAGCTCTCGTTGCCCGTGCAGGGGGCGTTGCAGAGCCCGATCTGTGCGTTGATACACGCCTTGAACTTGCCCTGTTCCACGCTTTTCCGCGTAAGCGGCAGCTTGCAGGTGCGGTAAAGGAACACGTTGCGTATCATCTCCTGCAACTCCCTGAGTATCTTTTGGTTGGGATAAGGCCCGAAGAAAGTGCCGCGGTTTTTCTGGCGGTCGCGGGTGAAGAGCAGGCGTGGGAATTCCTCGGCGGTGAGGCAGAGGTAAGGGTAGGTCTTGTCGTCCTTCAGCATGCTGTTGTACTTGGGCTGAAGGGTTTTGATAAGGTTGTTTTCAAGAAGCAGTGCGTCCACCTCCGTCTGCACAACGGTGTAGCGGATGGTGTATATCTTGCGGACGAGGATGCGGATTTTCGGCGAGAGGTCGTCGTAGTGGTTGAAATAGGAGTGCACACGGCGGCTGAGGTTGCGCGCCTTGCCCACGTAGAGCAGGTTGCCGCCCTCGTCGAAATACTGGTAAACGCCGGGAGTTTCGGGCAACGTCTTCAGCTGCTGCTCGATATGGTCGAAATTGCGGTTGAAACTCCTGTCGCCCGCCACGGTTATTCTATTTTGAGGTCCATATTCACTTTCACAATCTTCACGCCGAAGTTCAGAATGCCCTCTGTTTCAAAATATTGTGAGCCGTTTTTTACCAGCAGCTCGTGCGGTCCCGAGGCGTTGAAGAAGAAATATTCGCGCACCTTGCGGTCGAACTCGTAGTAGCGTCCCACGGGGTTGCCGAGCCAGTTGCCACGCTTGTCGCGGATGGCGATTTCGGTGGTGAGCTGCCGTTTGTAGTCCTCGCTCTCGTTGAGGGTGCAAATGAATGACAGCATCTCGGGACGGAAGGTGGCGGTGTCTATCCTGAAACGGAAATAGATGTCGTAGCATGCCGCAGTGTCGCTGATGTCGAATTTAAACGACTCGGGCTCGAAACGTTGCCATTTGGCATCGGCAAACTCATGGGTCTCGTCGAGCACAACTTTGTTTTCGGAGCAGGCGATAAACAGACCTATAGTTATTGTTGCTAAGAACAGAATTTTTTTCATTGCGGTAATCGTTTGAAAATTAGCGGGTTTTTACAAGCAGTTGCAGGATTTCGATGGCGTTGGTGGCGGCACCTTTGCGCAGGTTGTCGGCTACCACCCACAGGTTCAGCGAGTTGGGTTGCGAAAAGTCGCGACGTATGCGGCCCACAAACACGTCATCCTTGTGGTGGGCGATGATGGGCATGGGGTATTGCAGGGCGGCATTGTCGTTGCAGAGGGTGACGCCGGGAGTGTTGGCGATTATGCGTATGGCCTCGTCGAGGTCGTAATCCTTTTCAAATTCGATGTTCACAGCCTCGGAGTGTCCGCCCACCACAGGCACACGTGCCACGGTGGCGGTGATGGCTATGCTGTTGTCGCGCAGTATCTTGCGAGTTTCGTCAACGAGTTTCTGCTCCTCCGTGGTGTAGCCGTCGGGCTGGAAGTCGCCGCCGTGGGGGAATAGGTTGCGGTGTATGGGGTAGGGGTAAGCCTTGTCGGCTTCGATGCCTTGCTCCTCGGCCTCCAGCTGGCGTATGGCTTTGATGCCCGTGCCGGTAACACTCTGGTAGGTGGAGATTACCAACCGTTTGATTTTGTATGCCTTATGCAGCTGCGACACCACCAGTACCATCTGTATTGTGGAGCAGTTGGGGTTGGCTATGATTCGGTCGGAGGGTTTTATCACGTCGAAGTTGATTTCGGGTACTACCAGCGGTATTTCGGGCTTTTTGCGCCATGCCGACGAGTTGTCGATAACCGTGGTGCCGACTTCGGCGAAGAGCGGCGCGTACTGGCACGAGGCGTCGGCACCGGCGGAGAACACCGCATAGTCGGGACGGGCGGCGATGGCGTCGTCGACGGAGACGACTTTGAGTTTTCGTCCGGCGAAGGGAACCTCTTTGCCCACCGATTTTGGCGAGGCGGCGGGGATAATTTCGCAATTGGCAAAACCGCGCTCCTCAAGCACTTGGAGCATCACGCCACCCACAAGTCCGGTGGCACCTACAACTGCTATTTTCATGTTTTTGTGTGTTAGATTCGATTTGCAAAAATACGTTTTTTTGGTGAATGGTGAATGGTGAATGGTGATTAGTTAGTAACATGCTGTTGGGGATAGTTTTTTTATTTCGGATTTCGGATTTCGGATTTCGGAATGATGTTTGGATAAGGGAACGTGGAATTTATGTGTTAAACAACCAGATTTTTTTATATCTAACAGCATTTTTATCCACTATACCCAACAAAAAAATAGGCAGCCGCACCGCAACTGCCCGACTATAATCTAATTTCAATTTTCAACTTTCAATTTTCAACTCGCGACAAAAGTCGAAAAGGGTGGGGTAGCAGTAGTCCACCAGACGCGGGTTCTGACGTGCTATCTGCGGTTCGT
>JAEEGJ010008321.1_pt1 | contig 28714 bp, 16 predicted proteins | sample 8958761 | NCBI WGS metagenome assembly JAEEGJ01 (sample SAMN16246546, study PRJNA631951) | gut metagenome | biome: gut microbiome; feature: rumen; material: RS-attached | host: Bos | place: Iran: Karaj | collected 2018-10
ATTAAGTTTTTCTTCTGCCCCACTCTCTTGCGAAAATCATGCCAAAAAAGGGAAGTATGACAAAGTGTCACACTCCCCGCTTCATTTCCTTGGGTAAAAAATGTATTTCCGCTTCTCTTTTAATTGCCATCCGGCTTCCTTACCTCGATAGATGGAGCCGGATACCAGTGCCAGGCATTGAAGTCGTCGGGCTGACAGGGGTTGAAGTCCTGCCAGTCGTCACGCAGGGCCTTGAGCATGGGCAGCTGGTGCTGCTTCATGCCCATCACCACCATCTTGGCCACCTCATAGGCACCATAGGGGTTGAAATGAGTATTGTCAGCCAAGGGCTTGTCCTGTCCCACAAAGGTGTTGGCGGGATAATGCACGAGGGCACGCTTGCTGTCCTCGAAGCCGAGTGTCTCGAAGAACTGGCGTGTCATGGTGTTCAGGTCAATCAACGGCACATTCTCACGCTCTGCCACCGAGCGCATGGCAGCAGGGAACTCACCGTGCGTAGGCACCATCTTCTGCTGGGCATCGTCGAAGCGGCGGCGTGTGGTCGGTGTGAGCAGCACCACATGTCCACCCTTTTCTCTCACACGGTCGATGAATATCTTCAGATTATAGACATAGTGATACCACGCTCCGTCGCCTGGCCGATGCTCTTTCTCATCGTTATGTCCGAACTCGCAGAACACATAGTCGCCGGCTTTCATCATCGAGAGTATCTTGTCGAGACGGTTGCTGGCAAGGAAGGTGCGAGCCGTCAGACCGCTCTCGGCATGGTTGGAGATGGCCACGCGCTCGTCGAACCACCTCGGAATCATCTGCCCCCAGCTGGCCCACGGCTCCTCGTTTTGGTCGACCACCGTAGAGTTGCCGCATAGGAAGACGGTCATAGCCGTGGTATCGGGCTCGATGGTGATGCTGCGCACAGCCGGTGCGGCACCGTTAAACTCCAGCGTGAGCGAGTCGTCCCAGTTGAGATAGTCTTTCTCACGCTCCTTGATTTTCACCACGGTCTTATCGTCGATACGTGGCGAACGCTTATTCACGATGAAACTGTAAGTGGCATACTTGCCTTTCTTCGTCGAGACCTCCTCGACAAACAAACGCCTGCTCTCGGCGCGTACCACTGTCTTTGCAGCCCGCTTCCTGGCTCCCAGCGTTACGGTCACCTTGTAGTTGCCATCGGGAACAGCCACAGAATAGTAGAACGGACGGTCACTCACCTTGTTCAACTCTATGGTCTGGCCATGGGCGACAACCGCCAGGGCCAGCATCACGAAAAATGTCACGATTCTTCTCATTACTCTATCTTTTTATTGATTACATCCTCGAATAACATCTCCGGGCGCTCATCATCGCGCAACAGTTCGAACTTCACATTGCGCAGATAGAGGCCATCCACGTGGCGGGCATAGAGCCCGTAAGCAGGTGTGGGTCCAGCCCAGCGCGGTTCGGGGTAGTTGGTGCCCTGCTCACGATAGGAGCCTTCCACCTTTTTACCACCGCCACGGTATTGAATGCGGATGTCGGTGAGCGACACATTCTTGATAGGATGTCCCTCCATACCCGTGACGATAATGCCTGCCAGCGAGTCGCAGTCGTCGGCAATCACATTATTTATATATATGTCGCGGGCGGATGACACGTCGGTTCTCTCCTTCGGTCCGCGGTTGCGACAACCTGTGGTGATGTAGATGGGATAATGGTGCACGTGACTCAGCGAGATGTTTGTCACCACGATATTCTCCATGCGCCCCTGGTCAACCTCCTCGAAGGCCAGTCCGCTGCTCCACATGCATGAACAGTTGCTGATGGTGATGTTGCGGTAACCGCCGTTGCTTTCCGTACCGAGCTTGATGCGGCCGCACACCCAGTTCACTTTCTCAGGCACGTAAGTACCATCGAGGAAGGTGCCCAGCTTGTAGCCAGTCACCATGCAGTTGGTGATGAGGATATGCTCACAGAGAACGGGCCGTTTCAGGGCATACGAGCTTTTCAGCACGATGGCGTCGTCGTTGGGCGTGTTCACCTTGGTGTTGCTTACCGTGAAATACTTGCAGCAATCGATGTCTATGCCATCACGGTTGGTGTCGATAAGCACATTATCGATGGTTCCTATCTCGCAGCCTGTGACGATGATGGCAAAGTGACCGCCACGGAAGATGGTAATATCGCGGATCATGACATTCCGGCACAGTTTCAGGGCGATGGCCTTGTCGCCAGTACCGATGCTGCCGCCCTGCACGTTGCCAGCCTTCTCGGTGTCATGGCGGGTGAGTCCCTCCCCGTCAATTACGCCGCGGCCGGTAATGGAGATGTTCCGCTGCTCCTCCGCCCATATCAGACTGTTATGGAAATAGGTATGTCCGCCATCCTGATACTCGGGGGCGCCGAACACCTCGCTCTCATCGTAGGCCTTCATCGAACCTGGTGCCGCCAGGATGGTAGCACCCTCCATGAGATGCAGGTCCACATTACTCTTCAGGTGAATACTACCGCAGAGATAGGTACCTGCTGTCAGCAGCACTCGTCCGCCACCATCAGCATGACAGGCGTCGATAGCCTTGTTGATGGCACCATGGTCGAGTGTGCGCCCGTCGCCTTTGGCACCGTAGTCCCTGACATTATAGACGCCCATAGCCTGCATGGCAGCCACAGCCATCCACACCACGCTTAACATCAAAAATCTCTTCTTCATAAACCTATTCTTTGTTTTTGTTTGTTTCTAAAAACTTATAGAAAAGTTGTAGACTTGTGTGATTGACAATCAGAGAGGGAAGCACAGAACGCTTGTTCATCCAAGAGTGCCTCTCATTCGTTGCCCTCAATCCTCCACTCGTCGACTACGATATGGTCGTCCAGCGCCTCGATGACGAGCGTGTGCCGGCCTGCGGCAAGCTCCAAAGGCAACTCACGAACAGCCTGTCCTCTCAGCACGTTCAGTTTCCAGCGCTCCGAGCGGTAAGGCTCCTTCAGCGAGAAAACCACGGGTTTACCACCGTCGATGCTCACGCTGTAGCGCAGGTCTCCAGTGTCGTTTGGTTGGGTGGGAATGAGTGCCGTGGTCAGTACCACAGTCTTGTCCTGCGTCATCGAGAACTCGTATGTCAGCCGTCCGCCCTTGGGCAGCTGCACAGCCCTCATGCTATGTCCCAGCATCTCGGTCACCTTGGCGCCATCGGAGGCATGGGTATAGTCGCTGGCAGCCTTGCTCACGAGGACAGCCGTCTGCGTGGTGTCTGCCTTCAAACTTGCATGTACATTCCCGAACACCGGAAGCCTGCGGGGAGCGGCGTCCATCAGCCCTTTCCACTTGCCGCCCGCCAGTTCGTTGTACTGTCGCGTCAGCTGCTGAATCTCCTGGTAAGCCCTGTCGCTCTCCGCCTTGTCCTGCGACAATATTTTGTGAGCCATGGCCGAGGCGGCACAGACGGGGTATATCACATGGGCAAAGTAACTGTCGCGCAACTCATGCCTGACACCGTTCATGTTGTCCCTGACGATGCCCGCAATCTTACGGTATGCACCCAGGTATTCGCCTGCCTCGGCAGCGGTCATGCCCACCTCGGTGACGGGCGAGAGACCACGGTTGTACTTTTTCTTGTCCAGCTCCACCTGTGTCCATCCCATGAACTCGGGCTTACGGATGGCGCACAAGCGGTAGAACTCGCGCATGGCGGGGAAGATACGCTCTCCCACCCTCTCGCCATACTGCCGGCAGAGCCACGCCTTCAGATGCTTCTCCACCGACGAGGCGCCGACACTATTGATGTCCCATGCCATGTCGAGAAACAGTTCCAGGTCGTAGGCAGCCACCTTCGGGTCGTGCACATTGGCTATCCACTCGCCCCGCGCCTGATGGTCGTAGGCCAGTCGCATCTCCTCACAGATGAGTCCGGGCTGTGTGGTTGTCAGCCACAGATAACCGTGCGGACGGCCCCAGTAGCTCAGGTGATAGTAAACACCCGCACCACCGCTGCGCCGTTGCTGCACGTCGTCGGAGAGACGCGTCAGGTAACCGTAGTTGTCGTCACACCACATGAGCATCACGTCGTCGGGCACCCGCAAGCCGTTCTCGTAGATCTGCAGAACCTCTTTGTAGGGAACAAACACCTGCCGGCTGTCCGGGAAACGCACCTCCAGCATCTTGCGCTGGTCGTCGATGACCCGTTGCAGCGCCTCGGTCTTCTCCTGCAGGGTGCTCACGCCCTCCATCGAGCCGTCGTGAATGCCGCGCATGCCGATGGTGAAGAGATACTCACCCGTCCCCTCGCTCACCTCGTCGAGGCGTTCCTGCCAGTATTGTCTTACTGCCTCACCATTACTGATATAATTGAAGCGTCCGCGCTCCGATACATCCCACTCGCCCACATTGTTGCGCAGAATAGGCTCACAATGCGAAGTGCCTATCACGATGCCGCAGCTGTCGGCCATCAGCCGCGCTCCCTCTGTCTGGAAGAAAGCCACGGTGCCCTCGTGCATGGCGGGCCACAGGGTGTTGGCACGCAGGCGCAGCAGCAGTTCGAAAATCTTACGGTAGGCTGGCGCACAGATGGCCGTGCTCTTGTCCGCACTTGCCTCTGCTGCCTTGTTCCCTTGCATTCTGCCCGCCCACGGGCGCAGCGACCAGTCCTCGTCGTTCAGGAAAATGCCGCGGAACGCTACGCTGGGCACATGCTCCATCGTGAAGCCGGCGTCAATCGTCAGCCGCTCTTTCCGCTCGGGCACCACGTCGCCCCACCATATCCAGGGCGAGACACCAGCCAGGCGCGAGAGTTCCAGAATGCCGTAGGCCGCACCCCTGCCGCTGTTTCCAACGATACGTATGCGCCCGTTCCTTACCGATAGAGAGAAGCCGTCGTTGCCGCGGTTCTCCTCTACGATTTCGATGATGCCATGCCGTTTCCGCTCAGGCCTCATGCCTGTCACGGCCAGCATGTCGTCGCCGAACATTCCCAGCGCCACATCGACCACCTTCGAATGCCGTTTAGCCACGGAATAGCTGACGGGCCGCTTACCATCGAACCACGTCAGCTCACCGCCCATCACCGTCAGGGCAACAGTCAGCAGCAAGAGTGTTATAACGTATCTGATTCTTATCATTTGTCGAAGAGGCACGGCAGTGTCAGAAGCTGGTACATCAGCGTGCGTGCCATGCGCTGCTGTCCTTTGTCGTTAGGATGCAATTGGTCAATATCGGGCTTGGCGAAATACTGTAAGTTGCTGTCAATCAACGGGAACAGTCCGCACGACGCATTCCAGTCGATGACGGGTACAGCCCAGATGTTGCCTGCCTCCTTCACCGAGTTCACATATGCGTCGACATACTCGCCACACTCGTTCTGGTAGCTCTCGTTCGGCTGCCAGTTCTTGTCGTTGGCAAAGAAGTTCGCCCGGTGGATGGGTGTGAGCAGCACGATCTGCTTGTCGGGGAACATCCGCTTGAGCGAGTCGAGCGCGATGTTGATACGGCCGCGGTAGGTCTCGGTCGTCTTGGCAGGTACCCGCTGGCGGCGCGTCACCATGGCCTTCGGCTTGTGGATGCCCGCCATCACCTCGGTAGTACGCTCGTCCCACCACTCGCCGATGGGCACACCGGCATTATAGTCGTTCGTTCCGATGAAGATCAGGATGGCGTCGAAGTCGTTGCCATGCTCATCACGCAGCTGGTTGGCCTGCCGCGGGATATCGTTCCACTGCCGTCCGCTCACGCCGTAGACGTATGGGGTGATCTGCAACCAGTCCTGCAGCCAGCTCCAGTATTTTTTCTTCGCCCCACTGTTGCGCGGGTCGGTGATAGAGTCGCCCAGATAGGCTACGCGCTTCCCCTGCCAGGGATGCTGGAACATGGTTTGGGGCATGGCCTGCAGCGCCATCATCAGGCCGAGCGCCACGAGTATCAGATTCTTCTTGTTCATTGCCAGTAATGATTAGTTTCGGCAAAAATACTCATTTCTTTTTGAATACGTACATACTTTTTTGTGATTTATGCCATGATTTTTGTCACAAGGTTCCTGATGGCATCGTTTTTTGCCATCTCCATCGAAGACGAGTAGACAGATAGACACAAAAAGGGGAAATCATCTTGCCAATTCCCTTCCCACATCACGAAAAATCATAGGGTTTGTAGTTTTTTCTCTCTTTTTTCTTTCAATTCGACATTTTTTTTTGTACTTTTGCAGCCGAATTAAGCATAGGTATTATTTTTTTAATAAAAAGATATGTCGAATCATCATACTATCGTTGGATTCAAAATCAAAGGAATGAGAGAATCCAAAAACATCTCCGTGGAGGAGATGGCCGAGCGCAGCGGTCTCTCCGTTGAGCAAATCAATTCTATCGAGAACGACCAGCACCTGCCCTCTCTCGGGCCGCTGATTAAGATAGCACGCGCCCTGGGTGTGCGACTGGGCACTTTCCTCGACGACAACGACGAGCTGGGACCCGTGGTGAGCCGCGCTGAGGACCGTCTTGCCAACAGCATCAGCTTCTCGAACGGTACCGCCGACGCCCGCAAGCACATGGAGTATCATCCGCTGGCCAAGCAGAAGGCCGGACGCCACATGGAGCCGTTTGTCATCGACATCAACCCCACCGAGGAGAGAGAGTTCCAGCTGTCTGCCCACGAGGGCGAGGAGTTCATCTACGTGATGAGCGGCGAGGTGGAAATCGACTATGGCAAGACCACCTACACGCTGAAAGAGGGCGACAGCATCTTCTACGACTCAATCGTGAAGCACCATGTGCACGGTGTTGCCGGCAAGTCGGCCAGAATACTGGCAGTAGTGTATATTCCTTTCTGATTATTCGGAATACTCGGAATACTCGGATTACTCGGAATACTCAGATTACTCGGATTACTCGGATTACTCAGAAATATGGAGACCATTAAAAGAACATACCCTGCCGAAACGGGCAGCGCCGGATATGAGCTGTCGGAGCGCACGCTGGGCCAGTGGCTGGAGCATTGGGCTGAGACAACGCCCGACAAGGAATACATTGTATACTCCGACCGCGACCTGCGCTTCACGTGGAAGACTTTCAACGAGCGTGTGGACAATCTGGCGAAGGGCCTGCTCGCCATCGGCGTGAAGAAAGGCTCGAACGTAGGCATCTGGGCCACCAACGTGCCCGACTGGCTGACGTTCCTCTATGCCACCGCCAAGATAGGCGCCGTGCTCGTAACGGTGAACACCAACTACAAGCAGGCTGAGCTGGAGTACCTGTGCAAGGACTCCGACATGCATACCCTGTGCATCACCGACGGCACATGGGACTGCAACTACGTCGACATGACCTACACCATGCTGCCCGAACTGAAGGAGTGCCAGCGCGGCCACCTGAACAGCGAGCGCTTCCCCTACCTGAAGAATGTGGTTTACATCGGCATGGAGAAGTACCGCGGCATGTTCAACACCGCCGAGCTGTTGCTGCTGGGACAGAACATCGAGGACGAGGACCTGCTGAAAGCCAAGCAGAGCGTGGGCTGCCACGACGTCTGCAACATGCAGTACACCTCGGGCACCACGGGATTCCCCAAGGGCGTCATGCTGACGCATTACAACATCTCCAACGACGGCTATTTCACGGGCGAGAACATGGGCTTCACCCAGGACGACAAGCTCTGCGTCTGCGTGCCGCTGTTCCATTGCTTCGGAGTGGTGCTTGCCACGATGAACTGCCTGACACACGGCTGCACCCAGGTGATGGTCGAGAAGTTCGACCCGCTGGTGGTGCTCGCGTCCGTCCATAAGGAGAGGTGTACGGCCCTCTACGGCGTGCCCACGATGTTCATCGCCGAGCTGAACCACCCGATGTTCCCGATGTTCGACATGTCGTCGCTGCGCACCGGCATCATGGCAGGTTCGCTGTGCCCCGTCGAGCTGATGAAGCAGGTGAGCGAGAAGATGTTCATGACCATCACCAGCGTGTACGGACTGACGGAGTCGTCGCCGGGAATGACGCAGACCTGCCTGAACGATTCGTTCGGGCAGCGTTGCACCACCGTAGGCCGCGACTATCCCTTTGTCGAGGTGAAGGTGCTCGACCCCGAGACGGGCGAGGAGTGCCCCGTGGGCGTGCAGGGCGAGATGTGCTGCCGTGGCTTCAACGTGATGAAGGGCTACTACAAGAACCCGGAGGCCACCGCCGAGGTCATCGACAAGAACGGATTCCTCCATTCGGGCGACCTGGGCGTGAAGGACGAGCAGGGCTTCTACCGCATCACCGGCCGCATCAAGGACATGATCATCCGTGGCGGCGAGAACGTCTACCCGCGCGAGATTGAGGAGTTCCTCTACCACATGCCCGGCATCAAGGACGTACAGGTGGCTGCTGTTCCATCGAAGAAATATGGTGAGGAGGTGGGCGCCTTCATCATTCTCTACGAGGGTGTGACGATGCAGCCGGAGGACGTGCGCGAGTTCTGCCGCGGCAAGATTGCCCGCTACAAGACCCCGAAGTACGTGTTCTTCGTCGATGAGTTCCCCCTGACAGGCTCGGGCAAGATTCAGAAGTTCAAGCTCAAGGAGCTGAGCCTGAAACTCTGCGAGCAGCAGGGCATCGAGGTGATCTGAGCCAGCCGGAAAGGCATCGTCTGCGGGCCATCAAACGGTCTCTCCCACTGGTGCTCAACGGTACGGAATCGTGTCAAAGAGCGCTTCTTTTTACACTACAAAGATACAAAAAATAAAGAACATACGCAACGGTTTCCGGGTGGTATTCGCTACTGCCCGGAATAATTTTTCGCGTTTCTTTACAGTTTTTTCCCGCGGCAAGACGATGGGTAAAGGGTTAAAAGTCTAAGGTTTAAAGTTTAAGGTTTAAGGATTAAGGGCATGTCGAAACATGAGCTGAAATCTCAGCCCTTGTAAAAAGTAGCGGAGCTGGTGATTCAAGGTTTAAGGTTCAAAGTTTAAGGTTTAAGGTTTAAGGCATGTCGGAACATGAGCTGAAATCTCAGCCCATGCAAAAGCAGCAGGAGCTGGTGATTGTGTTGCCCGGAGTGTAAGAAGTCGCAAGATGATCCGTTCAGATGCGGATGCATCCGTCAGGAGCTTGTTATTCGCAGGGGATGGTCTTCTGAAAATTCTTCAGTACCTGCTCTATTTCTTCGAGATCGTCAGAGAGGGTCAAGAGCAGGTTCTCGTATTTTCCTGTTTCCATCAGGAATTGCATCAGCGGATACACCGGCACTTCTTCCGTCCAGTACTTCTTACCGAGGAATACCATCGGACTGGCAAAGCCGAACGACAGGTAATGGTCCTGAACGGCGTTCTGGAACACTTCCTGCAAGGTGCCTGCGCTGCCAGGGGTATAGATAATGCCGCCATAGGCAACGGTCAGGATGATGTCTTCGCGGATGCTGTTCGTAAAAAGCTTGGCAATATGCGTGGCAAAGGGTGTGGAAGGCTCATGACCGTAGAGCCAGGTGGGTATGCCTAAACTGATGTATCGGTTTTGCGGAAAGCGGCGCATCACCTCGAGTGCCGACGACAACCACTTCTGATCCTTGAACGATACGGCTGCCTCGGCAAGCATGCGGATGGCCTCTTGCGCCTCCTCATCGGTGCGGCCAGCCATCCAAGCCCCCAAATGCGTGGCCTCCATCGCCCCGGGACCACCGCCGCTCACCATGAAGAATCCCTCTTCGGTAAGCTGTTTGCTCAGCATCGTCACAAACGAGAACATCGGGTCGGTACGCAGCAACGAATGTCCGCCCATGATGCCAACGCACTTCAGCGGATTATGTTCGGCAAGAAATGCCTTGAGCGCCGTCTGGATGCCGTGGTCGTGAATGGTGCGGGCCACCGACTCCCTGATATCCCTGGCTTCCTTGCCCTGCTCCACGAAATGCTGGTAAACCCTGCTGTCGTAGCAGGTCGCAAACGAAGCCTTGTCTTCCGCCTCATCGTCCGATGGCTCATACCCCTGATAGAGCTCCTCCGCCCGATAGAGTTGTCCCTGCCGGCGCAGCTTGTATGGTACGCTACTCAGCCACTCACTCAGTCCGTCCACATTGTCAACGATGTTCCCTAATTCTCTTTTCATCACTTATCTGATCATGGTTGATGTATTCATCTGCAAATATACAAAGATATGAGAACGAATGCAAATAAAAATGCGATATTTACGTGCGTCCGGCGTAAAGACTGATGCAATGAGCCTGCTTTTCTCTCAATGATTTCAATCTCCATTGACGGCTTTGCTCAGCGAAGGTAGTCAACTCTTCTCAGGCTGGCGGGTCAACCTTTTCAGTAGGAACAGGCGAAAATCCCGAAATCCCGAAATCCCGAAATCCCGAAATCCCGAATTAGCGTTTTATATTTGTTTGTCGGACAGAGAAAGGATATGTTTTTAAAATTATTATATAATTATAATTATATAATAATTCAAATTACACATTATCTAAAGTGTTAAAATCGTGTACTTTTCGGGATTTCGGGATTTCGGGATTTCGGGATTCATAAAAGATAAAATTCTGCAAATCAATTAGTTAGCAAGAGAGAGTTCCCGAAAAGTGCCGTGGACGCTCCGCTGACATAGAGTTTGTTTCGACATAGAGATATAGAGACGGCGGAGCCGCCGGTAAAAGGATTAAATGCCCTGACGCGCGTTCAAAATTCAAGGCCTGCCGGGATGTCAGCCCAATATTGGACCCACATATTTATCTTTGGCTGAAGGATGTCGGCTCAAAAATCAGCCCACATATTTGTTTTACTGAAGGACGTCGGCGCAAAATTGCGCCCACATATTTATTTTTGCTGAAGGATGTCAGGGGAAAAATTTCCCCCACATATTGTTTGCCACACACGCCTTCCGAATGCGTAAACTCTGGTTGAGGATTAACAGGCTGAGTTTCAAGCCGGTTGAGGGGTAACGGACGCAAAATTGCGCTGGTTGATTTTGTGGAAAGAAGGAAAGCACGCCCTGATTTAGGGCGCCCTTAGCCAGTGGACGGATAAGACGGTGAACGAATCGTTATCCAGCTCCGACATGATCAACACGGACTGAGTTGTGAAAGGGGTGAACGAAATGGGCACCCCTTGGCGTTGGTTAAAGGTTCAAAGTTCAAGGTTCAAAGGTTCAAGGTTCAAAGGTTTAAGGGATTTTGTTTCTCTCAACAAAGCTAGGACAACTTTCGGTGAACTCTGAGTTTCCTGATCTGTCAGAGGCATCGATGAACTTACCAACCTACCAACTTACCAACTTACCGAAAATCGTGTTTTCAAACGCAAAAGAGAATTTTGTAATTGAATATATTTTATTTATATATATTATTATAATAATATATATAAATAACTAATCATATAGTCATTCAGGAAGAGATAACAAAAAAATATGCGGTTTTCGGTAAGTTGGTAAGTTGGTAAGTTGGGAGGTTTTTGCGTAATGTATTGATTGTCAGCATCTTTATCGTACGAGCCGACTGTAAGTCGCCGGAGGATTCTCCCGTAAATAGTACAGTTATTTCTCAAAAACAGCCCTTTCTCATACTGACAAGGTTGCCTCGCGCGCCTGAAAAGCTGACTCTTTTCCTGATTTCGTTGACAGTCTAGCGAATTCAGTAACAACAGAACGACTGCCCCACACATCTGTTATCTGTTAACTGTAAACTCTTTACTATTAACTGTATTCCTCCCGCCACGCCCTCGGGCGCCAAGGAGTAACTTCCGGCGCGCGCCGGAGCGCTTGTAAATATTTTTGAAAACAATTTTTCGCACCCCCAGATTTTCCTTGCAAACCCTTGCATACCTTGTTTTATTTTTGTACCTTTGTCACAGAATTAAAAACTAAATACTTAAACAAATGATAAAAAGACTGACGATTTTACTAATGGCCGTAGTTTGGACAACGGCGATGATGGCCGACACAAAGCAGACTGTGACGGTGAACGGCTCGACGGTGGACAAGACCGTGTCGAGGATGACGTTCGACGGTGACAAGGTGGTTATGACCTTCACCGACAATACCTCGCAGACAGAAGACATGGAGGCGGTGACCATCAGTTTTCTCTATTCCGGCACCGGTGTCGGGAAGGTGAAGGCTGACGAAATGAAAGATAAGCGCGTGTTCAATCTGAACGGACAGTATTTGGGCAAGGGCGTAGAGGGCCGTGCCAAGGGCGTGTACGTGGTGGACGGCAAGAAGGTTGTTGTTCAGTAAAACGGAGGAGGAGAAGACATGAGAAAGAGAATCATCTTGATGTTTATCGTGCTTGCCGCCATGATGGGCATGAGCACTACCGCCAAGGCCCAGACATGGGATTTCCTCTCGGTCGACGCCATCGACCAGGAGAACCTGGCAGCCGACGAGACGGGTAACTGGAAGCTGGACTCGGACAATAACAACCGCTGGTGCTACCTGAAGGCGCTGAACGGCGAGGCCGTGATGGCCAACGGCGTGGAGCTGGCTTACACGAAGGGGCTGCTGATCACCGTGACGGAGAATGCCAGCGGCAACTTCCGCGCCGACATGAAGAACAAGCGCATGTGGATGGGCGGCGGCTCGATCACAATTCCCAACCTGAAGAAAGACTATCGGATAACGGTCAGCTACATGTCGTCGAGCAAGGATGTGGCGCGCGGTATCAACGTGCAGAACATCACGCCCAAGTCGGGCGAGTTCAACAGCACGAGCGTGGGCACCGCCAAGGTGGTCAGCACGGGTGAGGTGACTGCCGACGGCGACGTGGTGCTGACGATGACCGGCGGCATGTATGTCTACAGCATTCAGGTGGAAGAGCCCGACGACGACGATGATACGGGCGGCGGAGGCGGCGACACGCCTATGCCTCCCACCACCGACCATTCCACCTTCGCCAGCTCGGCCAGCAACCAGGTGGTGATCGACCTGGGCAGCGAGAAGAAATACTACAACACGGCGGAGGTGACCAGCATCGATATCAACGACAACCTCATCACCGTGAGCCAGCCGGCAGGTAACGACACCTACGAGGGCACGGTGGACAATATCTCGTTCAGGAAAGCCACCGAGGGCAACAACGGCACCTATCAGAACACCGACGGCAAGGTGCGCATCACCGAGGCCCGCGGATGGCTGGAGTCGGCCTACGTGAAGTTCGACCTCTTCGAGGGTGCCAAGAACTACCATGTGTATGTCAAGGGCGGCAACTACGGCGACTACACCCTCATCGACGGTCAGCTGGTGCGCAACTACGGCACCTACGGCCGTGCAGACATGGTGGGACTGGTGAAGGCCGCCAACTATGCGCTCAAGGTGGTGCCCGTGGCTGAGGACGGGAGCGAGATGACCAGCGCCGCCAACGAGGCCATCGCCATCAGCGTGGAGAACTACGACCGGTCGGGATTCGCCCACAAGGGAGCAGCCGACGGGATAGGCGCCTACAACAACGACGGCTCGCTGAAGAGCGACGCCCGCGTCGTTTACGTCACGAAGAACAATGCCAAGACCGTCAGCCTGGATATCGCCATCAACAGCAAGGGCGGCACCGACACCTATACCGGCTGGCAGCAGATCATCTACGGCTACCAGAAAGGCTACGAGACGCGTCCGCTCGCCATCCGCCTCATCGGAACCATCGCCGCCGCTGACTGCGACGAGTTCCTCAGCTCGGCAGAGGGTATCCAGATCAAGGGCAAGAGCGCCAATTCGCCGCTGAACATCACCATCGAGGGCATCGGCGACGACGCCGTGACCACCGGCTACGGCTTCCTCATCCGCAATTCCGCCAGCATTGAGCTGCGCAACTTTGCCAACATGCTCTGCATGGACGACGCCGTGAGCATCGACAGCGACAACGAGCACATCTGGGTGCACAACCTCGACCTGTTCTACGGACAGGAGGGCAGCGACAAGGACCAGAAGAAAGGCGACGGAACCATCGACATCAAGAGCGACTCGCGCTTCATCACGGTGAGCTACAACCACCTCTGGGACAGCGGAAAGGCATCGCTGTGCGGCATGAAGAGCGAGACAGGCCCCAACTGGATTACCTACCATCACAACTGGTTCGACCATAGCGACTCGCGCCATCCGCGCATCCGCACGATGAGCGTGCACGTCTACAACAACTATTTCGACGGAAACGCGAAGTATGGCGTGGGAGCGGCTTACCAGAGCAACGCCTTCGTCGAGCGCAACTACTTCCGCAACTGCAAGTACCCCATGCTCATCTCCCAGCAGGGCAGCGATGTGGCCAACGACCCCGACGGCACATTCTCGGGTGAGGACGGCGGTATGGTGAAAGCCTTCGGCAACAAGATTATCGGTGCCACGCGCTATGTGACCTACCAGCAGAACAGCACCCAGTTCGACGCCTACGAGGCAGCCACGCGCGACGAGCAGGTGCCTGCCGGCGTGAAGGCCGTGAAGGGCGGGCGCACCTACGATAATTTCGATACCGACGCCAGCCAGTTCTACACCTATACTCCCGACGAGGCCGACGACGTGCCGGGCATTGTGACCGGATGGCTGGGAGCAGGAAGAATGAATCATGGCGACCTGCAATGGCAGTTCGACAATGCCACCGAGGACAGGAACTACGACGTGATTGCCGGACTGAAGAGCGCCCTGCTGAACTATGCCTCTGCGCTGCTTGGCATCTTCGGCGAGGAGAACCAGTCTGGAGGCGGTGGTGGCGGCGACAACCCGGGCGGTGACACGCCTGGAGGCGATACTCCTGGCGGCGATACTCCGGAAGGCACCATCACATGCTCGTTCGACAAGGCCGGTACTCCGTCGAGCAGTTTCTTCACGGTCGTGGGCAACGGCTCCAACAGCAAGGGAAAGGCTACGGTCGACGGTGTGGAGTACACCACCTGTCTGAAGCTGGAGTCGACAACCTCCGTCAAGTTCACGCTGGGCAAGTCGTATAAGATGACACTCTATTTTGCCGACACCGAGACGGCAAGTATCAAAGTGGACGGCGTCAAGAAGACCGCTGACACCAGCACTTACACGGAGGTATTGGCGGCAGGCGCCCATGAGCTGACGAAGGCCGACACCCGCAATCTGTTCTTTATCAAGCTGGAGCCGCAGGAATAACCGTTTGTGAGAAAATAATAAGAGGGGAGAAGTGAGAAGTATTCCGATTAGCAGTTCCTAATCATGCTTCTCATTTCTCCCCATTCTTTTTGCCGATTTGCCGGTTACTTTCTTATCTGTTTTGCTTGTAACTGCTTTGCCCTTTTTACCCGCCACTATCTTACATCCAGTCTGACATATTCCGGACGCTCATCAGGCAGGTCGGTGGTGATGACCACATCCTTGAACACGACATTCTCGGCATGATTCACAAAGAAACCCTTTGCGGGTAAGACGCCCCACATGGTGGCCTCGGGATACTCTTTCTCTTTCTCGTCCGTGGGAGGCGCAACCTGATGCTGGCCGCCACGATGATGGATGGTGATGCCGCTCAGGAAAATGTTTCTGACGGGATGGCCCTCCAGGCCGGTGATGGAACAGCCCGAGGGACCGGCATCGCGAATGGTGATGTTGCTCAGGTGGACGCCGTCGATGATGCCTACGCGGGTCACGGGGATGCCCTCGGCATAGCCTCGCGCACGGTTGCCCAGGCGCACGAAAATGGGCGACTCGGTACCCTCTGCCACAATGTCGCTGACATGGATGTTGTGCATCACTCCGCCGTCGACAATCTCCAGCGAGACGGCCGAGGTGCCGCGCTTGCCCTCATGTCCGAAAAACTGTGAGCTCTGGTCGGCGGAAGGCTTCACCACACAATGGCTGATGGTGATGTTACGGAAGCCGCCATTCGTCTCGGTTCCCAGTTTGATGGCGTTGCAATGGCTGCTCACCACGCAATTCGTGATGGTGATATTCTCGCACAGGCGGGGTGACGTGCTCTTCAGCGTGATGCCGTCGTCGTCGCTGTCGGCCATCATATCCGATACGACCACATCGTGGCAGCCGTCCAGGTCGAGCGCGTCGTTGTTGTAGTTGTTGCGGTTGATGACGGTAATCCCCTCAATGTGCACCCTGTCGCAAGCCAGATAATGCTGCATCCAACAGCCTGAGTTGCGCATGGTGATGCCCCTGACGGTAACATCTGAACAGTTGATGAACCGCAGCAGGTGAGGCCGTGTGATTCCCTCGTCGTTCCAGCTGAGTTTCTTAAACGCACTTCCGCGGCCGTCAATCGTGCCGTAGCCGTCGATGACCACATGGCTGGCACCCTCGGCGTAGATGAGCTGGATGGTGGTCGTCTGTGTGCGCAACGACACGTAGTCGGACTTCATCTTCCGGTAGTCTTCCAGCCTCGTGCTGCCATAGAGCACTGCCCCGTTCTCCAAGTGCAGGTTCACATGGCTCTTCAGGACGATAGAGCCCGTCTTGAAATGGCCTGCGGGCACCACAACCCTGCCTCCGCCAGCTGCCGCACAGGCGTCGATGGCGCTCTGAATGGCCTGGGTGCTCAGTTGGCTGGTGTCGGCAACCGCACGGAAATCAGTAATCAGATAATCTCTTGCTACGGCTCCGTTCGATGCCATGAGGCAGAAGAGGAAGACCAGTATTCTACTCGTTGCTTTACTCATAAGTCAAATAATTTTGTTGCAAATATACTGAAAAGAATAGAAATATGAAGACGGTGTCAGGGATTTTTTATATATTTGCACCACTGAAAAACCATTATAAGCTGAATTAGATATGAGGAAAATGATTCTTACGGTTCTGTTAACCGCTATGATGTCTTTAGCAAGTGCCCAGACTAATCCGTTGTGGATGCGTTATAGTGCCATCTCGCCCGACGGGAAGACCATTGCCTTCTCCTACAAAGGCGACATCTTTACGGTTCCGGTTCAAGGTGGCGAGGCCCGTCAGCTGACCACCAATGCCGCCTACGACTCCCATCCCGTGTGGAGTCCTGACAGTCGTCAGATAGCCTTCTCGTCTACTCGTGAGGGCGGCCACGATGTGTATGTGATGGCACGCGAGGGCGGTGTGCCTGTACGGCTGACAACCCATAGCGGTTCGGAGATACCCGTCACCTTCCGCGACAACGGGCATGTGCTGTTCACTGCTGCCCTGATGCCGACGGCTCAGTCGAATATCTTTGCCAGCAGTAAGTTCCCGCAAATCTACGAGGTGAGTGTGAAGGGTGGCCGTCCGCGCCTGTTTTCCGGACTTCCGATGGCCGACCTGAATATCAATAGTCGTGGCGACCTGCTCTATCACGACATCAAAGGAGGCGAGGATGTGTTCCGCAAGCACCATCAGTCGCCTATCTGCCGCGACATCTGGCTCCTTCGCGACGGCAAGTATACCCAGCTGACCGACTTCAAGGGCGAGGACCGTAACCCGGTGTGGGGCGCTGATGGTCAAGGCTATTACTACCTGAGCGAGAAAGACGGTACCTCAAACATCTACAAGCGCTCACTCGACGGGAAGACGGAAGTCCAGCTGACCCGCCACCAGAAGAATCCTGTGCGCTATCTCAGCCGAAGCAACGACGGCCTGTTGTGTTATGGCTACGACGGTGAGATCTATCTGCTGCGTGAGGGAGGCCAGCCGCAAAAGGTCCATATCAGCATCCATGCCGACAACGACGGCCAGGAACTCATCAGAGAGGTGCGCACGAGCGGAGCTACCGAAATCTCGGTGTCGCCCAATGGCAAGGAGGTGGCTTTCGTCTTGCACGGCGATGTGTTTGTGACAGCCACAGATTATAAGACAACCCGCCAGATTACCGATACCCCTGAGCAGGAGCGGAACATCCACTTTGCGCCCGACGGACGTAGCATTGCCTATGCGGCTGAGCGCGGCGGCTATTGGCAGATTTATCAGACAAGGCTCACCAAGGCCGACGAGAAGCTCTTCACCTATGCCACCGAACTCAAGGAAGAGCGCCTGACCGAGACCGACCGCACCTCGTTCCAGCCCCTCTATAGTCCGGATGGAAAGCAGATTGCCTATCTGGAAGACCGTGGCACACTCCGCGTCATCGACCTGAAGACCAAGCAGATACGCACGGTGATGGACGGAAAGTTCAACTTCTCGTATAGCGATGGCGACCAGTGGTTCAACTGGAGTCCTGACAGCCGGTGGCTCATCACCAGCTACATCGGGTTGAGCGGCTGGCACCATTCTGATATTGCTTTGGTCAACGCGTCGGGAAATGGAGAGATTCACAACCTGACCAACAGCGGATACAGCGACGGAAATGGCAAGTTTGTGCTTGGCGGCAAGGCCATGCTCTTCAGCAGCGACCGCAACGGATACCGCAGTCATGGCGGAAGCGGGGCAGAGCGCGACTACTATCTGATGTTCTTCGACGTGGATGCCTACGAGCGTTTCCTCATGACGAAAGAGGAGAAGATGATGCAGGATGAGGCGCAGAAAGAAGCCAAGGGCAGGAGTCAGGAGGCTAAGGGGAAAGAACAGTCTTCCGCCGGCAAGAAGAAACAGTCGCCTGCCACGCAGCAGATGCCGTCCAATGTGCTTACTTTCGACCTTGATAACTGCCGGAAACGTATTGTCCGACTGACCAACAACTCGTCGCGTCTGGGCGATGCCGTGCTGAAGGGCGACTCGTTGTACTACCAGGCAGCCTTTGAGGGCGGCTACGACTTGTGGCTGCAGAACACCCGCGAGAAGAAGACCGAGCTGCTCCAGAAGAATATCGGCTCAGGCACGATGTCGATGGACAACAAGCAGAAAACGCTTTTCATGGTCGGGCGTGGCGGCATCAAGAAACTGGACTTGGCGAAAGGCAAGCCTGTGAGTATTGACTTCGAGGCCGTGTTCAACTATCGTCCGAACGAGGAGCGCGCCTATATCTTCGACCATATTTGGCAACAGGTGAAGGACAAGTTCTATGTGAAAGACCTGCACGGGTGCGACTGGGAAGGCTATCGCGACATCTACCGCCGTTTCCTGCCTTACATCAACAACAACTACGACTTCCGCGACATGCTGAGCGAACTGCTTGGCGAGCTGGATGCCTCGCATACCGGCTCACGTTATCGTCCGGATGGAGCGACATTGAAAACGGCTGCGTTGGGCATTTTCGCTGACAACTCGTACGAGGGAGATGGCATCCGGATAGAGGAAATCATCGGCAACGGTCCGTTCTGCATCAAGAACACAGGTGTGAAAGCTGGCGACATCATCGAGCGAATCGACGGAACAGTCATCTCCGGCGACATGGACTATAACTGCCTGCTCGACGGAAAGGCGGGAAAGAACGTGCGCGTGACGGTGTTCTCGCCCGGGAACGGCCAGCGCAGGGATGTGACGATTAAGCCCATCAGCACGGCCGACCAGAACGAATTGCTGTACGACAGATGGGTGGAGCGCAACCGGAAAATGGTGGAGGAGCTCTCTGGTGGTCGTGTGGCCTACATGCATGTGAAGCAAATGAATAGCGAGTGTTTCCGCAAGTTGTACGACGAGCTGCTCAACGAGGATAACCGGAACAAGGAGGCTGTCATCATCGACGAGCGCCATAACGGCGGCGGCTGGCTGCACGACGACCTCTGTACGCTGCTCAGCGGCCGTCAATACTCGCGCTTTGAGATTCAAGGCAAGTACTTGGGCATCGACCCATATAACAAATGGACCAAGCCGTCGTGCGTGATGGTGTGCGAGGATGACTACAGCAACGGCTGCGGCTTCCCGCGAGTCTATCAGGACCTGGGTGTCGGAAAACTCATTGGCACACCGGTGGCAGGAACAGTCACGTCGGTGTGGTGGGAGACGGTTATCAACGGCATGATATTCGGCATTCCGCAAGTGGGACGCATTGACAACCGCGGACATTACGGTGAGAATACCGAGTTGGTGCCGGAAATCATTGTCTACAAACAGCCCGACGACATTCTTAATGGCCGTGACCCGCAACTGGAGCGTGCCGTGAAGGAAATGCTGAAGGAGGCCGACGCCAATGCCTCACAGAAAAGTGGGAAATAGGCGGAGAAATAGGGATTCGCCCTTTTCCATCAACCGTTCCATCAGCCGACAGATTTAAGATTCAACCAATAAAATCAAGAATAAACCAACAACAAAAAACATGAAGAAAATAGTCTTTTCAGTTGTGGTCATGGCCGTCTCTATGGCTGCCAGCGCACAAGACGAACCGCTGTGGATGCGCTTTAGTGCCATCTCACCCGACGGACAAACCATCGCTTTCTCGTATAAAGGCGACATTTTCACAGTCCCGGCGGCAGGAGGAAATGCGCGCCAGCTGACGTCCAATGCCGCTTATGACGCCTATCCCGTGTGGAGTCCTGACGGAAAGAAACTGGCTTTTGCCTCCTCGCGTGAGGGAAGTCTCGATGTCTATGTGATGAATGCCACCGGAGGAAGTCCCGTCAGGCTGACGACTCATAGCAGCGACGAGGTGCCTATGACGTTCAGCGACGACTCGCATGTGCTCTTCTCCGCAGCACTCATGCCAACGGCGCAGTCGAATATCTTTGCCGGAGGGCGCACCAATCAGGTGTACGAGGTGAGTATCGAGGGCGGGCGCCCGCGCCTTTTCTCCACGCTGATGATGGAAGATGTGAGTGTCAACAGCCGGGGCGACGTGCTTTATCACGACTGGAAAGGATACGAGGATCCCTTCCGCAAGCACCACCAGTCGCCCATTTGCCGCGACATCTGGCTGTGTCAGGGCAGTAAGTATACCAAGCTGAGCAGTTTTAAAGGTGAGGACCGTACCCCGCGCTGGGCTGATGATACCTCTTACTATTATCTGAGCGAGGAGGACGGCACCTTCAATGTGTACCGCCGGAATATCGACGGAAGCGGGAAACAGCAGCTCACCAAGCATCAGAAGAATCCTGTGCGCTACCTGAGCGTGTCGCGTAACGGAATGCTTTGCTACGGTTACGACGGGGAAATCTACACCCTGAAGCCGGGAGGTCAGCCGCAAAAGGTAAAGATCAGCATCACCGCTGACCGCAACGACCGTGAGCTGGTGCGCCAGGTGAGGAGCAACGGCGCCACAGAGATCAGTCTTTCGCCAAGTGGAAAAGAGGTGGCATTCGTGATGCATGGAGACGTGTTTGTGACATCCGTGGATTATAAGACCACCAAGCAGGTGACTGATACACCCGAGCAGGAGCGCAGCATCAACTTCGCACCCGACGGGAAGAGCATCGTGTATTGTGCCGAGCGTGGTGGACACTGGCAGATTTACCGCACGAAACTCAAGAAGGCAGACGAGAAACTGTTCACCTATAGCACGGAATTGGAGGAGGAACGGCTGACGAATACCGATGTGACATCGCTGCAGCCCAAGTTCAGCCCGGACGGGAAGGAAGTGGCTTTCTTCGAGAACCGTGGCGAGCTGCGTGTCATCAATCTTGCCACCAAGCAAGTACGTACGGTGATGGACGGCAAGTATAATTTCTCGTATAGTGACGGCGACCTGTGGTTTGAGTGGAGTCCAGACAGCCGCTGGTTGCTGAGCAGCTACATCGGAACAGGTGGATGGAACAATCAGGATGTGGCACTCGTCAACGCCTCGGGCAACGGTGAGATTCACAACCTTACTCAGAGCGGATACAACGACGGCTCAGCCAAATGGGTGTTAGGCGGAAAGGCGATGCTCTTCGAGAGCGACCGTGCCGGCTATCGCAGTCATGGAAGCTGGGGAGCCGAGACCGATTATTACGTGATGTTCTTCGACGTTGATGCCTACGACCGCTTCCGCATGACGAAAGAGGAGAAGGTGATGCGCGAAGAGGCGGAGAAAGAGGCCAAAGGCAAGGAGCTGGCAGCTAAAAACAAAGAACAAGATGCCAAAGGCAAGAAGCCTGCCAACAAGAAAAAAGCGACGGCTAATACCCAAACCACACCATCCAAGACGCTGCAGTTCGACCTTGACAACTGCCGTGACCGCATCATCCGCCTTACCGTAAACTCGGCACGAATGGGCGATGCCGTGCTCAAGGGCGATACGCTCTACTACCAGGCTGCTTTCGAAGGAGGCATGGACTTGTGGAAGCACGATCTGCGCGAGCAGAAGACCACGCTCGTGATGAAGAATGTTGGCCGTGGAATGATGTTTGCCGACAAAGGCTACAAGAATCTCTTCCTGTGTTCTCAAGGCGGCATCAAGAAAGTCGACCTGGCCAAGGGAACACCGACTCCCATCGCCTTCGAGGCAGAGTTCAACTATCGTCCGTACGAGGAGCGTGCCTACATTTTCGACCATATCTGGCAACAGGTGAAGGACAAGTTCTATGTTGAGAACATCCACGGTGTCGACTGGGAAGGCTATCGCGACATTTATCGCCGGTTCCTGCCGTATATTAATAATGAGTACGATTTCCGCGACATGCTGAGCGAGATGTTGGGCGAACTGAACGGCTCGCACACGGGTGCCCGCTACAATCCTGCCGGAGCCTCGTTGAAGACAGCCGCATTAGGAGTGTTCATCGATAATGGCTACAATGGCGACGGACTGCGCATCGAGGAGGTAATCAAACGTTCTCCCCTGGCACAGAAGAATGCCGGTGTCGAGGCTGGATGCATCATCGAACAGATTGACGGCCACGCCATCCAGGCAGGCAAGGACTACAATTCGCTGCTCGATGGAAAGATTGGCAAGCCCGTGCGGCTGACCATTTACAACCCGAAAAACGGCAAGCGCAACGATGTGAGCATCAAGGCCATCAGTCTTGGCGACCAGAACGAATTGCTCTATAAGCGTTGGGTCGACCGCAACCGTGAGTTGGTTGACCGTCTTTCGGGCGGCCGGCTGGCTTATGTTCATGTGAAAGCGATGGACAGTCAGAGTTTCCGAACCGTTTATAGTGAGCTGCTGAGCGACAAAAACCGCAACCGTGAGGCTGTGATTGTCGATGAGCGTCACAATGGCGGTGGCTGGCTGCACGACGACCTGTGCACCCTGCTCAGTGGCAAGCAGTATCAGGACTTTGTGCCTCACGGCAAGGTAGTCGGTGCCGACCCATTCAATAAGTGGACTAAGCCCTCTTGCGTGCTCATGTGCGAGGATGACTACAGCAACGGCCACGGCTTCCCCTTCGTCTATAAGGAATTGGGAATCGGCAAACTCATCGGCACGCCTGTGCCTGGCACGATGACCGCCGTGTGGTGGGAGACCCTGATCGACCGTTCCCTGATATTCGGTATCCCCCAGGTGGGTTGCCGTGACATGCGTGGTAACTTCTGCGAGAACACTCCGCTGTTGCCCGATATTGAGGTCTATAACACCCCTGAGGACTACCTCACCGGCCACGACCGCCAACTCGAACGCGCCGTTCAGGAAATGCTCAAGTAATCACTGGAACACAGCAAACTTAAAGGTCGAGTCTCTTTCCCGAGGCTCGACCTTTTCTTTCCCACCATGACAACCACTATTTCAATATAGCGCACTTCAAGAAAAGAGACGCAAAATTTTGCGTCTCTATATATCGAATCCGTTGGATATCAGTGATTACTTGGTATAGTTGTCGACGATTTTGTTTTTGTCAGGACCCCATTCGCGGTAGCGTACCCACACATGGATCCAAGCGCGGGCGATGGAATCCACGGCATCGGCGAGCAGCTTGGCACTGTAATCGTAGAAATTCTCAAAGGCGGGCGTTTGTTTGTAGTCTGATACCGACATGTCTTTGGAGCCACTGGGAATCATCTCATAGGCCAACATGTAGGAGTTTTCGGTCACTGCGCTCACATAGTCCCAAGCGCTGTACTTGCTGTCACCCCAGGCATAGATAAACGGACGGGAAATGATTTTCTCTTCGACGGTCTTCATGAGGTCGGTCATCTTTTCGGTAGCAAGGGGATAGCCCTTGGGGTCATAGAAGAATCGGTCATTGTCCTTGTCAATTTCGTAAGACTTGTTGACCTCGTCTTCCCAGATTTTTTCTATCGCTGCATGCACCTTGTCGAGTTTGCGCGCGTCGCAGTGGAGCGGCATGTGAGAGTCAGCAATGTAGTGGCTCAAGATAAAAAACCTCATGGCCATATGTGTAGATGACGGGCCGATTGGATTACCTTTTTCCTCGCGGAACTGAATTTTGAAGTTATCCACGATGGTGTGGCACATGGCATTGACACGGTCACACACGTTACCGCCCTCGATGATGAAGGGTTGATTGTAGAGCGAGGATTTCTTCTTCATCACTTGGTAAATCTCCATGGTCTTGGGGAGTTTCTTGAATGTGGGAGCAGGGAGATTGGGATCGGCAGGCGAATACTTTGCACCATGGCTTGAGCCTTGGTCACAGAGTACCTCATCGGGGTACCAGGCACCTTGCACAACAAAATCGCGATAGTTCTTGAACCAACGCACCAGGCTTCTGGCATATCTCTGAACCTCTTTAGGATTCTTTCCAGTTCCTTCGGTCTCTGGGATATTGCCCATATCCAAGCGTTTAATGGCCATCATGGCCAACCATGCATGAGTATATTTTTTCATAGCGGTATAATATTAATGGTTTTACATTAGGCCATGGGGCATGGCCATTCTTAATTCATGATGACAAAGATAAAATAAATAATTCAAAAAGAGATGCCCACTTGCATAAAAATTTTGAGAAATGATAAAAATGATGAAAAAATCACCTTTCCATTATTCCAGATAACGGGAGAAGAAGTGCCAAATTTCCTCTCCAGTGTCGATGTCACCGTTGTGCCAACTGTGGACGCCGCTCACGACCTCATACAGCCACACGTCGCAGCCGGTTGGGCCTCCAGTGTAACGGTGCTTGATGATGGGATGCCCCTCGGCGCCTTGAAGGCTCTCGACACGTTCGGTAGTCTCGTGGGTGCAACGGTTACGCGCCACCCAATAGCCGATGGCTATAGGGACAGGCAGGTAGGCACCCCAGCCGCCCACGTTCTCCATGTCACCAGTCCACTCCGACACGCGGTCCTCAGTGCCGTGTATTTCCATCAACGGGATGGGGTGGGGAGCCTCCATCGTTTCATATATCCATGCCATTGTCAAGCCCGCGATGGGTGCGACGGCCTTGAAGGTCGATTGCTTGCTGTAGGCCATGAGGTAGCACATCTCGCCGCCATTGGACATGCCGGTCAAGAACGTGTTCTTTCGACTCAAATGATATCTTTTTTGCACATGGCGCGCGATGCGGCACAGGGCTTTCACGTCATCGACTTTCCACCCCTGCTGGAAGGGATAGCCCACGTTCCAGCTAGGCTCCCCTTGAGGGTCTTTCAGCCCTTGGGGAAGACAAACGGCAAAGCCATGACGGTCGGCAGCAGCCAGCATGGGATTCTCTCGCCAGACGCCTGCGCCATAGCCATGCAAGATGAACTCCAGCGGAGCGTCATCCCGCAAGCCGTCGGGCAGATACATGGTGAAATGCCGCATGTGACCATCCACCTTGAGTGAATCATCGACAAAGCGGCCCGCTTGACACGGCAGCGCCGCCAAGGTCAGCGCTAGCGTCGTCATGACATATTTAAGGAGTCGTTTCATCATCCTTTGGTCAAGGTTCAAGCAAGACTTTACGGGCCTGGACGGTACCGTCGCTCAAGTGGCTTACGCTGATGCAGATGCCACCGGCTGCAAGGTCTCTCGCAATGCTCATGCCTGTCATCGGGCTGTAATACTCAGTGGCGTTGACCGTTGGGATGTCACCGCATGGTTCCTGCAGTGCCTCGGTACCCCAATCGATGTCGTCAAGATCGGGCATCTCGCTGGGATTGAGTGAGTTGCAAGTCATCATATAGACACCCATATTGCCATATTTCAAGTAATTAGCCTTGGTATCAACTGTCCACATGGCTACGTTCAGCCCCATCTGGTGGAAAGACTTGACGGTATTGGCATCGAAGTTGTTGATGGAAATGCTGGGAATGAGGCCGTACTGGCGGCACCACTCCTCATTGCCCTCCCAGTTGGCGTTGCACAGCCACTGGCGGGTGAACTGCGGGTAATTTTCGGCAATGAATTCCTGGGACTTTTTCATCGATGTGAGGAAGATGGCTTTTTCGGCCAGCCCTCGGTCAATGACCAGATGAGCCAGTCCCTCGAAATTGCTCATGTCATTATTGTTAATGCCAGTGGTCCACTTGAGTTCTATGACAGGAAATACACCCTTCTCGACACATATGGCCAAATACTCGTCCACGGTGCAGATCCGCCCCGTATAGGTGACGCCGCCACGGGTCTGGGTGTATAGTTCAGCCTGCAGCTCGGCCAGGGTGGCATCGGCCACAGTGAGATTGCCGCCCAGGCGGTTGGTGGTCTCGTCGTGGCTGATGACGTAAAATCCGTCTTTAGTCACGCGCACGTCACACTCTAGTCCGTCGTAGCCATACACGTCAACGCCGTTGCGATAGGCCTCGACAGTGTTCTCCACGCCGATGTTGCAGCCACGATGGCCCACAAACAGCGGCTTCCACGCCCAGGCATCCACCACCACCGCAATCACTATCAATAAAGTAAAAACTCGTCTCATCATCATAGCCCTTTTATTTACCAACGGCAAATATACAAATAATAATCATTCAACCCAAATCCCAAAACACCAATAATAAACACAAATTCCCATCAATGTCCACGAATAAAAAAATTATGGCTCATTCATGTCCCCATTCTTGGCCACCCACTAGCCGATGGCAACAGGAACTAGCAGATACACTTCCTAGTGGCGCATGTAGCCACCCACCTTGGCCGAGTCGGCGACAAACGTCCCCGCCCGGCACGGCAGGCAGCAACAAACCAGTGCCAGGGCTGTAACGAAATGTTTAATGCTATTTCTTATGCCTGTTTGGTTTGTGGAATGACGAGATTGAGGATAACACCAGCAAGGGCTGAGAGGCCGATGCCGCTCAATGAAAACGAGCCCACCGGGATAATGGCGCCACCGATGCCCAGTGTCAAGACAACGCTCACGATGATGATGTTGCGTGTCTGGTCCAAATCTACCTTGTTGTTGACAAGATTCTGGATGCCCACGGCAGCGATGGAGCCAAACAGCAGAAGCATGATGCCGCCAAGCACTGCGCTAGGAATACTCTGCAGCACCGCGCTCAATTTGCCGATGATGGAGAACACGATGGCGGTACCCGCCGCGATGCGGATGACCGCAGGCCTGGTGATGCGGGTAATCTGCATGGCGCCTGTCACCTCGCTGTAGGTGGTCACGGGAGGGCCGCCAAAGAGTGAAGCCACCATACATGCCAGACCATCGCCCAGCATGGTGCGGTGCAGGCCAGGATCCTTGACAAAATCCTTGCCGGCCACAGCCCCCACCACATATACATCGCCGATGTGTTCAATCACAGGCGCAACGGCAACGGGTATCATGAACAGGAACGGTTCCCAGGCGAAATGCGGCAGTTCAAAGTGGGTGATGCTGTGGGGTAGGGCAAACCACGGGGCACTGCCCACGGCCGACACATCTACCAGCCCCATTAGCCAGGCGGCAAAATATCCGACAATAATACCGCACACGACAGGCACCAATTTGACCAATCCGCGCCCCAGCACCAGCACGAGCACAGCCGTCAAGAGGGCAATGAACGCCAGCAGCCAATTCTCCTGCGCCATATTGACGGCGGCTGGAGCAAGCGATAGGCCGATGCAGATAATGACGGGTCCGATGACAACGGGCGGGAATAGGCGTTCCAGCAGTCGTCGACCCTGCCACTTGATGAGCGCCGACATGACGAAATAGACTAGCGCAACTCCCATGATGCCCGCTAATGTGCCTGGCATGCCCCATTGCTTGGAGGCGGAGATGATGGGTGCAATAAAGGCAAAACTGGAGCCTAAAAAAATGGGCACCTTACCCTTGGTGACCATGTGAAAGATAAAAGTGCCGATTCCGGCTGTAAATAGGGCAGTGGCGGGGTCCAGTCCTACAAGCAAGGGAACTAGGACGGTAGAACCAAAGGCCACAAAAAGAAATTGGATACCCACGATTGTCTTTCTTGCCGAAGACAACGCGGGAGCATCCATCGTTGTTTTTTCCATGCCGAACACGTTTTTTTGAAAGTTTTACAAAAGTACTACTTTTTAGTATAATGAAGAAAACTGCTTGTAAAAAAATATTTATTTTTTTGCCTATTATCTCGGTTGTAAGGCGATTAAACGAATAGGAGCGAATGATGATACAATCAATAATATTTGCAGATTACAATTTTTTGTGGTAATTTTGCCGTGTCAAAAACACATATAATGCAATTTAGACCAATGGAACCAGAAAAGAATGCTGAAATCATCGCGAGAATCAAGTACCTCATGCGCGAACTGGGCGTGAAACAGGTGCAGTTTGCCGAGCGCATCGGGGTGGATACCTCCAATCTTTCCAAATATCTCAATGCCCACATGCCCTTGAGCGACTCCTTCCTCAACCGCATTGTCGTCAACTTGGGCGTCTCCAAGGAATGGCTGCTCGACGGCACCGACTTGCCCTTTGCCAAATCGACGGTGCGTATCGAGAGCCCCGACTCCCGCATGGCACTGCCCTCTGACCCCAACGCGCCCAGCGCTGGCATACCCGTCTATGACGTGGATGCTACTGCCGGAAGTGTTTCAGGCAGGAATGAGTTGTTTTCCAGCGAGAATATCGTGGGTTGGGTCAATCTGCCCAATATGAGCCCCAATTGCCGCATCGTCCGCGTCAGTGGTGATTCGATGGCACCTGTCATCATGGACGGTGACTTTGTGGCTGTGCGTGAATTGAGCAATCTTAGCCAGATTTACTGGGGGCAGATTTATGTCGTCCAGCTTGACGACTTCAGGTTGGTAAAATACCTTCGCCGTCACACCGACCCC
>JAEEGJ010008322.1_pt1 | contig 28713 bp, 16 predicted proteins | sample 8958761 | NCBI WGS metagenome assembly JAEEGJ01 (sample SAMN16246546, study PRJNA631951) | gut metagenome | biome: gut microbiome; feature: rumen; material: RS-attached | host: Bos | place: Iran: Karaj | collected 2018-10
TAACTGCAGCTTGAAATTCTCGATATACGTGGGCGGCACCCTTACAAGGAGTACGTCGCGCGTGATGCCGCCATAGTTCCACCAGTCGAATATCTGTGTGGGCACAGCCTCGGCCTTGCGCTTGTTGTCCACTTTCACGATGACCGTGTTTTCTCCGTTCTGCAACATTTCGGTCACATCGAAGTTGAAGGGCGTGAAACCGCCCACATGATGCCCTGCCTCGTGACCGTTAACCCATACACGACAGTCGTAGTTGACGGCACCGAAATAGAGAATCGTGCGGTAGTTCTCGATGGGAACCTGGGCCTGGAAACTGGTTTTGAACCATACCGTGCCCTCGTAGAAAAAGAGTTTCTCGTCCTGTGTGTTCCAGTCGCCGGGCACCTGCATGGTGGGTGACTTGTCGAAATCGTACTCGATGAGGTCTTCGGGCCGCTGCGGCTTGGCATTGCGGAAGAATCCCCAGCGCGTCGGATTCATGCGATAGTCGTAGTAGCCTTCTTCCTGCACATCTACGATGTAGTGCCACTGGCCGTTGAGCGACATCGACTCACGGCTCAGCACATTGGTTACTTGGGGCACCTCGACGGCTCCCATGACTGCTGTCAGCGAGCAGAGAAACAATAGGATGAAAAGTCTTTTCATATGATCTGTTGTTTTTAGAAATTCAGATTCACTCCACCCATGAATGTTGCGCGCGGCATGGGGTAGCCCAGGTTGATTTCGTAGCTCTGGGCCAGCAGGTTTTCGCCACGCACCCACAGCGAGCAGGCTTTTGTCAGGGCATAGCTGACGCTGGCATTCAGCAGACAGAAGTTTTCCTTGGTTTCCTGGTCACCGACTTCGGTGTAGAGGTTGCTGATGAACTGCAGTCCTGCAATGGCCGTCCAACGGTTCTTGTGATAGTTGGCTCCGAGGAATCCTTTATATTCTGGTGCAGCTACAATCTTGTGCTCCATGTGCAGCAGCGAGTGGTTGGTGGTGAGCGAAAGGTTGCTGTTGACGCGCCATGTGGCTTCAATCTCAGCGCCATAGTTCTCAATCTCGCCCGTATTAACGTTCTTGCGCTGAATGGTCTGAATCATGTTGTCGCCTTTGATATAGAAGATGTTCAGGCCATAGCTGAAAGCATCAATACGATGGCGCCACGACAGTTCGTAGTTCCAGATGCGTTCGGGTTCCAGTTCCTCGTTCGATGGGGGATAGAGATACATCTCGCGCATGGTGGGGTTGCGGAATCCCTTGCTTGCCATGGCCTTCAGTTCGCCTGTGCTGACGGGACGGATAACGAGGCCTGCCTGCGGAATCCATTCGGTGCCTGTTACGGAATGATGGTCGAGACGGATACCGGCATCGACGGTGAGCCACGACAGCAGGTCCTGGCGGAAATCCACGTAGCCGGCAATCTCGTTACGGTAAGAACGTCCGCTCTGCTTGTTGGGAGTGTCGAGCACGTCGCCCGTCTCCTTTGACGTGTAGTAGGCATTGCCGTAGATGTTCTGGTAGTCTATGCCGACGGTCAGCCGGTTCCCTTCAAAGAGCTGAGCACTCTGATACCAGGAAATGCCCGTCAGCGCATCTTTCGAACGGAAGTAGCGTGCGGTAGGTTTTGTCGGGTCGGCCGTTCCGTCATCAATTTTATGGCGCCCGAAATTGCTATAGGCGCTAATGGCACCGCTTGTCCATCCATAGTGGTTCTCGAGTGCGGCTGAGATGACGCCGCGTGTAATCCACTGGTCGGCATCGAACAGCGGACTGGTCGTTGTGCCGGGGTGGGAGGCATTGAAGTGGGTGATATCGGCATCGATATATGCATTCCAGTGGTCGTTGAAATCGTAACCCAGTTTCAGATAACCGCCATACTGCTCAAAACCCATTCTCGGACGGTGGTTGTCGGTGCGTCCGTATTGTGCCGAGACGGTGCTGCTGAACTTGCCGCTTCGCAGTTGGTTGGAGGCTTCTGCCTGAACGGTGCCGTAGCTGCCAGCGCCAAGATTAACGCTGGTCTTCATGCCGTCTTCCTTCATCGAGCGTGTCACGATATTCATCACGCCGCCCATGGCGTTCGAGCCGTAGAGCACCGATGCCGGGCCGCGAAGCACTTCAACACGCTCTGCCATCAGCGTCTGATAGCTGTCGGAAATGGGATGTCCGTAGATGCCCTGATATTGAGGATGCCCGTCGATGAGCACGAGCAGCTGGCCAGCACCGCCGGAAATACCCCGCAGGTTGATGCCGCCAGAGCCTCCTGTAGAAACGCCATAGCCCATCATTGAGCGTGAGGTGACAAAGAGTCCCGGTACCTGTTGCATGACCGTGGGCAGCACATTGGTCTGATACTGCTCTGTCAGTGTTTCCCGCCCGATGACTGTCACCGTCATAGGCAGGTGGCGAACGTCGGTAGCATTACGTGTTCCTGTCACTACCACTTCCTGTAAGGTCAGAGAGTCGGTGACCGATTCGGCATGGGCAGAATATCCCGCAGCTGAAACCACGAGCATAATGAACAGTCTTGTCATTGATTTCTTCATTTTTTTCAGTGTAATTTTTAATAACTATTCGTATTTGGGTAATTTCTATTTTTACATTTCAATAATAACGTTTGATATACCCACTTTATTGTATGTCCTGTTTCCCTTTTTTAAGCAGGTTTGGCAAATCGTTTTTTGTCGGTTGTTGTATGAAAAAAAAGTCGGGCACCCTCATTTGGATGCCCGACCGCTTGCAGTTATTTGATGCTTACCTTTATGGATTTCAGGTCACTGGGTTGTGAACTGGTACCATAGAGTATTTCGTACTCTCCTGGCTTGGTGCGCATGGTGTTGCTCTCGGCATCCCAGAACTCAAAACTTTCTTTCGAAAGTTGTATCTGGGCTTCGGCGGTTTTGCCCGGTCCGATGTTCAACGACTGGAAACCGCGCAGCGACTTCAGCGGTCCTTCCGTATCGCTCAGGTCACGGATATATACCTGCACAATCTCGGTTCCGGCACGACTGCCTGTGTTCTTGACCGGTATGTTCAGGGTGTAAAGCATGTCGGGGGTCTTGCTGGGGTCGCAGGGAATGGCCTTGGTCTCGCCGATTTCGAACGTCGTGTAGCTCAGGCCATAGCCAAAGGCAAACAGCGGGTCGTCGAAATAGCGGTAGGTGCGGCCTTTCATCGAGTAGTCTTCATAGTCGGGCAGCTGTGCAGTCGACTTATAGAAGGTGATGGGCAGTTTGCCGCCGGGGTTCAGGTCGCCGAAGAGGACTTCTGCAACAGCCGTACCGCCTTCCTGGCCGGGATACCACGCCTGAACGATGGCATCGCAGCTCTCTGTTTCAGGCTGCAGGGCGATGGCCGAGCCGGAGCAGTTGACGAAGATGACCGTCTTGCCGGCAGCCTTCAATGCCTTGAGGAAGTCGCGCTGCACCTTTGGCAGTTCGATGTTTGTGCGGTCGCCGCCTTTGAAACCTTCGATGTTGACAGGCATTTCCTCGCCTTCGAGGGCTGCAGAGATACCGCCTACGAAGATTACCTTGTCGATACCCTTCAACTGGGCGATGGCTTTCTGGTAGTCAATCTGGAGTTCCTTGGCAATGTTGATTTTCATGTTAGCGCCCCATGTCTTTACGAACTCAAAGCGAACCTCGATGTCGTACGACTTGCCTTTCTCGGCCTGGATGGCTGTGCGTACCGGAGTGGTGCGCCAAGTGTGCTGCATGAACTTGCGCTCGCCGTTGATGTAGAGTTCGAAGTGGCCGCATCCCTCAACGTTCACTACATATTCGCCCGACTCCTTCGGTGTGAACACCGTCTCGTATTTGGCCGAGAAGTCTTCGATTTTCACGCCCGGGGCGAAGTTGTGCATACCGGCAGTGGTGACAGCCAGCGGCGTGGTGTAATACTGGGTGGTGACGGGCTTACCCTCCATCTTGACATTGTTCCAGAACGTTCCGCGCAGTCCTTTCTTGCCGCCTATGGCGCAGTTGGATGCCATCAGACAGTCCATCACTTTGTCGTAGGTCAGGTCACAGCCGGCAAACGACACCAGTTTCTTCTGTTTTGCCTTGATGCCGTCGAGGATGGTGACGGTGTGGTTGGGCGTTCCGTTGTAATTACCCCACATCAGCGGTTTGTCGTCGGCATTAGGACCGATGACGGCAATCTTCTCCTTGTTTTTCTGCAATGGCAGCACGTTGCCCTTGTTCTGCAGCAGCACAATGGTCTGGCGTGCCATGTCGAGTGCCAGCTGACGGTGTGCCTTGGAGTCCATGGCAGAGTAGGGAATCTTCGACCATTCCACGAGCGACGGGTCGTCCATCTCGCCAAGGTCGAAGCGGCCTTCAAGCAGTCGGATGACGTGCTTGTCGACCTCAGCCTCGGTGAGCAAACCGCGCTTGACGGCTTCGGGAATGCTCTTGTAGGCGTAGTCGAAACCGCATTCCACGTCGGTGCCGGCTAAAACGGCTTTCGATGAGCCGTGAACGGCGTCCGACGAACTCTTGTGGTTCATATAGAAGTCGGTAACGGCTCCGCAGTCGCTCACCACGAGATATTTGAATCCCCATTCGTCGCGCAGAATCTGCTGTAAGAGTCGGTTTGAACCGCAGCAGGGATCATCGTCGAGCCGCTGATAGGCACACATCACCTCGCGCACCTTGCTCTTCTCGACAAGATATTTAAAGGCGGGCATGTAGGTTTCCCAGAAATCGCGAACGGGCACATCGGCCAGGTTGGCCGTATGGCGCGTATACTCAGGACCGCTGTGCACGGCATAGTGCTTGGCACAGGCCCACAGTTTGCGGTATTTGGCGTCTTCGGGTCCCTGCAGTCCAGTCACCACGGCATGTCCCATCATCGAGGTCAGATAGGGGTCTTCGCCATAGGTCTCCTGACCGCGTCCCCAGCGCGGATCGCGGAAGATGTTCACGTTCGGTGTCCATACCGAGAGGCTGTGGAACTTCTCATCCTCGCCCGAGCCCCTGTACATTCGTTCGTTGTACTGTGCCCTGAACTCGGTGCTGGCGGCGTCGAACACTTTGTTCACCAACGTCGGATTCCATGATGAAGCCATGGCAATGGGTTCGGGAAACACCGTGACGTTGCCCATGTTGGCGGCGCCGTGCAGTGCTTCGCTCCACCAGAAGAATTTTTTGATGCCCATGCGTGGAATGGCAGGACTCTCGTCGAGCATCAGCATGGCTTTTTCTTCGAGCGTTAGCCGAGAACACAAGTCAACGGCCCGTTCGTGCGCACTTAAAGCTGTGTTCTTGTAGGGTGGCGTCTGTGCAGTTGCGTTCATGCAGCCACAGATTACCAAAGCGATTGAAAGTAAGTTTTTCTTCATATATAACTGTTTTGGTTTTTTCTGAAAAAGAGTCCGGACTTTCCCAAGCCCGGACTCCGCACAATGTAAAGTTCTTAGATTGCCCAAAAATGGACAATGGCTTGCCGATGGGCGATAGCCCTTTCTGAGGGCGGGTAGTCTGCATTGCAGGTATACCCCCATCGGTTTATGGAGAAGAGGATATTTCTGCCCAGTATCTTGTCGTTGCAAAATTACATACTTTATTTATAATTAGCTCATCTATAAGTATCATAGACGGGTCTTATTGTATCAGCGCGTGTCATATGTTCAAGATAATATGAATCTGTAATGAAACCTATGCGGCCTGTTTTTTCCTCAAAAATGGAAAAAATGTAACATTTTCTTGTTACTTTCCCAATATTCAATTATCTTTGCAGTCAAAATTGTAACATTCGTGTATTTTTATTATTCGAAGGAAAATGAAATGTAGGGTTCTTAGACATGCGAGACGATACGGCCTGTTGTTTGCCGTTTTCCTCTCGTTGGCAACTGTCGGATCTTTTGCCCAGACCGGGAAGCTGTTCGATACCGACAAACAGCTTTCCAGCAGTTTTACTAGTCAGGTCTATCTCGACCGCGACGGGTTCATCTGGGTTGCCACACGCAACGGCCTGAACAAATACGATGGCTATCAGTTCCAGATTATCAAAAAGGAACTGGCCAAGAAGAGTGGCATGGCCAGCAACTATGTCAACTATATCATTCAGGACGACAACGGACTGTTCTATCTCGGAATGTATGGCGCCCTGCAGACCTACGACGGGCGTGAGTTTCACGACGTTGAGGTGAAAGACCTCGAAGGCCGCACGGTGCCAAGCTACATCACTTGCTTCCTGAAACGCAAGGACGGACGGATTCTTGCTGGCACGTCAGGTCACGGACTGCTCGAAATAACCGATACCCGCCATGCCGTACAGATAGGCGGACCGCTGAAAGAAATCGTTACCATCAATGCCTTGGCTGAAGACAAGCGCGGACATATCTGGATTGTCACCCGTAGCCTAGGACTCCTCGAATATGACGGCAAGACCGTGAAGCGGCATTTTGCCGACGAAGTCATGAAAGACAAAATGGTGCGCATCTGCATCGATGCAAAAGATAATATATATGTGGGTACCTCTGACAGGGGAATCTTCCTGCGCCCTGCAGGTGCTGCTGATTTCCGTCATCTCGACGTGACCGGCACCAAGCACGTTTCTTCGCTCTATTGCACCAACGACGGACAGCTGATGATTGGCTACGACGGCAACGGCGTGAGCATCTATAATCCCCAGACCGGTGAAATGACCGACAATCCCTATTTCAGTCGAGATGTCGACCTCTCTAAAAGCAAGGTCTACAGCATTGTTGAAGATTCCAACGGTTGTGTCTGGCTCGGTCTGCTGCAGAAGGGCGTCTTCATGCAACCGAAGAAAATCTCCACCTTCCGCTATATAGGCAACAAGATAGGCGACAAGAACATTATCGGTCAGGCTTGTGTCATCAGCACCATGATTGACAGCCGCGGACGCTGTTGGGTGGGTACCGACAAGGACGGCCTTTATTGTCTCGACAGCAACCAGAACCTTCTCCACCACTATGTGGGCAACGGTTTTCCCGCCTCGGTGATGAGCATGGTCGAGGATTCGTCAGGGCGCATCTGGGTGGGCAGCTATAGCGAGGGATTTGGCTATATCGATGCCGGCGGAGGCAGTTACCATAAGTTCCCGCAATACCAGAATGCCAGCGGCTTCTCTCTGGTCGTCACTGCTGGCGATGAACTGTGGGTGGGTACCATGGGACAGGGACTCCTGCGTATCGATAGTAAGTCTGGCACCGTGAAGAAAGCCTATACCATGCAGCGACTCGCCGATGAAAAGCCACAGACCAACAGCATCGTCAATGACTATATCTCGAAGATGTCTGTCTCGCCCGACGGCAAGCGCATTTATATCGCTACCACCATGGGCGTCTGTTGTCTCGACATCCCGAAAGACAGCTGGACCACGGCCTTCGGAAAGAACTGTCTCAACTACGGAACGCCTTGTCGTATCGTCAAGGTGTACGACGGACGTCTGTGGATAGGTACCAACGACGGACTTTACTGCTACGACTTCCAACAGCGTAAACTGAAACTTTACACTACCGAGGAGGGACTTGCTGACAATGGCATCTCCTCCATCGAGCAGGACCTGAAGGGGCGCCTTTGGATCGGTACCGACCACGGCCTCTGCTGTCATGATCCCAATACGGGCCTTACCCAGAGTTTCTTTGTTGACAACGGTCTGCAGTCGAATGAGTTCAGCGACGGTGCCTCCTTCACCGTAAAGCTCGACAACCGGGTGGTTCATATTTTCGGTGGTGTGGGTGGCATCACCTGGTTCCATCCTGAAGACATTGTGCAGACCAAGTGGAACGCACAAGTAAGTCTTGTCGACTTCCTTGTCGGCGGCATCTCCGTCAGCAGTCCCCAGCTCGAGTCTAGCTACCAAATCTGTGACACCACGGTGATTGCCGCCAAACGCTTCGTGCTGGCCCACGACGACAACTCGTTCTCTATCCGTTTCTCTACGCTTACTTACGACAGTCCTGAGCACATCACCTATCTTTATAGTATCAACGACGAGCCCTACACGCGACTGCAACCTGGTACCAACGAGCTCACCATCTCCCACCTGCCACCTGGCACCTACCGTTTCAAGGTAATTGCCGAGCGCAACAACCAGAAGACACCAGAGCGCGAGTTCACCGTTGTTGTCCGAGCACCCTGGTGGCGTACGCCATGGGCTTATGCCTTCTATCTTTTGCTGGCTGCTGCCCTTGTGTGGTATTTATACAACGACCGTCGCCGAAAGGAACAGACACGTCTCCGTCTTCAGGAGCATATCCATGCTGAGGAGATGGGCGAGGCCAAACTGCGCTTCTTCATGAATATCAGTCATGAGATTCGCACCCCTATGACGCTTATCGTTACCCCGCTGCTCTCGCTGATGAAACAAGACAGCGACCCACAGCGGCAGGGCGTATATAAGACCATTAAGCGCAATGCCGAGCGTATCATCCACCTCATCAACCAGATGATGGACCTGCGTAAGATTGACAAGGGCATGATGCGCATGCACATGCAGGAGACCGACCTTGTAGATTTTGTCGGCGACATCCATTCACTCTTCGAGCAGCAGGCTAAGGCCCGCAGCATCACACTGCGTTACGATCACGACGTGCCAAGCCTGCCTGTATGGATTGACCGTCAGAACTTCGACAAGGTCATTGTCAATATCCTTTCCAACGCCTTCAAGTTCACCCCCACGGGTGGCGACATCCACATCAATGTCACCCACGACGACAAGCAGGCCTGCATTGCCATCAGCGACAACGGCGAACAGATTCCCGAGGACCAGCAAGAGAAAATTTTCCAGCGGTTCTATCAGAATCATTCCACGTCCGACTCCCGTAACGTTGGTACAGGCATCGGTCTCGACCTGACACGCTCGCTCGTAGAACTCCACTATGGTTCCATCAGCGTGCATAACCTCGACAAGGGTTGTGAGTTCGTTGTCACCATTCCGCTGGGCAATGCCCACCTGAAGCCCGAGGAGATGATTACCGAGGCGCCAAAGCAGGAACAGGTGATGATGGACTGGGAGGAAACCGTTCCAGAACCTGCTCCCGCCGAAGAGCAGAAATCGCCGAAGGGACAGCGCTCTACCATCGTCATTGCCGAAGACGATGACGAGATACGCCGTTACCTGGAGACTGAGCTCTCTGCCGACTACGACGTGTATGCCGCCACTAATGGTCGAGAGGCCTTGAACATCATCTACCGCAACCGTCCCGATGTCATCATCTCCGATGTGATGATGCCTGAGATGGACGGTAACGCCCTATGTGCCCAGGTCAAGGCCAACAGCGTCACCAGTCATATCCCTGTCATCATGCTGACTGCCAAGAACCGTGACGAAGATAAACTGGAGGGACTTGCCACCGGCGCCGATGCCTATATCGTGAAACCTTTCAATATGGATATTCTGCGACACACCATTATTAATATGCTGCACTCGCAGAAGATTTTGCAGCAGAAGTATCGCAAGACCGAACCGCTGGAGCAACAGGTTACAGAAGTGAAAATGAAGTCGCCCGATGAGAAACTTCTGGAGCGCGTCATGAGTGTCATCAACAAGAATGTCACCAATTCCGACCTTAACGTAGATATGATTGCCGAAGAGGTTGGCATCAGCCGTGTACACCTGCATCGTAAGATGAAGGAACTGACGGGACAGACGCCTCACGATTTCGTCCGCAACATCCGTCTAAAACAGGCAGCCAACCTGTTGACCAACCAAGGCATGAATATTACTGAGGTGGCCTATGCCTGCGGCTTCTCGAATGCCGGTACCTTCTCCAAGATTTTCAAGACCGTATATGGTATGTCGCCGCGTGAGTTTATGGAGGGCCATTAGTGCCGTCCAGTCAACTTCTGGCCAAGCCCATACAGATAATACTCGTTTTTTCAGCGCCTGCCTCTATCAATTGTCTGAGGCAGGCGCTCATCGTTGCGCCCGTGGTCACAATGTCGTCCACCAATAGCACATGGCGGTTTTTCACCAGGTTGCCATCCCCCTTTTCGAATGCGTCTTTCACATTCTCCTCTCGCTCTGTGTGGGCTGAGCGTGCCTGACTGACCTTGAAGGTTGTCCTTTTCACAGCTTCGGCAGCTATGGGCAGTCCCGTTATCTCGTTGATTCCCTTTGCTAGCTCCATGCTTTGGTTGAAACCGCGCTGACGCAGACGGGTAGGAGCCAATGGCACGGGCACAATGACCTCAATGCCTTCGAAGAATCCGTAGCGGGAGAATTCTGTGGCGGCCAATCTTCCAAGAAAAACGCCATAGTCGGGGTGGTTGTGGTATTTCATCTCCTTGACGACGCGGGTGACGCAAGAACCAGGCTCATAGTAGAACAGGGCGGCAGCGCGCTCAACAGGCACCGTACGATAGAAAAGTTGTGATAGTTCGTTATCGTAAGGCGATTCAGCATGATTGGTGCGCGGCAAATGCAGGGTGCAACTGGCACAAAGCACCTCTTCTCCGATGGCCAGCCGCCGCTGGCAAATGGCACAGGAACGGGGAGCAATGAGGTCGAGCAGACGGGAAAGGAGAGAAGGCATGGAGAGTTAGGAATTAGGAGATAGAAGTTGGTGATGAAGAATTAGAGGGGGATTTCCTCAGCACCGTCAACGCATTGGTAGATGAGGTCGGGAGTGAAGCCGCGGCTGAGGGCGAATCGCATTAGTTTCACTTTTTCTTCGTAGGCATTCGCGGCTTTGATGCTGCGGCGTTTGGCGGCGAGCAGAGGGCGCAGCACGCTGAGGTATTCGCTGTCGTTTATCTCATCGAGGACACTGTTCATGGTCTCCCGGGGAATACGTTTTGCCCACAGAGCCTGTTCGATTTTTCTCCGTCCCCATTTGTTGTATTTAATCTTGTCATTGACGAAGGCGCGTGTGAAGCGCTCGTCGTCGATGTACTTATGCTGGGTGAGGTATTCCATGACGCGGGCCTGGGCAGTCTGTTCTACCTCCCATCTAGCCATCTTGTCGAGCATCTCCTGTGAACAATGCTCTCCTCGGGCGCAGAGAGCTGTAAGTGCAGCCAATGCTTCTTGTTCGGTCTTCATTTTATCTCTTCACTTTACATAGTTCTTCGGTCATCAGCCGGGCGGCATTGTCGGGGGCGCTTTCGGTTCCGAGCATATCAGTGATGTGCTGGTAGTCGGCGAGCATCTGTGCGCGCTTACTGCCTCCGGGAAGAATAGCGAGGAGCTCGGTGCGGATGTTGTCGACGGTGAAACGGTCGGCCAGTAGTTCCTGTACTACTTCACGGTCAGCGATGAGGTTGACCAATGAGATGTATTTCACCTTTATAATGTGGTTGAAAGCAAAGCGGATGAGACGGGGGAGGGGAGTCTCGTAGCACACCACCTGCGGAACGCCGAAAAGGGCAGTCTCGAGGGTGGCCGTCCCGCTGGTGACGAGCGCGGCCTGAGCCTGGGAGAGCAAGGCGTAGGTGTCGTTGTCGATAAGGGTTATGGGGGCGTTGTCTAGGAATTGCCGATAGTACTCGTGCGGGATGCTGGGTGCGCCTGCCAGGAGCAGCTGATAGTCGGCGGTTAGGTCGGCTGTAGCCTGGATCATAGCGGGCAGGTTATCTTTGATTTCCTGTTTGCGACTTCCTGCCAACAGGGCAATGATGGGTTTGTTTTGTAATGAATATCTTTTACAAAACATGTCAAAAGTCTCTTTGTGCTGAGTGCGGAACTTGCGGACTTCATCGGCTGTGGGATTGCCCACATAATGGATAGGGTAGTGGTGTTTCTGCTCATAAAAAGGAACCTCGAAGGGCAGGATGGAGTAGAGCTGGTCGATATCGCGCTTGATACGCTTGATGCGGTATTCTTTCCAAGCCCATATCTTGGGCGAAATATAGTAGAAAACCTGCGGTCTGCATGCCATTCCGCTGTTGTCGGGTGCGAGACTATGGACGAACTTGGCTATGTCGAGATTGAAACCGGGATAGTCAACAAGTATGACAACGTCGGGCTGCCATGCGAGGATGTCTTTCTTGCACATGGCCATGTTGCGGAAGATGGTGGGCAGGTGAAGCAGCACGGGGATGAATCCCATGTAGGCAAGCTCGCGAAAATGTTTTACATGTGTTCCGCCTTCGGCCGTCATCAGGTCACCGCCAAAGTAGCGGAACTCAGCCGCTTTGTCGTATGTCTTCAGCGACTGCATCAGATGGCTGGCATGAAGGTCGCCAGAGGCTTCGCCCACAATGAGGTAGTATTTCATTTTTTGAGATTTTGAGGTTAATGATTATTCTCCGGTGTGACCGCAGAACGACTAACGTCATTCTTCACTTAACTCTTTCTTGAGTTTCTCCAGCAGGGGATAGTTGGTGACGTCCATCTGGGTGGGGGTGATGGCGATGTAGCCGTGGGTGAGTGCCCAGTTGTCGGTATCGTCGGCCTCTGGCTCGTCGTTGGTGTATTCGCCCACCATCCAATAATAGTCGTAGCCGCGGGGATGGCGGCACTTGACGACCTCTTTACCCCATGTTCCAAAAGCCATGCGGCACACTTTTATACCTTTGTACTTCTCGACCAGCGGGAAGTTGACGTTCAGGCAGACACCCTTGGGCAGTCCTTCGGATAGTATCTTCTTGACGAGCATCCTGACGTAGGGACGAAGGGGCTCGAAGTCGGCGTCTTCGCTGAAGTCGCAGAGGGAAAAGGCGATGCTGGGGATGTATTTCATGCATCCTTCCATGGCCACGCCCATCGTTCCGCTATAGTGCGTGTTCACCGATGCATTGTCGCCATGGTTGATGCCTGCTAGCACGATGTCGGGCGTGCGGGGCACTACCCGGTTGAGGGCAATCTTCAGGTTGTCGACAGGCGTGCCTGTGCATGTCCATACCTCTACGCCTGGTTCGCTGCCCACCTGTTCAAGCCGCAGATAGTCTTTTGCGGAGAAGGCACAGGCATACCCGGAGCGGCCGCCATCGGGTGCGCAGACGATGATGTCGCCTAGGTCGCGCACCATGTCGACAAGACAGTTGATGCCCTTTGCTTGATAGCCGTCGTCATTCGAAATAAGTATTAACGGTCTTTTATTTTTCATAAATATATCAAGTTTTGGGTGCAAATTTACTAAATTTTGAATGAAAATAACCGATTCTCATAGATTATTTGTAACTTTGCAACCTATTTTAGATTGTAATATGGGAAAGATTATAGCTTTAGCAAACCAGAAGGGCGGCGTGGGCAAGACCACCACGACGATTAACCTGGCAGCCTCGCTGGCCACTCTGGAAAAGAAAGTCCTCGTCATCGACGCCGACCCTCAGGCCAATGCCTCGAGCGGACTGGGCGTGAATACAAAAGAAGTGGACTGTTCTCTTTATGAATGTATCATCGACAATGCCGACGTTCGCAATGCGATGTATACAACCGACATTGACGGACTGGACATCATTCCGAGCCATATCGACTTGGTCGGAGCAGAAATCGAAATGCTCAACATCGACCACCGTGAACAGGTCATCAAGAACCTGCTGGCCCCCATTCAGGATGATTACGACTATATACTCATCGATTGTTCGCCCTCGCTGGGCCTGATTACGGTGAATGCCCTGACAGCCGCCGACTCGGTGATTATCCCTGTGCAGTGTGAGTACTTCGCATTGGAGGGTATATCCAAGTTGCTCAACACCATCCGCATCATCAAGAGCAAACTGAACCCGAAACTCGAGATTGAGGGATTCCTCTTGACGATGTATGACTCGCGTTTGCGTCTGGCCAACCAGATATACGATGAGGTGAAACGCCATTTCCAGGAACTGGTGTTCAAGACTGTCATCCAGCGCAACGTGAAACTCTCGGAAGCACCATCTCACGGACTTCCAGCCATTCTCTACGACGCAGAGTCGACAGGAAGCAAGAACCATCTGGCCCTGGCCAAGGAGATTATTAACAAAAACATGTAGGATTTCAGTACCCGCGGCCGTCTGACCGCAGGTCGTTTTATTTATCATTTTACCGTGGCAGTACATAAGAAATATAACGCACTGGGTCGTGGACTCGATGCCCTCATCTCTACCGAGGAAGTAAAGCCCCAGGGCTCGTCGACCATTAACGAAATTCCGCTCAGTCAGATAGAAGCCAACCCCAATCAGCCTCGTCGGGAGTTCGATGCCGAGGCGCTGCAGGAGCTGGCCAACAGTATTCGCGAGCTGGGCATCATCACCCCCATCACGTTGCGGCAGGTTGACACCAGCCGCTTCCAGATTATTGCTGGAGAGCGCCGCTGGCGGGCCTCGCAAATGGTGGGGCTGCAGACGATTCCCGCCTATATTCGCACCATCAACGACGAGAACGTGATGGAGATGGCGCTAGTGGAGAACATCCAGCGCGAAGACCTGAACGCCATCGAGATTGCACTGGCCTATCAGCACCTGATGGATTCCACCGGAATGACACAGGAGAAGGTAAGCGAACGTGTGGGTAAGAGCCGTACCGCTGTGGCCAACTATCTGCGTCTACTGAAGTTGCCAGCCCAGGTGCAGATGGCTTTGCAGAACAAGAGCATCGATATGGGGCATGCTCGTGCATTACTTGCCTTGGATTCGCCGGCCATGCAGATCAAGCTATTCAAGGAGGTTGAGAAAAACGGCTATTCCGTGCGCAAGGTGGAGGAGATGGTGAAAAGCCTGAACAATGGCGACGACACTGATACCGCCAAGAAGAAGGTTGCCGCAAAGACTTCAATGCCCGAAGAGTTCACCATGCTGAAGAACCGGCTGAGCGATTTCTTCCATACGAAGGTGCAGCTGGTCTGCTCGGCCAGGGGCAAGGGAAAAATCAGTATTCCGTTCAGCAATGAAGAGGAACTGGAGCGTATCATGAATGTGTTCGACAAACTGAAGAACTAAAGAAAATTAAAATCGTATCTTGAAAACGTTCAGCAACATCATCAGATACTTCTTCATGGCCTGTGCGCTGCTATGGACGGTGGGAACCCAAGCCCAGACGGAAGTGGGCGACTCCGTCATCACGCTGACCGACGACGAGATGGCAATCATCAGCGATACTGCGCTGGTGGGCACGCTCATGGGCGACACCATTCAGATGGTGAAGACGCCGCGCGACTGGACTAAATGGCGCCCCAGTTCGAAGCGGGCCATGTGGCTGGCAGCAGTGATTCCGGGAGCAGGCCAGATCTATAACCGCAAATTCTGGAAGCTTCCCATCATCTACGGCGGTTTCGTGGGGTGTATCTATGCGTGGCGATGGAACAACATGATGTATCACGACTACTCGCAGGCCTTCATGGACATCATGGACGATGACCCCAACACCAAGAGCTACGAGAGTTTCCTGCATCTGGGTACCAGCATCGACATGAGCAATAAGGAGCAGCGGGATATCTGGCAGAACAAGTTCAGGAAGCGTAAAGACTACTACCGGCGCTACCGCGACATGAGCATTTTCATACTCATCGGTGTCTATGCACTCTCGGTGATTGATGCCTATGTGGATGCCTCGCTCTCGGAATTTGACATCAGCGATGACATCAGTTTTAAGGTGGAGCCAGCCATCATCAACGACCGTTCATCGGCCAACCCCCTGAAGTCGTCGGCACTCGGACTGCAGTGCTCCATACACTTCTGATTCCAGGCAACTATAAATCAGCAACCAATTAAAGAAATTATGATATACAACAATATGATTAAAAAGTTAGGCAAAGGCTTAAAAAGCCTGGTGCCCGTCTGCGTCTTGACTCTCGCCCCACTGGTGGCAAGCGCACAGAATAATGACGATGAGATAACTATTATCGACCCTAACGGTCAGCAGGAGGTGTTCGAGGTGCCCGAAGCATTGACCAACGAGGTGGACTCGCTGCTGAAACTCTACCACTCGCAAATGTATCTGACACCCGATGGTGACTGTCAGTATCGCGACGAGAACCCCTATTTCTCTGATGAGGTGTACAAGGAGCGTCTCATGCGCATGCCAAATATTATGGAGATGCCCTACAACGAAGTGGTGCGCAAGTTCATTGACCGCTATGCTTCGCGGATGCGCAGGGCCGTGGGCTACTGGCTGGGAGCCAGCAATTTCTATATGCCCATCTTCGAGCAGGCACTCGAGACCTATAACATGCCGCTCGAACTGCGCTACCTGCCCGTCATAGAGTCGGGACTGAACCCGAAAGCAACGTCACGCGTAGGTGCTGCAGGCCTTTGGCAGTTCATGCTCGTCACAGGCAAGCAGTACGGACTGACGGTGAACTCGCTTGTTGACGAGCGCCGCGACCCCATCAAGTCGTCGTACGCCGCCGCCCATTTCCTGAGCGACCTCTATAAAATCTTCGGCGACTGGAATCTCGTGATTGCCGCTTATAACTGCGGTCCAGAGAACATCAACCGTGCCATCCACCGTGCTGGCGGAGAGCGCGACTACTGGAAGATATATCCCTATCTGCCCAAGGAGACGCGCGGCTATGTGCCCGCTTTCATTGCGGCTAATTATATCATGAACTACTATTGCGAGCACAACATCTGTCCTATGCGCACTCAGTTGCCCGCAAAGTCAGATACCGTAGTGGTGAACCGTGACGTGCACCTGAAGCAGGTGGCTGCCGTCTGCCAGCTTTCTCTCGAGGAATTGCGCACGCTGAACCCCCAGTATCGCCGCGATATCGTCAACGGCAGTTCAGCTCCATCAATCATCCGTTTGCCCGAAATGGCTGTTAATACCTTCATCGACTACGAGGACTCCATCTACAACTACAATACGGAGACGCTGCTCACCAAGCGTTCGGAAGTAGCCGTAGAGGAAGCCAAGCCCGAAGTGATGCGCTATACCCCGACCACCTATACTGCCCCCAGGCAGATGAGTCGTCATGAGCGCAGGGCACTTGCCGCCAGCAACAAGAGTTCTCGCCACGACCGCAAGGTGTCGAGAGAAGAACGTCGCTCAAAACACAAGGCCGAGCGTGAAGACCGCCACTCCAGAAAGCACCAGAAGGGAAAGGGCAAGAAGGAGGTGAACCAGAGCGTCACTATCAAGGAAGGCCAGACGCTCTCAGAGATAGCACGGAAGAACCACACCACGGTCGACAAACTTAAGAAGCTGAATGGCATCAAGGGCTCTAACATCCGCGCCGGCAAGAAGCTGAAGGTGAAGTAGTCCTCAGGCCGCTGGGCCGGCTGCCCCATTAGTTCTTTAAACATCAAACTAAGAGACTATACTTATGGAAGAGCAGAAGAAACAATACCCCATCACAGAGGAAGAGGGGGAGAAAATGGTTGACGAGGCTTTCCAGCATTTGCTCGACAGCTATGTGGCATCGCCTCACCGCAAGAAGGTGGACATCATCACCAAGGCATTCCACTTCGCCCGTCAGGCACACAAAGGCGTGCGCCGTCTCTCGGGAGAGCCTTACATCATGCATCCCATCGCCGTGGCACAGATTGCCTGTTCCGAGATGGGACTGGGCTCCACAAGTATCTGCTCTTCATTGCTCCACGACGTGGTGGAAGACACCGACTACACCGTGGAGGATATCTCCAACATCTTTGGTCCGAAGATTGCGCAAATCGTTGACGGACTGACCAAGATTTCGGGCGGCATCTTCGGTGAGCAGGCATCAGCGCAGGCCGAGAACTTCAAGAAGCTGCTGCTCACCATGAGCGAGGACATCCGCGTCATCCTCATCAAGATCTGCGACCGTCTGCACAATATGCGCACGTTGGCCTCGCAACCTGCCAACAAGCAATACAAGATTGCCGGCGAAACGCTCTATATCTATGCACCCCTGGCCAATCGCCTGGGACTCAATAAGATAAAATCGGAACTCGAGAACCTTTCGTTCCGCTTTGAGCATCCCGAGGAATATGCCAAGATAGAGATGCAGCTCTCGGAAACCGCCGGCAAGCGCGACGAATTGTTCAACGACTTCATTGCTCCCATCGAGGCCGCGCTCGACAAGATGGACCTGAAGTATCGCATCATCAAGCGTGTCAAGACACCTTATTCCATTTGGAACAAGATGCAGTCGAAGCACGTCACCTTCGACCAGATCTACGACATCCTTGCCGTACGTATCATCTTCACCCCCAGCCGCGAGGAAGTTGAAATCAACGAATGCTTCGACATCTATGTGGCACTCTCCAAGATTTACAAGAGTCACCCCGACCGTATGCGCGAGTGGCTCAACCATCCAAAGGCCAACGGCTATCAGGCGCTTCACGTGACGCTCATGTCGAACAAAGGCCGTTGGATTGAGGTGCAGATTCGTTCCGAGCGTATGGACGAAGTGGCCGAGCAGGGTTTTGCCGCCCATTGGAAATACAAGGAGGGCGCAGAGATTACTGAGGACGAAGGCGAATTGGGCGACTGGCTCTCCACTATCAAAGAGATTCTCGACGACCCGCAGCCCGATGCCATGGATTTCCTCGATGCCATCAAGCTCAACCTCTTTGCTTCCGAGATTTTTGTGTTTACGCCGAAGGGCGAAATCAAGACCATGCCCGCTGGCTGTACGGCCCTCGACTTCGCCTTCCAGATTCATACCTTCCTGGGCAGTCATTGTATTGGTGCAAAGGTCAACCACAAACTTGTGCCGCTTAGTCACAAGTTGGAGAGCGGCGACCAGGTGGAGATACTCACCAGTAACTCCCAACATGTGGATCCCTCGTGGGTGAACTTTGTTTCTACGGCCAAGGCAAAGGGAAAGATTCAGGCCATACTCCGCCGAGACAACCGTGAGTCGCAGAAAGAAGGTGAGCGCATCCTCACGGAATTCCTTAACCGCCACGAGTTGGAAGTCACCACTTCTGCGCTCGACAAGCTTTGCGACCTTCACGAAGTGCGCCGCCATGAGGAACTCTTCCTGGCCATCGGACTGAAGAACATCATCCTTGGCGACAAAGACATTGACGAAATTCTGGGCCGCCGCTCTAAGGACGACGACCAGAAGTCGAAGGGCTGGCTGCGCTATGTGCCGTTCTATGGTAAGAAGAAATCCGATAAGGAGAAAGAGGAAAAAGACGACCGCAGCTATTTCGTCGTCGGCAAGGATTTCAATCGCAAAAAACCCGTCGTAATCACCGACGAGAATATCGGCCAGTTTATCTTCCCCTCGTGTTGCCATCCCATACCCGGCGACGATGCCCTCGGCTTTATCGATGGACGTAACCGCATCGTTATCCATCAGCGCAACTGCCCCGTGGCCTCCAAGTTGAAGTCTACCTATGGCAAGCGTATCCTCGATGCCAAGTGGGACATGCACAAGCGGCTCTTCTTCGATGCCACCATCACCATCAGCGGCATCGACCGCATCGGATTGCTCAACGAGGTGACGCAGGTCATCTCAGGTCAGTTGAACGTCAATATCCATCATATCGACATCACCTGCGATGAAGGCATCTTCAACGGAAAGATTGAGTTGCGCATCCACGACCGTGATGACGTGACCACCATCATCTCTCTGCTGAAAGGCATCAACGGACTTCAGGAAATCAATCAGATCATCTAAAATACAAACTACCATTATGAACAAACTACTGCTTTTTGCCGCTGTCCTGCTCTCTGCTGTCAGCGCAACGGCCGCTAACAAGTATGACAATCCCGACACGCTCTTCGTGGCACGCGACGGCACCGGCGAATTCCGTACCGTCAATGAGGCTGTCGAGGTGTGTCGTGCCTTCATGGAATATCATAAGGTCATCTTCGTGAAGAAAGGAGTCTATAAGGAAAAAGTCATTATTCCCTCATGGCTCACCAACATTGAGATCTGTGGCGAGGATGCCCAGCAGACCGTCATCACCTACGACGACCATGCCAACATCCGCATCCCGAAAATTGGCGACGAGGGAGCTGCCACCCAGCCCATGGGAACCTTCCGCACCTATACGGTCAAAGTGGAAGGGCAGGACATCACTTTCAAGAACATCACCATCGAAAACAACTCTGCACGACTTGGCCAGGCCGTGGCACTCCATACCGAGGGCGACCGTCTGAAGTTCATCAATGTCCGCTTCCTTGGCCATCAGGACACGGTCTATACTGGTGTGGGAGGCACCCGCTGCTATTTCGACCACTGCTACATCGAGGGAACAACCGACTTCATCTTCGGTCCTAGCACCGCTTGGTTTGAGCAGTGCACTATTAAGAGCAAGGCCAATTCGTACATTACCGCTGCATCTACGCCAAAGGACGTGAAGTACGGCTATGTTTTCAATCGTTGTAAACTAATTGCCGCCGAGGGAGCCGACAAAGTTTTCCTTGGCCGTCCCTGGCGCCCCTACGCCTACACCTTATTTATAAATACAGAGATGGGCAGCCACATCGTTGCCGAAGGATGGGAGAACTGGCGCAATCCTGAAAACGAGAAAACCGCCCGCTATTCCGAGTATGGCAGCACTGGTCTCGGAGCAAATGCCAAGGCCCGTGTCACATGGTCGCGCCAGCTCACCAAGAAAGAAGCACAGGCCATCACCCTACAGAGCGTCATGGGCGACTGGAAAGTGGAGTAAAGCAGCGGCTAGCCGCTTTTGGCGGTTTCCTTTCATGGTTTGTTGCGACTCAGTCGCAACATGCTGTAAAGAGAACCCGAGGGTGCAAATAAAAGAAGGCTCGCGTTGGCGAGCCTTCTTTATTTGTGGTTTGGTTACTTATTCGTTCTTGAAGCCGTAGCCGTTGGTGAATCCACCATTGGTCAGCACGTTCGGGGTGAACGGCCAGTAGTGGATGGGAGCCTTGTTGTAGTCGTAGTCGAGGAACAGGTTCTTCTCGTACTCGTCGCGGTTGCTGAGGAGCGTGGCGCCCCAGTCTACTTCCTTGTATCCATCGGCCAGCAAGAGAGCAGCTTCATTGTCTGACACTCTCTTGAACAGACCCTTGATGGCCAGGTTGGGTGCATAGCCGTCCTTCACTTCCAGACCATAAGAAGCCCAGTCATCGTTAACTCCACGCCAGCTTGGATAGAGCACGGGGTCGTCTTCCATGCCTGTCGGACACTGTGCGGTCAGACGGTGCTTGTAGAGAGCCTTGCCATCCACATTCTTGGTGTATATCTTAGCAGAGATGACGTTGCCGTTATCGAACTCGTAGTAGCCGTCGGCGGCCAGACCGTTCATCATCTTCGTGGTCAGTTCCTTGATGGCCTTGATCTTCTTGGCGATGAGGCCTGTACGAATCAGCACGGTGCGGCGGTCGCCTTCGCCGGCAAACTCGAATCCGCGCTCATCGATGATGGCCTCCAGGAGCGAACCTTCCTTGGCGATGAAAGCATCCACATTGGCCTTTCCCTTCGGGAAGGCACGCTCGCGGATGATGGTGAGGTATTTCTTGGCTTCACCCTCGTCGCCCAGAGCGGCGCAGGCCTCTGCATAGCCGAGGTAGATTTCCGACATACGCATGTAAGGACCGTTGATACCCGACTTACGCTGTGCGGCTGTCCATACTTTGCTCTGGCGGTTCTCGTCCCATTTGTTATACGAGATGCCACCACCCTTTGCCTGTGAACCGGGGTTGAAGGGCAGGATAATCTCCGTTCCCTTGGCACCATCGCTACCAGTCACGGTGCAGCTTACGTCGCGGCGCATGTCGTTGGGATCGAACATGCCATAGTAGAAGGCGGGATTGATACGTCCCTGACCGTAGTTCTTACAGGGATAGTTGTTCTTACCGGCACCAGTTGACGGACGGCCGAAAGAGTAGGGGCGGGGGCAGTTGTTACCGGCACCTTGTGCGAGAGAAACCTCGTAGATTGACTCGTCGGCATAGTCGTCGTCGCCCATGTGCATCTGCTGGAAGAAGTACTGATAGGGGTTGCCATAGGTACGGCCGTTCTCATCCGAGCGGGGGTCGGTGGTGTAGAATTTGGCTGTTCCAGGGTTGTCGATGACAGCCTTGAAATACTTTCTGGCAATCTCGTAGAGGTTCTTCCAGTCGGCACGGCGTCCGAAGGAAGCGCCGTTGTTCTCGGTTCCCATGGTCTCGAAGGTCAGGGTGTTGCCCTTACCGTCGGTACGTGGAGTGAGGTCACCGCGGCGGATTTGATAGCCGGCAGCCTCAAGGGCGATACGTCCGATGAGTCCCTCAACATAGGTGCGCGAGAAATAGTTCTTGCCGGTGATGCCAGGGATGGAACCCACGCGGTACATCAATGGGGCAGCAGCCATCAGCTCGTCGAGAATGACGTCGTAGATGGAGTCGCGGCCGCAAAGACCTTCTCTGTCGGTAGTCTTACCGCTCAGGTAGGGCACGTCGCCAAAGTATTTCAGCAGTTCGCGATAGGCAGTGGCCTTCAGGGCTACGGCCTCACCATAGAGCTGTCCCATTGTGCTCTCCTCGCCGGAAGCAATCATATCTTCGAAGCCGTCCGACTGCTGTGTGGCAGCCACGACGATATTGGCCTTGTTTATGACAGAGTAGAGAGAAGCGTAGGTATCGTTCTCCTTCTGATAGCTCAGCAGGCTGTAGCTGTTGGCATAGGTTCCGTTCTGATAGAAACACTCGGGATAGTGACGACCCGGCTGTGCGGTGAATCCTTCGGGATGGCGCTCGATGTCGGAGCCGGCCACGTCGGAGGCATAGAAGAGTCCGTCGCCGAACACCTTCGAGTTGGCAGCAGTAGTCCAGTCGGCATAGGCTCCCTCGAGAGCGGCGCGGGCTGTTTCACTGGTGGAGAAGACAAAGGCGGCGTCGGTCTTCGACGGAGAGTCAGTCTCCAGAAAGTCGCTACATGCGCTGAGTGTCAGAATGCCTGCGGCACATAGCATGGAATATATTGCTTTTTTCATATCTTTATTTCCTCCCATAAATTAGAATGCGACATTAAGACCAAATGTATAAGTTCTGGCACGAGGATATGAGTTCCAGTCGTAGTTGGGAACGGGGAATCCGTCTTGTCCGCCCGGACGGGTGTTCACGTCGGGATCGATACCGTTGTATCCTGTGATGCAGAAGAGATTGCTGCCCGTGAAATAGATACGTGCGTTGCTAATGCCCACCTTCTTGGTGATGTTCTTAGGCAAGGTGTATCCGATGGTCAGTGTGTTCAGGCGGAGATAGGAAGCGTCCTCAATGAACTCAGACGATACCATACCATACTCGCAGTAAGGCATTGCGTGCTGGGCGTTGGCGTTCAGCGCTGCGAGGGCAGAGGGATCGGTGACGGCCACGAGATTGCCGCTGCCGTCCACGTCGTACATTCTCCAGCAGTCGGAGATGAAGGCCAGACGGTTCCATCCGTAACTGGTGTTCTTGTTACCCATCATAGAGTGCATGGCGTTGGCATTGTAGACATCGCCGCCAATCTGATAGGTGAAGCCAATGGAGGCGTCGAAGCCCTTGTAGTTGGCGTTGAAGTTGAAACCGCCGGTGTGCTTAGGCATGGTGTGGCCGATGACGCAAGCGTCGTCTTCCGTCACTACGCCGTCGTTGTTGGTATCCTCGAACTTCATCATGCCGGGGAATGCAACCTGTCCGTCGGGTGTGTTATAAACCTTGTTTCCTACGCCAGTGTAGTTCACCACGCCGCTGATGTCGGCAACGTTGCTCTTTAACTTCCAAACACCGTTTGATACCTCGAAGTCGTCAACGGTGTAGAAACCTGCAGCCTTGTAGCCGAAGATGGTTCCCACAGGCTCGCCTTCGCGGATGATATAATCGTTGTAAGGACGTTTCATCGAAGAACCCCAGTTGGTGTGGGTGTCGGCATTCACGCCGTCGACCACTTCCTCAACGTTGTTCTTGTTGTAGTTATAGGTGGCGTTGAAGCTGACGTTGAGGTCCTTCGAACGGTAGATTTCGTAGAACAGAGCGAGCTCGACACCCTTGTTAGAGGTCTTACCCACGTTCTGGAACTGATAGCTGTGACCGGTTGTCTCGGCAACGGGCACCTTCATTAGAATGTCCTTGGTGGTGTTCCAGTAAAGGTCGATGCTTCCGCGCAGCTTGCCGTTCCAGAAACCGAAGTCGAGACCGAGGTTACGAGAGATGGTGGTCTCCCATTTCAAGTCGGGGTTGGCCAGGATTTCACCGGGCGAGAAGGTCACGGTGCGCTTGTCGCCGCTCCATACGATGGCCGGAGTCCAGTATTCTTTCCACAGGCTGGCGTCGATGGCATCGTTACCTGATGAACCATAAGAGATACGCAGCTTCAGGTTGTCGAGCCAATCGCGTGTGCTGGCCATGAAGGCCTCGTCGTTGATGCGCCATCCAAAGGCTGCCGAGGGGAAGTAACCCCAGTGGTTGTTGGGTGCGAAGTTAGAGCTACCGTCGGCACGGAACGTGGCGGTGAACAGATAGCGGCCCATGAAGTCGTAGTTGGCACGGCCGAACCATGACAGCGTGTGCTTGGGCTCGCCGATGGAGTTGCTGAAGTCGGATACTTTCTTCGTATTGTCGTAGTAGTCGTCCTTCATGTTATACATATTGAACAGACCGAAGGCACGTTCCATGTCGAACTCTGTGGGATAGCCGGCACCGGTCATCTTGCTGCTGTTCGACTTGCTGGCCAGCACCTCGTTACCGAGCAGGAACGACAGGTTGTGGTTCTCGCCAAGTCCCTGCACCTGATAGTTCAGCGTGCTTGCCCAGCGCAGACCGTAGCCGTTGCCCTTGGTGAGCTGTGCCTGGTTATAGGGGTTGGTCGACTGTCCGCCGTCCCAGTAGTCGGTCTCGCTCCAGTTACGGCTCAGCGAGAGTTCTGTCTTGGCGGTCAGGCCCTTGATGACGTTCCACGTAAGAGCGCCCATGGCACGGATACGCTGGCGGGTGGTGACGTTCGTGTAGTTGTCGATAATCGAGAGGGGATTATAGCTGTCTTCCACACTGGCACTACCCATTGAGAGCAGAGCCGGGTTGTTGTTTCCTAAAGGATTGTCGATGGGACGATAGCCATAGACGGAGTTACCGGCAGCATAGTCGAAGTTAGTTCCCTCGAACTTCATTTCCGAGTAGCGCAGGTCGGCATCGAAGGTAAGGTTCTTAGTCACCTTCTGCGAGAGCTTGAAGCTGGCATTCCAGCGGCTCATGCCCGACTTGATGCGGATACCGTCGTCGGTCAGGTAGTTGACGGTGGCATACAACTTGGTGTTCTCGTTACCGCCCGAGAGCGAGAGGTCGTGGCTCCATGAACCAGCCGAAGAACGCATCACGTCGTCTACATAATTATGAACAGATACGTTCTTGTAGTCGTTCAGGTGGTTGCCGAACTGTGAGCCCACTCCGAAATACTCGGCAATGCCGTCGGCCTCGTTCATGCCATAGAAGGTAGCGTAGCTCCAGTTGTGCAGCACGTAGTCGTAGGCATTCATCACGTCGAGGGTCTTGGGGTTCTTCTTAATCTGATAGTACATGTTGTACTTCACCTTGGCCTTGCCGTCGCCCTTCGAGCCTTTCGTTGTGACAAGAATCACACCGTTGGCACCGCGGGCACCATAGATGGCCGTTGAGGCACCGTCCTTCAACACGTCGATGCTCTCGATGTTGTCGGCGGGGATGTCGCTGATGTCGCTCACCTGCACACCGTCAACAATGAACAACGGGTCGTTGCTCTGCGTGATGGAACCGCCGCCACGGACGCGAATCGACATGGTGGCACCCGGACGACCGTCCTGCGACATCACTGAAACGCCCGGCAGCTGTCCTTGCAGTGCCTGTGCAACATTAGCTACGGGATTAGCGGCAATCTGGTCGCCCGACACTGAGGCCACGGCACCAGTCAGGTCGCGGCGCTTCATCGTGCCGTAACCAATCACCACCACGTCTTCCAGTGTGGTGTTGTCTTCCTGGAGCACGATGTTCAGGGTGCTGTTGCTGCCCACCTTGACGGACTGCGACTTGTAGCCCACGTAGGAGATGTTCAAAACGGTCGATGGTGAGGCGTTCTGGATGGTGAAATTACCGTCAAGGTCGGTAACCGCACCCGTACCACTGCCAGTGGCAACAGTCACACCAATCATCGGTTCTCCACTCGCGTCTTTCACTGTACCTGTCACTGTCTTCTGCGCGAAGGCAACAAAACAGAACATGGTCAGGAGTGAAGCCATAATGGCTCTTCTGATTTGTTGATACATAAATTTTTGCTTTAGTTATACTTTTGATTTGTAAAATATGTAGTAGCGTATCGAAAGGAATCACTTCCTCTTTTTTACGGATTTAGAGTTTGTTTTATAAATTTGGCGCAAAATTACGCAAATTATATTATTATTCCAAATTTTTTTGTAAAAGAATGTGCCTATTCTATCAAAAAAATGCAAATGCCGCCCTTATATATATAATATAAGGTGTGTGCGCAAACGATAATTACAAAGTTATTCGCAATCCTGCTTGAAGAACAGCGGACGCTGGTCGGGCGCGCTGGCTTCCACGCATACGTTGTCGAAATGTACGTTGCGGGCATGGTTTACCCAGAATCCCTTGGCCGGCAGGATGCCCCACATGGTGGCTTCAGGATACTCCTTTAGCTTCTCATCGGTGGGGGCAGCCGTTGCGGGTTGTCCGCCCTGCTGCCTGATGAAGATGTCGCTAAGGAAGATGTTTTCCACGGGATGCCCTTCGATGCCTGTGATGGAACAGCCCGTCGGTCCTGCATTGTTGACGAGGAATCTGGATATGCGCACACCGCTGATGCACCCTATGTGATTGATTTTCACGGAGTCGCAGTAGCTGCGGGCGCGGTTGCCCAGGCGTACGAAGATGGGACTCTCGGTGCCTTCCACAGTGAAGTCCGATACGTTCACGTTTTCCATCACGCCGCCGTCCACGATTTCCAGCGAGAGGGCGCTGGTGCCGCGCTTCGACTCATGGCCGAAGAACTGCGAACTTTGGTCGTAGCTGGGTTTCACGCAGATGTTCTGAATCGTGATGTTGCGGAAGCCGCCATTGGTCTCGGTGCCCAGTTTCACGGCGTTGCAATGGCTGCTCACCACGCAGTTCGTGATGGTGATGTTCTCGCAGAGCCTTGGCGAGGTGCTCTTCAGCGTGATGCCGTCGTCGTCGGAGTCGCAGATCATGTTGCTCACCGTCACCTCATGGCAGCCGTCCAAGTCGAGCGCATCATTATTATAGTTGTTGCGGTTGATGACCGTGATGCCGTCAATCTTCACACGGTCGCAGGCCAGCCAGTGCTGCATCCAGCATCCTGAGTTGCGCAGGGTGATGCCCTTCAGCTGGATGTCGCGGCTCTGTACGAAACGCAGCAGGTGCGGACGGGTGATGCCCTCATCGTTCCATGACAGTTTCGGGAAGGCCTTGCCGCGCCCGTCGATAATTCCCTCGCCGTCGATGGTGACATCCTCCACGTCGTCGGCCCATATCAGTTGCACGGTCGGTGTATTTGTACGCAGCGAAACGTAAGTGGTCCGTTGCGGTGTATAGTCGTTGATGTCAGTACTGCCAAAAAGTATGGCCCCCTTTTCCAAATGCAGATTAACCTTGCTACGGAGCACGATGGTTCCCATCTTGTAATGGCCGGCGGGCACTAGCACTTGTCCTCCACCCTCCTGCGAGCAACGGTCTATCGCAGCTTGAATGGCCTGTGTGCTGAGCACCGTGGTGTCATTCTTTGCACCGAAATCTCTGATGTTATAAACGGCAGCCTCCACCTGAAGGCTGCAACCCAACAGTAATAGTGATAGTAGTTGTTTCATGACTGCAAAGATAATAAAAAATGAGAAAATGAGAGATTGAGAAAATGAGAAATTCATGAACGATGCATAAATTCTTCACTCTTCATTCTTAATTCTTCATTTTTTTATATCTTTGTGGCATGAAACAGTTGCTTACCATTCTTCTTCTGGCTTTTGCTATTTCACTTCACGCTCAGCAGTGGGGAGACCAGGGCGACGGCACATTCCGAAATCCAATCCTGCCGACTGATTTTAGCGACCCAGACGTCATCCGCGTCGGCGAGAAATACTATATGGTGGCCAGTGACTTCCATTTTTTGGGCATGCAGATACTGGAGTCCGACGATCTGGTGAACTGGCGTGTGGTCACGCAACTCTACCGTCGCTTCGCTTTTCCGGGATGGGACTCGATGCAGCACTATGCCGGTGGTTCGTGGGCTCCCAGCATCCGCTGGCACGGCGGGCGCTTCTGGGTGTATTTCTGCACGCCCGACGAAGGACTTTTCATGACTAGTGCCGAGCGGGCGGAAGGGCCTTGGAGCGAGTTACATTTGGTGAAGGCCGTCACGAAATGGGAAGACCCGTGCCCATTCTGGGACGACGATGGGAAAGCATATCTAGGACATAGCCTCTATGGCGCTGGTCCTATCATCATTCATCGCATGAGCGACGACGGTACGCAGCTGCTCGACGACGGCACCACGGTCTATACGGGACCTGTGGCCGAAGGAACGAAAATCCACAAATGGAACGGCTACTACTATATGAGCATCCCCGAAGGTGGCGTCTGCTGCGGATGGCAGACCATTCTGCGCTCCAAGAGCATCTATGGTCCCTATGAGCGGAAGGTGGTCCTCGAACAAGGTGCCACCGATATTAACGGTCCTCATCAGGGAGCCATCGTTGACACCCCCGACGGCAGCTGGTGGTTTTACCATTTCCAGGAATGGAGTCCGCTGGGGCGCATCGTTCACTTGCAGCCTGTGCGCTGGGAAGACGGATGGCCGCTGATGGGTGTCGATGCTGACGCTAACGGCATTGGCGAACCAGTTGCTGAATGGAAGATGCCGCTCGGAAATAGCAGTAAAAGAAAAACAGGTGATGTGGTATGGAAGGATGATTTCGGCAGCACGGCCTTAAAACCTGAATGGCAGTGGAACCATAATCCGAATGACGA
>JAEEGJ010008323.1_pt1 | contig 28710 bp, 25 predicted proteins | sample 8958761 | NCBI WGS metagenome assembly JAEEGJ01 (sample SAMN16246546, study PRJNA631951) | gut metagenome | biome: gut microbiome; feature: rumen; material: RS-attached | host: Bos | place: Iran: Karaj | collected 2018-10
GAATTCAGATGAAAGGAAAGGTTAACGGGGGTCAGCTATGTGCGGAAAGAGGGGACCACTTTCGATGGGATTTTCCATGTAAGTAGTTGATAATAAATGTATTAACTCAAACTATTCTATATCTTTAACGAGGAAGAATATTGATTTTTATAACATACTAAAAATCAATAAATTACAAAGCTGCCGAGGACGATTCCTTGGCAGTTTTTGGTTTTTCAGCCACTTTGGGACTATCCCTGAAAGAAGAGGAATAGTATGGGATGATTTTGTGGAAAGCATTATCTTTGCACTTGTACTGATGCTTGTTGTATGAAACGACTTATCATATTGTTTTTGCTCATTTTAATCCCTTGCTTGTGCTTTTCTCAGCAAAGCATAAGGAAGATTAAGGTTAAAGATGACACATACCTTCATAGTCAGACAGGCTTTGCATTCCCAAAGGGAATAAGCGTATTTAATAGGGAGGATGTTTATTCCTTTGACCGAAAGAAGGAGAATGTAGGAGCTAACTATTTAAGTGGTTCTACGAAAGTGTCAGTATTTGTATATCCGGCCTATGATGGATATGAGGACAGGCTGAGAAGAGAGTTTTTCAGGACCCTTGAGGAGATACTGGCCTCTGAGAACAATGAAGGTAAACACTTTTTGGTTCAATGTGTTTCTCATCAAGCTGGGCAGTACCCCATTCATGGTCTTTTAGCAGAGTTTGATTATAAGGGGCAAAAGACTTTAGTTAGTCTATATGAATGTGGGCATTGGTGGATGAAATTCAGAATCACTGATAACGGCAGACAAGATGCCAGTCTTGATTCAGTTGAAGAGCAGTTCCGAACTTCATTGAATTCAGAGGTTTTGATAAGCAGCAAGCCCCTTGATAATAAGTTTTCAATTTATTTCCAGAGAACAGCATTTCGGGACTCGTTGATGCTGGGTTGTGTAATGGGACAGGCATATGCAAAAGTGAACTGGATGAATGATAATCTGGATTCGCTTGAGTTGCTGGCCGGTATTCCCAGCCTATACCTGGACTATCACCTTTCCGGAATTGATGGAGCCTTGGATTTCGCCAAAAAGCATCCGGAGATGAGCTCTTCACCTGCCACCAAGTCAATGCTTGATTTTATTGCCGCCGTGAAGAAGGAAGGCTATCTTGAGGAAATGTTTTATGATGAAAAAAGAGGCGGAATCTCAATGCCAGATAGTCTTGTCTTGGATTTGAATGGATATCATAAATGGTTAATAGACCATCCCTATAATGGAGATCTTTTAAATGACAATGCCATCATCTCAAACAAGTAATCTAGGTTTCCTTTTAGATTGGGGTAGTAAGTGGAATGTCCTATTGTCAATTACAGTCTAATCAATGGCCTCAGGCTTCCCCTGTGACTATCCAAGCTTTTGAATGTAAGTGTAACTTGCTGATAATAAGATACTTACATTGATTGCGCCATATGTTCAACGAGGAGGAGTATTAGGGGCTTAACTGACTGAAATACAGTTAATTAAATGAATAACACGGCAGAACTTAAGGGTTCTGCCGTGTTATTTTTGCGTATTAGCGTAACAAGTTATGACAAATCAGGGGCCATACTATAACGACGCATCCTAACCCATTGATTACCAGGCAAGACCGCCTATTATGTTTAACACTAATGGCCATAATACAATGAAATAGCAAGTATTAAAAGCCATGAAAGCCTGTTGAAATGGTTTTCGCCTTCCGGGGTGTCGGCGCAGGTGGAGCCGCTGATCGAGGGGAGGCCGTTGGTGGCGCACAACGCCGGGTTCGATCAGGGATGCCTGACGACGTCGTTCCGGGTGTACTGAATGGACCATCCGGAGTATGCTTTGAGGATTTGGTGGATATCCCTATAATTGTTACCTTTGTTGTATGGTGGCAATTGGGGGATTAACACAATCATTAATTACACTGATATGAAAAGGACGTTTCTATTTCGCGTTGTTTTTGTTATGGGAATGGTGTTTTTCGCGTCCTGTAATAAAGCCCAGCCTGATACTTCTGCCGAGATTCTCACGACCGACTTGTTCGCGCGTGCCTGCAACTGTATCCCCCAGACGGTGTTTGGAGATTCAGATGCCGATTATAAGGCTTGGATGCAGTTTTGGAGCGGTTATCTTTCCGAATCCAAAGACAATCGGTACGGGAAGCTTGATACACCATCCCAGTGTACTTTTATCGGTTCTGTTTATAAACAGGCAATTGGTAATCTTGACAAAATTATCAAGATGAACGAGGATCCCGAGCAACAAAAACTCCCGAATGTCTCTGCCCTTGGTTCTGCCAGAAACCAAATCGCCGCTGCTAAGACGCTGTCGGCTTACTTTTACATGTTCCTTACCGACATGGTCGGCCCCATAGTCATTTCCGATGCTTTTCAGGGGAAATTGGGAGAAAGCGAAGCTCCTGCCTATGACTCGCAAAGAAATGTGTTCCTTGTCCTGGACGAGGTTCTTAACAACGCTTACAGTCAGTTCGACGCTAGCGGATCGCTCTATAAATATGCTGATTTGGTCTATGGCGGCGACATTTTAAAGTGGAAAAAACTCAACGCCTCGATTAGAATGCTTCTGGCCATCAAACTGTCTGACGTGGATCCCGCCTCGGGCAAGTCACGTTTTGCCAGGGCATATCATGACGGAGGAATGACTGCTGCCTCTGACGGAATGGACTTTACTTTTGGCAATCCCAACAAAAATCCGCTGTTCCTTTGGTGTTCCAAAGATTATGCAAAATCTGACAAGAACATTGTTCCGAACATGATTCTGGTCGAAACAATGAAGAACCTTAAGGACCCTCGCATGTCTGCATACTTCGATATTGAAGGATATAAAGGCACTCGTGACGAATCCGTTTTCCCCCGTAACAACTATTCTTCCTACTACGGCGCTCCTTTCGGTCTTGCTTCCCCGGCCGATGTTAGCGCGTTCGAAACAGTTGTTTGCTCAATCAATAAAAAATTGTTGGGGATGTTCGCTACGGTTCCCGTCATACCTGCTTCCCGCGTACTGCTGGTTGAAGCGGAAGCCGCTATGCGGGGATGGATAAGCGCAGACGCCAAAACATTGTACGAAGCCGGTATAAGGGCTTCCTTTGAATGGTGGGGAATAAACGGTGCCAGTTCATACCTTTCATCTCCGTCAATTGCCTACTCATTTTCGAAGGGCCTGGAACAGATTGCTACTCAGCGCTGGATTGCTTCCTACCTTTCCGACGGTGTTGAAGCTTGGTCTGATTGGCGCCGCCTAAACATCCCTGAGATGCCTGTAGGACCTGCTGCCATTGCCAAAGGCATTGATCAGTATCCGTACCGTCTGGGCTTTTATTCGGACAAGTCTGTCACTTATACTTCTGCTTCTTTCGCAGAAGCGGTCAGCGACCTGCGGGGTGAAGACAACATTACCGGTCGCGTTTGGTGGGATGTGGTGGATAACCCCAAGCTTCAACTCACGGAAACCCAGTGCACCCCTCCGTCTTTGTAATAAGGGAAGTCAAATATCACCACTTTCTCGCGAGTGCTGTTCCTTCGGCTACAGCAGCGGCAATCTTTTCGTCAATCTCGTGTTCTGTACTGTAGTCCATATTCTGGGCCGCAATGGTGGTAAGCGGCCCAAGATTCCACAGGCGGCTTAACGCTTTAATATACGGAGTAGCTTGTTCCAACTCACTTCCTGTGGAGATATCCATTCCACGCGTCGTTATAAAGAGAACCTTTGGTGCTTTACACAGGCCCACACAGGTTTTGCCGTTGTCCGTAAAAGTAATGTCGAAGAGCGATGTCTGCTCGAAAAAGCACTTCAGCACTGCCGGAAAGCTCATGTCCCAGAAGGGAGCTGCAATGAGAATGCGGTCGGCTTTGGCAATTGCCGATGCCGCTTCTTTGGCCCAGGCCGGGATTTCGCCCTGGCCCCGCTCCTTGAAAAGGCCCGGATTGAGCGGGACGATATCCAACTCCGGAAGATCATATCGGGTGATCTTGTACCTTTGAGCCAGCGCTTCTATGACGGGCTCTGCAATTCGCAGCGTCCGTGAATCTGACTGACGCACACAGGCGTCGATGACAATAAGAGATTTCATATTGTGTACGTTTTTTAGGTCCCGCTGCGGAAATGGACTTCCATATACATCCTTTTTGCAATTTAAATAAAATAATATGATATAAACAAGTATCATATTAAACTATGCGAGAATCTGTTAATAGCCGGTTTATTTTCAAAAAGGCGCAAAACTGGCATTTCCCAAAATATCATTATCTTTGTAAAGCAACTATTTCCGCCATGAAAAAGATATTCAATTATGCTTTCGCCATCGTTCTGAGCCTTGGCCTGATATCGTGCAACAAGCAACAGCCCGAAGAGGTAATTATCTCGAGCCAGGCCGATTTGGAGCGGCTTCTGTCGGATGTGTACAATATCATCCCTATGGATGCTTTCAATACCAAAGACCAGCACACGATGCTGGCCACGTATTCGAAGGCCAATGACTACTCAGTCAACGTGACCGGTTTCTGGGATTACTCGAAAATGCGTACGATCAATATCTTCATCTCAAAGCTTGACGAGGCCTTGGAAAAAGGGTTAATTGACGAGGATACCCGCGACCAGATGCTTGGCGAAGCCATTTTCGCGCGCGCCTACTGCTATTTTGCCATGGTCCGTCGATTCGGTGGCGTACCCATCGTGACGGAGCCTCTGAAGGGCGATCCCAACCCGGGTCCGGACTATCCGCGCAAAACCGAGAAGGAGACCTGGGACTTTGTAATCTCCGAACTGGACAGGGCGGCCGAACTGTTGCCTGACGATCCATCAGGCGGTAAGTACCGCGCCTCCAAATGGGCCGCTCTCGGCCTGCAGTCACGCGTGGCTCTGTATGCGGGCACATTAAGCAAATACTGGGGCAGGGAATCCATCCCTGCCAGCCACAAGGCCGTGACGGAAAAACTTACCTATATGGAGGCTTCCTATGCCGATGCATATTTCGCCAAGTGCATCGAGGCCAGCGAAAAGATTATCGATTCCAAGAAGTTTTCTCTGTACGGCGGCGCTACCACCTCGGTCGCCAAGGCCAAGGAAAACCTCACGGAGCTGTTCCTTGACAGGCGAGACCAGGAGTTCATCTTCGGCAGGTCCTTCAGCGACGGCATGTTTTTTAATACGGACAACGGTTTCGACCTTATGAATTCTCCGAACCAGAAGCACGGTAAGGGCGAGGGCTGGGGCAATTACTCCGTCACCTCTGACCTCGTGGACTTGTTCGACAATTACAGTTCGTCCGGTGGCCGGGCGGATGGTACTATTAAGACCCGAAATGACGGCAATGAGGATATTTACTTCGCTTTGATCAACAATGGGGATTCATCCTTCGACAAGACGGTGGATTTCGTCAAGTACTCCCATCCGCAGGATCCTTTCCTCAAGAAAGACGCCCGTTTCCAGGCCTGGGTACTATATCCTGGCGCCGACTTCAGGGGCGTTACCATAGTGGCGCAGGGCGGTTACTGGCTTACCGGCGGAAAGATCGAGTTCTATAAAGCGAATTCTACGACTGTCGGTAGCAAGACCTATTACGAACTGGGCGCCGAGACCCAGGACGGCATGTCCGCTTTCTTCGATATCGACAAAAAGGGAGCGAGCAACCAATCCTATTTCTGGAGCACGGCGTTCGGAATCCGCAAGTTCCTCGATCCTAACAAGGCGCCGGACAAGTCGGCCAACCCTTGGTACGATATCCGCTACGCGGAGATTCTGCTCAACTACGCCGAGGCTTATGCCGAGAGCGGAAAAGGCAGTTCCGCCAAGGCGAAGCAGGCCTTGAACGACATCCGTCACAGGGCTGCATTCACCGACGATGTCGCCCCCACGCTGGAGAACATCCTCCACGAGCGCCAGGTCGAGTTCGCCTTCGAAGGCCATGAGAGCTACACGCTCTGGCGCCGCCGCGCGTACCTCAGCAGCCTAAAGGGCGGCCCGTACCGCAAGCACACCGTAGTGCCTGTTCTTGACCTTCGCAGCAGCACGCCCAGGTATGTCTTCCCGCGCGTAAACGCCTATTGGAGTGATGTCCAGAACTCTCCCAACGGCGTCAGCGTCGATCAGCTGGACTACTACGGCCCCATCCCCAGCGATGCCGGAAGCCACCTGACGGTCAATCCTTGCCAGGATTAATCGGCGCTTGGAGATGAGAATAACCACAAGTCCTGCTTCGGGTATCAAAAACCGAAGCAGGACTATGAAAAGATTTAGTTTATTTAGGCAATGTTCTCGAGGCCTGCATCGCCCGGATGGCTGAAAACTACTGCTTGACGGTGATGTGAAAGCAGTTCTGCTTCTTCTCGTACTTGACAAAGCAGCGGTTGCCCTGGTCGTGAAGATCCTTGAGTACCTGGCTCAGAGTGGCACGGAGGTACTCGGGAGGCACGTCCTCGTACGGGCGGCCGCGGAACTCGTCAATCTTGACGTAGCGCCAGTACGAAAGGTCGAACGTGGTCCCGTAACGGTGAGTTGAGTTCTCCGATGCGTTGACGTTGTGCTTGCGAAGGGCGGCAATGTCGTCTTCGGTGCGCAGTACGGAGGTGACTATCAATTTGTTGGGGTTGAGCCCCTTGGCGCTTAGCGAATCCTGGAAGATGCGGCCTATGTCGTCGAGCAGCTCCTTTGCCGACGGAATGAGGTAGGGGATGGAATGCGTTAGGGAGTCGATGACATAAGTGTCTGTGTCTTCGAGTTTTACCAGCTTCGTCTTGAGCTTCTCGGCCGCCTCGCGGTTCTGTACGGGCGGCACTCCTATGGCCTGCGCAACCTCGAGCTGGACGTCGTTCTTGTCGTTGAATTCTTTTGCAAACTTAACATCCCAGATGCGCACCGGATGGTTCTCGATGGGCCCGAGGGCGAGCCAGCGGCGCTCCCGAATGCAGGAGCGGGCACTAAAGAACACATACACTCCAAGGCCGGCGGCAATCACGGCGCCGGCTATTTTAGATATTAATAAGAAACGCTTCATGAATTGAGGTAATCCATACAAAAATACGCAAAAAATTCCTATTTTTGTAAGCAAAACGAAAGCTCATGAAAAGATTACTTTATCTGGCAGCCATAGCCTGCATAGCCCTTTTCGCTGCTTGCGAGAAGGCCGAGACCGATACCCCTATCGATGAAGAACAACAAGAAGTAGAGATAACCGGTGACCTTTACGGTATTTGGGCTCTGACCACCAAGTCGGAGACCTATCCCAACTCCGAAGGCCCCCAGGCTGTCTATAACGAAGATTATACTCCCTACCACTTCTATCTGGCACTGAGCGAGTTCCCTTTCCCTCACGCCATCGCAAAGAAGGGGAGTCTGTCGGCGTTTGACCTGGGTGACGTGGATGTTGATGCGGTGCGCTTCACCTACAACCCCAACACGCACGAAATCAACTTCAGCAAGACTCTCTGGCTGACGGCCGAACTGCTTACCCGCAGCATGAAGCTGACCGGCAAGTTCGATGTTACCAAACTTACCGATACCACACTGGTTATCAGGCAGAAAGAATTCCTTACCGGCAAGATTATCGCCTACACCTACACAAGGCAGAAGTAACGCGGCTACCTCTACCGGTGGTATTCGCACAGCCCCTCGATAGGCGCTTTGATGAAGCGGGATACTTTGATGCCTGCCTTGTCGAGCAGGGGAGTGATGATATCTTTGCAGGCCCATCCGAATCCGCCCACTATTCCCACAGGATAGCGGGCGGTGTCGTATCGTAGCAGCGAGCGGTCGATAAACGACTGGAAGTTCTTGTCCACCAGAGCTTTGGCATAGGGGTGCGAGTAATGGCGCAAGATGAACGGAGCAAGGCTCCCGAGGTAGCCCGAAGGAGAAGTGCTGCGGTAAACTCCCTGCACTATTCCTGCATAGGATGAGTCAAACTCTTTAGCGAAGTCGCTGGCAATCTCGTCTGGCACAAGGCCTTTGATGAAGTCGGCGAGGAAGAGCTTGCCGAGGGACGCTCCGCTGCCCTCGTCGCCTATAACGTATCCGCCCGAATAGACCTTCTGGCTTAAAGTGCTGCCATCGTAGAAGCAGGTATTGGAGCCTGTCCCCAGGATGGCAGCTATTCCGGGCTCGTGCCCGCAGGCGCCTCTGGCTGCGCCCATAAGGTCGTTGTTGATCTCTATCTCGTCGATCTGCGCGAGGCTTCTCAGGTGTTTGACCAATTCATCGGCTATCTCGGGCGTGACCACGCCGGCGGTATAGAGGTAGAATCCTGCGGCTTTCTCCAGCCCTTCGGAGGCAAAAGCCTCGGTGAGGGTTGCTTTGATATCTTCCAGCTTCATGCTGGAAACATTAGTTCCTGCCCTGAGGAAGCGCTTGACCTCGCGGCCGTCCCCACCGAGGACCCTCCAGTCGCTTTTGGTAGCGCCGCTTTCGACTATAATTTTGGGAGCCATTCCATTAAAAGTTTATCGAGTACAAAGATAAACAATTTTGGAATGGCTCCCAACTGTCGTTTAAGGCCTGCCGCCCGGGCCGCCGCCACCGGGGCCGCCGCCACCCGGACCACCGCCGCCGGAGTAGTTGGAGAGGCTGACGGACGATCCTCCTGATATTCCGTCCACCGCCCATACTCCGTTGCACTTGGACTCGCCGCTCACGCTAACACCTTTGTAGCCGCTGGCAAGGGATGGTGCCGATACTATGAAGGTGGAGATGTTGGATGGAGCCTTGAATGCAGCGATAAACGATTTGCCGTTGTACAGGGCGTTCCAGGAGCCGGCAGAGCCGTTCAAAGAATAAACGCTCTGAGCTGCCGAGTAGCCACTCTCCAGGCCTCCGTATGCCACCATTGTGGCGCCGGCGTTGATATAGAGTTTCTTGCCTTCTTCCGTATTGGCGTCTATGGCAACTTCCGGGTTCCCCTTGGTGCAGACGGCCATTACGTAACCGCCGTTGAGGACAGTGTTGCCGTTGGAGTCCATGGCGTCGTTGCCCGACGAGAAAGCATACACGAATCCATTGTTCACGGTAAGGTCGCCCTGGCTGTTGATGGCGTCTTCGCTGGTGGATGAGACGTAAGTCTCGCCGCCGTCGAAGGTGAGGTCGCCCTTGACTTCAAGGCCTTCGCCGTAAGAGCTGTTGACCACTATGGTGCCGCCGCTGATGATGAGCTTGCCGGCATTGCCGGTGACTTTTGCACGGTCGCCGCTGCCTTCTTTGGTCACCCAGCCTATCTTTATGCCTTTGGCCGATACGTCGTTGACCTCGCGGCCGGTGGTGGTGACGGTGAGGGTGCCGCCGGAGATGTAGCTGTCGGAAAGGGTGTGGTTGGTGGCGTCAAAGTCGTAGCTTCCGGCATTGATGCCCTTGCCGCCGTCGCCGGTGTTCTCGACGGTGAGGGAGCCTCCGGTCATTGCAAAGTAGTTGTCGGCCTTCACGCCGGCCGTGCCGCTGTATTCGGCGTCTTCCTCGTCATAGGCCACGCCTCCGGTGACGGTTACCGTGTGGGTGCCTCCCTCTACCAGCACATAGTCGTCGGAAGTTATGCCCTTCTTGAGGGCTGCTGCAGTTTTGACTACAAGCGAGCCGCTGGAGAGCTGAACGTAGTCCTTGCCTTTGACGCCGTGTCCGGCAGCGCTGCCGGAGTTGACTTTGATGGTGGGATTGTCCATCAGGCGGATGTAGTCGTCGGTGGCTATTGCCGACTTGTCCTGCTTGTTGAGGGCATTGACGGTGAGCAGGCCGCTGCCGCTGAATATCAGCTGCGCCTCACTGAAAAGCACGGCCTTGAGGTCTTCTTCGCCCTCCTGGGCATAGGCTGCCGACTCGCTGTCGGACAGCTTGTTGGAACCCTTGACCACGATGAACGTACGCTTCTTGTTCTGGTTGTTGAGCGCCGCACCGTCGGGGTTGGTGATGCTGGCGCCGTTAAGGACGATGGCCTGCTTCTTGGCTCCATACACCTTGAAGAATCCGTTGGTAGTGGTGCCGGTAAGCTCGTAGATGAGCACTTCTCCGCCGGTGTTGTTGACGGTCACTTTGTTGCCGTCGACGGTTACGTAGCCGTAGCTGTCGCCCTTGACGGAAGCATTGTCCGTGTCGGAAAAAGTTACGGTGATCTTGCCGGCAAAAGTGGTGGTGGATATGTCGTCGTCCGAGGTGGGGTCGCCCGTGGAGTCAAAAGTCAGCGAATCGTCCTCCGGCTCGCTGTAGATAGTCTGCTCAGCCTCGGGCTCGTCCGGACTGAGGGGCTGGTCTTCTCGCTCGCAGCCTGCTGCGGCAAGAGCTATCGTTAACAGGAATACACTATACTTTTTCATAATGCTGAAGGTTTTAGTAAACGCTATCACAAGATAACCAATAATTAAACCACAAACACCGCCCGGAGGAGTGTTTTCAGCCAACGCCGCCATTTCTTCAGCGAACAGCAGCGGATTGTGAAAAAAAGAGAGTATTTTTGTGAAAACAATTGCAAGTGAAGATACTGCTCCCTTTCGTCATCCTTGTTCTGGTCCATCATTTCTTGCTGGTGCCTCTCATCAGGAAGAAACTGCCACTATATATAGGTCTTACGGCAGCGCTGCTCGTGCTGTTCGGGGTGTGGTGCTTCACATTTGAAAGGCAGCAGGGCGGGCCTCCTCCGCCTCAGCGGGAGTTTGAGCAGGCCCCGCCGCCCCCGCCCGGGCACGAGATGGGAGACCACGGGCCCGACGGCCGTCCCAGGCCTCTGAAGCCGGAGGTGATGCGGCTTATTATGGGAGTGCTTTTGGTGGGGGTCGATCTGGGGGTATATTTTTACGTGGAGTCACGCCGCAGGGAGCGCCGGATGAAAGAGCTTGAGGCGGAGAACACCAAACAGCGCCTGGAGTCGCTGCGCTACCAGATCAACCCGCATTTCTTCATGAACACGCTCAACAATATCCACGCGCTTGTGGATATCGATCCCGATAAGGCCAAGGAGAGCATAGAGGAGTTCTCAAAGATGATGCGCATCGTTCTTTACGAGGGCGACGCTCCTACCATCCCGCTCTCCAAGGAGCTCGACTTCATAGAGCATTTTACCTCGTTGATGCGCCTCCGCTACCCGGAAGAATCTGTCAAGATCGACTCTTCTTTCCCGGGCGAGTGCGCGGGCGCCGTGGTGCCGCCGCTGGTTATGGCATCGTTCGTCGAGAATGCTTTCAAGCACGGCGTGAGCTATTCGAGCGGCTCGTTCATCCGTACTAAGGTCGAAGTGGGGGAGGGAAAGGTGGTTTTCCGCTGCTCCAATTCGTCGCACCCTTCAGGCGGCGATACGCATCACGGCATAGGCCTGGAGAATATCAAAAAGCGCCTGACGCTGCTGTACGGCGAGGCCTATACCCTGTCTATCGACGAGACAGAAGGGCGGTATGACGTGCTGCTTTCCATCCCGTCTCAACCGGATCTGAAGCTGCAATGATAAGGGTTATTGCCATAGACGACGAACCGCTCGCCCTGCGCCAGCTGGAGATGTACATAGCCAAGGTGCCGTACCTGACGCTGGCAGCGGCGTGCAGCAGTGCGGCGGAGGCGAGGCCATTGCTCGAAAAGGCCGATGCGGTATTCCTGGACATCAATATGCCGGACCTCAGCGGTATGGACTTCATAAAGTCGCTGCCCGACCCGCCGGCCGTGGTGTTCACTACGGCGTATTCGGAGTATGCGGTGGAGGGCTTCAGGGTAAATGCGGTGGACTATTTGCTTAAGCCGTTAAGCTTCAGTGAGTTCCAGACCGCGTGCGAGAAACTGCGCCGGCTCTTCGAGGCCAAGGCATCGCCCATCCTGCACTTCAAGGCCGACTACCGGACGGTCAATGTGGATGCGCGCAAGATAGTTTATGTGGAGAGTTTGAGCGAGTATATCAAGATCTATCTCTCCGATTCGGAGGAGCCCCTGGTGGTACTGTACAGCCTGAAGCATCTGACGGAGCAACTGCCTCCGTCCCGCTTTATGCGTATCCACCGCTCGTATATTATTGCCCTTGAGCATATTGCGGAGGCGTCGCACAGCTCGGTGCTGCTCGACAACGGCAAGACTCTTCCGGTGGGCGAAGTGTACCGCCCGGCGTTTGCGGAGTATCTTGCTTCGTGTTAAGCGCTCTTTGTAGTAATCGCATTTATACTTATATTTGTGATTATGAAAGCATTAGTCCTTAGCATCCTTTTGGCCTTGGCCCCGGCCTTCCTGCTTCAGGCGGGAGAGTATGATATCTGCGGGCCTCAGGGCGGTATTTCTTATAAGATTAGTGTGCCTAAGGGGTTCAATCCGCAGACTGACCGCTGCCCTATGGTTATCCTTATGCATGGTATTTTTTCCAGCAAGGATTATAACCCTATGCCGGCCATCGCCAAGGGACTTGCCAAGGCGGGGATTGCATCTATCCGTTTCGACTTTGACGGCCACGGCAAGAGCGAGGGACGTATGGAGGATATGACCATCGAGAAGGAGATTGCCGATGCGCTTGCTGTGTATGAGTATGTTAAGGGGCTTGCATATGTGTCTGAGGTGGGCTTCCTGGGGCATTCTCAGGGTGGGGTTGTTGCGTCTATGACGGCAGGCCGGCTCTCGCAGAGAGGTGATGGCCCCAAGGGCCTGGTGCTTATCGCTCCGGGTTCGGTTATCAAGGAGGCTTGCCAGGGCGGGAAGTTTTTTAATGCGCGTTTCGATCCGGCTGATCCTCCGGAGTTTATTCGTTGCTGGGGTTTTATGAAGCTTGGCCGGGAGTACTTGCTGAGTACTCAGGAGCTGGATATTTTTGGCACGGCGGAGGCTTTCAAGGGGCCTGTGCGTATAATTCACGGTACCAAGGACGGTATTGTGCCTATGTGGTGCAGCGAGAAGTATAAAGAGACTTATGGCGATGCTGCCGAACTTATTGTGGTAGAGGGCGAGAACCACACCATTACATGCCGCCGTAAGGAGGTAGTGGGGAAGGTGGTGGAGTTTTTCAAAATGCTGTAACAGTTACCTTAATATGAAAAACGATTATCAACAATCTTACCTTGCGCCCTTGACGGAAGTCCTGGAAGAGGTGCAGGAAGACGTGATATGCCAGAGCCTGACGCGCGTGGACTATGGTGACGAAGTTGAATACGAATGGGCGTGATGGAGGGCGGAAAAATGAAAAGATTATTCACATTATTGCTGCTGGCTTCTTGTTTTGCTGCCTGCACCACAGATATCCAGCCGGAAACAGCCAAGGCGCCGGCTCCTGAATCATATACTTTAATCGTGAACGCTACTAAAGGCGATGGGCAGGCTACCAAGGCTCTCTCGCTTGACGGCAAGACGCTTAAAGCTACGTGGACAACCGGCGATAAAGTCAGCGTCTATATCGTTAAGGGTGAAGGCGCCACCGAAATGGAATCCTATGATCCTGTAGGTACGCTCACCGCGCAGAGCAGCGGCGCTTCTACCACGATGAAAGGCACTTTCACGGGCTATACACCCGTGGTGGGCGAGAAGCTGCGGCTGCGGTTCCTCTCCTCAAATTATACGGGGCAGAAAGGAACGCTTGATTACATTGCGGCCAATTGCGATTACGCCATTGCCGATGTGAGCATCTCCGATGTCTCCGGCGACGTTGTGTCGACTACTTCCGCTACGTTCGCGAATCAGCAGGCTATTGTGAAGTTCTCGCTTAAGAATCAGGACGGCACCACTCCCGTAGCCGCCTCGAGCCTCACGCTGAAGGTTGGCAGCTTGATCTACGACGTTGCGCTTGATACTCCTTCCAGCGAAGTCTTTGTTGCTCTTCCCCAAGTGAAGAAAAAAGATATTGTGCTTGTGGCCTCAACTTCCGACGGTGGCTTCGGCTGCGAGCAGTCGGGCGTCACTTTTGAAAGGGGTAAGTACTACGCCATCAGTGTGAAAATGGCCCACCGCGCCATGTTTAAGATGTTGACGGACGTTACGGCGAGCGAGATCGGCTGGCGTGTAGGCAGCGACGGTATGGCATACGAGCCCGCAGGCAATTTGCCGACGGGTGTTTCGGCCTTTGCGATGATAGGTTACGTCAGTGGTACAGGTCACGGACTGGCTATCGAACTGAACAACAGTCCGAGCAAAGCAGTATGGGAGGATGCTTCGGCGACGGCCACGGCGGGCAAGCCGAGGATCAGTGGCGGTACTTGGCGACTGCCGTCATTCGACGACTGGTTTAACATCATTACCGGTTGTTCAGTGGAGGGCGACTCGACAAGTTTTCCAGCTGTTGGTGAAACTGCCTTGAACCCCATTCGCGGATTCGAGCAGAAGTGGCTGGCCACAGGTTTCACTTTCGATTCTACCCAATTAAGAGCCTTCTGGACAAGCACTACTGTTACGGATGCCGTCGCGTGGGCGGTCATTCTGGAGATTGCTCATGGTAAAGCTTTTGCGTGGTTTACACAAGGGAATATGATTTCCTCCAACTATGTCCTCGCTTGCCTGGAGTTCTGAAACAATACTGCTATGTTACGCATTTATGTGGCCTCCAGTTGGAGGAACAAATATTATCCCGAGGTGGTGAATGCCCTGCGCGCTGCCGGGCACGAGGTTTACGACTTCCGGAATCCGCCCCATGGCGGCAATGGCTTCCACTGGACCGACATCGATGAGAACGCCCCCAATTGGACCTTTGAGCAATACGCCGAGGGATTGCACCATCCGCTTGCCGAAAAGCAGTTCTCGGCCGATTTGGAGGCCCTGGAGTGGGCAGATACCTGCGTGCTGGTTCTTCCGTGCGGCCGCAGCGCTCACACAGAGGCCGGATGGATGGCCGGCGCCGGGAAAAGAGTCATCGCTTACATCCCGGAGATGGTGGAGCCGGAGCTGATGTATAAGTTGTTTGATGGGGTAGTAGGTTCAATAGATGAGCTGATTCAGTCGTTGGAGACGGTGCGGTAGTTATGCTCTTTCCAGTCCGCCCGGCAGCCCTATGCCCTGCGGTCCGGTACGGGCCTTCGGCCCTATCCCTCCCACGCCTTCGGCGCGGGCCCCTCCCGCTCACGCAGCCGCGGGCGGCTACGCCGTCCGCAGGGCATAGGGTTGCCGAGGCGGGCATGCCGAGGCGCTCGGTACGGTTGACCACGGTAACATTTGGATAATCAGAAATAAATGCATACCTTTGCACCAACGAGAAAAGACCTGCGCAACATGAAGTCTTAAGTTCCTACTTGAGGGGTTAGTAGTGTTGGTGGAGCTTTTCTTTTTTTTATGCCTTCTTATCCCGGAACTCTGTGGTCCTTCCACGTTGTAATTTGTCATCTCTGTGGCAAGGTTCTTTGCGGCTATAGTCAAAGTGGGTAAAAAACCGGCAAGAGGGCGACTATCTTTTACGCCAAGGCGCTTTTTCATGTCCTCAGTTGTATGCCCTCCAAAGAGAACAGCATCTCCTTTTGAGCGAATGCGTCCAAATCCTTTGTCATCGACACCTCGTTCATAAATGTTTTGGGACAATTGCTTTTCTGAAGCGCGAAGCCGATCTCTTGATTCCAATCTAGCTATGTAGTCGATTCGTTCCTCAATAAGCTCCGCCTTCCTGGTTTGAACAGCAAAGTAACTCTGAGCAAACGCAACTGGTTCTTTTTTTTGGCCTCCATTCTGTGCTATGAGGTAACAAGCATAGCGAGTGAGCATAAAGTCCTGGACATCGCGTAATGAACCACTACCCAACTGAACCATTTTCGTGACCTCACGAAAATGGTCTATACATACATGAGAGATTACTTTAGTACATTTTGATTTGAATCAACGTGGATGCCTACGACTACTGGAAGGAGAAGTTCAAGGCCCGCCCCCGGCTGGAAGTGTATATCAGCGACTACCTCCAGAAGAACGCATTCCCCCAAGACCTCGAAAACCACATAGACATTGCCGACTGGCTCATCCGCTGGAATCCGCCTCACGGTGGCAACGGCTTTCACTGGACCGACATCGATGAAAATGCCCCCAATTGGAGTTTTGAGCAATACGCTGAGGGATTGCACCATCCGCTTGCCGAGAAGCAATTCTCGGCCGATCTGGAGGCCCTGGAGTGGGCCGATACCTGTGTACTGGTTCTTCCATGCGGCCGCAGTGCACATACCGAGGCTGGATGGATGGCAGGAGCTGGGAAGAAAGTCATCGCTTACATCCCGGAAATGGTGGAGCCGGAGCTGATGTATAAGTTGTTTGATGGGGTAGTAGGTTCAATTAATGACCTTCTACAGTCGTTGGAGACGGTACCCAAAGACTCTAAGTCTTGTAGGAATAGATAGGTTTTGATAATCTGCTGGTGGTTGTTTTGGCATTTCCAATAATTAGTGCTACTTTTGCTACGGTTTTGTAAGACGCAGTGATTGGGGCTAATAGGCCGTAGTGCAAAAATCCTCGCCGGGGCGGGGCCCACCGTTAGGTAAATCAATGCTGTGCTATACTGAGGTAGATTTATGGAGATATCTCTTAAAGGAGATGTCTCTTTTTTTGTTTTAAGATTTATTGGAGTACGATTCGACTACAGTTTCGCTAAAGTCTAAGCAAGAGCTTTCTACTTTATGGTATTGTATTTTTAAACGCTTCAAAAAGAGAAGCGATGCTGAAACCGAAGTGTGTATAGCGCCTAAATCATAAAAATAATGTATATTTACAATCAGTTTCCTTTGCTTTAGTTTTATGCCTAATCGGTGCTTATATATAGCAACTATAAAGGAGTTTCTAGGGGCTGATCGCTTTACTGTACTTGGAAAACTCCTTGACGCATATCATGGAAACACACGTACCACAACTGATGAGGCGTGGATAGGTGAGATAGATATTTTGCATCAAGTACTTCTACCATGGAAAGAGGAGAAGGCTTATGTAATTTTTGAGTACGAGATTCCTCGCCTGGGGAAGCGCATTGATGTGGTTTTGCTGTTAAGGGGTATTATCTTTTGTTTGGAGTTTAAGGTTGGGCAAAAGGATGTGCTTCAGGCAGATGTGGAGCAGGTTATGGATTATGCTCTTGATCTTAAAAATTTCCACCTTTTCAGTCATGATAAGATTATAGTACCTATTTTAATCCCAACAAATCATATTTCATCGACTACGGTTTTTAAACCGTCCGTTTATGATGATATGATTTACAATCCGCTCATTTCTAGTGTAAAGCATCTACAGGGGTTAATTGCAAGCATAATTAATCATGCTCAAGCAATAAGTTCTGAGGTTATGGATAATTGGATTATCAGCCCCTATACCCCTACGCCTACTATTATTGAAGCAGCGCGTGCGCTTTATGAGAATCATTCAGTTGAGGATATTACACGCCACGAGGCCGATAAAGTTTATACAGACCGGACCATCAACTACATTCTTCAGGTTATCGAACAAAGTCAGGCTGAGAACAAGAAAAGCATTTGCTTCGTAACAGGAGTCCCTGGTGCGGGCAAAACATTAGTAGGACTTGATGTGGCCATCAAGCAAACATATAAAAGTGGTGAATTAGACAAAGAAAACGGAGCAGTTTACCTGTCAGGAAATGGTCCACTGGTAGCGGTTTTAACAGAAGCTTTGGCTAGAGATAATCAAAAGAAATGTACAGCCAAGGGGGAACGTAAAAATCTATCCGATTCAAGACGTGAAGTCAGTGAGTTCATACAGATAATCCACAGGTACCGTGACAATATGCTGGCTAAGATTAAGAACCCTGTCGAAAATGGGACCGTAGAAATTGACCCGGCAAAAGCCGTTCATCTGGACCACACAGGTTACGGAGAAGTGGAGCACGTTGCCATTTTCGATGAAGCACAGCGCAGCTGGACGCATAAGCGAATCGCCGAATACTTGAGACGAGGCGGCACGTATGGTAATAAACTGAAAGTACCTAACTTCCCTATGTCAGAGGCCGAATTCCTCATCTGGTCGCTGGATCAGCGCGAGGACTGGGCTGTCATTATTTGTTTGGTAGGAGGTGGTCAGGAAATCAATACTGGCGAGGCAGGCATTACGGAATGGATCAAGGCGTTGAACTCCATGTTCCGGCATTGGAATGTATATATCTCCAATAAACTTACGGACGCGGAGTATGCAGATGGGCACGTTAATGAGCTGCTCAAGGGCAATGAAAAAGTGACCTACGCCGAAGACTTGCATCTTGCAGTTAGCTTGAGGTCTTTCCGTGCTGAAACCCTCTCGGCATTTGTTCAGTCATTGCTGTCTTTTCGCCCCGATGCTACAAACCTCTATAAAGACGTCTCAGACCGAGGCTATCCGATTGTGTTGACTCGGGATATGGACATGGCAAGGGCATGGCTTAGGATGCAGGCTCGCGGCACGCAACAAACAGGCGTTCTAGTTACCAAAGTTGCGGCACGCTTCAAGCCTCTGGCTGTACATATTTTGGCGCAAGACGATGATAACGCAGTGCATTGGTTCCTTGAAGATAAGACCGATATCCGCTCCTCCAATTATCTGGAAGACGCCGCTACAGAGATTCAGGTTCAAGGACTAGAACTGGATTTTGCTTGTATCCTTTGGGATGCCGACATGCGTTACGAAAACGGCACTTGGGGCTTCTATAAGTTCAATGGGAAGAACAAATGGAATCCCGAGAACAATATAGAGAATCAAAAGTACATGCTTAACGCATATCGTGTTCTCTTAACCCGAGCACGACAAGGAATCGTTATTTGTGTCCCGAAGGGGAATAGCAATCTTACTCCCGAAGGTTTCCCTGAAGACCCGACACGTTTGCCAAAGTTTTATGATGGAACTTATAAGTATTTAAAGGGACTGGGAATAAAAGAACTGTAGTTTTTGAAATATGACAGATATAGAACAGATAATCGACGAATTACGTCGTTTTAACGAAGAACGTGACTGGGACCAGTTTCATAATGGAAAGGACCTCGCTATTGGCATTTCAGTAGAAGCATCTGAATTGCTTGAGTCTTTCTTATGGAAATCTCCGGAGGCCGTTAATACAGACAAAATTCGAGAAGAGTTGGCAGATGTCCTTAATTATGCCTTCCAGATGGCTGATAAGTATAATTTAGACATTAAGGAGATTATGCTAGAAAAGATTCGCAAGAATGCTGCCAAGTATCCGGTTGAGAGATCAAAAGGGAGCGCAAAAAAGTATAATGAGCTTTAACAATGATAGTCTATTGCGCAAGTAAAGGACAGTTTGTCCTGGATGTGAAGTCGAATACTATAGCAAAAAAGATCCTTGACCTTATCCGGGAAAAAGGATTGAATGCTGGGCAGGATCGTGAATTCGCTGCATGGCAGAACTCCATGCAGTTTATGAGGAATATCGTCGATGATTCCGATATCGAGGATGACGTCCAGATAGCCATTGAATACAATATTCCACAGACATCCAAACGCGTAGATTTTATTATCGTTGGCTCTAACGAATACGGTAAAGACAACATAGTCATAGTGGAACTAAAGCAATGGACCAAGGCGGAGGTTGTGGACGATGATATGCACTTTTGCGTACGCACTTACGTTGCCAACGACAAAAGAATCGTCTGCCACCCTTCATATCAGGCGTATTCCTACTCCCGCTTTATGGTAAATTATTCGCAGGATATCCACAATAGAGGCATTCACATTGTCCCATGCGCATATTTACACAATTATCTACCAGCATACAAGCAGGCTCTTTCTAATGAGATTTATAGAGAATGGTATACATCGGCACCATTCTTCATTATGGATGAAGTCCAGCATTTTTCCGACTTCGTAAAACAATTTGTCACCAGAAAATCTGTCAATGGAGATCTACTCTACCTTATTGACCATGGCCGGATAAAACCGACTAAATCTCTTCAGGATGCTCTAGCAACAATGGTCAAAGGCACTCCTGTTTTCGATCTTCTGGATGAGCAGGCGGTATGCTTCGATATGTGCATTCGCACGATGCTCCAGTGCCTTAAAGACCAAAAGAAACGTACTATTATTGTGCAGGGCGGTCCAGGAACTGGCAAATCAGTTCTGGCTGTCAACCTTCTTATGCACTTTATTACCAGCGCCTGCAATGCCGCATACGTTACTAAAAACCGTGCTCCCAGAGATGCTTTCCTGTCAATTCTGACAGGAAACAGTGCAATGAAGATGGCCGAAATAAAGCAGTTGTTTCGCTCACCTTTCGGGATGTCTCAAGTCCCCACGAATTCCTATGACTGTCTCATAGTAGATGAAGCACACCGCCTTATGAAGCAGATGTACGGCGACTGGAGCGGAGAGAATCAGGTAAAGGAATGTATCAATGCTTCTCTGCTTACTGTTTTTATGCTGGATGAAGATCAGGCCGTAACCACTAAAGATATTGGGAACGTCGAGGAAATTAGCAAATGGTGCAAAGTGCTAGGCTCCAACATCATTATGAGGGAAGAAACAAAACTCGTCTCTCAGTTCCGCTGCAATGGAAGCGATGCCTATATACAGTTTATCGACAACCTTTTGCAGCGAGCGCCTGAAACTATCCCCGTTCCTTTGTCGGAACTGCATTATGATTTCCGTATCTTCGATGATGCATCTTGTATGCGCGAGGCCCTAAGGGAGAAGAATGCTGAATGTAACAAGGCAAGGATGGTAGCAGGCTATTGCTATGACTGGAACGTGAAACACGGCCGCGGGAATGTCGATATCGAACTCCCTGGTGGATTCAAAGCAAAATGGAATCTGGAAAACGACAAGATATGGGCAATCAATCCAAACTCTTTCGAGGAGGTTGGCTGCATTCACACAGCCCAGGGGCTTGAGTTCGATTATGTGGGCGTATTGATAGGTACAGACCTGACCTATGACAAATCCTCAGGTCGCGTTGTCACAAATAAGTCTGCCATTTCCCGTGATGATAATTCCTCCGGGATCCGTGGCGCAAGCGAAGAAGATGCAAGGAGACTGATTCTGAATACGTACAAGACACTACTCACTCGCGGTCAGAAAGGGTGTTTCGTCTACTGCGAAGATGATGCGTTGCGCGAGTACTTTAAGGGCATGGTTAATTGATTTTTTAACAGTATTCCTTTGACTAGTCTTGCTACTTTTTTTAATCATACTTCTGCTTATTGCCATCATTCTCTGGGTGATGATTCCCGTCAGGTCCAAGCAGAAGGTAAAGAAGCATCAGGAATGCCTTGAGGCCATTGCGCGTATTAAACCGGGCATCGAGGGTGCGTTTGCCGAAATTGGCAAATACTACAGCTTCAGCCACTATATCACTGAGTCCGAGCGACTGATGCTGGCAGAGAAATACGATGCCCTGGATAGAGAGGTCAAGTCTCTCCTTAATAGCAAAGAGTTGGAAGAATCTGCTGAAAAGGAGGTCTTCCAGCGTTTCCATACTGCTATGACGGACACACGGGCGCATAAGAAGGCCAATAACGAGCATTTCATCGAGAATGAACTCTCCCGATGCGGCCAGTATTTCGATACCGTTTTGGCATACCCTCTCGATGCTCAGCAGCGGGAGGCAGTTGTTTCTTTTGAAGATAACTTTCTCGTGATATGCAGCGCCGGTAGCGGCAAGACCATGACGACAGTCGGCAAAGTCCGATACCTCATCGATGTACAGCACGTTCCGGCCGAGAAGATCCTGCTAATTACCTTCACACGGAAGGCGGCGGAATCACTCTCAGAGCGTTTGGGAGAGAAAAAACTGAAATGCCGCACCTTCCACAAATTGGCGCTGGATATCATCGGCGAGGCAACCGGAGAGAAGCCGACAATCACGCCACAGGATTTCTCCGTTCAGGTTTATCACCGTCTTTCAATAGAGAGCCCTGCATTTAAAGCCGCCATTGCCGACTACATCATCCGTTCCAGGTACACAATGCGGGACCAGTTTGAATACTCTTCTGTGGAGGATTATATGATGGACCGCCAGAAACACGGCATTCAGGCATTCTTCAAGGATATGGATGGCCATCCAGTGTTCTGCAAGTCAGATGAAGAAAGCCAGATCTGCGATTTCCTTGGCTCCCGAGGAATCAAATTCCGTTATGAGGAGAAGTATGAGGTGAACACCGTCGATGCTGAATATCGACAATATTGCCCCGATTTTTCCATATATATTGATCAGCCCAATGGCCAGGTCAAGCGCGTCTATCTGGAACACTTTGCCGTCAATGAGGCAGGGCGCTGCCCGTCATTTTTCTCTCCGGAGGATGAAATCAAGTACCATCAGGGAATGTCTTGGAAACGCAACCTCCACAGGCAGAACGGTACTATTCTGCTGGAGACCTCAAGTGCCGGATTTCACCGTGGCGATATCTTCCAAGTTCTCACAAAACAACTGATAGATATAGGAGTTGTATTCAGTAAAGCCACCCAGCAGAACGTTGCTCGCGAGCTTCTGCGACAAGAAGAAAACATCTTGGGAATGCTCACGGCATTCAACTTCCTTCTAAAGTCTAGAAGCATATCCTTGGACGATATCCGCCGAGAGGTCGGCCGAGGCCCAGATGCCGTCACCATCAACGATATAGTGGCTCCATTTGTGGAGGCATACAGCAGGATGGAGGAGGAGAACAATGAGATTGACTTCACCGATGCTATCATTCGAGCAACCAACCTCTGCAATAATGGGCATCGACCGGACTACGATTACATTCTTGTTGATGAATTTCAGGACATTTCAATGGACCGCTACCGATTCCTAGAAGCGTTGAGACGGAAAGAACCGCTTACAAAACTGTTCTGTGTTGGAGATGACTGGCAGTCCATTTACCGTTTCGCTGGCAGCGACATGGCCCTTTTCAAATCCTTTGAAAAGTTCTTTGGCTACACAAAGAAGTGTTTGATGGAGACCACATACCGCTTCGGAGAGCCAGCCATCGCTGATTCCTCCAAGTTCATTTTGGCGAATCCGGAGCAGGCGGTAAAGAATGTTCATTCCTTCCGAGATGACGCTGAGACTAAGTTGGATTTCTTGTCAATAGACGGCCGGGATGGTGTTGTGGAAATGGTGAAGTATCTGGCGGATCATACTCCTGATGATAAAGAAATCCTGCTGCTTGGTCGGTACGGGTTTGATGTGAACATTTTCAAAAACACGGAGTTATCCGTTCACGAAGGTCAAAACGGCACGTATGTAACCTATGGCAGGCGCAAGATGAATTTTATGACGGTTCATCAATCCAAAGGCTTGGAAAGCGACTATATTATCCTGCTGAACTGTAATGGCGGTACAATAGGATTTCCGTCCCAGATTAGCGATAGCCCGGTGCTGAAATACGTCCTCAGCGAACCTGATGCCTACGCTTTCAGCGAAGAACGTCGCGTTTTCTATGTGGGCATCACAAGAGCAAAGAAACATACTTGGGTGCTCTACGATATGAAAAACCCGTCACCGTTTGTCAAAGAGTTTGTTCAGACGCTGAATCCTGAAGTGAAACCAGGAGCTGGCATCCCGGAAGCAGAGCTTTGTCCGAAGTGTCACTGCGGTCGCATAAAGGTCGTCAAGAAAGGGGTTGCCGTGAATGGAAATCCATACACCACGTTTGCCTGCTCTAATGAGAAGTACGGTTGTGACTATCTTGAAACCAAGTTTGTGAACCTCAATTCGACGCACCGAACTCCCCGAAAGAGAATGGGTTATTAAATCATACACGCTATATGGAAGACAATAATAATAAAATCATCATCAAAGGATTAGCCATTATCCTTATCGCTATCCTCGGGATTAATGTGTACCGCACAGAAACGACAAAGAAGGAGATGGCTCAGCTTGCCACTACAGTAGAGCAGCTGGCCGCCCAACTAGACTCTCTTAGTAATGCTGGGGCTCCGGCTGGGAAGTCGCATACACCCTCCGGCGTCAGTAAAAAGGATTTCATCTCGCTGACTAAAACGGTTTCTTCATTGGAGTCAAAGGTCACAACTATTCAGGGAACTGTTGATAGGATCTCACATAGCCAGGCCCAATCTAGAGGATTATCAAGTACATCAGAAAACACCCCATCCGGGCAAAACATCAGCGCTGGTAGTTCAGCAGTTTCATTGAGGTCATCTTCCTCAAATGTCCGTGTATCTGTTTCTGCAAAGGTAAAGGTCGAAAACCGATATGTAAGTGGGAGTACTCCATTACCAAAAGTGACGACTGGTCCTGCAGGTATTGTCGTAATCAATGTTTCAATGGACCGTGTTGGTATTGTGGGTTCTGTTTCCGTCAATTCTAGTACTACCATCTCGGATGAAGAAATCCTAGATCAGAGCAAAGAAGCCGCTCTTAAAACAAGATTTGCCTATAACCCTGATGCTCCGGATAAATCAAAGGGTACTATCACTTACACATTCACTGCAAAATAACAACAATAGTGAAGGCACGCTGATAATATGTAGGTCTGCGGGTCTTCGCCGGGACGGAGGATTCAATATCGACACATTATCACCGTGTAAGTAATATAGAACTGTGCCAGCGCGTCAATGATTCAAGAAACATTGAACTATGACTTTTCTCAGGAGAGAAAGGTCAATTATGCTTCTCTTGATACGGCCCGGGCCATTGAACAAATAGCCAAGTTTATTGCTGGCGTGTGGCAAATACATCCTTTCGGCGAAGGGAATACGCGTACGATTGCAGTGTTTACCATGAAGTATCTCCAATCGTTCGGATTTGAAGTAAAGAACGATATGTTTAAGGACCACTCCTGGTATTTCCGAAATGCTTTGGTACGAGCAAATTATAATAATTACCCAAAAGGGATCCATGCTACTGATGAATATCTAATTCTTTTCTTCCGAAATCTAATTCTTAACGAGAGGAATGAACTAAAGAACCGCAATTAATCAGTTGGGGTAATTCAAAGTGCCAATCATCTTAATCCAAAGTGCCATTTTGGCACTTTGGATTAAAGCGATTGGAGGCTATTCTGGCGGATTATACTAGTTAAATACTGTGATTGATTCAGATTATTGTGTAACTTTGGGTCGTCTGAAACAATAACACTACAATTATGTCCACCATCGACCAAATAGTTGAGTTTAACCGCGAGTTTGTGGCTAGTAAGGGCTACGAGAGGCATTTGACCGACAAGTATCCGAGTAAGAAGCTGGCAGTGTTGAGCTGTATGGATACGCGGTTGTCGGTGCTGCTGCAAGAGGCGCTGGGGCTGAAGAACGGGGATGCCAAGATTATCAAGAATGCTGGGGCTGTGATTCCGTCGCCGTGGGATTCGGCTATGCGGAGCCTTATTGTGGCTGTGTATGAGCTGGGAGTGACGGAGATTATGGTAGTTGCGCATACTACTTGCGGGGCTTGCCATATGAGCTTCGGTCACTTTAAGGAAGAGATGCTCCGCCGGGGCATCCCGGAGGCGGAACTGACCCGCAGCGACGTTGACCTTGACACCTGGCTGGAGGGCTTCCACGATACTGAGCGCTCGGTACGCAGCACCGTGGAGGCTGTGGTGAACCATCCGCTTATGCCCTCGGACGTGACTGTGCGGGGCTTTATCATCGATTCGGCCACAGGAGAGCTTGCCGAGGTCAAATGAGAAAGTTTGTCTGTATAGTACTTGCAAGCCTGATGGCACTCAGCAGCATAGCCCGATCGTATTCATCCGACATCGTACGCATAGAGACGCCGGGGTGGAAAATGAAGATGATGGTCCTGCAGCCCAAGGAAGCATCGGGCCCCGTGCCCGGGATACTTTGGATACACGGCGGGGGATATGTGAACGGAGGTTTGTATATGCTTGGCATGTCGTGCGCGCCTATGCTCTCGGAGCGCTTCGGGGCAGTAGTTGTGTATCCCGACTACAGACTCTCGTGGCAGGCCCGCTATCCGGCGGCGCTGACCGACTGTTATGCTGCGCTGGAGTGGATGTATTCGCATGCCGACGAACTTGGCATCGACAAGTCGCGTATCGTGGTGGGTGGCGAGAGTGCCGGCGGGGGACTCACGGCTGCTGTGTGCCTGTATGCCCGAGACAAGGGCGTGATTCCCGTTGCCCTGCAGCTTCCGCTCTATCCTATGCTCGACAGCGAAGATACCCCTTCGTCGGCCGACAATCACGGCAAGATGTGGAACACCAGACTCAATCATTGGGGCTGGAAGATGTATCTGGGCGATGTGTACGGCACGGATTCCGTGAGCAAATACGCATCTCCCGCGCGTGAAATCGATTATTCCGGCCTGCCGAGTTGCTACACTTTTGTTATGGACGGCGAGCCGTTCTACGACGAGACTCTAACTTATGTCCGCAATCTGCAGGAGGCCGGGGTAGATGCCTCGGTAGATGTGTACGAAGGCGATGTGCACGCCTTTGATATGGTGCAGCCCGGCCGCGAGGTGAGCAAGCAGGCGCGGAGCCGGCTCTGCGAGCAATTCGCCAGGCTCCTAAGGCTCTGAGCGCCGCGATTGCCTCTTTCAGAAGTCCTTGGAAGCTGCTGCTGCTGCTTTAAGGGCTTGCTCCATTTTGAGGTCGCGCTGTTGCTTCTCTTCGATGATCGGCTTGATATCTTCATTAATGTTGTTGGCGTTTGTGGCCTCCAGCAGTTTGTCGCGTTCTGCGCTGAATACATCCAAGTCTTTATCGCTTACCTTCATCATGAGCATACATTGATTGAAGTCCCGCTTCATTGTCAAAATGTACAACTGGCTGTTGAAAGGGTAGATTGAGGAATTGAATTCCGTCAGGCTCTTGTAATCATCGGCAGATTGTTTTCCCTCCGTCCGGAAGTTGTCGATGACTTGAGTCTTATACATGCTCCGTTTGTCGTAGAAAGATGACACGCTTTCCACGAAGAGAACATTTCCGATGGTGTTGATAGTCTCGATGTTTGACCGGAAGATGTTTTCTGTCGTGGTGCTGTAATCGAAAGCCGGCAAGAGCGAGAGCAACTGAAGATAGCTGTCTTTGAACTTCAGCGGATTGGCTATCAGGTCAAGCTGAATGTCGAAGAAGCCTTTCATATTTTTGTCGCACTCCTCAGCCTTACGGAGGGTTTCCCGCATGTCGTACATGATCATCATTACTATCTCACGCTTCTCGGCTTTTTCCTTTTTGCGATCAATGATGGCGGTGGTGCCGAATGTAAGTACGATGGAGACCGTAGTAGCCGCCAGCGAAAGGAGAAACCTTTGGGTGTAGTCTTTGGGAATATTGTTCAGGGCCATTCCGCTTGCTTATTTGATTTAGTCGCCGTCTATGTTGACTATGTTGTACTTCCTTGATCCGAGGCCTATTTCCTCGGCATACTCGGTGATGTGAGTGCCGTGCTGGCGGTTGATCCTTTGCTGCAGGGGCTTGGCATCGTCGCCTGTGGAATCGGTGTGGCCGAATACCAGGTCGAGGCAGGCCTGGTCGAGGGCCACGGGGTCGGTAGATGCGAGAACGCCCATATCTTTGACCTTGGGCGATGCCGGATTGCCGTCGCAGTCGCAGTCGACCGACATATTGTTCATCACGTTGATATAGACTATATCTTTGCCCTCCTGCTTGAAGTAGTTGTGCACTGCCTGCGCTGCTGCGGCCATCGACTCCAGGAATCCGTCCTGGTTGTCCGACATCCAGCGGGTGGTGCTGCGCCCGGCCGAATGGATGTACAGCTTGCCCTCAGAAGAGGCCACACCTATGCTCTGGTTTTTGAGCACGCCGCCGAATCCGCCCATAGCATGCCCTTTGAAGTGGGCCAGGTTGATCATGAAGTCGTAGTTCTGCAGGTGGCTGCCTACGCGGTCGTATTTTATCCATTTTGAGTCACTTACGGGTATGTCCAAAGTGCCTTCGGAATCCATGATGTCCACTGTGGCAATGTCGTTGTAGCCGCGCTCCTCAATGGCTTTAAGGTGCTTCTCGGTGGTGGAACGGTTGCCGCCGTAGGCCGTGTTGCATTCTACCAGCGTGCCGTTTACTTTCTGTACCAGATTCTTTATTAGCTCGGGGCGCAGATGGTTGCTCCTTGCAGACTCGCCGGTGGATATTTTGACGGCTACGCGCTCGCTTGCAGGCACGCCGAGCGCCTCAAATACTCTCACGATACCTTCGGCGCTGATGTCGGAAGTGAAATACACCGTGGGCGCCGCAGGGTCGGGGGCCGGAGTTGACGGAACAACTATCTGGGGTACGGCCTCTTCGCTGCCTTGGGATTTGGAGGGCTGCTCCTTGCACCTTGAGGCGCACAGAACGACCGACAGGATGAGGAAGAACGAAAATAATCTTGTGAGTTTCATTAGATTATGGTTTAACCTCGCAAATATAATAAGAAAAGGGAGAATAATACCATCGTAAGTTATCTCGTTTATCATTGATACTCCAGCCCCCTGACTGCAACACCGATGTTGACGGGCAGATACTCCATCTTTCCCAGGGCCACTTCCCTGACATAGCTGCTCTTGAGGTAGATAGTGAAGTCCATACTCATCTCCCGGAATTCCTGTAGAGCTTCGTTATTGCATCCGACAATCTGGAAGGCGATGAAGTATTTGCCAGGTTCCAGCAGAAGGGTTTCTTCCGGCCGGATGTCGTAATCCTTCGGATCATTCGAAACGGCGACATCGAAGTAGATGGGCTTGTGGAGTACGTTGACAAACGATTCCTTCTTACCCTCGATGCGGTAGATGTTGATGGATGCCACGCAGCCGGGGATATGGTTGCTGCGGACGGAGAACTGGATATTCTTAACGAGGAATGGCTTTGTCGTCCTGGCCACAGAGCCCAGTTCCCGCCCCGACGGATGTCCATTGTTTATGGAGGTGCTGATGACACCAATATTTTTCAGTACATTCATCCCGGGACG
>JAEEGJ010008326.1_pt1 | contig 28703 bp, 23 predicted proteins | sample 8958761 | NCBI WGS metagenome assembly JAEEGJ01 (sample SAMN16246546, study PRJNA631951) | gut metagenome | biome: gut microbiome; feature: rumen; material: RS-attached | host: Bos | place: Iran: Karaj | collected 2018-10
ACACAACCAAAACCACACGCAAATCCGGCAAACGCAGAACGGGCAAGGCTCTTCTGACAACCATCCTTGTAATCATCATCGCCGCCTTCTTGGTGGCCCTCTCCCCGCTCTTCCTGCCCAGGGCGACTGCAAACAGAGTCACCTCCACGGTAGAAAAGATCGTAGGAGTTGATTCGGTTGTAAACAAGGGCTACAAGAAACTTCTGGCCTTCCTCCAGGACTTCACAAAGAACATCAGGCCTGCATCTTCTGCAACAGAATCAGCACCCAGAATCGAAGGACTGGAAATCCCGGCATATGTGGAAGGTCATGAGGTTGTGCGCCATACGGGTTACACCCTTTCATGGAATGAGCAGCACCTCGTTGCCGACTGGGTGGCTTATGAGCTTACGGCAACGGAACTGGACACTCAGGAATCGTCAAGAAGCGAGGATTTCAGACCCGACGAGTCGGTCCGCCGTTCCAGCCAGCTGGACGATTATCGCGGCAGCGGCTACTCGCGCGGGCATCTTGCACCGGCACAGGACTTCAAGTGGTCAGCGAACGCCATGAGTGATACCTTCTATCTGACGAACATGGTTCCCCAGGAGCAGGACAACTACAACGGCGGCATCTGGCTCAAGGCCGAGAATGCCACACGCGACTGCGCCCGCATAACCGGCACTGTCTATGTAGTAACCGGACCGGTCCTGACCGACGGACCTTTCGAAACGATCGGAGCCAACAAGGTCACGGTTCCCAAGCAGTGCTACAAGGCGCTTCTGATCATCGATACCGACGGTACGGTTCAGACCATTGCGATGTCCATCCCCCAAACTGCAAAAAAGAAAGAGTCCATCTCAAACTACCTGATGACCGTAGATGAACTGGAGAAACTCACCGGGCTGGACTTCTTCATAGAGCTGGATGACGAGATCGAGGAAGCCGCCGAGTCCAAGTACGACATCGACTTCTGGCCGAAATCCTTCAGATGACAACGGAAGGATTCCCCTTGAAATGAGGCTTGAAAAGCTATACTATTGTTTTCACTTGCGGCATTAGCACATCGGTAGTGCACGAGCTTCCCAAGCTTGTGAGGCGGGTCCGACTCCCGTATGCCGCTAAAAGAGCTCATGGGCCAAAGGTCCGTGAGCTTTTTTTATTTCAAACGTCGGGAGTCGGAACGAGCGACAGCCCTTGGATAACCTCACAGATTAAAGATTCTGCTTACAAGGACCTTGCCTTTTGCCGTGTAGGTCGCCTCAACCCTTGTCCCTTCAACGATCCTCGCCTCAAAGACAGCATCAGATGGGAGGTTCTTCTTTTCCGCGGCAAGACCTGCGATCAAGCGGCTGATATCCTCTCCGGACCTGTCAAAAGGCTCCTTCTCAAAGAGGCTGGGAGTGTGCGTGCAGCTGAACTCCTGACCTGCATAGATCATCATGGGACCCTTCTGGAAGAACATGAAGCGCAGCCATTCTCTACGCCTCTCCTCATCAGGGCAGAAGGAGGCGAAGCGCCGGTTGTCATGGTTCTCCAAAAAGCGCAGCTTGATGTAATTCTCGGGATAGATGAACTCCTGTGCGTTCAATGCATCCAGGTAGGAGCTCAGCGCTGTCTCATAGGGCACCCTGTTCTCAAAGCATGCGCAGAACTTCTCATGGATGTCATACTGGTACTCGGCGTCAAAGACCTCGAACATCTGGCTGTCCGTCCAGATGGCAAGACCTTCCTTCCGGGCTGCGGTGACAAATGACCTGTGTACCGTCTCCCCAAGCCAGAAGCAGGAGGGGTTCACCTCTGCGACCCTTGCCCGGGCATATGCCCAGAATGCAGGAGGGACCAAGGAAGCCACATCGCATCTGAACCCGTCCACAATCCCTGCCCAGAACATAAGACTCTCTGCCTGATAATCCCAAAGGTCTCTGTTGCTGTAGTCAAGGTCGTAGACATCAGCCCAGTCGCCGAAGCGGTTTCCGAATGATCCGTCGGCTTTTCTCCAGTAGAACTCAGGATGCTCTGAGAGAAGCACCGCATCATGGGAGGTGTGGTTATAGACCACATCTATTATGCATTTCATTCCAAGGGCGTGGATGGAACCGACCAGGTGCCTGAAATCGTCAAGGCTTCCGTAGGCAGGGTTCACCGCCCTGTAGTCGGAGATGGAGTAGGGGCAGCCCAGGCTTCCTTTCTTGCCTTCGACTCCTATCGGATGGATGGGCATGAGCCAGATCATGTCTGTTCCCAGGGCCTTGATTCGCGGAAGATCCGCCTCAAGGGCGCGGAATGTGCCTTCGGGTGTATGGTTTCTGACATACACGCTGTAGATGACGAGGTTTCTCAATGATTTATCTGTGTCTTTCATATTCAGTTGGATGAGATGACAACGCTGCTGAATTTGTCGAAGAAATCGGGGAAGAGCTCTTCGACGCATCCGCAGTTCTCGATTGTCAGACCCTTGCTGCACCTGAGGGATGCAAGTGCCATGGCCATGACGATTCTGGGGTCTCCGTAGCTGACCACTGATGAGGCTCCGTCAAATGAGTTGACGGGATAGATTACCAGTGAGTCGGAGAGAACCTGGGCCTGACCGCCTATTGAGTTTATGTCGTTAGCGATGGTTGAGCTTCTCTCCTTGGCGCCCTTGGCAACTGAATGGGTGACGTTGTTCAGCCTTACCGGTCCTGAGGCAAAGCAGGCCGTAACCGCCAAAGCCGGAAGAAGGTCGGGGATTCCGCTCATGTCTATGTCCACTGCCTTGAGCCTTGAGGGGCCTGTGAGTGTGACGGTATGGCCCTCGCTTCTGACCGAGCATCCCATGTCGGACAGGATCTTGAGTATCTCCCTGTCTGCCTGAGAGCTCTTTGCATCCAGATGGGTTATTGTGATTGTGCTTGCTGTTATGGCTGCGGCGCAGAAGAAGAAGGCCGCCAGTGAGAAGTCTCCGTTGATATCCGTCTCCAGACTCTTGTAAGACTGGTTTCCGCGTATCGTGTAGTGGTTCATGTCATGGTCGCGGAAGAAGTCTATGCCTTCCTTCTCAAGCCAGATCTCTGTGGTGCGGACCGCAGTCCTCTCCTTCAGGAGATAGACGTCTATGGTAATGTCTTCCTTTGCAAGAGGAGCAGCAAGTAGAAGGGCTGTCAGGTACTGGCCTGTCATGCATCTTATGCTTGTGTGCCCTCCGAGAAGGGGACCGCAGATGCTGTACGGCGCATACTCGATGTCCGGGTCCACGTTTGCGCCCAGGTCATGCAGGCTTGAGAGAAGAGACCTCACGGGACGGTGCCTCAGGGTCTCATCTCCTGTGAAGCTGATATCCACGCCAAGCGCGCAGCTCAGAGCTGTGGCGAAGAAGAGGGTTGTTCCGCTGTTCTTGCAGTCAATCTCCAGCCCGTCCTTGGGCCTGAGGCTGCTTGAGTCAATGACCATGGTGTTGTCTGAATAGCTAATGCGCGCACCGAGCTTGGTGCAGAAGTCCAGACACGCCTGTGTGTCCGAACAGAGCAGCGGATTTGTTATTGTGCTCACGCCCCTTGAGAAGAGTGCCAGAAGCAGCGCATGTATGGTCTGGCTTTTGGAAGCCGGTATGTCAACCTGACCCCAGACGGAACCAGGATAAAGTGTCTTGTTCATTACACTATTATAGTAACCTCGAATCACTCAAAAGGCAAACTCATCTTGACGAGAGCACCCATAAAATGGAGACTAGGAATATGCCTGAAAACAAAGATAATAAGAGATATCTATATATTGAGAACCTCGGATGCGCCAAGAACCAGGTCGATGCCGAGGTGATGTCCCGCAGCCTTGAGAAGGACGGCTGGATTTTGACAGAAGATGCCTCTGAAGCCGATCTCATAATCGTAAACACCTGCGGCTTCATCGAGAGCGCACGTGAACAGTCCATCGACACCTTCTTTGAGCTCAGAGACGTGAACCCGAATGCAAAAATCATTGTCTCCGGTTGTCTTGCCCAGCGCTACGGCGAGGAGCTCTCGGAGCAGCTTCCCGAGGCTGACGGGGTGTTCGGAAACAGGGACCTGAAGCAGATCAACGGCTTTGTGGACAACCTGGACAGGCAGAGGCTGCTTGTCCCCGAGTATCCTGATCCGGATTCTGAGATCTATGACCGCGACCACCTGTTCAACTATCCCGGAAGCGCATACCTCAAGATATCCGAGGGCTGCAACCACAGATGTGGTTTCTGCGCAATCCCGCTCATCCGCGGATCCTTGAGATCCCGTAAGATGGATGCAGTCCTTGACGAGGCAAGGACACTGGTATCAAGAGGAATCAGGGAGATCAACCTCATCGCCCAGGACCTTGCAGCCTACGGTACTGACTGGGACGGAAAGAGCCGTTTCCTGGAGCTGCTTCAGAAGATCACCGAAATCGACGGGGACTTCAGGGTCAGGCTCCTGTACATCCATCCGGATGCGTTCCCGCTTGAGCTTCTGGACATGATCAAGGCAAACAGCAGGATCCTGCCATACTTTGACATCCCCATCCAGCATGCAAGTGAGAGGCTTCTCAGACCCATGAAGCGCATGGGCGACAGTACAATCTACACGGATCTGGTGTCAAAGATCCGCAAGGCCCTGCCTGAGTGCGTCATCAGGACCACCATCATGCTGGGCTTCCCGGGGGAGACCGAGGAGGATTTCAATCAGGTCTACGACTTTGTGAATGCCAACAGGTTCAACTGGATGGGATCTTTCGTCTACTCCCGTGAGGAGGGCACCTATGCCTACGACCTGACCGATGAGAAGACCCACGAGGCCCTCTCGAAGGTTGCGGCAAAGAGGCAGAAAAAACTCGAGAGGCTTCAGGAGAAGATAACTGCCGAATGCCTCCAGCAGTTTGTCGGAAAGGAATATGACGTGCTGATCGAGGAGCTGATCGAGGGCGAGGACCTTGCTATCGGAAGGATCTGGGCACAGGCACCCGAGGTTGACGGTCTTACGGTTGTGATGGGCCGCGGCATGGTGCCCGGCAATGTCTACAGGTGCGGAATCACCAAGGTCAACGGTGTGGATCTGGAGGCGGTGAGAATATGAGCATGCAGGAACTTATGGACCAGCTCAATGAGCAGCAGAGGGAGGCGGTCCTTATAAATGAGGGATCTCTTCTGGTGTTTGCCGGAGCAGGTTCCGGAAAAACAAGGGTCATCACCACAAAGATCGCATACGCCATAGACCAGCTCGGGGTCAAGCCTTACCGCATCCTCGCCGTCACTTTCACGAACAAGGCCTGCAAGGAGATGCAGGACCGTGTGGTGGACATGATAGGGGAAGCGGGTCAGGGCGTGATGATCAGGACGTTCCACTCGTTCGGTGTGTGGCTTCTCAGAAAGCACGGCCAGATGGTGGGCCTGGACCCGAACTTCAAGATCTACGATGACGAGGACAGCGTGAACCTGCTGTGTCAGGCCTTCCCCGATGACAACAAGAAGGAGATTGCAGGCTATTACAAGAAGATCGCAGTCCTGAAGGACCGCATGGAGAAGCCCAACAAACTGGACGAGCGCCTCTGCCGCTACTATTACAAATATGAGGAGAGCCTCAAGCGTACCGGGAACGTTGACTTCGCGGACATGATCATCAAGTCCATCGAGCTTCTTGAGAACAACCCGTCGGTCAAGGAGGAGATCCACAGAAGGTTCTCCATGATCCTTGTCGATGAGTATCAGGACTCCAACAAGGCCCAGTTCCTGCTTCTCAAGCAGATAGTCGGCCCGCAGACATTCATCTGCGCGGTCGGTGACGATGACCAGAGCATCTACCGTTTCCGCGGTGCGGAGGTCAAGAACATACTTGGCTTTCCCAAGGCATTCAGCAACACCAAAAAGGTTGTCCTTGGGACAAACTACAGGTGCACGGAGAGCATCCTTAACGTTGCAAAGGATGTCATAGACAACAATGAGACCAGGGCGGAGAAGTCGCTGACAGCGGAGAAGAGGGGCGGCAAGCTTCCGCAGGTCTATTATGTGGACAACGGCTTTGACGAGGCCCAGCAGGTGATCAACCTCCTGAAGAAGGCCCGTGAGACAGACCCGCACGCCTATGAGAACAGCGCCATCCTCTACAGGACCAACTCGCAGTCCAAGGATTTCGAGGACCGTCTGATGATCAACGACATCCCGTACCATCTGGTGGGATCACTGCGCTTTTATGACCGCGAGGAGATCCGCGACTGCATCGCAATGATCTCTCTGATGTCCAATCCGCGTGACAGCGTCTCATTCCAGAGGATGATCAACAAGCCCGCCAGGAAGATAGGCGATGTCAGCATCGAGAGGATCATCAACCTGGCAGTCACAGACGAGAGTCTCGGAGGCGACATGATCCTTGCAGGCCGCAAGGCAATTGAGCAGGGTCTGATCCGCGGAGCCGCGGTAAGCGGGGTGACGTTCTTCGCCGATGCATATGACCGCTGCAGCAAGCTTTTCGGTGAGATCGAGAACGGGAAGTTCCTCAAGGAGGTCCTGATCCAGTTCGGAATACTGGATTTCTACGTCAGGCGCGACAATGATGAGAAGCTCAAGGTCAACAAGAGGACGGAGAACATCGAGCAGCTTGTCAACATGCTCTCGCTGGAGCAGTTCTCACAGGGTCAGGAGGGAATCAACAGCTTCCTGGAGCTTGCATCACTTGACGCGTCATCGCTTGGCGAGGAGGAAGGCAAGAACGAGGGCGGTGTAACCCTGATCACGATGCACAACACCAAGGGCCTTGAGTATGAGCGCGTCTTCATGGTCGGCATGGAGAACGAGATCTTCCCCGGCCGCCTGGATGACAGGACAATGGAGGACATCGAGGAGGAGAGGCGCATCTGCTACGTGGCAATGACACGTGCCAAGCGCGAGCTCTACATGTTCTGCGCGTCAAGCCGCCTGCGCTGGGGCAACGTCCAGCCCGAGACACCCAGCATGTTCCTCAAGGAGATCAGGGAGGAGCACATAGAGGAGATCGACCATCGCCTGAAGTCCCGCTACGGCGGCCAGTTCCGCTTTGACAACCGCCAGTCGGATTACCGATCAGGCTACGGCAACGGATTCGGAAACAGCTTCACAAGCCGCTTCAGCTCACCGGGCAAATACTCGTCCAGCTATGTGAACACAAACAAAACCAATGACGATGCCCCCGCTGCCAAACCGCAGAATACCGCCTTCAGCAAGTACAACCTGAAGAACCTGCGCGAGCAGAAGCAGGCCCAGCACAATGAGGCCAAGAGCGCACAGGTCCCCGGAACCGTGACTTACGAGGTAGGAGACCGTATCAGGAGTGATTTCTACGGTGAGGGCACCATCTCAGGCAAGAGGACATTCGCCGGAAGAGAGGTGCTGGACGTGAAGTTCGACAACGGAAGGACCGGAACATTCGCAAGCGACAAGGTGGCTTTCGAGAAAATTTGAAAAAGGGTGCAGACTACTAGACAAAGTCTGCCTTGTAAATATATTATTCAGTTCGTGCGCCTTCAGGGTGCGTCTGTCTTTGGGAACTCAAACCCCTTTCCCACGGGGTTCCGGAGGAGCAGGCAGCCTTGAACGGGTCAAAGATGAAGAGGACCGCTCATCCGAAACATCAGAGGCATGCACGGACATACAAAATCATTATGTAGGTGTTTACTATGAAGACTATTATTGTAAAGCCGCAGACAATGACAAAGAAGTGGTATCTCATCGATGCTGAGGGCAAGGAGCTCGGACGTGTCGCTGTTGCCGCCGCAAACATTCTCCGCGGAAAGAACAAACCAGAATATCTCCCGAACGAGGACATGGGTGACTATGTCATCATCATCAATGCTGCAAAGGCTGCACTGTCCGGCAACAAGGCCAACGACAAGATGTACCGCAGAGTCTCCGGTTATGCCGGCGGAATGAAGGAAGAGACCTATGCTCAGACCGTCGTCCGCAAGCCGACATTCCCGATGGAGCACGCAATCAAGGGAATGCTCCCGAGAGGACCTCTCGGACGCAAGCTCTTCACCTGCGTGAAGGTCTACGCAGACGCAAAGCATCCGCACGCTGCACAGCAGCCAATCCAGGTTGAGATCTAAGAGGTACGAATATGGCTAAGACAGAAGAAAAGAACATCAATCTCGGTCAGGGTACCGGACGCAGAAAGACAGCGGTTGCACGTGTTTACCTCCGCGAGGGAAACGGCAAGATCACAGTCAACGGAAGAGATGTCGAGGAGTACTTCAGCGATCCTCTCTGCATCTATCAGGTCAAGCAGCCTCTCCAGGTGACAGACTCCGAAGGCAAGTATGACATCGTCATCACAGTCTGCGGCGGTGGTCCTTCCGGTCAGGCAGGTGCATGCCGCCATGGCATCGCCCGTGCTCTTGTTGATGAGAACGAGGCCAACAAGCCGGCCCTTCACGCAAACGGCTTCCTTACCAGAGACCCGAGAATGGTCGAGAGAAAGAAGTACGGTCAGCGCGGAGCTCGCCGCAAGTTCCAGTTCTCCAAGAGATAATTTTTCACCTTTCATCTGCGGCTTCCGTGCTTTGCCCCGGTGCCTACCACAAAGGTATGTCACTTCGGCTCATCCCGGTTCCGCAGCGAAATCTGAAAAAATGGAAAAGTGGTATGGCAAAAACAGACTACTTCAAGAAGGAGCCGACTCAGAAAGAGGACGGCTCCTCTTTTTTCAGCAGGTGTCTTGACCAGGCACTCAGATACCTCTCTCTCCGTGAGCACAACAGAAGGGAGCTTGCAGTCAAGCTCCGCAAGAAGGACTATGACTCAAAGACCATCGAGGCGGTGCTCGATTCCCTGGAGGATGACGGATCTCTGGATGAGGAGCGTTATGTCCGCTCCTTTGTCCGCTCCAGCAACAGGCGCCATCCGGAGGGAAAGGGCGTTATGCTGCAGCGTCTTGCAGCAAAAGGCGCAGACAGGAACACATCAGAGCGCATAGTGTCTGAGATATACACTCCCGAATACACATCGGAGCTTGCATCCCAGGCCCGTGACCTGATAATCAGGAAGGGCAGGGCCACCGAGGAGAACCAGATGCGTTTCGAGCTCTCGAAGCTCGGTTTCCGCAACTCTGACATAATCGACTGATTTTGTGGTACTATTGACCTATGAGCAGAAGATACAGACTTCCCAGATTCAACGACCAGATACTCTCTGAGATCATCTTCGGAATTGAGAACCAGGATGTTGACTACATGCTGGATATCAGTACAGGAACGCTGTACAGCCCTGAATTCTCTGAAGGTGAGGTCCCCTCTGAGGAGAATCTGATTGATCTTCCGCCTTGGAGGAGCTCTGACGGCTACCAGCTGATGGTGGCGTTCACAAATGCCTGTCAGGACCATGAGCTGAAGAGAAAGCTCGTCAATGAGCTCAACTCCAAGGAGCGCGGGGTGTTCCGCCGCTTCAGGGATATCCTTGCATCTGATCCCGAGGTCCTGAATCAGTGGTATGACTTCAAGGACCATAGGATGAAATCCTACATAAAGTCCTGGTACAGGGACCATTTCTCATCGGAGAAGGAAACGGATGAACTTGAGGATGATGAGCTTTCAGAGGGTGAGCTTCTTGCTGACTTCGAGGTAATTCACCTTGAGCATATTGATCAGTACTGTGAGGATCTTCTGAAGAATTATTCCAAGGATGATCCGGTGAAAGAGAAGATCCTGGACTCATTCTCCGCAAAAGAGGCCTTTGAGGTTGTCTGTGACGGAAAGCCCTGCGGAGCCCTGATTTATGAGAGAGTCAGGGACAGCGCATGCATCCTTTATTATTATATTGAAAGGGATGACAGGGAGATGGGGCTTTTCAGCCTGATGTTCGATCTGTTCAACAGGGAACTGGAAAGATGCGGTATTGACCGTGTCGTAATGCCGTTCGGGCAGGAATCAATGTTCCTCAAACAGTCTCTCTCAGCACATGATGTGACGTGCTCTGATGCTTCAGAAAGCGTGTATTACAGCGTCTCACAGTGGAACAAAGGCAATGAATCCGTCGAGTTTGCCTATGTGCTGTAAAGAGTTAGCAACAAAACACAAAAAAACATCAAAAAACATGTAACAAATAGCCAATTAGTTGGTTTTTCTTGACAGTTATGGAGCACATTGTTAGAATGGGTTCTGTATAACGAGAAAAAAGGGACAAAGCTGGTCTTGGGCCAGCCCCGAAATTATTGGAGGAAGTATGAAAAAAGGTATTATCGTACTTTTGATTGCGGTGCTGGTCGCTGGCGTTGCTTTTGCAGGCACACTCAAGGGATCCGCAGGCCTGAGCTTCAAGGTTGACCTTGATGAGAAGACTTGGGGCTTCAGCAACGATAAGGCATGGAAGTACACATTTAGCTTTGAGTTTGACACAACCAAGGTTGAGGTTGGCGAGCACAAGACAGATCTGTGGGCAGAGCTTGCTATTTCAGGAAGCGCAACCGCTGGTCTCAAAGAGGCTACTGGAGATGAAGGTGACTTCCACGGTGCATATGCTGTTTCACTTGACAAGGCTGAGATCCATGTTGGTGAGGACCTTGTATTTGGTCTCCTGAATGCTGGTTCAGCGGTTGATTTTGCAAAGCATTATGCAACCAAGGGTGATGATGACAAGATTGCAGATACTGTCAAGGGACCCTCAAAGATTCTTCCTGGCTTCACTGTCACTTACAAGGAATGGAATGGTGGAATCGGAGCAAGAGGCAAGTGGAATGATGATAAGAGCTACTACAATGTCTTTGCCCATATCGAGACTCCTTCTTTCAAGTTTGCAGAGGATAAGATTGCAGTTTCTGCTGGCGCTTACACTGTTCTTTCAAACGAGCCTGCAACTGGTAACGACTGGTCAAATACAAAGACATTTGGTGGTGCTGCAAAGCTCACATTCACAGATGAGAAGCTTTCTGCTGATGCGGAAGCAGATCTCAAGTTCGTGAAGCCGGGTGAGGCAGATGGCAAGTTCGTCTATGAGGCTGCTGCCAATGCAACATACAAGCTGAACGACGCTGACAAGGTCTATGTCAATGTTTACGCAACTCCTGGTCAGATGTTCCCGAAGGCAACAGTTGCTGCTATGTATACTGGCGATTATGCTGAGACTCTCAAGCTTGATGCAAAGGCCGGTGCAGGTTACACAATTGTCAGCGAGGACAACATGGAAGTTGGAATCAGCGGTTATGCTCAGATCGAGGATGCACTTCTTGAAAAGAGAGAGCTCACCGTTTCAGCAACAGAGACAGTCAAGCTTCTCGATGCTAAGGCTCTTTCTCTTAGCTTCACAGAGACTTACAAGATTCTCGTTGCAAAGGAGCTTGAGCTTAAGGCTGTCGTAACTTACACAGCTGAGAAGTTCGTTGCAACTGCAACAATCAATCCTACATTCAAGTTCGGTGATGAGGCCAAGATGACCCATTTCAAGGTTTCTGCCGAGATTTATTCAACTGCTGTTATCGAGAATGCAAAGATCGGTCTCAAGTACGCAGGTGCTGACTATGCAGAGGGTGTAGAGAAGAAGGGAGCTGTCACAGCTTACGTGACAATCGAATTCTGATTTAGGAGAAACAAAGTATGAAGAAATCAATCATCGTTATTCTTATTGCGCTGATTGTCACTGGCTTTGCTTTTGCTGGAAAACTGACAGGTTCTGCCGGTCTCAGATTCGATGTCGCGCTTGACAAAGATGATACCGGATTTAAGAACTGGAGTTTTGTGAACGCTTCTTCATGGCAGTACACCTTCGATTTCGAGGTTGATACTACAGCTATTGAGGTTGGTGAGCACAAGACAGACCTGTGGGCAGAGCTTGCTATTGAGGGCAGCGCTTCTTTCGGCGTTTCAAAGGCTGCTGATGATGGCGGAAATTTCCACGGTGAGTATGCAGTTGATCTTTCAAAGGCAGAGATTCACTATGGTGAGGATCTTGTCATTGGTCTGCTGAAGGTCGACAAGGGCGTTGACTTTGCAAAGTATTACAAAGTCGGTGCAAACGGACTTCCGCTCTACGACACAGTCAAGGACGATCATGAGGCAATTGCCGGTTTCACAGTCAACTTCAAGGACTGGTATGGTGGATTCGCAACAAAGGGCTCCTGGGGCGACGAGACAAAGTATACATTCTACGGCCACGCAAGAACTCCTGAGTTCAAGTTCGCTGAGGATCAGATCACAGTCCAGGCTGGCGGCTATGGCGCATATGCAAACAACTCTGACGTATTTGCAAGAGCAACATATGTCGGCGGCGGTGCAAAGGCTGGTTACGCATCAGATAAGTTCACAGCTGGTGTAGGCTTTGATGCAATGTATGATGATGCAACATTCATGTACGAAATTGCAGCAAACGCAAAGTACACAGTGATTGAGAAGCTCGATGTCAAACTTGATGTCTATGCAACACCTGGTGCACTTATTCCTGTCTTCACAGCATATGCTGGCGATGACGCAAAGAAGATGAAGCTTGATGCAAGACTCAGCTCCGGTTACACATTCGATCTCAATGAGAATACTGAGGTCGGAGTCACCGGTTATGTTGAGGTCACAGATGCACTGATTGACGGCAGAGAGATCACAATCTCTGCAACAGAGAGTGCAAAGCTTCTTGAGAAGAAAGCTCTTGAGCTGAGCCTGACAGAGACATATCAGGTCTATGCAAAGATTCTTGACCTTGTCGCAAGTGTCAAGTACACAGCAGAGAAGTTTGTCGCTACAGCAAAGCTCTCACCGTCCTTCAAGTTCGGTGATGAGGCCAAGCTCACAAAGCTCGCTTTCGAGTGTGAGATCTATTCTGAGGCAATCATTGAGAATGCTAAGATCGGTCTCAAGTACTCCGGAGCAGACTTCGTCAAGGCTGGTGATACAATCAAGAAGGCTGGAACAATTTCAGCTTACGCAACAATCAGCTTCTGATAAGTCTTAACGGACAATCAAAACGGTCACCTTCGGGTGGCCGTTTTTTTTGAAATTGCACTGCTTTGGTTTTTGACTTATAGTGGATTCCATGGGAAAAGTTAAGAGAAAGACACTGATCAACATATCAAGGAAGACTTTCATACAGGTCACAGCCCTGCTCCTAGGACTTCTTATATTCTCCATCGTGCTCACCTATGTTGTCCCCAAGGGAAAGTTCGGTACACTCCCGTCAGGTGAGGTCAATTATCTGGAGTACATCCCGATTGAGGATGCGGGCGGAATATCAGTCATAAGAGGCATCCTTGCACCGGTTCTGGTGTTTGCATCAGGTGACGGACTGACGCTTATCATGCTGTCATTGTTCCTGTTCGTCATCTCGGCCTCATTCCAGGTGATGAATGACGTGGGCGGAATCAAGGCTTTGGTCGGAGCTGTCTCTGAACGCTTCATGAGCAAAAGATATGTTCTTCTTGTCCTGATCTCACTTGTGTTCTACTCTTTCGGGGCATTCCTTGGCCTTTTTGAGGAAATGCTGACGATGCTGCCGATTGTGACGGCACTCTGCCTGATGGTCGGCTTTGACTCATTCACAGGATTCCTGTGCTGCATAATCGCCTGCGGATTCGGATTCGCCAGCGCAATCACAAACCCTTTCACAGTCCTGCTCGCATCAGAGATAATCGGGGCCAACCCCATGGGGCATATCTGGTACAGGATCCTGATCTTTGTTGTGATGTTCGGCCTTCTCATGGGCTTTCTGCTTCTCTATGTCAGGAGAATAACAAAAGACCATTCTTCAAGTCTGACTCTGAGGCACGATGAGAATCTCAAGGCTTCCCAGACAAGCGCTGATGTGACATCTGACAACGAGAGGAAGATTAAGCTGATCTACACTGCGTTCCTGCTGGTCTCGCTTGCACTGATAATCATAGCGTCGATGAGCGACTCTCTAAGAAGCTATGCCGTTGTGATTCTGACCGCATATTTTCTGATCTTCGGTCCGCTTGCAGGAATATTGGCCTCAGGAAGCGTCAGGAAGGCCATGAAGAGCTTTTTTGACGGAATCCTTGGTGCATTGCCGACCATAGCATTCATCGCCATAGCAGCCTCTGTGAAGTTTGTGTTCGAAGAGGGTGCAATTCTTCCGACAATAGTCCATCAGATAAACGTGCTGATTGAGGGACACAGTCCTATTATGGTTGCCTTTGTCATATACCTGATAGTGCTGCTTCTGGAATTCTTCATTTCATCCTCAACAGCAAAGGCGATTCTGGTGATGGGACTTCTTGCCATGGTTAACACAGGCCTTTCCAAGCAGATGCTTGTTCTTCTTTACACCTTCGGTGACGGATACACAAACGTGATATTCCCGACATCCCCGGTTCTACTGATCTCTCTCTCAATGATTGAGGTTGATTATTTCAAATGGGTGAAGAAAAGCCTGCCCCTGTTTGCGGTGAACCTGCTTCTGGTCTTAGGCTTCATCGCCCTGGGAGTTGTGCTGGGCTACTGAAAAAAACGGCCACCCGAAGGTGACCGTAAACAATGCTGATCAGATATTAGATGTTGAATTCCTTGAACAGCTTCTCCCTGTAGGCTGGATCAGAAAACACTCTCTTAAGATCCTCAGTTCTCCCGGCCTTCATAAGCTGATCTCCGAGACTTGCCATCCTGTCAGCCCCGGCCTCAAGATACTGCTCCTTTAGGATTTCCTTCTCTCTCTCATCATCATACTCAGTAAGGCACATTTCCTTTACCTCCGCCATGTTCTCTTCCATGAAAGCCCTTATCTCAGAATCCTCCGGGAGGTTCCTGATTGCGGTCTCAACTGCAAAATCCTTGTCTCCCGTATCCGAATACAATTGTCTCACATCAGCAGTGAAAATGGAATACTCAGACAGTGGTCTGCATGAGCTCATCAGCTCCTTGTTCCTGCCCCAGTTGATGTTCAGCATGAGCACAGTGGCATCAATGTCGGCCTTGTTCCATTCAGGCAGGACATCTGACATCCTCAGGACCATACTCTCGCCTATATCCCTTAAACCATTGTAAAAGCAGACAAGTTTTGGCACTGGTACTATCTGAGGGATTGAGCTGTAAAGGCTGATTCTGTTGACTTTGTCCTTCACTAATTTGGAGTAAACCCTGCCTGCATACATAAACATCCGAAAAGGTATGTTCGGATTAAATGTACTCTGATGCTCGTAGAATGACATGGTGTTTCCTATCAGGAATGACAGATCATTCTTCATACTGATGTAGATGACATCCTCTAGGGTAGTGATTGTGATGTCATCCGGGTTCTCATGATGAGAATGATTCATGGCATTGTAGAGGCTCAGAAGCCACTCCTTCTTCTCTGCTCTTCCGAAGATATACTTGAAGAGTCTGTCCTTGTGTTCCTTGTTGACAATGGAGTTTTTCATTTTCGTTCTCCTGCTTTTGGATTTCCGAAAGGCAGACCGGAGACTCCGGCTCTCTGCATTTCATATTCCTATACGAAAAAAGTGCAGGATTTATTTCAAATCCACAGAAAAAAACTTGTTTTTTTTGTGTTGCTGCCATAAAAAAACGGCCACCCGAAGGTGACCGTTCCATTTGATAGCTCTGTTTTTGTTATTTTGACTGTTTCTCCAGGAAGGACACGACATCTCCGACTGTCCTGAAGTCTGCAAGCTCCTCGTCGGGGACCTTGATTCCGAAGTCCTCCTCGATTGTCATCAGAAGCATCAGGATATTCAGTGAGTCTGCGCCAAGATCGTCGATGATCTTGGATTCGGGTTTGATTATGTCCTCGGGTTTCCTGAGCTGTTTTGCCAGAACCTTTTTCACTTCATTGAAAAGCTTTTCATCCATTTGTTGTCTCCTTGTTCTCTGCTATGCGGTCAAGCAGGCTTTCTGTTTTCTCTGCAAAAGCATTGCGCTCCATTCCCAGAGCCTGCTCAATGCATTTCTCTACGGCTGTGGCATTGCTGCTGCCATGGCCTTTCACAACCACCTTGGATGTTCCCAGAAGGACGCTTCCGCCGTAGTTCTGATAGTTCATGAATTCTTTCAGGTTGGTGAAAAGACCCTTCATCAGGCCTGCACCCACCTTATAGATGGTCTTGGAGTAGATCTCCTTCTTCAGCTTCTTGAGAAGCTCAATTGCCGTGCCCTCTGTTGTCTTGACAAGCACGTTACCTGAGAAGCCGTCACAGACCACAAGGTCATAGTTCCCGGTAAGAAGGTCCCTTGACTCCATGTTGCCCACGAAGTTCACCTCGGGGGTGTTCTCCAGAAGGGAGTAGGCCTGTTTCCTCAGCTCGTCTCCCTTGCCGGCCTCTGTGCCGATATTGAGCATCGCGACCCTTGGATTCTCGATGTTGTATACTGTTTTCAGGTATATACTTCCGAAAACGGCATATTGCTGGAGCTGCTCAGGTGTTATGTCAACGTTTGCTCCGCTGTCACAGATACCCACAATCCCGCCTGCCATTGTCGGCAGGATGGGGCAGAATGACGGGCGGATGACGTTCCTGAGTCTTCCGATCCTAAGCACTGCAGCCGTCACAAGAGCTCCTGTGGAGCCTGTGCTCACCATGCCGCTTACAGAGTCGTCCTTCCTGAGGAGGTTCACCGCCGCCATCATGGAGCTGTCACGCTTGAGCCTGATGGCGTCTGTCGGTTTCTCATCCGGTGTGATGATTGCCGGAGCATGGACTATCTCAAGGCGGGAGGAGTCGTAGCTCTTGCCGCTGAGGTTCTCCTTGATGATTGCCTCGTCTCCAGTGAGAATGACAAAAAGGTCCTTGTTCTTCTCAAGTGCTGAGAGGCTTCCGTCTATGTTGGCCTGGGGGCTTCTGTCGCCTCCGAAGCAGTCTACTGCAATTCTGATCATTGTCTTTCCTATGCCAGCTTCTTTATGACCGCGATTCTTCTCTTATGCTTGATCTCCTTGAATCTCTTCCACTGGTTCTGGATCTGGTAGTTTGTCTCCAGATTCAGGTTTGTCTCAGCATATTTGATCGAGGGATCCTTGAGCATCTTCAGAAGCTCTGCGGAAATGATTGCGCTGATTCCCCTGTTTGTGTACTCGGCGTCAACTCCGACAAGGCAGAGGTCGATGATCTCAGGATGCTTGATTGTCCAGAGCAGCCTGATGATTCCAAGCGGGGTCAGATGGCCCTTGCATTTCTGAACGGCCTTGGCTATTGACGGGAAGCAAAGTCCGAAGCAGACGACCTTCTCGTTCTTGTCCAGGATGACCGCGACATGATCAAGGTCGATGACGAGCTTGAAGCTTGAGATCAGGCTCTTCTTCATTCCCTCTGTGAACGGCACCGTGCCGTAGATATCTGCGTAGGTGCGGTCCATTATGTCAAAGAACTGGTCCTTGTATTTTCTGATCCACTCGTTGATGTTCTTTGCCGTGCCGAAATGCAGGTCATAGCGCTTGAGAAGGAAATCCTTCATCTTCTCAAGGGTGCCGTCATCCTCTTCCGGCGGCATGATCATGCTCTCTGTCCAGCCGACTTCCTTGGTGTAACCGCGGGCACTGATCAGATCCTGATAGTACGGAAAGTTGTACTGCTCCTCAAAGGTGGAGAGCTGGTCAAAACCGTCAATCAGGAGGCCCTCTCTCTCAAGGTCCGAGAATCCCAGAGGCCCCACGACTGTATCCATGCCCTGTGAGAGCGCCCATTTCTCCACGGCGTCAAAGAGGGCATAGGCCACTGCCTGGTCGTTGATGCTGTCAAAGCGGGTGAAGCGCACACGTTTCTCGTTGCGTTTCTCGTTGCTGGCCTTCTGGAGGATGCCCTGGATGCGTCCGACCATCTTTCCGTCACGGTAGGCGTTGTAGCAGACATAGTCACAGGTGACCCTGTAATGATAGTCAGGCTTGAACATAGCCTTCTCGTCGCCGTAAAGAGGCGGGACGAAGTAGGGGTTTCCCTTGTAGAGCTTCAGCGGGAAGTTTATGAACTGCCTGATCTGCCTGGGTGTCTTTACTTCTTCTATGGTAATCATTCACTCACTCCGATGAATAAGAGTTGATTATCTGTGGATTGCGCTGAAACAGACCCCGAGTCCGTTCGGTCCGCAGTGTGATCCTGCTGTGGGATTAACCAGGACAACCTGGATGTCCAGGTTCTCTCCGAGCTTCTCCTTAAGGCATGCGATGGTCTCCTGGACAAGATCGTCTCCGTCAGAGTGTCCGATGAAGATTGTGTGCTCCGCAGGCTTGTCGCCCAGCTCCAGGACCTTGCCCACGACTGCCTCGATGGCGCGTCTTCTTCCGCGGGCAGTGCCGTAGCTGTCCATCTTGCCCTCGGCGCTCATGTAGATGAGAGGTCTGATTCCGAGGATGCTTCCCATGGTTGCCGTAAGGCCGCTGACTCTGCCGCTGTGCTTGAAGAACTTGAGGTCATCTGCGAAGAAGTACATGGCAAAGTGGTCAACACCGGTCTCCGCCCACTTGAGGATCTCCTCGACGCTCTTGCCTTCCTTGTACAGCTCTCCGACCTTCTTGCAGATGGCAAGGCTGATTGTGGTGATTCCCTTTGTGTCGATCTGATAGACGGTGCGATCCGGATATTTCTTCCTCAGCTCCTCAAGGGCCTCTGCCATGTTGTTGAATGTCATGGTCATTGCGGCTGAGAAGTGCACATAGAGGATGTCGTTTCCCTGTGAGAACTCCTTCTCGAAGTAATCGATGTATTTCTGTGTGCTGATGGCGCTTGTGTTGGGAAGCACTCCGCCTCTGAGCATGTCGTAGAACTCACGGGCATTGAAGGTGTCGAAATCCTCATAGGGATAAATTGTCTTGCCGTCAATGCTGTAAGGCATGCTTATTATTGTCTTGTAACCGTATTCCCTCGCAAGCTCGGGGGTCATGTCACAGTCTGAATCTGTGAAAAGCACGTAACTCATTTCTCTCTCCTTATTCCTCAAGTATCATCACGTAATCGTGGATGGGCTGCTCTCCGTCTATCGGGATGATTTCGGTGAGCCTGTATTTCTTCTCAAGAGTCTCCAGGATGGAATCTGCTTCTTCCTGCGGGACATCCTTTCCCTTTATCAGCATCAGGATGCTGTAGTCTCCGGCGTTGAGTTTCTCCGCAAGATCAAGTGCGGCTGCAGCTCTTTCTGCGTTGTCTGTGTAGACCGTACCGTCTGCAAAACCAATGTAATGACCGCTTACTATCTGGACATTGTCCTGCTCGGTATCACGGTTGGCCTGGCTTACCATGGCGGTGACAACCCCCTCCATGCTGGCATTGATGGAGGCAACCATCTCCTCTGTGTTATTCTTTGTGTTGTCAAGCATTGAGATTGCCGCATAGCCTGTTCCGAGGTCTTTGTTAGGAATCACAACTATCTCTGATTTGTCATAGACATCGGCACTCTGGCGGGCTGTGAGGATTACATTGCCGTTGTTCGGGAAGACTAGGATTGTCTCGGCGTCAATGGTCTCAAACGCATCGATGAAATCCTTGACAGCAGGGTTCATGCTCTGGCCGCCGTTGATAACCGCGTCAACTCCGATCTCAAGGAAGATCTCACATATGCCTTCACCTGCTGCGACAGTGACTGTGGCAAAGCGCTTTCTTGGCTTCTTTGTCGTCAGCTCCAGAACGGGTCTCTCATGTCCGATGGTCTCATTGTGCTGGACTGTCATGTTCTCGATCTTCAGGGTGAGGAACTCGCCCCACTGCTGGCAGTGGTTCAGGATCTCGCCCGGGGTCTTTGTGTGGACATGGACGCGGATGATGCTTCCGTCACGGAACGCCACAAGGGACTCTCCTTCGGATGAGAGGTAGTCGAAGATGACCTTCTCGTCAAAGTCGCTGACCTTTCCGACCTTGGCTGTCATCAGCTGGAGGATGAACTCGGTGCAGTAGCCGTAGATGAGCTCACTGTCCTCATTGAACTTGGAGAGGTCAGGCTTCTTTGGCCCGCTTTGGCTCCGGGAGGAGGTACTGTCCTCCGTCTCAAGACCGAGCAGGGTGTTCTCCATTCCCTGGAAGATGTAGATCAGGCCGGCTCCTCCGCTGTCAACCACACCTGCCTGCTTCAGTACGTCAAGAAGCTCCGGAGTATGTTTGAGGGACTTGGACATCTCGTCCAGAAGCTCCTCGAACATGGCCTCGAAGGTTGTGTCATCTTTGACAAACTTGCGGGTGTTCTCGACAGACTCCCTGAAAACGGTGAGAATCGTGCCTTCAACAGGCTGTGAGACTGCCTTGTATGATTCACTTACCCCGTCATCCAGGGCATTCATGAATGATCTCAGATCTGATTCGGTCTTATCTGCAAGTCCGAGTGAGATTCCCTTGAAGATCCTTGAGAGGATCACTCCCGAGTTTCCCCTGGCTCCCATGAACATTCCCTGTGAGGCCTGCTTCGCGACCTTTCCAAGATCCCTGCAGGTGGCATCCACTGCCTGGGCGCCTCCGTCCATGGTCATGAACATGTTGTCTCCGGTGTCCCCGTCGGGGATGGGGAAGACATTCAGGTCATTGACCGTCTGCCTGTTCCTGTTTAGCTCCCTTGTGCCTTCCTTTATCATGCGGGCATAAAGGGAGCCGTCGATTATCTTTGTATTCATATGACGAAAAGCCTTCCGGCTGTTTTCCTTTCACATATTTTATATATTTTGGTCAGTATAACGAGAAACAATTATATTTGCAATTTGTTTGACAGTTTGAGGCAAAATGTGAAAATAGAGAGGAAAACGCAGTGAAAAGGTTGCCTTTAGGCGGTACTAAACTGTATTTTAGTCCCATGGGAAGAAAAATTAGACGGGTGATAAGCACCCTTGTCCTTTCGGCCGTTGTTCTTTCAACACATGCACTGAGCACGGATGACCTGGTTCAGAAGGCCATGGAGAACAGCACGACTATCAGGACTCTCAACATAAACAGGGAGAATACGCTCCTCAACAGGCAGATATCCGATGTGGATCCGACTCTGTCCGTGACTGTATCCTCCGGCAGCCTGACCATATCTAAGGAGGAGATGGGCAAGTCGATCTTCTACATGAACCCCTATGCGGTGATAACACTGCCGGAGAAGAACGACTCCACGCTGTCATTCAAGCTGTCCAATGTCACCAGGCTCTACAAGTCCGGAGACAGCTACCTGTCATTCACCCCTGATGTCACATACAGCAAGACAATCAAGCTTGACTCGTATATCGATACCAGAGAAGACATTACAAAGCTGTCCAGTCAGATCTCGCAGGACATAAGCTACCAGAAGAGCCTCATACAGTTCCAGAACGGAGTGCTTCAGAGCATAGCCTCGATCATGCAGACAGAGATGAGCATCAAGAGCAGCCGCATCTCCTATGAGCGCATGGTCAAGGACCGTGAGACGGCACTGGTTTCCGGTGATATCACACCTGACAGCCTGAAGGACCTTCAGAGCCAGATGAGGCTTGACAGCACACGTGTGGCTCTGGAGACATTGGAGAAAAGATATGCCGATCTCCTGAAGACATTCAGGGATAACTACGGCATTGAATATGAGAGACCTGATTCCGTCAGGGATGCTGTGCTTTCAATTGAAGCGCTTGAGAGCGGTAACTCAACCGTGCTTCTCTCGGACATGTCGCTTCAGATCGCAAGGCAGGCAGTTGATGTTGCCTCAGGCACAAGCACCAAGCTCCAGCTCGGGGCAAACACCAACATGACCATGGTGCAGACCAACGGAAACGACCTGACGACCTCTGCAAATGGTTCCGTTTCAGGAACTATATCAGGCTCAAACTACTCAATCGGGGCTGAGGCGGGTACTGATTACAGGTCAGATGAGTTTTTCCCTTACATAACCATAAAGGGAACATGGAGCAACAAGAAGACCACGCAGACTGAGGCCCTGACACTTCAGAGCCTTCAGAACAAGGTCATTCTCGCACAGATTGATTATGACAATGCCGTTGCAAGCTACAAGAATGAGGTTGCAAGCCTAAAGTCAGACATCAGCAGCCACCAGTCAGATGTGTCCCAGTTCGAGGTAAGCGCGAACTACAACCGCCTGATACTGGAGAGAACCCAGCAGATGTATGACAAGGGTATTGTCACTCTCCGAGAGCTTGAGGATGCGAGACTTAATGTCGAGAAAGACGAGAACCAGGCGATGATCTACAGGATCAACGCCCTTGTTCTCGAGAACAGGATAGCTGCCCTGCAGCTGTGAGGTGTCTATGGACAATGAGAGCAAGGTAAGGAACGATAGAGCCAAGAAGCTCAGGCGCAAGAGAACACGCCAGCTGATAATAGCATTGATCATCCTGGCGGTTTTGGCTGCAGGAATATGGGTATACAACTTCAGGATGCAGAACGGCATTTTCCCGTGGCAGACAAAGGAGGACACCTCCGATATTGACAGCATCAGCACCACCACGGTCAGGGAGGAGAGCTATCATACATCAATTGATGTCTCAGGCTCCGTGGTGGCCTATGACACGCAGAAGGTCCAGATCCGCGGAACCGGTGCCGTGACCGGAGTCTTTGTCTCCGAGGGTGACAGGGTGAAGAAGGGCCAGCTGCTTGCGACTGTTGATGACTCGGACCAGCAGTACGAGGTCGCCAACATGGAGAAGCAGATAGAGACCGCCAAGATGGGAGGCACCACATCCGCAAGGGATATAGAGCTTCTGGAGATGCGTCTTGACAGCGCCAGGAAGAAGCTTGACAACATGAAGGCCTACGCCGACTTTGACGGTGTTGTTGTCTCCGTGTCGATCCGTGAGGGGGATTATTACACCGCAGGTGCGGCTGCCATAACCATCATTGACGACAGCAAGCTCAAGACCACGGTCGAGGTCGATGAGATAGACATACAGATGGTCAAGGTCGGGACTCCCGTCCACATCACCTGCGACTCATGCCCAGGCGTGAACATCGAGGGCCGTGTCAGCTATATCCCGATGATCGGACGATACACCAACCAGGGAATTGGCGTCATGGATGTCGAGATCATAATCGACGATCCTCCCGCAGGCCTCAAGCCAGGCTTCTCATTCGGAGGCAGCATCGAGGTCGAGGCCGACCAGAAGATGCTTCTTGTTGCCCAGGCCGCTGTTTCGACAAGCAGGGGAGTGAGCTCTGTGACGAAGCTCCTTGATGATGGCTCCTTCCAGAAAGTGACGGTCACCGTAAAATACCTGGGAGAGAACCTCTATCAGATCATCGACGGAGACGTGAAGGACGGAGATGTCCTTGTCTACAACCTCATGGGATCGCTTGAGAGCTACATCAACAGGCAGGTCTCGAACTTCAGGAGCAGCAGTAACTGATGAGACCGACCAAGAGCACGATCGACAGATCCCAGATAGCCTCAATGATTGACTCAAGGCGCATCCCGATCATCTACCTGCGTGACGTGCACAGGTACTATGTGGTGGGTGACATTGTGGTCAAGGCGCTGGACGGTGTGTCCCTGAAGATCTACAAGGGGGATTTCACCGCGATCATGGGACCGTCAGGAAGCGGAAAGTCAACAATGATGAACCTGATAGGCTGCCTGGACACACCGACAAGCGGAGGAATCCTGATTGACGGTGAGGACACAAGGGGTCTCAAGGAATCCGACCTGGCTTACATCCGCAACAAGAAGATAGGCTTTGTGTTCCAGCAGTTCAACCTGCTGGGAAAGCTCAATGCCCTGGACAATGTCATGACGCCTCTGATCTATTCAGGTGATGTCAGCTACCGCGAGCGCAGGGAGCGTGCAGAGCATGCGCTGGAGCGTGTGGGGCTTGCGGACAGGATGAGGCATCTTCCCAACGAGCTCTCAGGAGGACAGAAGCAGAGAGTGGCCATAGCCCGCGCGATTGTCACGCAGCCTTCCATAATCCTTGCCGACGAGCCCACAGGTGCCCTTGACACTAAAACCGGCGAGCAGATCATGGATCTTTTCAGGGAGCTTAACGGTGAGGGCAACACCGTTGTGATTGTCACCCACAACGAGGAGATCGGCAACGCATGTCAGAGCCAGATCCGCCTCAGGGACGGAAAGAGGGAGGTCTGACATGGTACTTCAGAACATCAAGCTTGCCATAACCTCCATGAAGGGCGGAAAGATGCGCACCATCCTCTCTCTTCTGGGAATAATCATAGGTGTTGCGTCAGTTGTCACTATCCTGAATCTGGGTAACAGTGCCACCGCAAGCATCACAGGCAGCATCACTTCTAGCGGCTATGACATGCTGTATCTCACCACCTTCGACAGCGTGAAGACGCGTGACACGTTCAATGAGCTTTTCGGAAACGAGCTCAAGGGCAATGTCAGCGGGATAGAGACAGTCATGCCCACGGCATCAGGCAGCGCACGCCTGAGGTTCGAGAACCAGATCACATCATCATCTGTCATGGGTGTCTATTCCGACTATGCCGCAGGCAACAACTACAACCCCGCCTACGGGTCCTGGTTCAGTGTGGAGGACAACATCTTCAAGCGCCAGGTGGTGGTGCTGGGATCAAATGTGGCGGAGAAGCTTTTCCCTGGCGGAAATGCGGTGGGAAACTACATCACCATCTACGCGAATACCGGGAAAAGATACCTTGTTACAGGTGTCATGGAGCCCAAGGACCCGTCCTTCGGATCCAGCTACAACAGCACGATCTATATCCCGTATAACACGTATACCCAGAGATTTCAGCATGTTAATCTTGTAGGAGGCTATGAGATCAAGGTCAAGGAAGGCTTTGATCCCAGGAAGGTCAGCAGCGATTGCGAGGCATTTCTGGATGAGCTTGTCGGAAGTGACAACTACTTCCTGATCTCATCGGCGACACTTGCGGACATGGTCAGCTCGGTCACAAGCACGCTGAGCATCTTCCTTGCTGCCATAGGCGGGATATCGCTTCTTGTAGGCGGAATAGGGATCATGAACATCATGCTTGTCTCTGTCGCGGAGCGCACCAAGGAGATAGGAATCCGAAAGGCACTGGGAGCCTCTCCGTCCGTGATAAAGCGCCAGTTCCTGACAGAGGCAATAACCCTGACCTCGATAGGCGGACTGATAGGCATTCTTCTTGGGATAGGAATAAGCAAGCTTGTGACGAACATCGCAGGATGGGGCTTCTCTGTCTCGGTCACCGCATGCGTTCTGAGTGTGGGATTCTCAACCGCCACAGGAGTCTTCTTCGGCCTGTATCCTGCCGCGAAGGCAGCCAAGCTCGATCCTATAGACAGCCTTAACTACGAGTGATGTCAGCGCTTCCAGAATGATCTGGAGAAGAGCACTATGACAGTGAAGATCTCAAGCCTTCCGAGAAGCATCTCAAACGAGCAGACCCACAGCGACCAGAGCGGGAATATTGAGAAGTTTCCGGCTGGACCGACCTTGCCGAATCCTATTCCGATGTTTCCCAGGCTCAGGATCGATGCTGCCATGCAGGTCTCGATGTCTATTCCCGATATGGTCAAAACCAGGGTTCCGATGAGCCATGTGATGATGTAGACTGCACAGAATGACGCGATAGACAGAAGTGTGTCCTCATGGACTATCTCGTCTCCGAGCCTGACCTTTGATACAGAGGACGGATGGATCCTCTTCCTGATTGTGTTTGTGGTGAGCTTGCAGAGCGTCTCGATCCTTGTGACCTTCATTCCGCCGCCTGCGGAGCCCGCACAGCCGCCGATGAACATCATCAGGACAACGATCATGATTGAGAAGGTCGGCCAGTTAAGGTAGTTCGTGGTCGCGAAGCCCGTGGTGGTGATGACTGACGCCACATGGAACGCCGAATACCTGAATGCTGTCAGGAAGCTGTCATATGTCCCGGTGTTGGCGAGCTGGAGCGCTGCAAGAAGTGATGCGGTGAACCAGATTGCAAGGAACCATCTCAGCTCCGAGTCCTTCAGGGCGCTCTTGATCTTTCCTGTGAATGCCTTGTAGTAGAGCGAGAAGTTCGCTCCTGCTATCATCATGAAGACGGTGACCACGACATCCACATAAGCGCTTCCGAATGCACCGATCGATGCCCCTTTGACGCAGAATCCCGCGGCTGCCATTGTGGAGAAGGTGACGGTCACAGCCTCATAGAGGCTCAGGCCTCCGAAAAGCAGAAAGATGGCCTCAAGAACGGAGAAACCTACATAAATTGCCCACAAAGCTATTGCTGTGGTCTTTGTTTTAGGTGTCAGCTTGCCTTTCACCGGTCCTACAGACTCGGCTCCCATGAGGTGGAATGAACCGGCTCCCATGTTGGCTCCGATAGCAGGCAGAAGCGCCACGAACAGGACCACGATTCCCATTCCGCCCAGCCAGTTGGTCATGCTTCTCCAGAACAGTATTCCCTTTCCGCAGGCCTCGATGTCAGTAAGCGAAGTGGCACCAGTTGTGGTGAAGCCGCTCATTATCTCGAAGAAGGCTGCGCTGTAGGACTTGAAGTCACCTGAGGCAACAAGCGGGATTGCCCCGAAGGCCGTTGCGATTATCCATGTGAAGGTTACGAAGAAGAAACCGTCACGCTGACGGAAATCCGTGAGCTCCGTCTTGTTGAAGACCAGCAGGGCGGCTCCGGAGAGGAGGATCATGGCGATTATCGTGTAAAGGAACGAGTTGGCGGCTTTGAACTCCTTGAATGAGTAGCTGATGATCATGGGCACGGCCATCAGTATGGCAAGGAATATCTGAATCAGTGCAAGAAGCTTTATGTTCTTTCTGAGATTCATTGTCAGTCCTTCTTGTCCACGAATGAGCCTACATAGAGCAGCCTCTGGATGAAGTCCGTCGACTTTCTCTCTATGACGGTGATGAGGGCATCGCCATGCTCGATGACGTAGAGACCTCCGGGAATCAGTGTGCTGCCGTCTTTCTTGGTAACTCCGGCTATGATTCCCTTTCCTCTCATGTCGATGTCCTTCAGCGCCCTTCCGATTATCGGATTGCCTTCGGCGATGGTGAACTCGAGGGCCTCGATCTGTCCGTCGAACAGTGAGTGTGTGCTTGAGACATTCTTGCCGTGCATGTAGCGCATCAGTGAGTCGACTGTTACATCCTGCGTGGAGATTATGTTGTCTATGTCAAGGTGGTCCGCCATGCGGATGTAGTTCGGGTTGTGGCTGACAAGTGCCAGGCTGTTCTTGATTCCGAAGTGCTTGGCGTAGCTTGCAGTGATGATGTTGAGCTCGTCATTTGATGTCAGGCACAGTATCAGGTCATATGATCCGAGTCCCTCCTCCTCAAATACGGCCTCGTTTGTGATGTCCGCGTTCAGTACCAGGACATCGGGATAGACGGTGGCCATGTGCTCGCAGACATCCTTGTCCTTGTCGATCAGAGTTATGTCCTTGTGCTGGTATTTGGGGATTGCACGGAGCAGGAAGTCCGCCACCTGGGAGGCTCCGACAATGGCGATGTGCTTGGCCCTCATCGACTTGCGGCCGACTGAGGAGAGAAGCTTCTTGACGCTCTCCTCCTGCGCCACAAGGCTCAGCGTGTCTCCCGGCCTGACTACGGTGTCACCGCTTGGTACCAGGGCCTCGCCGTCCCTGCTCAGGGCTGCTATGATGAAGTTCGCGTTCAGTTCCTTCCTGAGGTCCTTGACGATCTTGTCGGCGTAGGGAGAGCCCTTCTCAACATAGACGTTGTAGAGCAACAGTGAGGAGTTCTCGAATGAGATTATGTCGCTGTAGATGCCGCGCTCAACATCCTGGTAGATGTACTGCGCGACCTCCTGGGTGGGGTTGACGATGTGTGTTATTCCCATCAGGGAGTTTCCTATGCCGCTGTAGCCGGTGTATGAGAGGTTTCTGATTGATGCGATTGTGAGAGGAACCTTGAACTCTGATGAAGCTATTCCGCTTGAGACCAGGTTGGTCTCATCGCTTCCGGTGAGGGCCACGAATACATCGGCATCATCAATTCCCGCGTCACTGAGATCCTCGAGGCTTGTGCCGCTGCCCTTTATGGCAAGGCAGTCAACCTTTGCCATCGCGGTGTTGACGTCCTCCGCGTCCTCATCAATGATGATGACGTCCTTGTTTTCTTCTACCAGATGCCTAGCAAGTCTGATTCCTCTGCGACCTGCGCCCAGGATAACAACCTTCATGGCTTATATCGTATAACAAAGGATAATTCAAATCAACAATACTGTAAGTTTTACTATAAGTTGTTATATAATTCCCTCATGATCCGCACTAAGAGAAATGTTGTTTCACTGATTGTCATGTTCATGGTCGCGGTGGCCTTGCCTGCCATCACGGTCACCGCGTTTACAAGCTCCATGACCTCAAGATCCGCGTCAGGATTCCCGGTTGACTATGAGGACTCCTATTTCGAGAAGCCCTCATACGAGTACAACCACAAGCTTGCACAGGCCAGCATGGGGATGGCGCTGTCTGCGTTCAGGCCCCTGTACCAGCAGGATAAGAACAACCCGTCTGAGCATCTTGAGCAGTTTCTCATGGACTGCGGATTCAAGGACCTTCAGAGTGATGACTATGACAAGAACCCGTCACTGTACACTGTGGCATCGATCATAGGAAGCAAGCAGCTGACGGATTCGGACGGCAACCCTTACACACTTGTTGCTGTAGGTGTCTGCGGAGGCGGTTATTCCAACGAGTGGCTTTCAAACTTCACCGTGGGCTCAGGAGTCAGGCACGAGGGCTTTGCGAGTGCCGCCCATCTTGTTGAGAACAGGGTGTTCGGATACATCGGACGGGCTAACATAACAGGCAGGATCAAGATCTGGATCGCAGGTTTCAGCCGCGCAGCCGCTGTCAGCAACATCACTGCCGCGGACCTGGTGGACTGCGGCATGTTCCGTCAGGAGGATATCTACGCCTACACATTCGCCACCCCGAGAACAACCAGGGATCCCATGCCTGGCAGATATGACAACATT
>JAEEGJ010008327.1_pt1 | contig 28698 bp, 24 predicted proteins | sample 8958761 | NCBI WGS metagenome assembly JAEEGJ01 (sample SAMN16246546, study PRJNA631951) | gut metagenome | biome: gut microbiome; feature: rumen; material: RS-attached | host: Bos | place: Iran: Karaj | collected 2018-10
TTCTAATGTTTTTAGGGTTATGCTACTACTTCCTTTACCAGAAGCTCTGTGAACTGCTGGCGGTGACCGTTGAGCTTACGGTAACCTTTTCTTCTTCTCTTCTTGAAGACAATAACCTTGTCACCCTTAACGAGTGCGGTCTTGACCTCACAAACTACCTTTGCACCGTCAATGGTGGGGGCACCTACGGTAACCTGACCATCGTTGTCAGCCAGAAGGATCTTGTCAAACTCTACGCTTGCACCGGCCTCAACATCCTGAATGTGGTGCACGAACAGCTTCATTCCCTGTTCAATCTTGAACTGCTGTCCCTGAATTTCAGCAATAACGTACATTAAATCTTGCTTTTATCCGTTTCTCCGTGGGGTGGCCCGCCCTCTGTGGCAGACACTTCTCAAACCTCTGCGGCACTAATCGGGCGCAAAATTAGTATTTTGTGCTGTCTCCACAAAATAATTTTCTTGTTTTTTGCATTTAATAGAGTGTCTTTATCCCTATTGGTTCAGTCTTCTATGAAGAAAATCTATATAAGATGCCTTGAGTTCCTGCGAAAGGAATGAACTCTGGATTTCTTTTTCAAACTTATGAAGAAGATCCACCTACTTTTTCTTAGTCCGGGGACAGTCCCCAATTGTACTGTTTTTACGTGCACGGGATAGTTATTTATAGATTTCCTGAAATAGGGAAATCATGTTTTCCGCAGTAATGTACGTTTCATTCATCGTAACCCCATAATGCCCTTCATAATAGGACAAATCAGGCTTTTCCACATCATTCTTAATGAAATAAGTTATGCGCAGGTTTTTATCAAGAAGATCTGTTTTGGTATATATCCAATCCGCAACATCCAGGAATATTTCACCGTATTTGTCCAAATACAATTGCTTGTATTTGTTTTTATATCTTATGTGCTTCTTCCTTTCCTTAAATTTATATTTATCAAACAGGAAGGTTACCTGCATATTAACTTGCCCGGAATCGGTTTTAGCGTGATAAGTTATTCGATATGAGCCATTTGACACCCAGACTCCTGTATGAATGTAGGCTACATGCTCCGACACGCCTGAATTATTACCTTCAGAATTGTTATCCTGAGCAGACACATAGACAGCAGCTGCTTGCAAAAGCAGCATTGTAAACAGGAGGATTATATTCTTTCTCCTACGGATTTTCATAACTGCACACGTTAGTTTGCTTGCTATTTATCATAGGTCCAGATGGTTATATCAGAAGGTTTTCTGAATAATATAGGCCAATGATACTACAGCAAAGATTTTCTTCATAATCTATTCTGATTTGCTGCAAAACTATATGTATACGTGATGAGATACAAGGATTTGGCGTTGCAAAACCGTTGCAGTTTTATCTCATATAATACTTATATTCATACTCATAAATAGCCTGCAAGCGCTCGACGGAATCCCGAGGGCCTTTGTGATAGTGTTCTTCTTTTGAAGTCTTTCCCTGCTCATCATACTGATATCTGATGATTTCCCATTCATTATGGTTAAAAATCTTCTCGTAAAGGATGAGCTGGCCTTGTTCATTGAAATGTGATGTCCATGTGGAATACAGTTCTTTGCGTGGCAGCAGATTCTTTTTTCCTTTATTGCTGTATCTTATAACATGGAATGTCCTGACAGTCATCATAGTGTCATCACATGCAAATTGACTTAAGAAATCGTTTTGAATGCGCTTACCCACGTATGCTCCTTCCATACTTTTTTTAAGCATCCCCTTTCTGTCATAAGAAAACGTCATATTCAGTTTTTGGGGATAGACGGGATTATCTGCATCAACATGCTCTGTCTTCTTGGATATCAATCTGGCCCTGCTATCATATGTATATGTGATTACCTTATCCCGTACAAACTCTCCATTTTTGTTATAATTGAAATGTTCCACTATGGAATCTGTTTTGTTCCAGTGCTTTATCGTATGTGACTCCTCCTTACCTTTAATTTCAGTCGTGGTGACATCATAACCTTTATATTCAGTTTTACGCGTTAATTCCGACAAATATTCATAAATATCCCTGCTGACTCTCCAAACATCGCCATTTGGAGTTTTTTCTATAGTGATTTTTTCCTTAAGCCTCTGTGCAGAGTATGAAAGACTATCTACAGGAACAAGATCATCACAACTACCTAAAGGATTATCTTGAGTGGTCATTTCTAACCCTTCAAAATCATCTGTAGTTATTTCTTCTTTAGGGCAAACAGGACGGATGGTAAGGCCAAAGCTCCGATGATTTTCAAGGTTAATCCAAATCTCAAGATTGTACATATCCCAAATAAAGAAAGTATAGCTATTACAAGGCCCGGGATTAAGTGACCCTCTTCTATCGGTCAGGTTCGTTGTGCTGGACCAATAGTAACCATCAGCTGTACCGACTCCGTCCGTACGTTTTTTTGTTGTGGGCAGGAAAATGAAACGGTCTGTATAACCCGGTTTATTGCTTACAATCAGACAACCTTCACATCCGTTCAGTGTGGACCAGATAAAAGTGCAGTTATTTGCCAGTTCCTGGAACTCTCCGGCAGTAGGAATGCGCCATTTTCCGCCCCAATTTACATGTGCAGCATCATCTTCCGGCTCAAGCACCTCACGCATGTCAACAGGCCCCAATTTACTGTCTGAATTGTATTTGGACAGTTTTACATCCCAATAGCCTTCACCCCCGTTGTTGAAACGGTAGTTCTGCCAGGTGTAGTCGGGCTTAGTGGAAACCTCACCCCAAGCGTATTTGCCGCCTGTCTTTTCCGGACTGTCTGCACCTATGTTACAAGTTGCCCATTTGACGCTGAGTCCCAAGTCAACATACCCATGACCATTCTCAACATCAGTATAGTATTGTTCCGGCAACTGAACTATCTGTCTTGAGCCGTTATTGTCAACTTTAAACTCAACACCAGGTATATCAATATTCAACGGATCATGCGGCATTACTTTTGAGGACCTGTACATGTCGATAAAAAAATGTTTGGGCTCAACATAATCTGCAAATGCCATTTCTTCATTTAAAATCAAAACCGAGTCTGCTATTTTTCCAACAAGTACTTCATCAACAAACTCTATTTCCTGTCCTTTAAACTCGGACATATCAATACGCTGAACTTTACCCTGTGCAAACACGGAAGCTGCAGCTGCTTGAAGCAGCAAAGCTGACAATGGGATTAAAAGCTTTCTCATATTCGTTGTTTTTTTGTTGATTTGGTCATTCATTGTCGCTCCTTTCACGCATCATCCAGCTGATTGAAGGCTTGAGGGTGCGGTTCTCCCAATCCATCTCCATGCCGATGAACCCGGCCCAAAGTTCAAGGTTATGAGTCTCTTCCCGGCCGTCGGGATGAATATATACATACAACACATCTGCCTTCTTTATCTCGGAACAGACATTTGTATTATGGGTAACGGTTTTTGGGGTACGGGAAACTTCACCTGTGTATTTATCCTTACAGAACGGGAAGAAAACCGTGAACCATCCGTTATACTTTGCAGGAATAATGCCCGAACCACAAAAGGCCTGTGTCCTTTCTTCAGGAGAATATTCATTTACCATATCCCGCCAAAACTTGCGGTTGATAATACCCTGTGATGCATTCACAAACTCATCAAGCACAGGTTCCAGCTTCTGGCGCCACCAGCCCAGCTCCAGGTCATCAAGCCTTGACAGGCGTGAACGTATGTTTTTCCAGTCATCGGGCATACCCAGAAGCGTGATGTCGGGTATTCCGCATCCCGCACCAACAACCATATATTTAAAATACTTCTTTACACTCTCCATCATGGTAATCTGTGATGAGATGCGTTCCACCATCCCTGTAGTGGAAAAATCACACACCGTAAGGTCTGAGAACCTGGCCTTCATGTTCTTGTCGATAGAATCGCTTAATGCCGGAATTATCCAGTCCCAGGCCTCCTCTTGCTGAAGCAGATCACCGAGCATCTCTATTTTGAGCGTTTTATGCCCCTCAAAATCCACCAGTTTGTCACGCAGGCTCTCAGCGTTCTCATTTATATAGGTGGCTATGCCCTGACTTATTAGCAGCATTATCATATCTGGTGACAGTACTAGTGAGTAATGCTTGTCAAAGGCTGTCAGGAAACCGTCAAAACAGGCATTGAGGTTAAAACAGACCAGATTGGAATCATTGATGCTATGTGTCTTAATGTTGTATTCAGATGCAGGCACTCCAGATTCCCGCAGAATCTTCTCCCAGCACACCAGACCGGAATTCTGTTTCAATTGGGTTTCAGGCGGCACTTTGTCCTCAATATGGAACTTCACTCCGCTTCCGTTAAGGTATTGGATGGTTTTATCGGTTTTAACCTTCTTGGCAAAAACCGCGTTCACGCATAAAAGCGAGATGAGCAATATTACTGTTTTTTTCATATCCTTATCTTTTTTGATTTGTTCTGCCGACAAATGTATTGCCAGTTGCTTCGGCCACCAAACATCAGGCGTTGCAATATCGTTGCAGAAAATTGCAACGTTTTTGCAACGCTTTTTTCTTGGCTATTGTAAATTTGGTAAGTACTTTTGGACATCAAAAACAACAAGAATATGAAATTCAGAACCTTCAGAATCCTTTTGTCACGCAGTTGGAGAAACGTGCTCTACAGTGTGTCATTTTTTGTGTTCTCAATGCTGTCTGTAAACTCCAGAGCCCAGGTGGTATCCGATGCTGCAAGCATAAAAACTCAGCAGTCTAAGGTGGTGGTATCGGGCCCTAAGCCTTTGGCTGGCGATTTGATAACAGGTTGTGTCGCTGGTCCTATGGGCCCAATGATGATGGCGCGTGTTGAGGAAAAGGATTCCAAAGACCGTCTTGTGGCGCATGCAGTCACTGACATAAATGGTCAGTTCAGTTTCAAACTTGTTGATCCTGCAGACCGCCTGGAAGTAATTTATGTTGGGTACCATACGGCAGTAAGTGAGTTTACCGGCAACGCCATGGATGTAAAAATGGCCTTTGACGGGATAACCGAGGTTGACAGTACCCTAGCTGCTATGCTCCCCGTTATCCGTGAAGACAGGTATCAGGGAATGCGCGCTCGGGCATACGGCCCTCAGTATCCTAAAGATGGGAAACGGTTAATTGTATTGGACGGTTGCATAATGGATGTTTCTTCGGTTAACATGCAATGTCTGGATTCACTGATGTTGGGTAAACTGCATGTGGACAAAGAAAACATAGCCAGACTTTTTGGTCTCAAAGAGCATGAAATAAAAAGTGTATCGGTATTGAAAGACGCTGCCGCCACCGCCATTTGGGGGACAAGAGGAGCTAACGGGGTTATTGAAGTAACTACCAAAAAGGGGTGGGCCAAAAGAATGGAAAGTAATAATCCTGATGTTAACAAATATGCCTGGGAGTCAATAAATGATGAAATACTGAAAGAGAATTCAAAAACAGAATTGAATTCATTACCAGGAGATGGTCTGTACATTCCGTCAGATCATGCTACCTACTATTCAATAGAGGATTTCTATAACAACTGGATTCTGAAATGACACATAGCGTCTTTTTTTAATGAATATAGACGCATTTTGAAGGTTGAGCCGTTTATATATTGAAACGTAATTTAAAAAGACTGGAGCATATGAAAAAGACCAACCTACTTATTTGCTCGCTCATAATGGCTGTTGCCTGCCTTAATGCCGGCGCGCAGGACCTGTTTTCACCAATCTCTAAGATAGGTTATGAGAGTTGGAGCAAGGACATAGATAAATATTTCACCAAATATGCCGATGTCAATTTCATCATGCCGTCTGATATGATGATTTCCCCGGACATATTGGAATCATTGGTAATGTATGGGGGTGATTTGACTGTTACTTCACAAGAAGGCAAAAAATATAGTGTAAAGTGCAGCCGGGAATTGTATCGTTCACTGAAACTGCTTGCCAAACATTCGGTCATGACGTCTTCATTCGTCAGCGATTATATGGGATTTGACGGCCAGATGTATTTCATGTTCTATAACTTTGACGGTGCAAGATGCTGGTCACCATACGGAATGTGTCGCGACATAGTATCGGTATTCGAGGAGGTTATGAAAGGTGTCAGGGGCAATGACATTAAGCGCTTGGATAAACAGATTGTTGTGGCGGATTCGTTACGCCATTCAATAAAGAGATTCTATTCTAAAGAAGTCATACCTATAACTGTGTCTGTATCAATACCATGGACACAAGACAACAAACCTGCCGCCATAAAGCATTTAAGCCTTTATTCGTCATTCGGCAGCGAATTGTCCAGTAGCAATCTGGATGTGGTTTTTACATTTGCTGACAAAGACTTCAAGGAAGAATACAGGGAATTGTATCGTGAAAAATACGGGAGAACCATTCAGCAGGTAGCACACTGGATTTATGCCCTGTCAGATTTTGCTGATGATGAGAATTACGTCTCGTTCATTGTCGATAACAATGTGACTGAGCCTCAAGTAAGCAAGGACGGGAAACAATATGAAATCAAGCTCAAAGAGAGTGACCTTACTGTCCAGAAGATGTTGTCATTGATACAACAGGCATTATGAGAAGAAGAGTAAGGACAGATTCGTGTCCATATATAAGTACGGCGTTCGTGAATATAGCCATTCAATCCGCCCCGTCTGCCCATAGAATGCTTGCTTTATCTGGCGTGGCGAGCAAAGGTAGCAATTGACGACAGCAAATTGCAACGTTTTTGCAACGCTTTTTCCTTGTATCAGGGTTAATGGGGGTATATCTTTGTCGCAAAAACAAAAGCTTATGAAGACTACAAGAATCCTTTCTTTTGTGTTGATGCTCTTAATCCAGGCATCGGCAGTAACCGTGTTTGCTCAGAACAAACCTAAGGCTGGTGATATCATTACCGGTATGGTTTCCGATGATGATGGGCCTATGTTGATGGTAAACGTTACGGAGCGTGATTTGTCGGACCGTATTGTAGCTCACGCCATCACCGATGCTGAGGGTCATTTCTCTTTCCGTCTGGTCAACCCTGATGATAGTATTGAAATAACATATGTAGGCTATCCGCATGTCTCGTTGCCTATTGAAAAGACTCATTTTGAAATCAAGATGGAACGGAAGGTAATTGGTACGAAAGAGGTTTATCCACGTGATCGCGGAATGGTGGGAACCAAGACTGACTTTATGGAGAAACTTAAGCAATATGCTCCGGAGAGTTTTGTCTGCGGTTATATCATGCGGAATGCATGGAGCAAAAACCTGTGGGGTATATTCCTTGTAAAGGAAGGCCGCAAGTACAGTCTTGTTTATAAGGAGGCCGACAAGACAGAGACAAGAAGTATAAAGTCTGATTTGGCCATGGACCTGGAAGCATCGGTCAACAAAAAGATTGCCGATATTGAAAAAGCCGTGAGTACTCCAATTATTGTAAATGTATATGATGGACTTGATGAGGTGGATATAATTTATGACGGTGATGTTGCTTTTGCCGTTACTCCCGATAAGGCGGCACATTTCTGGACTTGGGATACTTCCAACGGAGAATACACTGGAATAAAGGATGAAGCTTGGCAGCAGGAGATCCTTATATTCCTAGAAAACAAATAGGAAAGTGGTAGTGAAAGCGTCAAGACTCATTTCTCTCACGGTATTGCTGTTCTTTCAGGCAGCCTCAACCATCGTGTTTGCGCAGGACAAGCCTAAGGCGGGTGATACAATCTCCGGTATCATTCGTGAAGAAGGTGGTCCCATGATGATGGTAAACGTAACGGAGCGTGATTCATCGGACCGTATTGTAGCTCACACCATCACTGATTTGGCGGGTAATTTCTCTTTCCGTCTGGTCAACCCTGATGACAGGATGCAGATAACCTACGTTGGTTATGAAACGGTGAATATTCCTATTGACAAGACCTTCTTTGAAATCAAGATGAAAGAAGAAGAGTTGGTGCAGGATAATTCTGCAACACATGATACCAATCCTCGTGGCCGTGGAATAATCGGAAGCGAATCATACACAATGGAGGAACTTCAAAAGAATGCTCCAAAGGATTACGTTTGCGGGTACGTCATGAAGAATCCATGGGGAACCTATCTATACGGCATATATCTTGTCAAGGAAGGAAAGCAATACAGCATGGTGTATAAGAAGTTTGACTACACAGAGAGCAGAAGCATCAAGTCCCGTCAGGCAAAAAAGCTGATGTCATCCGTTGAAAGCAAGATTGCCTATGTCGGGGTTCCCAATAATACAGCCAATACAGTAAGAAGCAATGGAGTGGTTATTCATGTAGCAACCTTCTATGGTGGCAATACCGCCTACGTTGTTACTCCCGATAATGCTGCTTATTTCTGGACTAATGGTTCTGAGGATATTCCTGATGAAATTTGGCAGGAAGAATACCTTAAGTTCAAGAATAAATAAATGCTTTCTTAAAAACCCGCGAACTCGAGTAATAACAGTCACAAATCTCAGTTATAAATTACGGGTGTCATTCAGCTCTAGAAAACGGTTTCCATTCCAATTCCAGTTATTCCAATTAAAATTTGAGGTACAATAACCCCTTATTAATATTATATAACTAATTAATATATAGATATTTATATATGAAAATTGGGGATGTTGTCATATCCCGAAAATAAACTGGAATAATTGGATTTGGAATGACTGGTAACTTGTTGTTCACCTAAAAGGCTTATATATAACAATATACGATTACAGCACCGACACTACACAAATTGTTCCTAACCTGAAAATGGGACAGAAAACGAGAAAAAACTCTCCTGTAGGCAGTCAGGTGTGATCTACATACCTTTTATGAAATAATTCCAGAAATTGGGACGTATTCCCAATATCATGCCGTTTAGAGAGTGAACAATAAAATGAAAGCGGTATGAAAAGGATCCTTTTAATTTTAGGTTTCGCTGTATTGGGCATGTTTGCTGTTGTATGCTCAGCATCCGGTTTACAGGGCAATCAGCCATTAGAAAATAAGGTATCATCAGTCTATCCTCCAATATTTATTGTAATAAAGAACATGCCATACACAGAGGAGCAACTGCAGAAATATGCTCCCCAAGGTTATGATTGCGGTTATGTGATGAAAGACCCGTATGGTTCATTTCTGTATGGTATATTTCTTGTAAAAAAAGATGGTAAGTACAATCTAGTTTACAAGAATGCCGGCAAGATTATGACCAAGAGCATCCAACAGCAGTTGGCAGATAAACTGGAGACATCAGCTAAGACCATTCTCAAGAATGCATCAGTCCCTTACACTAAAACCGATAATAATGATGATGAAGTTATTTGGGTGGAAATCTATGATGGCAATTATGCTTATGCCCTTATTCCGGATAAGATTGCAGAATGCCAGACAGGTGAGTTTACAGATATTCCTGATAAAATCTGGATGGATGAAGTTGTAAAATTCAAGCAGGCGGAAAACGATCCTAAAGCAAGCAATGATATTTTGATTGAAATAATAGATACTGATGAAAAGGAAAGAAATCCGGGTATTATACAGGGCCAGGATGGAGTATATATTTTAGTTCCAGAAGGACCGGAATATCCCGAGGGCTCTTCTGCTCTGTTTGAGTTTATTAAAAATACTATGATATATCCAGCCGCAGCGGTCAAGGACAGCATTCAAGGAAGAGTCATTGTCCAGTTTATCGTTGAGGAAGACGGTTCCATAACCAATCCTGTGATCGTGAAAAGCTCTGGTCAGAATAGGGAACAAGTGTACTCAAGCATTTTCAATCAACTAGACGCCGAAGCAATCCGAATCATCTCAGTAATGCCCAAATGGAATCCCGGAAAAGTAGAAGGCAAACCCTGTCGCGTCAGATTTAACCTCCCTATCAATTTCCGCCTGAACTAAATTGTCCGCAAGCTCAAATGCAACGATATTGCAACGGCTAATTGATGTTTTGACAATCTATCTATACTTACATTTGTCACAAAAACAAAAGTATATGAAAGCGTCAAAACTCATTTCCCTCATGGTGTTGCTGTTCTTTCAGGCAGCCGCAACCACCGTGTTTGCTCAGGACAAGCCCAAGGCTGCTGATACGATCTCCGGTATCATTAGTGATAAATATGGCCCCGCGATGATGATAAACGTAACGGAGCGTGATTCATTGGACCGTGTTGTAGCTCATTCCCTCACTGATTTTTGGGGTTATTTCTCTTTCCGTCTGGTAAGTCCTGAGAATAGGATACGTATAATTACTGTTGGTTATGAGACCGTAGATATTCCTATTGACACGACCTTCTTTGAGATCAAGATGAAGGAATGGGATTATATGCCTCAAGTAGAAATGAATACAGATTCAGGTTATCCGTATAAAGGTATACCCATACCTATACGAGAGGCGGCTAAATCAGTATCCCACTAAGCAATGATGACAAAAATTTCTATTTAACAGGAGATGCATTTTCCTTATAAATCAGTTTAGATAACAGGAAACCAAATAAGTTGCATTATGAGAAAAATAATACTGTCGCTTGCTTTGACATCAATAATGATGACTCTTTGCATTCCAGCAAGTGCCCAACATGAGTATGTTGATCTGGGGTTGAGCGTCAAATGGGCAACATGTAATGTAGGTGCAGAGACACCTGAATCGTATGGTGATTTATATGCCTGGGGGATGACTGTTACATCTTATGAGACTGGTTATTCTTGGGATAGTTACATCTATTGCAACGGTTCTGATACCAGTATGACCAAGTACTGCAAAAACAGTCATTATGGTTATGAGGGTTTCACTGATGACAAGACAACGCTTGAACCCAAGGATGATGTGGCCCATATCCTATGGGGTGGCAAATGGCGTATTCCAACTGCGGATGAATGGCGGGAGCTGTTGGACAGCTGTACCATGAGCCCAAGAACAAAGAATGGCGTATGGGGTGCTCTTTTTACAAGCAAGGTCCTGGGATATGAGGGTCGCTCCATATTTCTGCCTTTTGCCGGAAGTACATTCCTGTCTAATCCAGGTGGTACCCAAGGTAATTATTGGTCAAGCACGCTTGGCAGATGGTATCCTTGGGATGAATATGATATCTACGTTGATATTGATGATTACGCCTATTATCTGTCAATAGATTTCTGGGGAGGCAAAGGAGTGCTAAATCAAATGCGAATGTGCGGTCTATCTGTCCGTCCCGTCTGTCCGTAACATCACCTTCTATTGCGAGCTATTCCCTGCGTATCATCAACCTTTCTGAAAATGTCATAAGCGCTTGTTTTTAGCATTATTATGAATTTTCCAATTTAACAGGAGACGCATTTTTCGTATAAATCAGTTTAGATATCAGACAACCAAATTAGTAGCGTTATGAGAAAGAGCGTTCTGATATTTGTAATGACATCCTTGCTGTTGTCACTATGCAATACGGCTAGTGCTCAACAACCTAATAGTCCTGTAGATTCACAACTGCCGCCTAATATTTCAGCTATTACCATAAATGAAAATGCATCGGCCGAAGATGTTATCCGCCGCAATCCGGATTTCATGAAGTTTAATGACAACGGTGTCTTGATAATGAACGGCAAGGAAGTACATCAAATAGTTGTAAACGGTAGGGTAATCTATAATGATGATGACACCATAACAGACCCCGCAAGGCTTCTGTCAGAAATTACTCTGAGATCCGGGGCCGCCGCTACCAGTGCTAAATCTGTTGCTACTTTGAAAACCAGAGCAACCTCAGCCAGTGCTAAAACGGTTGCAGATTCCGTGGCACAGATAACTCTGCCAGTCTCACTGCCTGTAGGTGAAACAATAGAATCGTTTTTGCTTAAGCACGATGTGTATAAGGATGAAGAGGGAAATTATTTTTCTCAATTCTTTGGTGAGAAAAAGAAGATGATTGCCAAGGATGTGGAATTCTGGTTGGTATATTGGGCTGTAAAAGATTCTGTCTCCAGAAGTAAGCAACAAGCCAGTTCTCAGGAAGTAAAAGCTGTTACTGCAAGAATGGATGGTAAAGGCTCCCGTCCGTTAACTCCAGAAGAAATGAGAGAATATGGATTGATAGGAATACCAGTCCCTCTGCCTGAAGGAGAAACCGTAGAATCCTATCTGCTTAAGCAACCCGGTGTTCATAAAGATGATGCAGGTAATATCATATATCCTAACGGCAGAAAACAGACGCCAGAAGATATAAAACAGATAGAACGGTTTACACACATATCAATTAAAGATTCCCTATTGAAATATCAGCAGAAATATCAGCAACAGAATAAATAATGACTGCAAAGGTTGGTCCCGTCTGGCGCAGATTCTTTATAATGAGGACGTATTTGGCCAATCCTGCCGTTATATCAGCAGATAAATAATAATGGCATATGAATAAGAAAACCTTTGCTATAGTCACAGCGGCACTTGCAGCCGTGTTGGCGGTATCAGCCGTAATAGTTTTTACGTCCAGAACTCCCCATGGAAACAACGAGTCTTTCATAGATTGTGAAAGCACGGTTTTTACGTCCGATGATATTCAGCCCGAGTTCCCTGGAGGCAGAAAGGCGTATCTGGAGTATATAAGAAGAAATATGAACTATCCTGCTGATGCCCTTAGAAACGGCCTAGAAGGAGGTGTTCTAGTAAAGTTCATTGTAGAAAATGACGGCTCAATCAGTAATGCGGAGATATTAAGAAGTATGACGGAGAGTTTTGACGCCGAGGCGTTAAGGCTTATCTGCCACATGCCCAACTGGACACCAGGAGTATGGAAAGGAAAAACAAGAAGAATGCAGGTTATCAGACTTGTTGACTTCCGAATAGAAGAAAATGACGGTTTGGATATTGAAGCCGATAAAGCGGATGTACAAGAGTCACCCGCAACTACCGCGTTTACTCAGGATAAGCTTAAACCTGGTACTATCATCAGCGGCATAGTATCAGATGCTTCAACTGGTGAACCAATAGGCAATGCATTAATCGTTGAGACTGTTGAGAATGATACGGCTGCCTACTATTATACCCGTACTGACAGAGACGGACGTTTTTCTTATCCGCTTTACGGGACAGGGCACGTGTTGAAGGTGATGGCCAACCGACGTGAGTATAAGAGGGTAAAGATTCCCTTGGAAAACAGGACAACTTATGAAATAAAGTTGGAAAAAGACCCTGACGGTGATGGAGGTGATGGAGTCATGTATTCCATTGGACCATTTGATATACGCGAAGGCTGGGAAAAAAGTCGTTCAGGCTCGAATATCAGCGTTGTAAAACCAGGTTCTCTGAGGGATGACGGCGAAGGTATCCTAATTGAAGAGATAGATTAAATCAGAAATGGCGCTTGTAATCCATCTTCTCAAAAATGCAACGATATTGCAACGCCTAATTGTTGTTTTGACAATATATCTATACTTACATTTGTAGCAAAAATAAAAGTATATGAAAGCGTCAAAACTCATTTCACTCACGGTATTGCTGTTTGTTCAGGCAGTCGTAACCACAGTGTCTGCCCAAAAGGCTGGTGATATAATTACCGGTGTTGTTAACGATGATGAGGGTCCCATGATGATGGTTAATGTAACAGAACGTGATCAGGACGACCGTATAGTTGCACATGCTATTACAGATATGGATGGTGTGTTCGCCTTTAAACTGGTCAACCCCAATGACAGGCTCAATATCACTTACGTAGGTTATGAAACTGTGGATATCCCATTTGACAAACTCCATTTTGATATAAATATGAAAGAAAATAAGGGTAAACTGATTGGCACTAAAGAGGTTTATCCCCGTGACCGCGGAATGGTGGGAACCAATACAGACTATATGGAGAAGCTGAAACAATATGCACCGGAGGGTTTTGTCTGCGGTTATATAATGCGGAATGCATGGAACAAGAACCTATGGGGTATATTCCTTGTAAAGGAAGGAGATAATTATAATCTGGTTTATAAGGAGGCCGATAAGACAGAGACAAGAAACATTAAGTCTGTTCTGGCAAAGGAATTGGAGACATCGGTCAACAAAAAGATAGCCGATATAGAGTACGCCGTAAACAATCCTGTCATTGTAGATGTTTATGAAGGAGGACTTCCTGTGGTGGATATCATTTATGATGGTGATATAGCCTTTGCAATCACTCCCGATAAGGCGGCACATTTCTGGGCTGAAGGTTTCAAGTATTTGGGAATAAATGATGATATCTGGCAGCAGGAAATAGATAAGTTCATGAATAAATGATTGTTTATGAAAACGTCAAGACTCATTTCCCTCACGGTCTTGCTGTTTATTCAGGCAGCCGCAACCACCGTGTTTGCTCAGGACAAGCCTAAGGCGGGTGATACGATATCAGGTATCATTCGTGATAAATATGGCCCCATGATTTGGGTAAACGTATTGGAGCTGGATTCATCGGACAGTGTTGTAGCTCACACAGTCACTGATTTTGGCGGTAATTTCTTTTTCCGTCTGGTCAACCCTGATGACAGGATGCAGATACCCTTTGTTGGTTATGAGACCGTAGATATTCCTATTGACACGACCTTCTTTGAGATCAAGATGAAGGAATGGGATGAACTGCCTCAAGTAGAAATGAATACAGATTCAGGTTACCCGTATAAAGGTATACCCATACCTTTACGTGAGGCAGCTAAATCAGTATCCCACTAAGCAATGATGACAAAAAACTATTTAACACAAGACGTATTTTCCGTATAAATCAGTTTAAATAACAGGAAACCAAATTAGTAGCATTATGAGAAAAATAATTCCGCTATTTGCTTGGGCATCAATAATGATGACTCTTTGTGTTCCCGCAAGTGCTCAACATGAGTTTGTAGACCTTGGGTTGAGTGTAAAATGGGCCACCTGCAATGTAGGTGCTGATCATCCCAATGAATCCGGAGATTATTATGCCTGGGGTGAGACAGAAACCAAGGATTATTATTCTTGGGATAATTACAAATGGAGTAATGGTGAATACGGATGGAAAGACTCACGTAATCCAATCCTAACCAAATACTGCACAGACATTGATTGCGGAAAAGATGGATTCACAGACAATAAAATTACCCTTGAACCCAATGATGATGTTGCTCACGTAAAATGGGGCGGTAGCTGGCGTATGCCAACCAATGATGAGATGGCTGAGTTATATAATAACTGTACATGGTCCTTGATTACAATGGGGGATGTCCAGGGTTATTTAGTGAGAAGTAAAATGTCCGGCTATACTGACCGCACAATATTTCTCCCGGCGGCCGGTTGTTATACCGATGTGGTGAATATGCGTAATGAGCCGTATGGTTACTATTGGACTAGTACACTTTGCAAGGATAGTCCCTTCCGTTCTTATCAATTGTATTATCATCAAAATGTTGTTGAATCCGAAACATTCCTGAATCGCTCTACGGGTCGTTCCGTCCGTCCCGTCTGCAAATAAATTATTGTCGTCATCATTATAAATAAATATATTTGTGGTGATGAAGCGTATAGTTCTTGCCGCAGCTTTAGTTGTGTGTTGCACGGTATTGTTTGCAGACAGTATCCCTGATGCATCGCGCCATATCGGTCAGGAACTCATCCGCTTCAGCCAGGACATCAGTAAGTTCAACTCTATCTATCCGCAGGAGAAAGTCTATCTCCAGTTTGACAACACCTCGTACTATTCTGGTGAAACAATTTGGTTCAAGGCCTTTGTAGTCAATGCATCGTCATTTGGACAGGCGCAAAGCAAGGTGCTGTATGTGGACCTTATCTCACCCACAGGCGTGCTGCTCAAGCAGCAGAAACTAAAAATTGAGAATGGTCAGGCCGATGGTTCTTTCTCTCTTTTGGACGGCGCTGTGTCACAGGCGCGCATAAAACGTGGTATGATAGGTTATCCCAGCGGTTTTTATGAGGTCCGTGCATATACCAACTATATGCTCAACTTCAGTGAGGAAACAGTATTCTCCCGCGTATTTGCCGTTTATGAGAAACCCCAGCAGGAAGGTGGCTACTACACAGAGAACCCCACCATAAAGCAACACAAGCGGGAATCATGGGAAATCCGCCCTAAGACTGAAAAACCAGGTAAGATCAACTGCTCATTCTACCCGGAGGGCGGACATATCATAATGGGCAAGCCCTGCCGCATAGCCTTCAAGGTAAATGATGATACCGGATTCGGTGTTGATGCCACAGGGGTACTTAAAAACAGTGGCCAGATATTCTCAACGCTCCATGACGGTATGGGCTGTTTTACATTCATACCTCAGGAGAACCGTAACCAGGTTGAAATAACCGTAGGAGATAAATCACATACTTTTGAACTGCCACGTCCGGAAGAAATTGGGTGTGCTCTCACTGTAGTTTCTTGTGGCACGGATAGCATAAAACTTAAAGTTGACTGTACATCAGGTTTGGCAGACAACTGCATCGGCATGACTTTGACCAGTCGGGGTGAACTGTTGGATTTCTGTACGTTTGATGTCAACCAACCTGTAGAGAAAACCATTTCTATGCGCGGTGTACCTGAAGGAGTATGCCGCATACACATATTTGACAGTGCAGGTAATATCTACGCCAGCCGTTCCATCTACCATCACAGCCAGGATTTCAAGACTCCGGTATTAGAGGTAATCCCAGACAAAAAGTTCTACAATCCATTTGAGAAGGTGGCGTTAAGTTTCAGTCTCAAGGATGGGCAAGGCAATCCTTTACAGAACAGTTTCTGTCTCTCCGTGCGTGATGTCCGTGGTCAGGCTAACGCGTGTGCCGATGATTTGCGCACATCACTCTTGCTTTCATCGGACCTGAAAGGACTCATCGAGAATCCATCCTGGTACTTTGAATCAGATGCTCCTGAACGCGACCAGGCTCTTGACCTGCTCATGCTTGTACAAGGTTGGGAACGTTATGACTGGATGACTATGACCGGACAGAAGGACTTTAGCGGGTCACATCATGTTGAAGAGTCATTGGCAATGAACGGTTGGATACTGAACTCATCGGGCAAGAAGACTCTTGCAGGCATCAAGATAAACGCCGTGTTGGCCATGCAGACGCAGGATGAGCGTATCACCAGGAAATACTCCTGCACTACTGATTCATCGGGCTATTTCAGCATAGATATAGAACCGGAATTCTATGGCAGGGCATCTTTTGGAATCCATGCCAAAGCGCGCAAACGCCTGATAGGCCCCGATGCGCGCATCATGTTTGAGCGTTCCATGAAACCGGCCATACGTCCATACCTACAGCAGGAACTTGTATTCAATAGCAGGCTGAGCGTGCCTGTCCAATCCTATGATGTAAAACAGCAGGATATAAATGACCAACTTCCCACTGTCATTAATGTCGATGAAGGTATCTTGTTGCCAGACGTTGACATAAGCGAGAAACGCAAGTACATAGACTACTTTACATTTACTGCCTATGATGTAGGCACGGATGCGGAGGTTGAAATGGACAAGGGTGAATACACCACCGATATGATGGGCTACCTTATTGACAAAGGCTATGCGTTCTTCAATACGCTAAATGAGGGAGTTCTCATTAACGGATACAAACCGTTCTTCTACATCCATGATGCCAACAGCTTCTATTATGCCGGCTCAAATGCCAACCCAGACACCAAGTACCTTAAAAGCATTCTGGTTTACGATGATCTCGTGTCTATGGCCGATATACTTAAGGAATGTACCTTGATGCCCAAGGACATGAGAAATCCCCTAACGTCTCCTTTTATCTCCATCAAGGAATACGCCCCGGAGTTTGACCGTGAAATGAACGAGCGGTATCTGCTTATTGACATCCTTGTAAAGGAGCGTAAAGACCTGGGTAAAAAGGGAGATATCTATAACATAAACAAACGCATCACCACTATAGACGGTTATTCAGTTCCTTACGGTTTCTACTCACCTGAATACCCTGACGGTCCCGTATTGGGCGATGTGGATTACCGCCGCACGCTTTATTGGAACCCCAACGTAGAAACTGATTCAACAGGCACAGCCCAAGTGGAGTTCTACAACAACTCCTACAGCACCAGATTCAATATAAGCGGAGCAGGGATGACTACATCAGGCATTCCTTATATCTTGAATCAGAACTGGTAAATAACAATATGCGTCACTTTCAGTCGCGGTCGGGGTGGAGGCGGATGTCAAGCTTGACGCTCAGGCGCATGGATTTGATGCCGGACTTGGTGAGGTCGGCATATGTGGTGCGATTCCCGCCGCTGTTAAAGTAGAAACAGAGACGCTTGCTCTGCAGGAAACGCTTGGTGACTATGCATGTGGTCTTGGCTTTCTCTCCCAGGCGCTGTCCCCAGGTTGCCAGTCGGCAGTCATATTCAATGGTGGTGCCGTTTGCCTTTTCCATCTGCTCCAGCATCTTGTCCAGTGAGGCTACTACTTCATCCCTGGTGCTGCCCATGTAGAGACAAACCTCATCGTACTGGCCGAATGATGCTGACATGTCATCGCGGATTAATTCTAGAAGTTCCGTGTATCGGCCTACACTCATGTAATAGCCTATGGTTCCGTCATTGTCCTTGTATTGGAAGATAGAGTACTGGTTCTGCTCGTTTTCATCGGCCTCTATTATCTCCATGCGGATACCGGCGGGAATGTCCCTGGCCTGCACGTTCATCAATGCCATCATGATGGTGGCTGCAATCAGAAAAATCTTTTTCATATTTGAATAGTCCTGTATAAATGAGGGGTCTCCAAAATTAGTCAAAGTTGTTTATTGCAGAGAATTTTTGACGCATTATTAAACGACCCCTTTGCGTCAAAACGACCCCTTTGCGTCAAAATGTGCCAATTTATTGGTATGTTTGCAGTTGAAACTTATAAATGGGACTTATGAGAAATTCCGGTTTAATGTCATTCTTTGCGGCAGCATTGATGCTGGGCATGGCTTGCGTATCGTGTGAGAAGGCCGATGTTACTCAACCAGATGACAACGGCAACAATCCCGTATGGGAGGTGGAGGCGTTCCTGCCTTCATATTGTGCCGATAAGACAGTATCAGCCTGGTACTCAGTTTATTCGGAGACCGATTACAAGAAAAAGATTGAGGCGGTTTACTTGTTCTCTGACAGCACGGTTATCGTGACCAAGAGCAAGACTTACAGCCAGGAGGACGGACGCGATCCGTCACGCGAGGTGATGCATGAGGGCACATATCAGGTCCTGGAAGGTGATTTTGACAACGGTGCCTTGCAGTTCCTGTTGCCGGGAGGCGTCTCTTTAAGGGCCAGGATACAGGATGGTGAGTTGACATTGATGGCTGTGACATACGTAAGGCAGGATATTTCCGCGCTTCCGGCTCCGACCCCGATAACTGACGTGTTCAACGGCAAGATTCAGGCTTATCTGCCGGCATTAAATATTGAGATCAACTACGTTGCGTGGTACCAGTATGTTGTACAGGATGAACAGAAAACAAAGATAGAGGCCATATTCCTGGATGCTGACAGCCTGATGCTTTACACCAGGAGCGTGTTCTACGCAAGTGGCCGTGAGCCGGCATACGATCTGCTGACTATCGGCCGATATAAACTTGTTGAGGGCGATTTCAGTACCGGTAAGCTGGACCTTGAATTCAGTGTGATTGAATCTTATGAGGTCACTGTCAATGACGGGCAGATGCCTATCTCGGACAAGACGTTCATCAAGCAGGATATAGCAGACCTTCCTGATGAGATCAGACCAAATTGACGCAAAAAGAAACGACCCCTTTGCGTCCATTATCAAATAAATTGCTATGTTTACAGTCAATTATTGTCTTATTAATTAATGATTATGAAGAAATCTGGACTATTATGGATGCTGGCATCGGTTCTGATGCTTTGCTTTACCTACACTTCATGTGATGAACTTGAGGATCTTCTGGAAGATAAGGAAGAGGAGACTTTATCGGGAGAAGAGGCGTTTTTCCCTAAGGCATTCGCCGGTAAGGAAGTCGCAGCCTGGTATAAATGGACCGATAAGGACAAGGACAAGACCAAGACTGAGGCAGTTTACCTCTTTAAGGACAACACTTTTGTGGTTACCAAGAACAAGGTTCATACCGATGGCCGATACGAACGTGATATAGAGGCTACAGGTACTTATGAGTTGACCGAGGGCGACTATAAGAATGGTAAGGCCAGGGTTATTGTCATGGCAGATAACGGTGAAGCACAAGGTGTGATGAATGTTGTGATTGAAGACGGTCACCTGACTACAGATCAGGGAGAGGAGGTCTTTATCATGCAGGATAACGCCAAGGTTCCCAAGGCATCCGATCCTGCAAGTGGCAATATTAACCAAGGTGGCGATAATAACCAAGGCGGCAATAACAACCAGGGTGACAACGGCGATGTTAACGGCGACAATGCTTTCTTCCCCAAGGCATACGCCGGCAAGAGCATAGAGGCATGGTTTGCATATTCCGGATCTGAATCAGGTGATGGTTTTGAGATGAAATATGTTGCTGCAATCTATTTCTTTGTTGACGGTTCTTTTGTTGGTACCAGCAACGTGGCGGTATCAGGTCCTACAGGTCAGAGTTTTGAACGTACAGTAGGAGCAGAAGGTTCTTATCGTATAGTAGAGGGTAACTTTAATACAGGTAAGGTAGCCATTACGTATGATAAGGACAAAACCGTCATCCTGGAAATTGAGAACGGTCAGTTGAAGGCCATAGATACTGAAGATGGTAGTGTGACCATTTACATCAAGCAGGATAATACAAAGGTACCTGGGCCAAGCGATCCCACCAATAACGGCAACCAGGGTGGCCAAGGTGGCGACCAGGGTGATAGTGACGTGCCTGCATTCTTCCCGACTTCATATGCCGGAAAGCCTGTTATCGCCTGGTACTCATTTGTTACATCGAATCCCGTAGAAACAATTGTTGAGGCTGTGTTCCTGTTCACTGACAACACTCTGATTGTTACCGAACGCAAGATACACTCACAGGATAACATGTCCGAAGAGCGTCATGTTTGGTTGCGTGGTTCATACACTATTACAAGCGACGTTGACTACGATAACTTTACGGCAGATGTTATTACTGATGAGCAAAGAAAGATGAATATAACTGCCGCTGATGGGTATCTTGTGTTGGAATACAACAGCGATATGACTTTCAAGAGGCGCCAACTAAAGGATATTCCGGATCCTCTTGATTCAACAGACGGTTACCAGGGCGACGACAATGGCGACGACAATGGCGGTGAAGGCCAGTCCGATGCCAGCCTTGTTGCATGGTATACCAGTACGCAGACATATAACAACAGAGAATATACTATTGCAATAGTTTTGCTTGATGACGGTACCGTTGCATTTACCAGCACCCCTGCTGCTGATGGCTCAGGCGCAATGGTAATGACATCAATTATGGGTGTGGGCACTTATAAGATTGTTGAGGGAGACCTCACCAATGGAACTATACGGATTGTCATGTATGGTGAGCCTCAGGACTTTACAGCTTCCAATGGCGTTGTTACCGTAAAGGAGGATGGCCAGGAAATGACATATTACCAGCAGGATAATGCCAAATACGATGGTCCGACCAACTTCAGCGATTACAATGGTGATGATAATGGTGATGATAATGGAGATGACGACGGTGATGATGACGGTGATGACAATGGCGGTCAGGGTGGATTCCAGGCTGATTTCCAGCCTTACCTTCCGGCCCGGTATGCAGATAAGACCATTGACGCATGGTACTACAATGGTTACGCAAGCGAACAGGGCGATACTCTGGTATTGGAGTCTGTATTCCTGTTTGCAGACCACTCTTTGATAGTAACCAAGAGCATGTACGATCCTATGGGCGGCCGCGATCCTGAGTATAAGATTATTTCCACTGGCAGATTTGAACTGAAAGAGGGAGATTACATTACAGGAAAGGCTTCGGTTACACTTAGCGATGGCACAACCTTCATAGTAGAGATTGAAGCAGGTAATATGTATGCTATGGACCAAGTGTACTATTACCAAAATAAAGAAGATGCTCCGACTCCTATAAAATAATCGTACCTTTGCGCCATGAAAGTGTGCGTAGGGTTATCGGGAGGCGTTGACTCCAGCGTAGCGGCCCTGTTGCTCAAGCAGCAGGGCTGTGACGTTTTTGCCATGTTCATGCAGAACTGGCATGACACCGAGGGCACGCTGCACGGAGACTGCGAGTGGGAGGAGGACCGCATGGTGGCCGAGATGGTGGCCAAGAAGATTGGCATACCGTTCCATTTTGTGGACCTGAGCGATGAGTACCGCCGCCGCGTGGTGGACTATATGTTCTCTGAATACGAGCAGGGTAGGACCCCAAATCCCGATGTGCTGTGCAACCGCGAGATTAAGTTCGATGCGTTCCTGGATGCCGCACTTAAGCTTGGTGCCGATATGGTGGCCACCGGGCACTACTGCCGCAAGGAGGAGTTCAAGGCCGATGACGGCAGCACCACGTACCGCATATTTGAGGGGACGGATCCGGGCAAGGACCAGAGCTATTTCCTGTGTCAGCTTAATCAGGAGCAGCTCTCAAGGGCAATGTTCCCCATTGGACATCTGCTCAAGAAGGAGGTTCGTCAGATAGCCGCTGAGGCCGGTCTGCCATCGGCCACAAAGAAGGACTCGCAGGGGATATGTTTTGTGGGCAAGGTGGATCTGCCGGAGTTCCTCAAGCAGAAACTCAAGAGCGTGGAGGGCAATATAGTGGAGGTTTATCCCGATTTCTATACAAATAATCCGCATTATAAGTTCCAGCAGGAGACGCTTTCAAGCCTCACGGCCGATGGTTCTGCCGCAAATATGGTGACGGGTTATATCAGCGAGGATAAATGCACCGATTCTTTGAACTCCAATAATTACGATCCCGATAAGATTGTCGGGCTCTCTGACGATGTTCTGGAGCGTCTGGCTACACCATACCGTTACGATTCAATCAAATTCATAACCGAGACTTACAGGTCTGGTCATAAGCACGTTAAGAAAACACGTTTCAAGGCCAATCCTTGGGGCAAGATTATCGGCACTCATGATGGCGCGCAGTTCTTTACCATCGGCCAGCGTCACGGTCTGAATGTGGGCGGGCACGATGATTCGCTGTTTGTGATTGCCACTGATATTGAGAGCAATACGGTTTATGCGGGTGAGGGACATACCCATCCGGGACTTTCACGCAGCTGTCTGGGCATCGGCTCTAACGAAATACATTGGATTCGTCCTGACTTGAAAATGCAGGAAGGCGAGGTGCGTCGTTACCGCGTACGCATACGTTACCGTCAGCCTCTGCAGAACGCGTGGCTCATAAAGCGTGCACAGGCCATCTATATCCTATTTGATGAGCCTCAGCGCGGTATTACCTCCGGCCAGTTTGCGGTGTGGTATGCTCCCGACGACGAGATGCTTGGATCAGGCGTGATAAAGTGACGCAAAGGGGTCGTTTCGTTTTGCGTCACTTTGCATCGAAAATAGTGTTAATGATGTGACGAAGAGCGGGGGAAATTTGTAACTTTGCGGCCTGAAATTCAGATAAAAAGGATTATTTGTTTGATTATTAAGATATGAGTAGTACCAAAAGGAAGCCGAACTATATATTCTCCGTTAGCTGGGAGGTCTGCAATAAGATTGGAGGCATATACACTGTGCTTTCAACCCAGGCAAAGACGCTCAAGGAGGAAAGTGGCGCTACACTCATTTATGTGGGCCCCGATGTATGGGAGGGCAAACACAATCCCCTGTTTGTTGAAGATAAATCCCTGTATTCCATCTGGAAGGACTATGCACGCGATACTGACGGCCTTAAGGTCAGGGTAGGTTATTGGGATATTCCCGGACGTCCCATAGTGTTTCTGGTGGATTTCATGACTATGTTCCCGCTTAAGAACTCCATCTACAGCCGTGCCTGGGAGCTCTTCAAGGTGGATTCAATGCACGCTTACGGCGATTATGACGAGGCATCCATGTTCTCATATGCCGCAGCAATGGCCGTTAAGAGTTTCTATAACTTCAACATAAGCGCCAATGACACTGTGGTTTACCACGCACACGAGTGGATGACCGGTCTGGGTGCGCTGTTCCTGAAATACTTTATTCCTCAGATATCGACCGTATTCACAACTCACGCCACGTCCATCGGCCGTTCCATTTGCGGCAACGGCAAGGCGCTGTATGAGTTCTTTGACGGTTACAACGGTGACCAGATGGCGCAGGAACTCAACATGGAGTCCAAGCACTCCATTGAGAAGCAGACCGCGCATCAGGTGGATTGCTTCACCACGGTGAGTGACATTACCGCCCGTGAGTGCACACAGTTGCTTGACAAGACCCCGGACGTTGTTACCGTGAACGGTTTTGAGGACGGATTCCTGCCTGCTGCCGATAAGTTTGAGAGCACCCGCAAGGAGGCACGCCGTTGCATCCTCAACGTGGCCAACAGACTGTTCGGAACGGAGTGGGGCGATGAGACCGTAATCCTGGCCACCGGCGGCCGATACGAGTTCCGCAACAAGGGCATAGATATGTTCCTGGAGTCAATGCGACGCCTGCGTTACAACATAAAGGTGGCCGATGCCCATATCCTGGCGCTGGTTAACGTGCCGGCTTGGGTGATGGAACCCCGTCGCGATTTGCAGGACCGCATTAACGGTACCGATACTGCCAAGACACCGCTGCAGATGCCGCTTACCACACACTGGCTGCACAATATGGGCGAGGACCGCGTTATCACTACGCTGCAGAGCATGGGATTCCGCAACGCCCCTGAGGATAATGTTAAAGTGCTGTTTGTTCCGTGCTATCTGGACGGAAACGACGGAATCTTTAACAAGAAATACTACGACCTGCTTATCGGCCAGGATCTGGCTGTGTTCCCGTCCTATTATGAGCCGTGGGGTTACACTCCGCTTGAGAGTGCCGCATTCAAGGTTCCTACGGTGACATCGGACCTGGCGGGATTCGGTTTGTGGGTCAACACCCTGCTGGGACATGAGGCCCAACTGGAGGATGGTGTAAGGGTTGTGCATCGTACCGATAGCAACTGGGATGAGGCATCGGACGATGTAAGCCTTCAGGTGGAGAAGTGGGTTGGCAAGAGCGCCGCCGAGCGTGAGGATATCCGCAAGAAAGCGGGTAAGATTGCACAGAAAGCACTCTGGAAGCATTTTGTCAAGTACTATCTGGAGGCTTACAACTTTGCCGTAGAGAAAACGTGGAATAAGATTTACGATAACAATTGACCAAAAACACAATATGAAGATTAAAGCAAGCAATTCAAACCAGCCTTCGTGGCGTGATTTCTATGTGAAATCAAGCGTGCCTGAGGCATTGCAGAAACTTGACGAGTTGGCTCACAACATCTGGTGGGTATGGAACGAGGACGCTAAGGCCCTGTTCAAGGAGATTGACCCGGAGTTGTGGACTAAGGTTCGTCACAATCCTATCATGATGCTCCAGAGTCTGGGTTATGACAAGCTGGAGACACTATCCAAGGACCAGTTGTTCCTTGACAAGATGAATGCCATTTATGACAAATTCCGCAAATATATAGACGTAAAGCCCGATGCCAAGCGTCCGTCGGTTGCCTACTTCTGCATGGAGTACGGTCTGACACACGTTCTCAAGATCTATTCAGGCGGTCTGGGCGTGCTGGCAGGTGACTACATGAAGGAGGCCAGCGACAGTAACGTGGATATGTGCGGCGTGGGCTTCCTGTACCGTCACGGTTACTTTACACAGTCGCTGTCCATGGACGGTCAGCAGATTGCCAACTATGAGGCACAGGATTTCAACACTCTGCCTCTGGAGCGCGTCTTTGACAAGAACGGACAGCCTCTGACTGTGGCTGTACCTTATATCAACTATACCGTTTATGCCGCTATCTGGAGGGTTAACGTAGGCCGTGTGCCTCTGTACCTGATGGATACCGATATAGACATGAACAGCGATTATGACCGTCCCATCACGTCACAGCTTTACGGCGGTGACTGGGAGAACCGTCTCAAACAGGAGATCCTGCTGGGTATAGGCGGTATGCTTACCCTTGAGGCTCTGGGCATAAAGAAGGATATCTACCACTGCAACGAGGGACACGCAGCCCTTTGCAACCTGTACCGTCTGACTCAGTACGTAAAGCAGGGCCTTACCTTCAACCAGGCCATGGAGGTGGTTCGTGCATCGTCACTGTACACCGTTCATACTCCGGTTCCCGCAGGTCATGACTACTTTGATGAGGGCCTGTTCGGCAAGTACATGGGCGGATACGCACAGCAGCTGGGCATAAGCTGGGGCGAGCTCATGGATATGGGCCGAACCAATCCCGGCGATCCGGGCGAGCGTTTCTGCATGTCAACATTCGCATGCAACACCTGCCAGGAGGTGAACGGTGTAAGCTGGCTTCACGGTGAGGTGTCCAAGAAGATGTTTGCCGGAATCTGGAAGGGTTATTTCCCCGAGGAGAGTCATGTGGGTTACGTTACCAACGGCGTCCACATGCCTACATGGGCATCAAAGGAGTGGCAGGCTCTCTATGCCAAGTATTTTGACAAGAAGTTCCTGAGTGATCAGTCAAATGAGAAGTTGTGGGAGGATATCTATAAGGTGCCCGATAAGGTTGTATGGGATCTGCACAACGACCTTAAGAAGCAGCTCATTGAGTACATCCGTCAGCAGTTCAAGGACAGCTGGCTCAAGAACCAGGGCGATCCTTCACGCATCATGTCGCTGATGCAGAAGATCAACCCCAATGCGCTGACAATAGGATTCGGCCGCCGCTTTGCCACATACAAGCGCGCACATCTGCTCTTTACCGATCTGGACCGTCTGGCCAAGATCGTGAACAACCCTGACTATCCGGTACAGTTCTTCTTTACCGGTAAGGCTCACCCGCACGACGGTGCAGGTCAGGGACTTATCAAGCAGATCATAGACATCAGCCGCCGTCCGGAGTTTCTGGGCAAGATCATATTCCTGGAGAACTACGATATGCATCTGGCACGCCGTCTTGTATCGGGCGTTGATATCTGGCTCAATACCCCGACACGTCCTCTGGAGGCATCGGGCACATCGGGCGAGAAGGCTCTTATGAACGGTGTGGTCAATTTCTCAGTGCTTGACGGATGGTGGTATGAAGGCTATCGTGAGCGTGCTGGATGGGCATTGACTTCACACCGCACCTATACTGACCAGTCTATGCAGGACAAACTCGATGCTGCAACCATCTATTCGATGCTTGAGAACGAGATTATTCCTCTCTATTTTGCTAAGAACAGCAAGGGATATTCTCCAGAGTGGATTCAGTATATCAAGAACTCTATCTCGCAGATTGCGCCTAACTACACCATGTCGCGCATGATGAAGGATTACATTGAGCGTTTCTATAGTCCTGAGGCTGCTCGCAGCAAGAAACTGCGTGCTAACGACTATGCTCTTGTGCGTGAGATTGTGGCATGGAAAGAGCATGTGGCTGAGAAGTGGGACAATGTGTCAGTTGAGGATATGCAGCTTAGCGAGAGCTTCTACGATATCTCTATCAATGATGGTAAGGTTGAGGCTACAGTGAAACTCAACACCGCTGGCTTAGGTCGTAGCGTAAATCTTGAACTCGTTGTTTATCACGATGTTGATGGCGAGACCAAGTTCCATAGCACACTGCCTATGAAGGTGGTTGATGAAGACGGAGACATCCTAACCTATAAGCTTAACGACCGCATTAAGGATACTGGCATCTTCCGCCTTTCGTTCCGTGCATTCCCATGGAACAAGAACCTTCCACACCGCCAAGACTTCGCCTTTGTGAAGTGGTTCTAAAAGATGTTTAGGTTATTATATAAAAATGCTCCTCAAAAGGGAGCATTTTTTTGTTGGGTTCACTAATTGTTAGATATTAAATTATGCCATTCATCATGGCGTAGAATGTTAGTCCTGAGATGCTTTTTATTCCGAGTTTAGCGGTTAAGTTTTTTCGGTGGGAAAGCACCGTGTTGATGCTGATGTTGAGTTCTTGAGCTATCTCTTTGTTGATTCTTCCAGAGGCGATAAGCCTGAGCACTTCTATCTCGCGTTGAGATAGTGTGTTGGTGGTGATTTGTTCTTCCTCGTGGCCACCAGTGAGGAATGTGCTTATTGTGTTGATGATGTCACTTTCGCTGTCGTTGATGCAGAGCGTCGGGAAGTCGTCATTTGAAGTATGGTTGTCAGTGAGCAGTACGGTCTTTGACTTGCGAGGAAGGAAGAAACCGAGATTTGCGACAAGTATATCCAAATCAACAAAGAACAAGTGTGGCTCTTTGGTTGTGCTAAAGGAACCGAAATAATGCTCGTCAGCAATGAAAGCACTAACACCAAAAGCAGTGTCAAATATGCTCCTCAGCCCGATGGCACGGAGAGTGTCGAACGTCAATATGATTACTTTGAAGTCGCTCATCATTTGTCGCTAAGTGCTTGTGAAATAGGCGTTAGGATGCGGTTGCGGATGCGGTTATTCTGCTTGATATCCTTCTTAAGTGAGAATATTGCGGTGATGACTGCATAACCGAGGTTGTGATCGTAGTCGCCCTTTAGGTGCATGACGAGCATGTTGATGAGGTCGTCGATTTTCTCCTCGATTGGGTCGTTGTAGTCTTCACTGTCCTTCACGGGATTAGGCATTTTGCCTATAGCTTTCATCTCGTTGAGAGTAATACCAGGGAACCAATGATTGCGGTCGTCATCAGTGCGTTGCAATAGTTCAGTCTTCAATTCATCAAAGCACTGACGCATAAGCACTAGGTTGCTGTTTGGAGA
>JAEEGJ010008329.1_pt1 | contig 28693 bp, 25 predicted proteins | sample 8958761 | NCBI WGS metagenome assembly JAEEGJ01 (sample SAMN16246546, study PRJNA631951) | gut metagenome | biome: gut microbiome; feature: rumen; material: RS-attached | host: Bos | place: Iran: Karaj | collected 2018-10
GCTATGTTCAGGATAAACAGAACAGCGAACATCAGATAATAATCAAGGAAGACGGTGAAGATATCCTGATCGACATCAATGACATTATCTATATGGAGTCGATGGATAAAAACGTAAGGATAGTGACTTCCAAAGAAGAGCATTTCACGAGATATAATCTCGGTGACTACGAAGAGCAGCTGAAAAACTTCGGTTTCTTCAGGATCCACAGAGGATATCTTATCTCTCTGTCCAAAGTTCGAAAACTGGTCAGGAATGATGTCGTCATGGACGGAGACATTACCCTGCCCGTCAGCCGTTCCAACGTAAAAGCTCTTAAAGATGCATTCTATGCATATGTGGAAGGGTCTGCTTTCTGATATGTCCGAAGAAGTATTATCTCAAGTCTTAGACATTGCGACTTCGGTAATGAATGCCATGCAGTTCGTTATCTCTTTGTGGCTGGTAATTGTTGTTGCCGGATGTTTTCTGGGGCGAAATGTTATCTTTACACGCAAGCAGGTATTTGCTTCGTTCGGGACACTGATAATACAGCTATCAGCCGGTGTGATTCTCAATGTTTTCTTTGCTGATGCGGATACAGAGTTCATCATATCTCTGAATTACGCACTTACCATTTTAGTGTATATATTTTCATTCGTGTTTTTCCTGTTCACATTCAAAGAGAAACGGGTAAAACACGCAATAGAATCATTCATTTGGTTTTTCCTTTTAACGGGATATCTGTCAACATTCTCCCAGATGACCGTTATGTATCTGGTCGGCGGAACAGATGAAGTTGCATTGTCAATATTCTATTACGACTGGGGAACCGGACCATTGTGGTTCGCACTCTCTGCAATAGGATTTATTGTAACGCTGGCTCTTTTTCTGATTACATATTTCGGATTTTTCAGACCAAAGAGATATTACATCATAAGCATCCCGTCCAGGATATTGTTCATAGTATGGATCGTCGCATTTCTGATTGGTCCAATGATGCCGGCAATACTTCCGTCTGAAGAATTCACCATCGAGCAAAGATACCATATCATGAGCATAATGTTCGGTATCGGCATCATTATCCTGGGTCTGGCTGCTCCCATATTTGTAATCGTCTCATCTGCCGAGAGATCACATCTCGAGAAGAGCAAAACACAGGAAGCCTATCTCGCAGCCGAGCTCGCTTATATCGACCAGTACAAGAAAAAGCAGACAGAGACCAGAGCCTTCCGCCACGATATCAACAACCAGCTCTCCATTACGCAGATGCTGCTCGAAGAAGGTCATACACAGGAAGCGAAGGATCACATCCGTGATATGCTCGGCAGCATCAGTTCCCTGTCACCGCAGTATGTCACCGGTGATGACATGCTCGACATCATCATCTCCATGAAGGCAGATAAGATGAAAGAAAAGAATATCCGTTTCACACTTGACGGTGTCGTTGACGGCGGACTGAATCTTAAACCCATGGATAAGTGCAGCATTTTCGCCAATGTATTGGATAACGCCATCGAGGCCGCATCTGCCTGCGAGGATCCTTTTATCTCGTTCAACATTAAAAAGGCAGACAGATTCTTTGTGATCAAGGTCATTAATTCAGCGTCTTCAAAGATCGATACGGAGAAGCTCCTGTCTTCCACCGGTTACACATCAAAAAGAGACAAAGATCATCACGGCTTCGGCCTGATGAACGTAAGACGTGCAGTCGAAAATAACAACGGCATGCTGAAGGCTGAATCAGCAGATAAGTCTTTCATGCTGACGATAATGCTTCCGAGAGAACTTCCGGACTGATATCCAACCGCTATATCAGATATTCTCTGAAATATCTTTTGTACACACGCTGACAACGCTGTTAAATCCCGGATGTTCTTTATGCCTGTTCATAAAGTCTATGATCCTCATGCATCCCAGTATCAGCGATTTCTTTTCGATCTGCGCTGCCTTTTGCTTATCTCCGGCGGTATACAGTTCCAGTGTCTTATCCCATATCTTTCGCGCAGTTCTGCAATCTAATCCGAGTATCTCTGCAGCCTTGCTGTCTATTCCCGGAAACTCAACATACGAATTATAGATCGAAGATAACTCGAATAACGGATCGCCGGCACACAGAGTATCCATATCGATAAGCATCAGCTCGTCACCGCACACCAGGATATTTCCTATGTGATAATCAGCATGAAGAAGAGTGTGACTATCCGGCAGTGATTCCACTACCGGAACGAGCCTGTCGCATACCTCGGAATTCAAGTATTCTCTGCAAGTTGCGATCCATCCCAAAGCCTGCTGCTTCATATCCGGAAGCTCGCCCGGCATCACCTCAACAGAATGGATCTGCTCCATGAGATCAACGTACTTCCTTATAAAGATATCGAAGTTGGCATCTGACTCTTTAATGTATTCGGAAACAGAACGCGCGTTGATCAGTTCGTAGACTATTCCGTCCCTGTCGCCTGCCTTCACGATATCAAAAGAAATAGCCGTAGGCAGTCCCTTAACAAAAGCCCATTTCGAGAGTTTCTTCTCGCGCTCGATAGATTCCATGGTAACAAACGGACGGTATGCCTTTACGACGGTCTCATCGTCCAGACGGTAAACATCCGCATGCATACCGGCACCCATCAAGGGCGCGCCTTCAATACTGATCTGTCTTGGCTGCCTGGTCATATATTAATTATCGCAGACAAAAGTGCTTCAATCAAACAGATTTACCGACAGGAAAAACCTGTTTGTCAGTTTAACAATGTTACATTCCCTTGAATAGGGCGGTTTTATATCCCAGTACTTTTTCAGTACCTAAAACCACCAATTTAGGTACCAGAAAAGCACTGACTTCAACTCCCGAAAACTACTCTCCCCCGAACCTGATTCCCGAAATATATCGTTCCGCTTCAACACCGCTCACTTCCGCATCACCATCAAAGAGATTAAGGCCGCCCCTCTTACACGTTTTCATTATTCCCTTTGCAACAACCTGAATTATATGAGGCGCGCAGATCCTGCAATCAAAAAGATCAGGAATATCAGCACGCGCGGGAAGATCTGCCGTCTCATCAGCCTCGCTCTTAACCTTCTGCAAATAGCGGTGTATTATTCGCGCACAGTTCTTGCGAAGCAGAATATCAGATTCATTACCGAAGTCTTCGCCTGCCGTCCATGAAGTATCTTCAGATAATAGCTTTATGAAGTCACCCGTTGTCATGTCAGGCCCGCTCAACGATAAACGTCATATTACCGCACGGTTCCAGAACGATGAGATTGCCTATCAGATTGCGTGATACGATGGCAGTCTCATCTGTCCATACATTGAGCAGTTTAAGCTTATCGCAATTTCTTAATTCGTCAGGGAACTTATCACCTAATCTGTCTGCAATGAGATCAAGATCGATCATGTTATCTTCTTCTGCGGTTTCTTCAGACAGATTGTATACAGCTATTGCGAGTCTTCCGCCAGATAACGGCTTTGCGAGGACATCAACACGGTTGATATCCCTTATGTATTCCTTTGAGGGATCTTCGCAACTGTATGTCGTGAATACTCTCTTAGCCTGGATGCCAAGAGGATCCTGGTTGATACTGATAAGATGCTTATTCGTGATGAGCTTATAGATGTCATCGCCCTTCTCAACTCTCCTGAGATCTAACCCGAGCATCAGCGGTGAATTCATCATGCACCACATGGACATGTGAGTTGCATTCATTGAAGGCGTGAGACCGTTCATTCCGATCACGAGCATGTCAGGATCGTTCCAGCCTCTTTCGAGCGATGCGAACTCATCCATGATCACACACTTGTTGTACTGCGAAGTGATGCTGTTCGTGTAATCATCAGCCCACTTACCGGCACCGTAATCGCCTTCGGGTGAACCGACAGCAAAGGTAATGTCATTCAATATCCTCCAGCTGTCACCAACCTTATATCCCCAGTCAGAAGGCATGGTCTTGCCCCATTCGCAGATTGAGTAAACGACATCTTTTTCTGGTGCAGCCTTCCTTATCTCTTCCAGCAGAGCAGCATAAGAAGACAATGTATTTTCCTGTCTTCTGTGATTCATGAGACGTATCGTATTTAAACCTTTATGAAGCTTTACAGGAATATCATCTGACCACACAAAATCCGTCGTAGAAGAAGTCTCGGGAAGAAGATCATCGTATGTCAGTTCGCCTGACTTATCCTCTTCACTTCTTATCTGCAGCCACTGTCCGACACCCTCTTCTTTGCCCGTCGCATATTCAACTGAAATAAGGTATGTACCCTCTTCAGGAACCTCTATCTCAAATACGATCTCAGAACTCTGAAGTCCTATCGGAGTGTTATCAGGAGCTGTTCCGTCGAATGTTCCGACAGAGGTTACATATCCGTCCTGAACCTTTGCTCTGGTACCGGTGATAACGCAGTCTTCCGCAGCAACGGTTAAGCCCATATCAGGCATGTCGTCAGTCAAATCTGCAGACGGTTTAATACCAATAGATCTAATGTTCGGAGCATAGGAATATTTGGCATTCGCAGGATCAGCAAAAGTCGCATTATCGAACATGTAGTAACAGTTGTCGACCTTGATGTAGTCGATATCCCATTCGCGGTACGACTCTGCATCTTCCTTCTCGTGGCCGTGTGTTCCTACAGCAGCTCCACCGCAAAGATTTGTACCGATGTCGTTATACATTCCGAACTTAAGACCTTTGCCGTGAACATAATCAGAGATGGACTTAAGACCACTTGGAAATCGCTCTTCATTCTTAACGAGTTTTCCGTCAATTCTCTCCGTACTGTAACAACCGTCATCCAATACGACATACTGATATCCGAGTTTATCAAGACCGAGTTCGATCATCTTATCGACCTGTGCTCTGGTGAGTTCCTCGTTATTGTTGCTGCCAAAAGGATTCCAGCTGTTCCAACCCATTGCGGGAAGTCTCTTCGGGCCTCTGCACAGAAGTGCTTTGCCGTTCGCAAATGAATCGAATCTGTAATCGTTATCGTTAATAACATATGGCTTAAACATTATTTTTCTCCTTTACGGTCTGATGCGTATAACGAATAGAAACAGGCATTTTGATCGCCGTGTTTCTTCATGTCAGGATCATGCTTCATACCTTCAAATTTCATTCTGCACTTGAGCATTACTTTGCCCGAATTCGGATTATCTGGATCATGGCGCGCTTCGATACGGTCAAATCCAGCAACATCAAAAAGATAATCCATAACGGCTTTGAGAGCCTCTGATGTAATTCCCTGATGCCACCACTTTCTTCCCAGGCTGTAGCCGATATGTGCCATTGAAGTTTTTTCATCCTGCCTGACAACAGCAATATCCCCTATGGGTTCATCACCGTTACTTTTAAGAGTGATCGTCCAATGGTAATAGTTGTCTTCCACATAATGCAGCAGCCAGCTCGCAATAACTTCACGGGTTACATCTGCACTTGTATGCGTGGGCCATGTGAGAAACCTGGTCACTTCAGGATCTGATGCCCAGTTCTTAAACATAGCTTCAGCATCATCTGCCGTATATCTCCTGAGAATTAGTCTGTCCGTTTCTATCAGCTGAGTTCCGCAATGTTTCATATCAACTGACCATCAGAAAACGAAACTGAAATATGTGCACATCTCGCCTTCACCGCGGTTAGCCCACATCGAATAAGGTATCAGTCTCAGTTTCGTTGTTTCTTCGTTCGAACCTTCGTAATTCATGTAGAGCGTGCTCTCCATAAAGGCTGAACCTGAAGGCGTTATGCGCTTCGCTTCCACATCGAGTACGACGGTATCAAATCCGAATTCCGTGCTTACGGATTCCTTTATCACGAACGGCTTCGCAACGACAATATTTTTCAGTTCCTTACCGTTATCTTTTTCTTCCGCGCAGTAAACAACAGGCCCTCTCATGAATGCGATCTTATGCGCATTTTCCGAGACTCTCGGATCAGCGAAAACAACTCTCGGCTGCATCTCAAATTCAATACTGATGTGATGCATCATATTATTAAAACCGCTTAAATAGAAATAACCGTTCTCGATTCTTTTTTCGAGATCACCGGATTCAACTTTATACTTATCTCCGGTCCAGCCCGGGATACGGACTGCCAGTTTGAATCCTGTGCCTGCTGCACCGCTTACATCAATGTCAACTTTGCCGTTATTCGGATAACCGGTTCTCACATCAACCGAGACTTCCTTATCGTCAACATTTTTGACCGTGTGCGAACCCATAAAAAAATGCATAAAGAGTGTGTCTTCATTCTCACCATAAGCATACGTGCCTATAGAAGAAACAAGCCTTGCGATATTAGGCGGACAACATGCGCATCCGAACCATTTCTGTCTTACAGGTTTAACATGTGCTTTGCGTTCGTCTTTCGAGCAAGCCTCAGGCAATACTTCCAAAGGATTAACGTAAAAGAAGCTCTTACCGTCCAATGCCATGCCGCTTAATATGCCGTTATAAAGAGCGAGCTCCATAACGTCAGAGTATTCACGTGACATCTTAAGACTGAGCATTCTTCTTGCGAAGAAAACAAGGCCTATGGATGCGCATGTCTCTGCATATGCAGTGTCATTCGGAAGATCGAATGGGAACGAGAAAGCCTCTCCTACATGCGTTCCTCCGATGCCTCCTGTTATATACATCTTCTCATTTACAATGCTGTGCCATAAATTCTCACAGGCATTAAGAAGTTCCTTATCACCCGTGATCCCTGCCATGTCAGCCATACCGCTGTAGAGGTATACAGCTCTTACTGCATGTCCTACAGCCTCTGTCTGCTCTCTGACAGGCATGTGAGCCTGGTGATAGTAATCAGGCTTACCCTTCATTTCAGGGTGCTCCTGCTCAAAGTACAGGGGCGACTGACCGCGCTGGTTTATGAAATATTCCGCGAGATCTTTATAACGTTCTTCACCTGTAGTCTCATAGAGTCTGAACAGAGCCATCTCTGCTATCTCATGTCCGGGATAACCATGGATCTTTCCCTCTTCAGTTCCGAAAACAGATGAAACGTAATCAGCAAATCTCTTCGCTGCGTTTAAGAGCTTATCTTTACCTGTTGCTTCATAGTAAGCAATCGCACCTTCGATCAGGTGTCCCATGCAGTAAAGCTCATGGTGATCACGAAGATCGGTAAAGCTCTTATCCATTCCGTTGATTATGTAATATGTATCGAGATAACCGTTCGGAAGCTGCGCAGCGCAGACGATGTTGATGGCTTTATCCGCTGTCTCCTCCAATACCGGATCAGGATGCGTCGCAAGGCTGTAACCTACCGCTTCGATCCACTTCGAGAAATCGCTGTCCTGAAAGAGAAAACCATAGAACTCATCGTCCTTAGCGTCCTCTACTTTGTCTGGAAAAACAGCAAATCCCCTGTATGTGTATTTCGGCGGTTCATAAGCCTTGCCAAGCGTCTCTCTTTTCTGATTAAGCCTGCCTGCTGCCTCGAAGTTATGCATGCAAAAACTGGGGGTCGCTTCCGGCACCCTGTTGTTTAATATCTCCCACTGATAAGGAATTACTTCCTTGCGGACGAGTTCGGTCTCACGTGACCAGAACGTATCGTTTATCTTAATCTTCTTAATGTCTAACGGACGTATTTTCATATTATTGATTAACGGGCCCATGCCTGGATCAGAGCCATAATGAAAGTAAATATCATCGGCAGCGAGAAGAGTCCAAGGAAAGCAAGAACGATAAGGATTATCTTTGCGACAGATACAGGTCTGTTGCAGTTTCCGCGGTTATTGTGTCCGCTTGCTACTACGTTATAGACCTGGCCCTTATAAACACTTGCAGTAAGCCATGCAGGTACCAGAACATACTTGTATCTGACATTGGTATATTCCGTTGAGTACTGCAGTTTGCGGACACGGTCAGCTCTCTCATTCGTGCGGATGGCATTTTCGAGTTTGGATTTTATTCCAGTGACTTTGCCCATGTCCCACGCTTCGTTAATACCGATCGTATATTTCTCTGCTGAAAAACCTGCCAATGCATCTGGTGTATAAGGCACGAGTTCACTCTCTTCAAATTTTATGACCTGATTGAGCATCTTATCCTGTGAGAACTTTCTGCTTGCGCAGACTGAAAAATTATCTATGTGTTTTTCAATGATGCCGCTTCTGGTGTACCAGTCAGTCCTGACTGAATCTCCCACGTCATGGTCATAACCGAATTCTCCGACATATGTCGTAACCGTATCAGCGTCGAAAACCCAATACGGAACATATAGACCGACAAGGTTGCCGAGAACCTTTCCTTTACGGAATTTCTCAGGAGACCAGATGGCAAACTTATTCCACTTATAGTAATTCTCTGCAACCTGCTCTTTGGTCGTTGAGAAAGGAATGATCGCAGTCGGCGCGATGCCGCAGTTCTCGGCATCTGCAAGAACGATGTTGGATCCGCAGAACGGACATAAACCGGACATCTGGTCAGAGTCATTGAGCAATACGGCACCACAGTTTTTGCAGTTAACAATCTTTCGCGCGATACCCCATTCACTCGGAGCTTTAGCGATGGCCGCATTGAAATCGAACTCACCTACTACAAGACCTTCTTCAGGTCTGTGAAGTCTTCTGATGTTTCCGCAGGAATCACATACGCAGCCATAGCTGGCTACGTCGTATCGCATCGTTGCACCGCAACTGTTACACTTCATCTCTGTATCTCGACTTTCTTATCTGCTGCAGGGCCCTTATCAATATATCTCTCATCGTTGGTTGTATAGGACAAGGCGAAGTTTTCTCTTTCTTCCTTTTTCATTCTGTCGACGCGTCTGTCAAAAACAACGCCGCGGGAATATTGTGAAGCTGAACCGATGCTGTTACCTATATCATTGGATTTGGCCAGAAGATTAGCGAATATCAGACAGGCCAAACCGAAACCGATACCAATGGATAAAATTACAGAAATAAAAGCTATCATAACTTACTCCTGTCTCTTCTTTACGAAGTTGAAAATCGCATTATCCTGTGTGAGGTTAATGCTCTTGATTACCTTCATGATCTTGGAAATACCGAACGAGAACATCGCAATTGCAGCGCATACGATAGCAATCAGTATTTTCCATCTGCTGTCCGATGAAGAACTGCTTCTGGATGTGCTTGTAAATATACTCTCCAAAAGAGGTCTCATAACAATAAAGGCAGTAACTGTCAGTGCAATTCCCGCAACGATAAGAAGCGTATAGAACAGCACTTTGTTCCACGGAACACCGCAAACTATCTTGCCGCTCTGGCCGTTAACAAGGATCGTGTTATGCTGACCTTTATAGTAGTAAGTTACAAACCACGCCGGGAACATCGCATAATTCAGATTGCTATAATCAATAACTGTTGCATGAGTCTGCTTGCAGACCTTCTTGCCACTTGCTCCCTTTACATCAGCTATTGCATATTCATTGAAATACTCACTTGCCCGGGCATTTGCAGCGCTTCTCAGATCACGGTAGGTAATATCCGAGATATTTGAATAGAAGCCCAGGAGATAGTCTTCATCAAACGGTTTCATCGCGTTGAGATTATACGGTTCCAGTCTCGAGCTGCTCTCATCGGATAACATCTTCGATGCATCCAGAGGAAGTCTCTTCATTTCCATTCTTCCCGCTCTGCCGTAGAAAACCGTCTTTGTATGCTTTCCGCTGCTTACCTGTCCCTGAATGACTACGGATGCCTTGTGATCGCAGTCGACGATCCAATAAGGAATATAGATTCCGCGGACATTATCGACCTCGAAATTCTTGATCTCTCTCGGGATGAACATTCCCTTCTTAAAACGCTTGCGCACTTCCGCAACAGCATCATCCTTAGTAAGCTTGAACGGAATGATGAACTGAGGTCTCTTATGTCTTGCGATCCTGCTGAATACTACGTTTGAATTGCCGCAGTAAATGCATTTTGTCGAAGCTTCTGTACCGTTGATGATTATCTCACCGCCGCAGCTGTGGCAGAGATATACATAACAGTCCATCATGTCTTTTGCGTCTTCACCGTAAATATCCTGTGCCGACTCGGCCTTCTTATCCAAAAGATATTCCTTCTCGGATTGCGCAAACTCCTCGGGAGCGAACTCGCTTCCGCAATATTTACATACCAATTTCTGCTTCTCGGGATCGAAAACAAGCTGACCCGCGCAGTTTCTGCACTGTGTGAACATTATCTACTCCTTTATCCATAAACTGAAAGGCTATCCCTTTGCCCTGTCTGATATTATATCAATTCTTTGACAGTGGTAAAATACAGCAAACGAATACTCAGCAGGACATTTTATGCATCACAATTTTCTATTCGATCTCGACCAGACATTACTTAACTTCCACGCTTCAGAACGCAAAGCGCTTGAGATAGTAATAACCGGATACGGATTAAAGTTTAACGAAGAATGCTACGAACATTTCAAGGCATACAACAAGTCTCTCTGGCTGGAACTCGAGAAAGGAACCATCACCAGAAAAGAGCTCTTCACCAATCGTTTTACTGACCTGATCAGGTTCTGCGGCGGAGACCTGTCAGTCATTGATCCGCTCAAGGTCAATGACGAATTCATCTATACCATGTCGATTAACGGCGTCCTTATGGATGGCGCTCTGGACTTCATGAAAAAACTTAACGAAGAGATCGAAGATGCCAGATGCTATGTTGTATCCAACGGCGCCACCATCAATGCCGAAGGAAGAATCAAATCCACTGGTCTTGATAAATATCTGGAGAAGATCTATGTCAGCGAATGGATGGGAGTATCCAAACCCTCTCCCGAATTCTTCGACATCGCGCTCGAAGGAGTTAACGAACCCAAAGAAACCTGCATCGTCATCGGCGATTCACTTACATCGGATATGCTCGGTGCCAAGAATGCCGGAATCGATTCCGTATGGTTCATGCCTGAGGGAGATATTGAATCTTCTATGAGCGCATATAACATCAATTACTGTGCTTCATCTTTCGATGAGCTGTTGGAAGTACTGAAGGATTGGACTAAAGGATAAATCAGCGCATCTTATTCATCTTTGCCATCGAAGCAAGAGTCGGAATCTTCATCGGACAGACATCAACACATGCCAGTGACTTCGAACACCCGGCAGCAAAATGATCGTCAAAAGATAATTTGATCTCCTTTTTATGAATATCGCTTCTGGTCGCGATGAGATAGCAGTCGTTCGCAAAAGCTGCTCCGTAGAAATTCTTGCTGCCGTTATAGTTCGGACATACCTCCAGGCACAGACCGCACTTAAGGCACTTGCCTGCCATATACTGGTGATCGTGCTCTTTGTGATCACTGCCCTTATATTCTTCGATGAATGCATCTTCTTTTAAAAGATTCTCATTTATGATGCTGCGGTCGACCATGAGATCACGGATAACCGGGAACTTCTTCAGAGGTTCAAGCGTTATCGTGTCCCCCTTTATGTCACGGATAAAAGTCTCGCATGCCAATGCAGGGATGCCGTTAATTACCATGGCGCATGCTCCGCACATACCCTGAAGGCACGAGCACTCCCACATTATTCTCGGCACCTCTTTACCTTCTACATCTTTGAGGTCGCCCATATAATTCAGTTCTCCGAGCATTCCGGCTATGGTCTGGTCCGACTTGCGCCCGTATTCAAATTCCTGCCAATAGGATTCGGCATCAGGAGAAGACTTTCGAAGTATCTTAATTCTCATATCTGCCCTCCCTGTCGTATGTCACCGTGAATTTGCCGTCATCGTAAGATATTATCGTCGCTGCCGCCATATCCTTTTCAGTCTCAGGATAATCGCTTCTGAAATGTGCTCCTCTGCTCTCTTTGCGTCCGAGAGCACAGACCAGGGTCGCCTTTGCCAGTACCAGAATTGCCTCCAGCGAATATGTCGTGTAAGGAAGATCCGAATTATCGAAATTGATCTTGTCAGCTATGCTCAGATAGTAGTCGATATCGTCGATTCCCTTCTTCAGTTCATCCTCACATCTCACGATTCCGAGATCGTTATTCATGTTCACGGCAAGCATGTCGCGGATGTACTTAACAGCAAACCTGCTTTCCGATAAATTATGCTTTGTAACAATGTTACATGCCGTATCAAGGTCGTTTTTGAAGGCTTCGTCCGGTACATTTTCCTTAGAGGTACTCTCAGCAATAGCCTTGGCAGCAACACGTCCGCTATAGCATGCTGCAAGGAGCGAATTGCCTCCGAGTCTGTTTGCTCCGTGATAGATTGAAGCGCATTCACCTACAGCAAACAGATCCTTAACATTAGTTTCGTGGTTATTCTTAACGGCAATTCCGCCCATAAAGAAATGAACTGAAGGTTCAACGGGAATGCTCGTTTTTGAGATGTCTATTCCATAGTATTTCTGGCAAAGCTCGTAGATCTCAGGGATCCTGTTCATTATCTTTTCCCTGCCGAGGAAAGTGACATCAAGATAAACCTGCCTGTGCGTATCGTAAATACATCTGGACACGATATCACGCGGCATAAGATTTCCGTTGGGACCATATTTGTCTTCCATGAAATATACACGATTGCCGTCTTCTTCGTAGTAAAGCCTTCCGCCCTCACCTCTGGCAGCTTCCGATATGAGCATTTTCTTATGGACTGTCTGTATCGTTGTCGGATGGTATTGAATGAACTCAAGATTCTTAAGATCAACACCCTGCATGAAAAGTTTTCCTGCAGTATATCCGTCACAGAGCTGGGAACCGGTAGTCATTCCGAACAGGGCATTCTGTCCGCCGGTAGCTACAACAAGAGCATCAGCTCTTATCAGTTCCATCTTGCCGGTCTTCTCGTTATAAACGATCGCGCCATAACATTTGCCGTCTTTTATCAGGGCACTGTAGAAATCACACCTGATAACACTCTTGATAAGGCCCATTCCTTCATATCTTCTGGCTTCCATCGTGAGTGCAGTTACTATCTGCTTGCCGGTAGAAGCGCCGCAGTAACAGGTTCTGTTATGTGACTGACCTCCGAAAGCTCTCCTGGATATCTCGTTATTCTCTCTGGAGAATACGGTTCCGATTTTCTCGAGCCATCTGACGATGCCGGGAGCATTCTCGCAAAGACCTGTTACGGAATTTTTGCCGGCGATATAGACACCGCCCTTCAGAGTGTCATCAATATGAGAGCTAATGGAATCTTCTGATGTTCCGAGTACGGCATTGATACCGCCTGCGGCGAGGACAGACTGGGCACGTTCTGATGTATATGGCGACAGAAGCGTTGCGGTCATGCCGAGCTCGGCGCATGTTATTGCGCAGCTCAGACCGGATATTCCTCTTCCGATTATCAAGACATTCTTCATCACTTACGCTCCCATATATACCCTGTTATATGTTGATACAACAACGATGCTCATTATCATCCACAAAATGGCACTTATCAGAGCTGCAGCATTGCTGATCATCTTTTCTTTCTTTATGTCCTGGAGAATGCCAAGAGTAATAAATGCCTTGGCAAAGGAACATGAGATATGGATAAAGAGCGCTCCAAAAAACGCAACCTGGATTACCTGGAAAACATAATACCAGGCTGTTCCGGCAACATCTCCAATATGCATTGCGGTCTCAACATGAGGGATAAAAAGCACTGCTGCAAATATGCCGAAATCGCGTTGGAACAATGTACTCTTATTCAGGTCACGGTACGTTATCTTTACCGTGTCATTCTTTCCGAAAATGATGATAAGCGAGATGATTACATGCGCTATGAAAAAAAGAGCAAGAATTCCGCCCAATGAAGCTTTTAAGGGGATGTTTACATAAGATACCGCATAAGAAATCGTCTGGTAAAAACTGTGTACCAGGAATAAGACTGTAGTAATAAGTGCTATAACGGCATTCGTTTTTTTGAGTCTCATGTCACCTTACCAAACGTATTATTAAGTCATTGCGAAAGTATCCAGTTCATGTATATTGCTCTGCCGAGAATGAAGGAATTATAATCTCCGTTCTCCATAAGTGATTTATTAACATTACATACCAGTATTCCGAAAACATGATTTCCATAGAACAGCGGGAATGAGATAAAACCCTTATTGTCGTATGGAAGCTCACTTCTTGAATACATCTCCGACAGGAGACAATCCTGCCTGTCTTCAGCTATGTGGAAAAGGTTCTTCTCCTTGATAACACACTTCAGCTTGATAGTATCTGGCATTTTGTCCGTGCCCCCGCCAACACACTCAACCGGATCATCAAACATGAACAGCGCGGCATTATCGAATCCGAATCTGTCAAAGTTATTAATGACATTACCGACTCCGACGTCACCCGGCCTGCCGTAATTGATCGTATTGATCATGAACTCAAAATTCTTGTTGCGCACATCTGTGAAATCCTTATTCTGCAGGACCATGGCGAGGCTCTGTGCCTGGATCGCCTTATCCTTCATGTATGCAATAAGCCTGTTGTTATAAGCGGTCGTGGGGGTTTCCCTGAAGATCTCATTCATGCTGCCCTGAAGTCCGGAAATACTTCTTACGAATTTATTCGCATCCGTGTAGCGCATGGCATTATTAGCAAAGAAAATATCGATAAGTCTGCTGATACGGGCAAACTCTTTTTCATCCATATACTTGTTTCTTAATGCAGCCATCATGCCGGAGATGATCTCATAGAAAAGTCTTCTTAAGTCAATGGCCGTCGGGTCGACTACCTCATTGCTGTATCTGTAGAAGCAGTCATCGAAGAAACCGTAAATATAAGCACTGTCAACGCTTAAGAGATCTCTTGAAGTAATCTTATATGTCTCATACTCTAATGATTCCCTGCCGAAGAGTCTGGTCGGAACAACAACAGAAGATACTTCGTTACCATTGATCATCTCCATCAACAGTTCAAATGCCCGCTGGCCTACGGTAATGCCGGATGCACCGATTGAGGCGAGTGGAGGCATCATCTGACCTGTCATGTCAGCATTATCAAATCCGAATACCATAATGTCTTTGCCGGGGATAAGTCCTTTGTTTCTCCTGACATCATAGAGACCGACAGCAACTGAATCGTTGCAGCAGAATACTGCCTGGGTATCAGGATTTCTCGCAAGCAGACGGGCTGCCTCATCATAGGTATTGATCGACATGTCAGTTTTCTCATACTGGTCTTCGGTATATTCAAGACCGGCATCTATCAGATACTGTGAGAAAACTTTCTTTCGAGCCTGAGCATCAGCATTATCATCTCTGCCGCCGAGCATGCAAAGCTTCGTAAGACCCTTGATCCTTATGAGATAATCAAGAGCTTCCCTGACACCCATCTCGTTATCGTAATTAACTGCGGGCGTATGATCCTTATCTGACGCAATGTAAACCTTCGGAATATCCTTAAAAAGATTTTCGTTTACGCCAATGAGATTCGGAAAAGTAAACAGCAGTCCGTCAAACGGGCATTTGCTGTGCATGCTGTAAATTGTATTGTAGATCTGCTTGAAGCGGTGCATCTTGTCTTCGGGATCATTACAGTTATCCTGTCTGCCCGCAACAATGATAAGGCGCATGTCCTTAATTCCCATAATGGTATGCGCAACGCTGTGAGCTATATCCTTGGCATAGTCAGTAAAAGAATCCTCCAATATGAGGCCTATAGTCTTCATCCTGTTATCACCCGGTTTAACTTTCTGATCCATCTTACGACTCACTTCTGCTCATTACTGTCATCTTTGTTGTCATCCGGAATTTCCGGAGAAGGAACCGAGAACAGATATCCTTGCGAGAAATCAATATCGTACTTCTCAAGTTTGTTCTGGATATCACAATTCTCAACGAATTCACCTACGATCTTGATGTTACGTATCGAAAGGTTTCTCCAGCTGGAGATCAATGCGATCAGGTTCTCACACTCCTGAACATTGCAGCAGTTCTTAACAATGGAACCGTCGATCTTAATGTAGTCATAAGGAATGCTCGCCAGATGAAGCAGGTTGGAATAACCGCTTCCGAAATCATCGATCGAGATAGCTGCTCCGAACTTATGGATCTTCTCAACGAACCTGATAATGAGTTCGTAGTCATCAACGTCCTCATTCTCCAATATCTCAAAAATAAAGTTTGCGGGATATTTAGCCGTTGAGAGGAATCCGAAGATCATGTTCGTAATATCCTCGTTCTTGATATCACGCATTCCAAGATTGATACTTACGGCCTTGTCAGGAGTATCCTTGAATATTTCAAAAACTTTCCTGATCATCGTCTTTGAGAGTTCGTCATACAGGAGGCCAAACGATCTTGCCACATCAAGGAATTTTCCCGGATAGTAGATCTCGCCGTTCTCATCCTCGAGACGGATAAGCGCCTCATAGTGGTGGATCTTCTTTGCACCGTTATCGTAGATTCCCTGGAAATAAGGGATTACCTTATCATTTGCGAGCGCATAGTTAATGACGTTAACCATGTGATATTTCTCGCGGATGCTGTCTTCATCGATCTCCTCACTGCCGCCTTCACAGATGTAGAACTGGATATTCTTGTGAAGCATCTCCATACGGGCGGTATTATAGTCAGTCTCAAGATTTTCCTCGTTGCAGCCGTTGATAACACAGAAGACCGGAACAATGGCGATATACTGTTCAGATGTCTCGAAAAGTTCCTTTTGCAGTTTTCTCATGTCATCGTTAAAATTCTGAAGTGAGATCATGAAAGATGGAGCCGCGATGGCGATCTTCCACTTGTCGATGAGATATACGTGATAGTCTTTGCCGTTGACAAAAGCAGTACATCTGGAGATGAATCTCTTATGTGTAGCATCGATCCTCTGTTCGGAGAATACCATGTGCATCCGCATGGTATCGAGAACATCGATGATACATACCCTGTCATAACCTTTGAGCTTTATATCCATAAGCAGGGCAGCTTCATTGAGAATGCTCTCATTCTCGGTATAAAGGAGCTTAAGCTCGCAGCTGCGGATGAAGCCCTTAAAATTCGATGCCATTGACGGATCGGAATCAATAGTGCTCTCCACTGCCATCAGATAATCAATAAGCTGGTTATTGTCAGCTTCGATCATGTCAGCATTTGAGAAAACATAAGGGTTAAACTTCTGGTAGGATTCGCTCTCGCCTGCCGCAGCCAGGACAAAAGCACAATTGGCGAATATATTCATGCCGTCAATGCAGCCAATCTCGCCCTCGGTAATACAGCCGCTGATATTCGAATTCTCGTAAATGGAGAGTTCCCACAGAACGCTGTTGGGATAGATCCTGAATCTGTCTCTGCACGAATAGGCAAATAACGTTTCTGCCTTCTCAAAGCTCTCGACCATGCCGAATGTGCTGCGGTTATCCGCAATTATCTTCCTGTCATAGATATAGCCCATCTGGAGCTTATCACCGACATCCATATTGTGATTTGTATGCAGACCGTCTTTGCTGTAACCAAACATAAACGGAGCATTATGGTACTTCGGATATACCAGCGGGAACAGAAAAGCCAGCTCGGGCTTTGCCTCGATCGCATCACCGATGCTTTCCCTGTATTTTGTAGCAGCCGGAATCTTATCGATTGCGCGGATAATGTTATCAGTAGCCTCCGTGATCTCCATCTCACCATCGACCACCTGAACACCGGTAACGACAGAACTGACGGAATCAAATCTGTCACCGTCGATACATGCTGCGATGACTGCATTATCGGACCAGCCCTTGTCATCAAATATAAAACCGTGGTGTTCCTGACCTACGCCTGCCAGCGAATTGCCGCCTGCAACGCCGCCAATCATCTGTACTCCGGGAAGCAGCAGATTACTTGCATCCACGAAGCGCTTAACATCACGGTAAGTATCTGTAAAGAAAACGAACATCAGGCTCTTATCGCTCTTTACCAGAGCATTTTTCATATGGCTGCACAGAAGACTTGCCGACAGATCCAGATCATCAGGATCGTCCGGGAATTCAAATCTGACAGATCTCAGATCCGCGCGCAACATCTGGGTAACAGATATCAGGCACTGATCCATGTGAAGCTTGCCTTCATGAATAACAGCCGGTGTGCTCGTTCCGATAATATGCGCGGCAGGAACTATCTTCCTGATAAACGCAGCAAGATCAACCGCTTCTTCCGGTGTGTGGATCGCGGTATGGATCCTGACAAGGATATCACCCCTTGCAGTGTCTATCATAAGCTGCTGAAGAGCATCGGAAAGTCTTGTCTTGGAAATGTACTGCAGGTTCCAGGTAAACATACGCCCTCCCACTCACGCATAAAATGACAATTTTAATTTATATATTATAGCACCAAAAAGCGGGGCAATCTGTCTTAAACCCCGCTAAAAATTTAACATTCAAAGAACAAATATTTAATTTTGCTTTCCGTAACGCACTTTCTCATACTCCTGTCTGAGTGATGAGATATCATTGTCGCCGTTGGCAAGCAGCACATTCTCGATCTGACCCGGTGTTGAGGAATCTGATACGGGCAGTCCCTTCCTGATTGCCCTGCGGGTCTTGTCATAGAACTTCTTCCTGATGCGTCGCTCATAACCTGTACCGAAATCCAGATTCTTCGTGTTGAATTTTGTCTTCTCAGGTCTGATATCCTCAATGTTGTCGATGATCTTGTCATCGTCATCCAGTTCCTTGTTCTTGTTAAGCTTAGGCATTCTGTTTATGATAATACGCAAAGCATTAAAGATCAGGGCAACGAGCACGATGCTGATGATGACAAACAGCACCTTGCCGACAATGTCCATCACCGGATCATCAATAGAGAAATCTTCTGCATAAGCCTCTTCAAATACCTCACGCGGTTCGATCTCATATGTATAATCCCTGTTGGCAAAGAAGACCCTCAACAGGCTCAAAACAGCGACAATTCCACGCCCGATAAACTTCAGGACCGATGTTGCAATTTCATAAGGGAATATCGCGAGAACGCCGAAAGTAACGGTCACGATGCCTATGAGACCTGCTACAGTCTTATAGTTCTGTTTCTTTAATGCAGCTGAAGATTTGGAGATCTTATGGATCGAGTGATAGTACTTCGTGTCAAACAGAGCTATCTGACGCATTATAAGGAACAGGACCGCACCGATCAGAGCGTTAATTATAACCTCCTGTGCAAAATCAGCTTTGCCGGATGCGGCATAAAGAATATAAGCAGCCAGATGCAGGAACGCAGGGAAAACTATCATCTCCTGATCGCCCGCATTGAACGTAGGCTTGGTGCGGTAAATAACCGAGAACAGAGCAAACGCGAAGAGTATCAGTCCCAGATAAAGCATGTTTGCTTTTCCGTCTCCGAACCCGAGCCCCGGAATATCAACGAAAACAAAGAACGCTGCAGCGGAAACCAGGAAGCTCAGGATCACTATCGTGAACAGATTATTGATCCTCGTTCTTCTGATAAGCATCTGAATAACCGGCACTATCAGAAGCGCATATGTAGGAAACATGCCGACAGTGATGATGTTTATGTAAAACTTAACTATGGTCACACAGGACAAAATGGTTATGCCGATAATGAGCGATAACAGCAGTTCAGAAACAACGCCGTCACGTTCCATGACGATCTCCCTGCCGTGGACATCCTTGATGGTGGTCTTGTTGGAAGTAATACCAAAGAAATCAGTCATTTCCGATCACCTCCCACCTGATATAAAAAGGTGCAATATCCGGTTCGGGATTTGCATCAGGAGTGATCTTATAGCTGGGCATGAGCCAGTGTACAGACGGACGGCGTGACTTCGCTTCAGACAAAAGCGGACGGAAACTGCCGTTGAACTGGGGCGAGATGATGAGAATAAAGTCATCACGGTCTGTTGAAGACAGATACTTCTCAATGATCTCCTCGAAAGGTACTACCGGCTTTTTGAGATCGATCCTGGCAAGCATTACCGCACGCTCCTCAAGCGTAGCAGAACCCAGGTCTGTCTCTGATATGGCCGGAGAATCCGTAATTACATCACGTCCGTTTGTATAGATGGATGCAGGAATGCCAAGCTCAGCGATTTCATGAAGATATGAGTACGCCAGGCTGATCGACGCCTCCAAAAGCGATGTTGAACGCTTCTGGTTATAGAAATCAAGATTCACAAACACATGAACCTTCTGTGTACATGTGGAAGCATTCTGGTTGACCATCAGGGTGCCTGTCTTGGCACTGGCCGTCCAGTTGATGCTCTTCATCGGATCGTTTGGGTCGTATTCCCTGATGCCTGCCAATGTAAAAGGATCAGTAAGAAGCGTTCTCCTGCACTGCATGTCACTTAATGTGACCGAAGTCAGAGTACGCATGATATTGGAATCAATGAGTTCAGGAAGAACGACCAGATCGGAGTCGTTCGCGAAATCTCTTGTAAAACGTTCAGTAAGGAACAGATCCGAAGTCGTAATGCCGACTCTCGGGAAAACGTAGTAACCGCGCTTTGTGCACTGAGCCTTGATACGGCGGGTGTGCTTGGAAAATGCCCTCATGGTGAGCATGTCTTCACGGTAGAGGTGGTCTGAAGTGGATGTATTCTCCATGTCATAGAATCTGATCTCACGGGGACACTCGAATTTGAGGATAATGAACGGGAGCGGCAGACGCTTCCTGTTCTCTGCCACCTCAATGAGTTCAACGTCCTCACCGAAATCTGCCACGTTCTTGGAGAAATCAACCTTAAGGTTTAAGTTATCCAGCGCATGCAAACGGTAGTAGATGACCTCTACTGTAAATACAGCAATAAGAACGCAGATAAATACGATCAGTTCCATAATGCGGGTTTATTTCCTGCTGAAGTCCTCTGTCGGACAGGGTACGCTGTTAAGGATCCTGTTGATGATCTCGGCAGCAGAATCACGCTTGGTCAGGAACTTACCGTCACCTGATACAGAGCGCTGTGAACGGATGGTCAGACGGTGTGCCAGGATCGGTACTGCAAGTTCCTTGAAATCATCAGGAATGCAGTTATCTCTGCCGCGGACAAATGCCAATGCCTTTGCTGCAGCAACATAAGCGAGAAGCGCACGGGGGCTTGCGCCGACTGCGATTTCGCTTGATTCTCTTGTAGCTTCAACGATCTGTGTTGCATAGTCGTAGAGAAGGTCAGATACATAAACGGTCTTAACCTGCTCCTGCATTGCCGAGATCTCTTCCCTGGTTGTAACTGCGGTAAGGCTGTTAAGCGGATCGTCAGTTGCAAATCTCTTTAAGATGGCGATGCTCTCCTCGTGCGAAGGATAGTCCATCTTGATCATCATGAGGAAACGGTCGAGCTGTGCTTCAGGAAGCGGGAATGTTCCCTGTGACTCAACCGGGTTCTGTGTTGCGATAACAAGGAACGGCAGATCGAGCTTTCTGGTCTCACCGTCTACTGTTACCTGCTTTTCTTCCATACACTCGAGAAGGCTCGACTGTGTTCTGGCAGTAGCACGGTTGATCTCGTCTGCGAGAAGGATATTTGTAAAGATAGGTCCCTTACGGAATACAAAGTCATTTTCCTTACGGTCAAAGAAGTTGATACCTGTCAGGTCCGAAGGCAGAAGGTCGATGGTAAACTGGACACGTTTGAAATCAAGATCCAGTGACTGTGCCAAAGCTCTTGCCGTCTTGGTCTTTCCTGTACCCGGAACGTCCTCAAGTAAAACGTGGCCTCCGACCAGGAGTGATACGAGCAGAAGTTCGATCTGCTTATCCTTACCTACGATTACCTTGTTGATATTTCCGACAAGTTTCTCAGAAAATGAATTCATATAATGCGTCCTTTCCGACACTAATGCTTTGATAACAAGTGTTCTTTAGCTTTTAAACAAAAAGATTATAGCATGACTGAATACTACATCATTTAGCCTGTGATACGTTTGAATGCGCCTTAAACAAAATGTAAATTCTAGAAAAAGAGACTGTCTCACGGGAGACAGTCTCGATAAATATCTTAATTTCAGTTGCTCTGTGCGGCTTTTTTCTTCTCGCACTCCGGACAATATGTGATCGGTGTCATGGAGAAGATGGACTCCTTCTTGTATCCGCACTTGGAGCAGATAAATACATATTTGGTGAAAACACTGCCCATCGTGGTGCTGACCAGCCATGTTCCGTCGGAATCATCCACTTCTTGCGGTTGTTCAGCTGCTTCAACAGGAGCAGGTGTGGGAACTGGTGCGGGCGTGGGTGCAGGTGTAGGAGCCGGCAAGTGAACGGGAGCAGCGGGCATCTCGGAAACTTCTTCCTCAGCAGGCTTCTCAACCTCAGGCACCGGCTTGACTTCGATAGTATCCTCATCAAACCAGGTTCTGGGCTTGGGTTCTTCAAATGTACACTTTGTAATATAGAAGGGACAGCCGTTGCAATCGTCCCTGTTAACGCACATTCTGTATACGCCCCTCAACAACTGATCTAACTGTTGCTCTTTACTTTCAATACTCATTGGCTTTGCTCCTTTAAGTTATAGAAATCTATATAGCACTGAATAATTAGAATCATTAACACCACAGATATACTAATTATATCAACGTTTGCGGTTCAGAGTTCTCGTTTACCTCGAAAAATTTACGATTTTCAACCCAAATATCAAATAACCGATTCACGGTGATAATCCGTAAGATCACTGCCCAGCCTGTCATATATGGCTTTAACCGCATCACCGGTGCTGAGGGTTCTGAGCTCAGCATCCGTCATTCCGATGAGTTCAAGGAAATGAACCTCCCCGTTAGGAGTGCTGATCGTATTGACGCTGGTATCGGCCATTGTAATAAAGCCGGTGATGTTACTCTTACGATATGCATCCATGCCATCTTTCTGACCGGTGTATATGTATTCGTAAGGATAGAAGATTTCACCCTTGTTAAAAGTCATACGGGCAATCGACTGGAAAATACCGCAGATGTTCTTGAGCTCACCTTCAAGATCTTCGAAGTCATACTTCTTGAGCTTAAGCGTCAGCTCAAAACCATAGCCGCTGAATTCAATATCTTCAGATTCTTTGTCATAAAGCTCGGTAAGACCGAATGACACAAAGTGCCAATAGTCGCCGCCGTCATAAATGCTGATTCCGTCTAAAGGATCATTGCCGCCGAATCTCCATTTGATCAGTGTTCCGTAATGCTTAGGATTAACCTGTCCCGGATACACACGCAGAAACTCAGCCTCTATCGCATCCCAGCCGGATGCATTTACAGCATCAATTTCATTCATAAAAAACCTCTTCAAATCCACAAAGCACTATATTTATTATATAACCGGGCTCCGAATACGAACAGACTGAAATTTTCAGGGCACATGAAAATGCCGCCCATACAGGCGGCACTTTCGCTATGAGTTCTGATTTGAAGGGATATCAGTTACTTGGCCATTGACATTGCTGTAAGCGCTATTCCACCGCCCAGGAGCAATACGCAGGGAATGATCGACAATCCGATCTTCGCACCGAGCTTCATACCCTTCTTCTCTTTTCCTTCTGAAATCTCTGCCTGACGCTTGATAAGGTGTGCGCCAAGTACAAGCATCAAGGGGCACAGGAATGAAATCAGCATAAAGACAGGAAGTGCATCAACTGCTGCACTTGTAGCTTCAGCGGCTGTATAGGACTGTTCAGCCTGCGAAGCAGCTGCATCGCTGATAGCTGACATACCGAATGAGACGAAATTATTAAAGAAGTGGTACATAGCCGGCAGAATGATGTTGTTACGCTTAACCATGAGATAAGCAAGGCATGCACCCATAAGTGAAGTGTTGATCAGTCTTATGGGATCCATGTGAAGGATACCGAACATGATGCCGATAACGAGTACAATAACCCAATCCTTCTTGACTCCACGGAAATTACTGAGTATAGCGCCTCTCATTATCGCCTCTTCACAGATAGGCGGGCAGACTATCGTTGTGATATAGCCTAATATAAGAACGCCGGAAGATACTTCATTAAGGTTTTCTGCTACCTGCGTAAATGCCTGTGGCATGAATTTACCAACAACAACGCCACTGAGAAGGCCCAGAGGGAGTGCGCCCAACCACAAAAGAACAGTTCCGAAGAAATCCCTAACGGTAATCTTATGCAGCGGGAAGACCTCCTTCAGTGGTGTCTTGTTGATAAGGCATGCACCAATCGCTATTCCCAAAAACCCCAATTGACCGATAAACGTCGCAACCGTAGGTGACCAGAACATTGATGTCATGCTGGCAGCAATGAGCCAGACACAAGTAAGAACAAATAATAAAACACCCTTCCAGGGTTTCCATTTTGCCTGATTTGATAATTCCTTAGCCATAAACCATCCTCCATACAATGATATAACCTGGGCGATTTTAGCATTGGATCAACAAAAAGAAGGCTGATTGGAGTGAATGGCGCTTTTTGCGCCGTAAACGGTATATATTGCAAACAGCAAATCATTTATTATAGTATTCAATATATTTTATTCTTTGGGGGAGGAAATCCAGTGCGTATCGCCATCTGTGATGATGAGGAAATATTCAGAATAGAGCTCAAGTCTTGTCTAGACAAACTTCTTATCGATACCGATTACGACATCGACACATTCTCTGACGGAAGGATACTTTTAAGCCGCTTTGAAGAATGTCCGTTTGATCTCGTTTTCCTAGATATAGAAATGCCGGAGGTTGACGGCATCACTCTTGCAAGGAAACTCCGTGCTGCATCCGAGAGCGTCTTTATCGTATTCCTTACATCACACATTGAGTACGCACTCGAAGGATACGAGGTCAATGCCTTAAGATACCTGACAAAGCCCGCAGACCCAAACAAAGTCAAAGAGGTAATCAGGTATGTCAAGGACAAACAGTCCAGTTCGCATCAGATTATCATTAAGGCAGACGGCGAAGATATCCTGATCGATATCAACGACATAATCTATATGGAATCAATGGACAAGAATGTCCGGATCGTAACTTCCAAAGAAGAATACACAACAAGATATAATCTCGGTGACTTTGAAGAGCAGCTAAAGAACTTCGGTTTCTTCAGGATCCACAGAGGTTATCTGATCTCGCTGAACAAAGTGAAGAGAATCGTAAAAAACGATGTAGTCATGGATAATGAAACATATCTTCCCGTAAGCCGTAACAACTTAAAGATTTTGAAAGACACGCTGTATGCGTATGTAGAAGGAGCCGCTTTCTGATATGAATGATACTGCTTTGTTCGAAGCCACCGAACTGCTTGACTGGATATCCATAATTCTTAACTACTCTCAATATGTGATTGCTCTTCTGCTGGTCGTTCTCATCGCCGCATGCTTCCTCGGAAGAACAGTTGTGTTATCAAAAAAACTCGTTCTCATGGCATTTGGACTCTTTGCACTTTGCGGAATTACCAGTGTCATAGAAAATATCTTATTCATAGAAGACGAAGAGATAATAAAGCTTATCAGTTACGTCCTTACTGCCGGCATGTATTTTTATGCCTTTTTATTCTACTTGTTTGCATTCAGGGAAAAACGCGTAATAAGAGCAATTGAATCTGCAGTCTGTTACTTTGTCCTGACCGTCTACATAACCAACTTCTCATATATGATAGTAATCTATCTTATCGGCGGAACCGAAGAAGCGCTAAATAGTGTTTACAAGGAAAATTTCGGTACCGGCATTTTGTGGTTTGCAGTAAACTGCATAGCCTTTATGATTTTTGCGGTCCTGTTAATCATTGTATATTTCGGCTTCTTTAAGCCTAAGAAGTTCACCGTCTTAAACATTCCGGACAGAATCCTTTTTGTTGTCTGGACAGCTTTTTTCATATTCGTTCCGTTTATGCCTGCTGTAATTCCCGACGAAGATATCAATTTGGAGTTCAGATATCATTTTTTGAGCATCTTGTTCGCTATCGGAATAATACTTCTCGGACTCGCGGCTCCTGTCTTCGTGCTTGCATTCGCCACTGACAGATCCCTGCGCGAAAAAAATAAAGCCCAGGAATCATACATCACCGCCGAACTCGAATACATCGAACAATATAAAAGAAAGCAGACTGAAACCAGAGCTTTCAGACACGACATTAACAACAACCTCGCAATCACGCAGATGCTGCTTGAGGAAGGACATATCGACAAAGCTAAAGAGCACGTTAATGACATGCTCGGAAACATCAGTTCCCTCTCACCCAAATTCGTCACTGGTGACGAGACACTGGATATCATCATATCCATGAAAGCAGATAAAATGGATGAGAAAAACATAAAATTCACGCTTGACGGCGTAGCTGAGAGCGGACTGAATATGAAGCCGATGGATATGTGCAGCATTTTTGCCAACGCGCTTGATAACGCAATCGAAGCAGCATCCGCATGCAAAGATCCATTTGTATCATTCAGCATCAAACGCACTGACAAATTCAACATCATCAAGATCACAAATTCAGCAACAGGTAAGATCGACGCAGAAAAACTATTAAGCTCTTCAGGATACACGTCCAAAAAGGACAAGGATCATCACGGATTTGGTCTGATGAACATAAAACGCGCGGTAGAAGACAACGACGGCATCATAAAGGCTAAATCCGAAAACAACGAATTCACATTGTCTATCATGATGCCGAGATCAAACTGATAACTATCAGCAATTGATATCGGGATCTGTATCCCAGTATTTCTTTTTCTGGCCGAGCAGATACACAATATCATCTTCACTGAACAGTCTGAAGTGATTGAGATCAACACCGACATTGAAGCCATACGAACGCCACACTCCAAGACCTCTGTGAACGTGTCCGAACAGATTGAGGCAATGATCAACATGCTCAGTCGGCTTGTGAGTCAGGAAGAACTTCTCGCCCTTTATATCGACGTAGTCATTAAGCTTTACGTCATCGAATTTGCATGACGGATCAGTCATGCAGTATTCGCGGAATCTGTCAAAAGAACCGTCAAAGTAATCAGTGATAACACGCTGCTCATTGTTACCGATAATGAGTATGATATGAGCATTTATCTGTTTTGATACTGTAAGACCGCTCTTGAAATCTTTTTCGATAAAATTCTTCTCGTTCTTAGGACTGCAGTTACAGAAATCTCCGATAACATATATGGTGTCATCAGAAGATGCCTGTTCATTCCAGATCCTTACCTGCTCTTCCGTATACTCATTAATATCCTTGAACGGACGGTTATCACGAATCAGGATTGCTTTTGAATCCGAACCGAAGTGCGTATCTGCCGTATAGAAATTACCCATGTTTATCCTCTCTGTTATCTGTATCTCATAAAGCCGCAGCATCCTATCTCGGAAAATTCCATAAATCCAAGTGACTTATAGAATGCAATCGTCTTCTGTGTATTATCCGTTGCAAGTTCGATCTGTCTGACATCAGAGAATCTGTCCAAGACTTCTTTAATCAGAGCTGTTCCCACGCCCTGACGCTGCTTATCAGGGAACACAAGGATATCCTGAACAAACACGATCGTATGTCCGTCTCCAACGCATCTGATTATTCCGAGCAGCTCGTCACCTTCATACGCGGCCAATACAAGGAGTGAATTCTCAAACCCCTTCATCAATGCCTGCATGTTATCGGTATAAGCTTTCCATCCAACTTCGGAGTACAGGTGTTTTATCTCATCTTCGTTAAACGAAGTATATTCTCTTATGATCATCTGTCAGCTCAAACCCTTCATATGCTTGCGGAATTCAGAAGGTGTCTGCCCGGTATTCTTCTTAAACACCTTCGTGAAATAATTCGTATCACGGTATCCGCATAGCTGACTTATCTCACTTATGGATTCGTCATCGTACTGCAGATATTTCTTTGCAAGATTGATCCTGAGTTCTTCAAGATATGCCATACAGGACATCGATACTTCCCTGTTAAAAGCATCATTAAGAACATTCTTATTTACTCCAAACCTCTTAAGTACACCGTCTAGTGTAATATCATCATCTAAGTTTTCCCAGAAATATCTCGCGACCTTTGCGACCAGCGGATCACTATATAATTCACACTGCCTGAAGTTCCTGTAAAAATCAGCAGTCGTCATGAACAGTATCGACGTAATGAAATATCTTGTACGCAAGATCCATAAACTGTCAGGCTGCTCTAAAAGATCGTATCTGACACTCAAGAACAGTCTGTTTGCTTGCTCATATTCCTGTACTGTAAGCGAATAATATAAAACATCTCTCTGATATTGGCAGAAAGGCAATAACAGTAAACATTCCTGATGTATTGATTCAGCATAACTCTGATCAAACTTAGTGTTCCCGGCGCATGCTTCGTGAAACCTTTCATCAACTGACATCTTATCTCCGTCTTTAACGGCACTCATAAATCTGTCGTACTTACCGGAATTCAACGCATCAAAAGTAAACTCTTCCCGGATGAATGTCGGCTTGAAACAGATAGTGCTCGATCTGACTCCGTTCTCAGAGACGATCTTAATATCAGCTTTCTCGTTAATTGCCATCGCGGCAGGCGCAGTTATCACCCTGTATTCACCACTGTCTTCGACTACAAACGAGCCGGATCCCACGAGAACCATCTTATATGTTTCTTTATCGTTGAGATGCGTGGAAAAACCAGGTGTCTCCTCATAGAAGACATCAATAGCACAATTCATTCCTTCGCGTTTGCTTTTAGTCCTTAACTCCATATCTCCGTGTATAAAGTGCTTAAACTCAAAATCACCTGACCACGGATATAATATCACATTTCTTTGATATACTTGTTAACCCTGTCGTTCAAAATCTTTACGGTCTCATCAAGCGTACGGTCTCCGGCATAGTATGGAGCTATCTCTTCAACGATGAATGCCGTAATGACAGGATCATCGTAGTAATAGATTGAGATGTTCTCAAGGCTGTTCATAAAATTTCTT